>ENA-OBIT01001123-OBIT01001123.1-metagenomes-genome-assembly--contig:-NODE-1123-length-10371-cov-2.94504_pt1 | contig 10371 bp, 7 predicted proteins | sample MGYA00153386_OBIT01 | MGnify analysis MGYA00153386 | reverse complement strand
TGACGCCCATGATCGCCACCACCGCCAGCAGGCTTTGGATGTTGACGGCCAGCAGCAACAGCAGCACGCATACCGAACAAAACACGCCGAGCAGCCGCGCCGGGCTGAACTTTTTCATCAGCGCGGTGGTGACCACCTTGCCGGCCGAGTAACAGACCAGCGTGGCCAGCAGCCAGTAGGTGGCTGAATGCTCGGTTGCCCCCTGTTCAATCATCTGCACAAAACGAATGGTGAAACTCCACAGCCCTACCTGCGCGCCGACATACAGGAACTGCGACAGCACTCCCAACCGGAAGCGCGGCAGCGCCAGCAGGATCTTCAGCGATTGCATCAGCGGCTTGCCCGCTCCCTGGTGCGAGCGCTGGGTTTTGCAGGCGGGGAATTTCACCGCCACGAAGATCAGCGCCAGCACGATTAGCGCGCTGCCGATGATCAGATAAGGTGTGACCACCTGTGACACCATCTGGGTGCGTGCCGCTTCGGCCGCCGCCGGTGGCATCTGCAGCAGCTCGGCGTGACTGGGATCGTTTTTGCCGAACACCAGCTGCTGGCCGATCAATACGCCAAAAATGATCCCCAGCGAGTTGAAGATCTGCGAGAAGTTGATGCGCTGGGTGGAGGTTTCCAGCGGCCCCAGCAGGCTGGAGTAAGTATTGGCGGAGGTTTCCAGGAACGACAGCCCGGTGGCGATCACCCCCAGGCAGGCCAGGAAGGCGCCGTAGGTCATGATCTGCGCTGCCGGGATAAACAGGAAACAGCCGAGCGCGTACAGGCACAGGCCGATCACGATCGCCACCTTGTACGAGTAGCGTTTGATTACCGCTGCGGCGGGCAGCGCCATCACGAAGTAGCCGAGGAAGAAGATCGACTGCACCAGTGCGGTTTGGGTATCCGACAGATCGAAGCCTTTTTTGAACTGGGCGATCAGAATATCGTTCAGGTTGCCGGCCATGCCCCACAGGGCGAACAGGCAGCAGACCAGCATCAGCTGCAGCCAGGGCGTGGCGGGCAGATAGGCGCTGCGGTCGATACTTTCGGCCGCGGCGTGCTGCGCGATGTCGCCCTTGTTAATCAGAGAGTCGCTCATTGCGGTGTTCCTTCATCCGGAGAAAAAGAGAACGAGCTAATAACGTCAAGCTGTTCGTAGAGGGGTTGCGCCTGGCGGTAGAGCTGTTCGAACAGCTCGAAGCAGCGCAGGTAGTGCTCGTGCTGGCGTGGATCGGGAGTAAATTCGCGCTCGATGCTGACGGTGCGGCTCACCCCCTGGGCGAAACTGCTGAACAGCCCGACGCCGACCCCGGCAACGATCGCGCAGCCGGTGGTGCCGTTCTCCTGATTGCGCGTCTGCAGCAGCGGCAGGTTATAGACCGAGGCTTTGATCTGCAGCCACAGCGGGCTGCGTGCGCCGCCGCCGGAGGCGATCATTGCCTCCGGCTCCTGTGCGTGGCGCCTGAGCTGCTGCAGATTACGCAAGGAGGCCAGCGCTACGCCTTCCAGCACCGCGCGGTAGAGATGCGGCTGCCCATGCTTGCGCTGCAGGCCGAAGAACTGCGCGCGCGAGTTGGTGTGTTCCGCCAGCCGCTCGCCGGTTAGGTAGGGCAGGAACAGCAGCCCCTCGGCACCCGGCGGCACCTCGGCCGCCATATCGAGCATCTGTTGGTGGCTGAGTTGGCCGGCGCTTAGCGCCGAACGCGCCCAGCGCATGGCGTCGCCACCGGCATCGAGCAGGGTAAAGCCGCCCCAGGCCGAGTTGGCCAGGTGCAGGTTGTTGACGCTGGCAGAGAGCAGCGGGTGTTCCGAGACCACGGTGAGCAGCGTGGAGGTGCCGGTGCTGTCGGAGGCGATGCCAGCCTGATAGACGCCGGAACCGAGCAGGGTAGCGGCCATATCCGCCGTGCCCGCTACTACCGGCACGCCCGGCGGCAGACCGGTAACGCTTGCCGCTGCGGGCGTAATGTGGCCAATCACCTCGCTGGAGAGGTGGATGGCGGGCAGCTGATCGGCGCGCAGCCCGAACTGCCGTAGCGCCTCTGGCGACCACTGCAGCGTGGCGCTGTCCATCAGGTAATAGCAGGAGGCTTCACTGTAGTCGGTGGCGCGTACGCCGCAGAGCCGGAAATTGACGTAATCCTTAGGCATCAACACCGTGGCGATGCGCTCCCACTGCGATGGGTGATGCTCACGCAGACAGGCCAGCTTGAACGCCGGCCAGGCGGCGGGGGGGGGATTGTTCAACAGTTCGAGCCAGGGCTGCGGCGGCTGTTGGTGGCTAAAGCGCGCCACCTGCGGCTGCGCGCGTTTGTCGTTCCACAGCATGGCGCGATCGACGACCAGCTCGCCGTCGGCATCGAGCAAGACCGTGCCGTGCATTTGCCCGCAGGCGCCGACGGCGGCGATACGCGGCCAGTATTCGGCGTAGCGCGCGTACAGCTCCTGCGTACACTGGCAGACACTCTGCCACCACAGTGAAGGCGGTTGTTCCGACCAACCGGCCTGCGGCGTGATCTGCTCGTACTCGCGCTGCGCGAAGCCAAGGATTTCCCCGGTGTTGGCGACCAGCCCGGCGCGGGTGCTGCCGGTGCCGATATCAAGGGTAAGAAGTAAATCTTTCATTGTTATCACTCCCGTGGCGGATGGCGCGGGCCACCCGCAGAAGCGTGCGCTGGGATCGCGCAGGATTTAGTTATCGTTCAGTTCCGGGAACAGGCCTGGATCCTGTTCGAGCTGCTCCAGCACGCGCTGGGTGGCCGCCGCGCTCATGCCAAAGCGGCGTACGCCCAGCCGATACAACGCGCGCACCGTGTCCAGATCGCGAATGCCGCCGGCCCCTTTGATCTGGATGCGGCCACGCAACTGATCGGCGATGATCGCCACTTTCTCTACCGTGGCACCGGTCGGTGCCCAGCCGGTGGAGGTTTTCACCCAGGCCATGCCGACCTCGACGGCGATATCGCACACCCGACGGATCTGCTGCTCGTTCAGATAGTGCGTCTCCAGAATGACTTTGGCCGGTACCGGCGCGGCGGCCTCGACTACCCGGCGCAGAACTTCGCGCACATAGTCGTAATCCCCCGACAGCACCTTGCCGATGTTCACCACCATATCGACCTCGCGCGCGCCCTCGGCGATCAGCTGGCGCACCTCCTGCACCTTGAGATCGGTGGTCTGCCCACCGCCGGGAAAGCCGACCGGCCCGCCAATCATCACGTCCGCCTGGCCGTGCTCCGGCAGCAGGGTACTGAGGAAACGCGTCCAGCACGGCAGCACGTGCACCGAGATGATGCGATAGCGGCTGGCCAGCGCGGCGCAGTGGCGCACGTCTTCCTCGGTATTGGTGGCCTGCACCGCGCTCAGATCGATCAACCTGGCCATGCGTCTGGTTGTTTCATTCATTGCGTTTATCCTTCTTTTATTTTCATTTGATTTTATTTATTCACCTTATTCTCTTTCATATGGCTTTAAAATCATCATTTGGTGAAATTGTGATCGGATCTGCGGTTTTGTGGTGAGGGGCGTGAAAGTGCGGGAGGAAGATGCGGTAAACGCCGCAATAAGAGGGTAAATGGGGATTGTGACGCTTTTTTCGACATTTAACTCATTGAATGCCTGATAACTCTTGCGCACCGATCGCGGGAAGGTATAATGCACCCGTTTTCCGCATACTACTTCAGTGCCGAAGTGGCGAAATCGGTAGACGCAGTTGATTCAAAATCAACCGTAGAGATACGTGCCGGTTCGAGTCCGGCCTTCGGCACCATTAAGTACCGCGCGAACAAGAAGCCACCGAAAGGTGGTTTTTTTGTGCCTGGAATCTGCCTGCCGCAATTACCTACCCACTTTACACTGTATTGACGTATTTCCATTTCAGTAAAAACCGGATCTTCCTGATGTTTTACTAATATCTATCTATTTGATATTAATAATTAAAATTTCGTTTTGTTGGGATCTTTTGGATCAAGGCGTTCCCGAATAGAGGAAGGGATCACGCGGGCGTTAACGCGACCTGCACTGATGGGTATCAGAGAAGATTGTTAATGCCCCGGAGTAAATTTTGCCAGAGGCTATTGAACGTCACCACTCCGTTTCGCAGCTAGCTTACTCTTCAGATTAACAGCTTATAAGCTGTATTGATAATAAAACACCCTATGAGCTGTATTTTGCATTTACAGCCTGTAAGGTGTAACGTGGGTAAAACAGCCTATAATCTGTACACAGCGATAAGCCAGCGAGCCGCTATCTATGAATACCGTCTATCCGTTAAAAACACTGAGCCAGTTACGCCCCTTGCTGGTGGGGTTTCGTAAAGCAAAAGGTCTGACGCAAAAAGACGTCTCGGAGAGGCTGGGCGTCACCCAACAGACCTATGCGCGCCTGGAGTCAAACCCTGCATCAGCCAGTCTGGAGCGACTTTTTAGAGTGTTCAATGTGCTGGGGATTGAAATGGTGCTTTCTTCAGAGCTTGCCTCTCCAGGGGGTGAAACGGAAGAAATCTCTACAATTCATATAGACTCGCCGGCAAGACGGGAACAGTGGTGACGAAATGCGTCGTGCGCAACAACGGTTAGCTATCTGGATGAACGGTATTCCGGTGGGATACTGGGAAAAGCGTAAAGGCGAAGATCGGCTGGAGTATCTGCCTGAGTGGATTGCAGATAGTCAGGGGAGGCCTTTGTCGCTTTCTTTGCCTTTCACGCCAGGGAATCAGCCTTATCGCGGTAGCGTGGTACGCGATTATTTCGATAACCTGCTGCCGGATAGTGAGGGGATCCGCCGACGTTTGGCTATGCGCTATCATGCCGACAGTCTGGACCCTTTCGATTTATTGGCCGAACTGGGTCGCGACTGTGTTGGTGCCATACAGCTTCTCGATATCGGTGAGCAACCTGCTGATATCTTTTCCATCAGGCAGCGTCCGCTTGCAGAGGCGCAAATCGCCGAAATGCTCCGCAATACTGCCACGACGTTACCGGGGCTGCAGGGACAGGATGACGATCTGCGTTTATCCATCGCCGGCGCTCAGGAAAAAACGGCGCTGCTGTGGCATGACAACCAGTGGTGTTTACCTGAGGGAAATACGCCGACCACGCATATTTTCAAATTAGCGCTAGGCCTGGTGGGAAACATGCGGGCCGATATGCGCACGTCCATCGAGAATGAATGGCTCTGCTCCATGATTGTTGAACACTATGGTGTGCCGGTAGCAAGTACACATATTGCGCAGTTTGAAGATCAAAAGGCACTGATCGTTGAGCGTTTTGACAGAAAATTATCAAGCGACAAACAGTGGTGGATCCGCCTGCCGCAAGAGGATATGTGCCAGGCTCTGGGCGTTTCGCCGCTGAGGAAGTATCAATCAGATGGTGGCCCCGGTATTACCGATATTATGGAAATTCTGAGTCGCTCGGAACAGGCTGAAACAGATCGCAGGCACTTCTTTAAAGCGCAGATTATTTTTTGGCTGCTGGCCGCGACAGATGGCCACGCAAAGAATTTCAGTCTTGCACATTTACCGCAAAATCGTTACCACCTGACGCCATTGTACGATGTGCTATCGGCCTGGCCGCTGATTGGCCCGGGTAATAACCAGATAGCCTGGCAGAAGTGCAAACTGGCGATGGCTGTTCGCGGGAGCAGTAACCATTACCTGCTTAGCCAGATCCGACGCCGCCACTGGATAAAACACGGTGAAATAACTGGGTTAGGCCAACAGGAGGTTGAATCCATTATTGAAGAGCTGCTGGCGGCAACCCCGGGAGTGATTGAACGTGTTACTGGGCTGCTACCTGATTCGTTCCCGGCTGAATTAGCGGCATGCATTTTTGATGGTATCAGGCAGCAGTGCGCGCGGTTGGTAGGGGGATGATGGTAGGAACTGGTCACCTATGACGATTAGGTTGCTCAAAACATCACCATTTCCCGTGGGTTTTTATTAATAGATAATAGTTTCAGTTCCCACATCGTACGGTTTAAAAGTAAATAACGTTTACTGCTATAGGTCGTATTCAGCACGTTGTAGTGTCGCGCAGTAACATCGCATTGAAGCAGATAATTTTTCATAAGGAAACACCGTTTATGCGCTATTTTTTGACAAGATACAGGGATTCGATCCTCGCTTTTACAGGCATAGTCATTGCTAGTCTCTCACTTGGGTTTGCTATCTGGCAGGGAAAAGAGCAAATCAAGCACAATCATATTTCTGTAGAGCCGAGGATAAATGCTTATTTTTCCAATGATAGCCGTAAAAAACAGTGGGGGATTTATGTTACCAACAACGGTATGGGAACAGCCTTTGTTAAAGGAATTACGGTGATAGTAAATGGTAAACCCGTCGATGCCGTTGACAACAATATCTTCTTCGGCGCTGTTCTGGCGTTAGGACTTCGCGCAGAATGTTTTGCGATTGGAGGTCCGCGTCTCAATGATTCTTTCAAGGTGGGAGAAGAAATATTTCTGGTAGAGGCAAGAGATTCAGATAAAAGCTGTGCGGGTGATCTATTGAGCTTGAAATGGGCTTCACAACAACCACTGCAACTGGACTTTGTGCTGGATACGGAGTCCATCTATGGCGATCATTTTCGCTATACCTACTCACAGAATCGGCAGGTAAGACTGGATTAACATCTAGAAAATACAATGTGAGATTACTGGTGTCGCTCCAGGCCCAATCAAGATACGAAAATTGCTCATGAAAGACGACTGAGTTAGGAAATTTAATTATGTGGTGATAGGTCTTTCTCTGGGTAACGACGCTTAATATAGTGGTAATTATGCGGGTTTGTTTAAAAGTGCTAAAAAAGCAACCTCAAATCAAGTGATGCAATATTCAACTATCCCCATAATTTATTTGAGTTTTTTCTGTAATGAATATCAATCAATGTGGGGTTGTTAACCTAATAATCATTCTCTAAAAATATAATATCATTTTATATAAATCAATCTGTACGATTATATAGAACGATGTACTGATGGTAAGTTGGGTGAGCTTTCATGCTTCTTTCTTAGCCTGTGCCTGCTGACAGGTGAAAATCACTACGCACCGATGTCACAGCAAGCAGTATTGATTCATGTATAATCTACCCATCTTTACACGTCCCCTTTCAGGTTATTGATATGGCTAACACAAATTTCTCTCAAACGGCTGCTTTCATCTGGGCGGTTGCCGATCTGCTTCGCGGTGATTTTAAACAATCCCAGTACGGGCGGGTGATCCTGCCGTTTACACTGTTGCGTCGCCTTGAGTGTGTGCTGGCGGGCACCAAAGAAGCGGTGCTGGCAGAGGCAGAGAAACTGAAGGCCAGCCCTCTACCGGAAGAAGGGCGAGAGAAGTTTCTGTTGCGTGCTACTAAAGGGCTGTCTTTCTTCAACACGTCGCCGATGGATCTCGGCAAGATGGGGCAGAACGACATCAAGGCCAACCTAGAGAACTACGTGCAGTCGTTCTCTAAAGATGCGCGTGAAATCTTTGAACACTTTAAATTCAGTGAGTTTGTTGGCCTGTTGGAAGATGCCAACCTGCTATACAAAGTCGTTAAGAAATTTGCCACTACCGACCTGAGCCCTAAAGCGATTTCTAACCATGATATGGGCTTGGTGTTCGAGGAGTTAATCCGTCGTTTTGCGGAGAGCTCTAACGAGACGGCAGGGGAGCACTTTACCCCACGCGATATCGTGCGTTTAACCACTTCGTTGGTATTCATGGAAGATGATGAAGCACTCTCTAAAGAGGGCATTATCCGCACCATTTACGACCCTACCGCCGGCACGGGCGGCTTCCTCTCATCGGGTATGGAATACGTGCACGAACTGAATCCCAAAGCCGTGATGCGTGCCTTTGGCCAGGAACTGAACCCCGAATCCTACGCTATCTGTAAAGCCGACATGCTGATCAAAGGCCAGGATGTCAGCCGTATCAAGTTGGGCAATACGCTTTCTAACGATCAGCTTCCGCAGGAGCAGTTCGACTATATGCTTTCAAATCCCCCCTTTGGCGTGGATTGGAAAAAGATTGAAGGCGAGATTAACGACGAACATCAGCAGAAAGGCTTTAACGGGCGCTTTGGCCCAGGCCTACCGCGTGTCTCTGATGGTTCGCTGCTGTTTCTGATGCATCTGATCAGCAAAATGCGCGACAGCCACAATGTGGATGGTAGCGTGAACAATGGCGGGCGTATCGGGATCATCCTCAACGGCTCACCGCTGTTTACCGGCGGGGCAGGCAGTGGTGAGAGTGAGATTCGCCGTTATATTCTGGAAGCCGATTTGCTAGAAGGTATCGTCGCATTGCCTACCGATATGTTCTACAACACCGGCATTGCGACCTACGTCTGGATTTTGTCGAACAAGAAAGCGCGGGCGCGTAAAGGTAAAGTGCAGCTGATTGATGGCACTAACCTGTGCGGCAAGATGCGAAAATCGCTGGGTTCTAAACGTAATCTGATGGGCGAGGACGATATCAAGCTTATCACTCGCACCTTTGGTGATTTTGAGGCGGTGGATGCCACCCCGCTTGAAGAACTTGGGATGGAGAAAGCGGCAGAACAAAAATCCAACCGTGGGCGCCAATCTACCAGCGCTAAAACCGAAGCGCCGAAAACTTTCGCCAGCAAAATCTTTAACAGCACCGATTTTGGCTATCGTCGCCTGACCATTGAGCGCCCTTTGCGCTTATCTGCACAGGTCACCGATGAAGCGATTGCCACGCTGCGCTTTGCACCGAAGCCGTTTAACGCCCCGATGGAACGCCTGTATGAAGAGTTCGCTGCCCAGTGGCATGACGGTAACTACGGCGATTTCTCCGATATCGAAGCAGAAGCCCGAACAATTATCAAAGCAGAATTCGCCGAGCTGAAGGAGAAGCAGATTAAAGATCTGCTCGACAGCAAATTGTGGCTGGCACAACGCGCATTGATGGCTAAAGCTCAGCAAATTCAGGCAGCATTAGGCGCTCAGGCAGGTGGAAAAGCGCTGGTGAGTAACGATTTCAATCAGTTCCAGCTGACCCTGAAAGGAGCAATCAAAACGGCTGGCGTGAAGCTGGACACCAAAGAGAACAAACAGTTTATCGACGTGATTACCACGAAAAACCCGGATGCTGAGCCGGTGGTGAAGAAAGTACTAAAAGAAGCCGCCCAGCCGCTGTACGGCGCATTTGAGTACAAAGGTAAGGTGGTGGAGTTCGAGCAGGACGGCGATCTGCGTGACAATGAGAACGTACCTTTAAATCCCGCCGTTTCCACCAGTGAACTGATTGAGAGCTACTTCACAGCAGAAGTGTTGCCGCACGTGGCCGATGCCTGGATTAATGCCGATAAGCGTGATGCGAAAGACGGTGAAATTGGCATTGTCGGTTATGAAATTCCGTTTAACCGCCATTTCTACGTCTATCAGCCGCCACGCCCGTTGGAGGAGATTGATGCCGAGCTGGACGCCGTCAGCGCCGAGATTATGAAGCTGCTGCAGGAGGTCCATTCCTAATGGCTAAGTATAAGGCGTATCCGGAGTATAAGGATTCTGGGGTTGAGTGGTTGGGAATGGTACCCTCTCACTGGAATATTAAGCGGCTTGGACAATTTTTTGAGGAAAGAAGAGATAAAGTCAGCGATAAAGATTACCCTCCTTTATCTGTAACTATGCAGGGTATTGTTCCTCAAGTTGATACTGCAGCTAAAACAGATGCGGGGGATAATCGTAAGTTGGTTTTGAAAAATGACTTTGTCATTAATAGCCGTTCAGATAGGAAGGGCTCGGCAGGAGTGTCTGTACTTAGTGGCTCCGTTTCATTAATTAGCATAGTTATGGAGCCTAAAAGAATAAATCCTAAATTTGCTCATCATTTGCTCCGGAGTTATCCGTTTCAGGAAGAGTTTTACCGCTACGGTAAAGGTATTGTTGCCGATCTTTGGAGTACAAACTCTTCTGAAATGAAAAACATTCTCATTCCCGAATTGGCAGATGATGAGAGCAATGCAATAGCATGTTTCCTCGATCACGAAATCGCAAAAATCGACGACCTGATCGAGAAACAACAGCAACTGATTGAACTGCTAAAAGAAAAACGTCAGGCAGTGATTAGCCATGCTGTCACCAAAGGGCTAAACCCTGATGTGCCGATGAAAGATTCTGGTGTTGAGTGGTTGGGTGAAGTGCCGGAGCATTGGATTGTTCGTAGGTTAAAACATACTTCAACTTTGCAATCTGGAATGCCTAAAGGAAAGGATCTAACAGGGAAAAACAGTATCTCAGTTCCTATGCTCCGTGTTGCTAATGTTCAGGATGGTTATCTTGACCTTACCGAAGTAAATAATATCAACATTGAACCTAGTCAGTTAGAAAGATACTTACTTCGCGATGGTGATGTTTTGATGAATGAGG
>ENA-OBIT01001122-OBIT01001122.1-metagenomes-genome-assembly--contig:-NODE-1122-length-10375-cov-27.8698_pt1 | contig 10375 bp, 8 predicted proteins | sample MGYA00153386_OBIT01 | MGnify analysis MGYA00153386 | reverse complement strand
TAGCAGAACAAGGGTTGATTGCTGGGTCATTTGCTGCGATCGATGCCATCCTCACCAAGCTAGCTGGAAGCACTGAGAAATATGGAGAAGAGGGAACGTTCCTTAATCAGAAGCAGTTGCAAAATCAGGCCACCATGCAGGCGATCGAGCAGCAGCTTGCTATTACTAATGGGACCTATGACAAGGGGACAGAGCTGATTAGCAAGTACGGATTAATGCAGGCTGATGCAACCGACAAAACTAGGTTGGGTGCCGATGGTATTGCTAAATTCAACGCTGAAGCAAGACAGCAAGTAGAGCAGTTAGAAAAGTCTATTCAAGTCCTTAAGGTAACGGCTGAAAATACCGCAGATAAGGACCAGAAGGCGATCGTTGAGGGCAATATCAAGGCTCTAGAATCCCAGAAAGAAGCTATTCAAAAACGATCGGCTGTGTTGCTCGGTAGTAGTGAAGCACTGAAGACTGATGCCGATCGGACTAAAGACTCGACAACTTCAAACAAGAAGCTAGAAGACTCAATAAAATCATTGTCCCAAACACAAAAGGAGATTGAAGCCGGGACAATTACGGAGGCAGATGCGCTGGAGAAGCTTGAGGCAATACGGACTAAGGCGGCTAATACTGCGATCGGCTTATCCAAGGAACAGTTGGATGTGGAGCGTAAGGCGACGGCGGAGAAGGTTGCCGAGTTGCAAAAACAGGCAGCGGCCAAAGTAGAGTTAGCGGCCAAGGATTTCGCGAACCCAGCCATTAGAACTAAAGCCGCCGATGAGCAGAAGTTCATCTTGGGTGAAATTGAGAAGGTCCAGGCGGATTTTAAAACTAAAGAGAAAGCGGCATCAGAGAAGGCTGAACAGGATAAATTGTCGGCGGGTGCAGGAACGGAGATTGTCAAAATCAAGAAAGATCAAAACGATGCGGAACTGGCTCAACTCAGTGCGGGTGAAGCGGCGGTGTCTGCGTTGCTTGCAGCCGGGAAAATCACTGAAGAGGAAGCCGAGCGGCAACTCACCGCGTTTAAGGCTGAGGAGATAGGAAAACGCATTGCCCTGAAAAGGCTTGAAGCGGGTTCTGCGACCGGAGAATCCGACAAGAAAAAGCTCAACGCTGAGGCGGATAAGCTCGAATCTGAACTAGCCAAAAATCAGGCTGAATCGGGAAAGAAGATCGCATCGGCTGCTAAGAAAGACCGCGAGGAAGCCCTCAGTGTGGACATTGAGCAGAATAAGGCTGCGGTGGCTGCGATCGAGGCATCACGGGCAGAGGGGAACCTGTCTGAGGGCGAGGCTGAACGGCAACTCACTGTGCTCAAACTTGAGGAAATCAAGAAGCGCATTGCTGCAAAAAAAGCGGAGGCTGCGGCTGAAACTGACCCCAAAAAAGCGGCAAAGCTTCAGGCGGAAGCCTCCCAGCTAGAGTCGTCGTTGCGGAAAGAAGAGGCCGATTCTAAGAAGAAAATCCGTGCAGCGGAAAAGGCCGATCGACAGAAGGATTTGGACGTGGAGCTTGCGGCCATCTCAGCCCAGCAGTCTGAAATTGAGGCGGCGCGGGCTACGGGCAGAATCACGGAGGCTGAGGCTGAACAGCAACTTACAGCTCTTAAAATTCAGGAGCTATTAAAGCGTGTTGCGGCGGCGCAAGCGGCGGCGGCGGCGGAGAGCGATCCAAAATTACGATCGAAGGAACTCTCTGAGGCCCGGAAACTCACCGCCGAAATTGAGAAAATTAAGGCTGAATCAGTGCAGCGAATCTTCGATCTTCAGATTAAGAAACTGGAGGAACAGGGGGCGAAAGCGATCGCGCTGGCTAAGATTTCCGAGCAGGAACGCAGCAACGCCATTCAGCAGGGTTTAAATTCCCAGTCAACGACCATTGAGCAGGCGGCGACCGATCGGCTCACTGCGCAGAAGGGCACATTAGATTCTGAACTGGCCGCAGCTCAAGCCGCTGCCAATGCGATCGCTTCGGCAACGGCGACAACTCAGAAGCAACGGGAGGAACTCGACAAACGGAAGCTTGATGCCGCTCAGAAAGTGGCCTCTATTCAGGGCAATATCCTTGGAAATGAAGCGGCTCAACAAAATGAGTTTCGTAATCAGGAGATCGAGGGCATCAACAGTGAACAAGCTGCTAGAACCCGTGCGATCGAGCAGCAAATTCAGGAGATGAAGGGCGTTCAAGTAGGCCGTGAAATTGCGTTGTCCACGGTTGAGCTGGGCGCTCAAAGAGAAGTTGCGGCGATCGATAAGGCGACTAATGCTCTGAAGCGACAGAATGAATTACTGGCCGCTAAAGCAGGGCTGGCTAAGGCCCAAAATGATGCCGCTTTAGCCGGAACTGAGATTCAGATTCAACGGCTTAATGCAGCGCAGCAGAGGGAGAGCGACCCACAGAAAAAGATTGTCTTACAGCAACAGGAAAACGATCTCCAAACGAAACTTGAAATCCAAAAACGGGCGGCGCTCATCACCGAACAGGCGATCGCCAACACCCGGTTAGATGCCGAGCAGCGATCGCAGAATTTTGCGGCAAGCCGAACCCTCATTGAGGCGCGGATTAACGAACTCAAAGCCAAACAGGCTGTCCTCACCGCCCAAATTGCCCAGCAAGAGGCGGCGCTCACCTCTCAGAAGGCATTGCAAGAAGCGGCGGCTAAGATTAACGCGGCAGATGCTCTTGCGCCAGGGCTAGCCAAAGACAAGGCGATCGCTGATGCCTTGGCCGCCCAACAATCGGCACAGCTTGGCGCGGAACAATCCCGGCAACAGGCACAGCAGGGAATTGCTATTGCCCAGCAGGGACAGGCTCTGGCGACTCAGGGCGTTGCGGAGGCGACCGCGAATAAGGCCCAGCTCCTAGAGACGAATGCTCTGCAAAAACAGACTCTTACTCTTGAGCAGAAAACGGCGTTGACCCGCTTCGATGCCACCGAACAATTGAGGCAACAAAATGTACTACTCGACTTGCAAAAACAGAAGCAAGAAGCGATCGCCGCAGCCGTATCTAAATCATCGGGGGCATCCACCGCACCTGCTTCGGCACTACCCGGTAAACGGCACGGCGGGGACGTCGAGGAGGGACGGGCTTATGTTGTGGGCGAGGATGAACCTGAAATCTTTATTCCCGGCGTCTCGGGGACCATCCTGAACCAGCAACAGATTGTGGCGAATCTCGATCGATTGCTGATGGTGCGGAATCTGGTGTCGCCTGGTTCGGGTGCGATCGTGATGCCGTTATTGGTGACATCTGGAACGAATGATTTAGCCCCATTGCTGGCCGAGATTAAAGCGCTGCGATCGGCGGTCTTGGAGCGGCCTCCGGTAATCGCAGCGTCTGCAACGTTTGTGAGTCCGGATGATGGGAATTATGATAAGTTTCTAGCATTGCAGCGATCGATCGCACGGGGGAGTTTCTGATGTTTGTTTTGTTCTCAGGCGTGTTCGCCGCAAACCCACTCAGCTCGACTGCATTTCACTTGCAGCTTGCTCACCCTAGCGTTCCTGATACGTTGATTTTGCATGAGCATAAGGAGGGAGGACTTGCCTATTCTCGGCAAAAAACAGGCTGGTTAAAATCGGGCGATCGGACGTTGACTGGCTCTCTCAAAATCCTAGGAAATCGATCGCACATCAAGACCGAATGGAAAGCTGATTTCTTGGTCACTCGGCCACAGTTTGAATTGTTTCAGCAGTTGCTCACGGCCCAGATGGCATCACCCGTAACGTTGCTCGATCGCTTTAATGGTGAGACTGATGCGGTCCTAGTGTGGATAGATGTGGATGCCCAGTGGTTGACTCCACAGGTGATGGGTTACTGGTGGCAGTTGCAATTTGTGGTGAGGGAGGAGTAATGGATTTAAACTGGTTCCGATTTGACATTATTGCTGTTTCGTCCTGCAAGGAATCTCACAAGGTTCTCCGTTTCCTCTAGGTATATGGTTTCGATCGGTTTCTTCTCTTCCTGTCTCAACCGATACTCCTCCTGTCTATCTGCGTTACTCATAGCCTCACCCCACTTAGTCGGCCTACCTTGCGTGTGGGGGCTGTCACTCAGGCTGTATCCGCAGTATTTGGCTGTGCATCTGTAGCGTTGGGTGCCCGAGGCGTTGAATCCGTTTTTGGCGAGAGGGCGATCGTCTGGGCATTTTGGGCAAGTTGGCTTCATGGAACCTTTAGGGTAAAAGCGGGGCGCTAATCCCGCAGAAGCGATCGATCTACATCCGAGCACCATCAGCATTGAAGCCACGCTTTGCAAGCCATGCCGCAGCCCCTTTGACCGTTTTAAAGTCTTTGCTAATCGTTGGGGTCAGAGCTGTATAGGTTCCATCAGTGTTTGCAGAGATTCCAGAGACAGAAGATTCGTTATTGGTTAGGCAGTTAGTGGTGAGCATGTCGGCTTCCTTTGCTTGGGTATGTCCTAATCTTACACGGTTTTAGTTACTGTGTCAAACGATTGCAAGGTTCAAATCCAATACAGCCTGATTCACCCTCAAGATGTATCGATAATTGATTACATTGAAAACCATTTTCCAAGCAGTATATTGACCTAAACCACGATCGATTAATTCAGCATTAGCGCGATCGATATCATGGTAGTCAGCATACATAGAAATCTGGTAGTCACCATCAGGGAATCTAAGTTCAAACATTTGTTAAGCCTTTAGAAGTTTTTTATGTCTATCTAGAGAAGGGATCCGATACTTCTTTCATTTTGCGATCGCTTTTTACTCCGACGATTGAATCGACTTTGTAACCCAAATGCTCTGCAATGATCTCGGAGATTACTTTCTCTGCTGGGATGCCGCTTTTAATTCTGTCGCTATCCTTAAGCCCAACGTGTAATCTAGTTTGGATTTCTCCGAGGTATTGAACTTTGAAAAACACATGACCGTTCCACATCATTTTGATTGATTCGACTGGAGCTAGTTTTTTGGGCTTTTTGATGGTCATGATGTTTTCTCTTTGCTTGGGTATGTCCTAATCTTACACGGTTTTCGTTACTGCGTCAACTAATTAGTTCGATCGAATTTCCCGCCCGCGCCGCCCGCCGATCGCTGGCTCTGATTTGACATTATTGCTGTTCCGTTCCGGCAGATCCGCTGAATGGTTCCCGCAAAACACCCGATCGCCCCTATTTCCTCTCACCAAAGTCGATCGCTGAAACGCCCATTTTCCGTTAAAAGTGCGATCGCTGAAACCCGCTCACAGCGCAAATGTTCACAGACTTCTTTCCTGCTCTTCTCTTTCTTCTATTCTTCTTTTTTCTGTACAGAGGGAAGAACCTTTTCCGATTTTCTCGATCTTTTCGCAGGAAAGACGATCCAGAGATCGGATCAAACAATCGAACTTACAAATCAAAATAGGTCAGCACTCCCGTAAGGGTCTTATCCGCCCATCCGATCCGAATATTCCGTACCCGTTAAAAAAAAGGAAAAAAGAAGGGTGAGAGCATCTATATTGTCTGTGAACATTCGGTGACAGAGCGGGTTTCAGCGATCGGCAAAAAGCCCTAAAAAGCAGAAAACCCCGAAGAACTAAATCCTCGGGGTTTCTTAAATGCTGGGTATACGGTACAATCTGAATAACCACAAACAAAAATCCCGTATGAATAAACTATACCATTCTTCAGACGATTTTACAGCCTACCTTAGCCACCAGACTATGAAACGGCTGGAGTCGATCCTCCACACGGTAAGCAGTACCTTATTTTGGGGCGGGAAGGCGATCGCTCGTGGGTTTGACGAAACTATTTATGAACTGTCTGACATGGTGAATCTGCCAGCACTTCGATCGGTGCGGTGGATTCGCCTCTCAATGGAATGGCTAGCTAACGAGGCTAAGACGGCCTCTAAGCGGTTGTTCTCAACGCTTCGGGATGAGTTTGAAGCAATGGGTCTGTGGACGATCGAGCGGCAGAAGGCAAGGCAAGGCAAACAGCAAGAGATAACCAGATTGTTAGCGATCGACTTTGGGGCATTGCTCCAGTTAGCACGGGCGGCGGTGTTGAGGATTCATGAGTTGTGCGCGGCAGAAGGCACTGAGCCAGACTGGGCGACAATCCTGCCAGAGCATGGGTTCGGGTTCCTCGGTGGATGCTTTAGAGAGATCTACGGTCACTCCTTGCTACTGTCTGAGGATCAGATGGAAGAGGTGGCAGAGATCCGCGATGCAATGCTGAAGGGGCGATCGTACGAGGATTTGATGAAGGAGAAGGAAGATGGTCGATCGAGAGACCCCCAAGCCCCACTAGGCAACCCGTTTGACTTTGAAAGACTGATGAGATTGGCGGATCTGGATTTGTAGATTAGCTATAGCAGTCCTAAAGCTTCTTATCCAATCCGAGAGTCCAAGAAAAAAGACCGCATTTTTCTACTTAAGACCTGACATATGCCACACAAAAAACTTGACTTAAGCGGTGTTGTTGCCGGACGCTTGACCGCTGTTTATCCGGTTTTAGGAACTGCTGATTGGTTTTGCACTTGCTCATGCGGAAATTCTGCGATCGTAAAATCAACCGACTTAACCCGGAATCGAAAGCGATCGTGCGGGTGTTGGCAATTAGAGTCGCGCCGCAAAAACATGTTGGCAAAAAAACGACTCCTTTGGCCCCCAACTCCCGAAAGATACCCGGAATCGGCTGCGGCGATATTCGGGGAGTATCTGTATCTGGTTAATACTTTGCTTGACCAGAACGGTGCGGTTATGGGGCTGGAAGATACTGCAATAAACTTAATGCTAAGGGCTTGCTGGATTGTGGCTTGCCGTGCGAGTACAGACAATCCGATCGAGAACATTAAGGGATACCTTTGTGGATATCTTTTTAAGGGCCGCGCAGTGCTGCGTAATCGAAGGAATCAGGATAGGATATACAAAACAGAAGAAGGTGGCACAATGACCGAATCAACATTGAACTACAGCAATAATTACGGCATTGCTGGTTTCTCGCTGCCTAAGATTCGAGTCAAAAAGCTTAAGTTTCAGCGGCGCTAGCTCTCCATCAATGAGAATTGGCAAGAATAACTTACTCAACGCCTCAATCTGTGGCAGGGCCTTACTCAGCAGGTCAAGGCCGAACCCATCGCCCCACAGTGCCTCTAGTTAACGGGTGAAGGTTTCGCGTTGGCTTAGTTCAAAGAATATTTCCATTGTTCTACATTTTATCGTTTATTCTATGATAGAGCAGACATCCTAGAGCACCGCATGGATCTAAATGCAGCCCGAGCGAAACAACGCGCCGCCCAGCAGCAAGCACAGACGCAACCGGACGGGGTAGCCCGGATTGGCGATCGTGACCCACTGACAGGGCATTACACGGTGCAGTTTCCTGACGGTGGCATTGGTGCTAATGGAATCAAGACCTATACAGCGGCAAGCAATCCCGGTGATGTGGTGGTGCTATTCCCGCGTGCCGATGGCTCGATCGCCCTTGATAGTGAGAAGGGAAGCCCTACGATCGTCCCTGACGTGTTCAATAAACCAGTGGAAGAGAAGAAAAAGGCGAAAGTTTGGATCCTGTACTTTTTTGGTGGGAAACTTTGGGTTGGTGGGCATCAGTCCGAGCCGGAAGAAGTTGGTTCGGTTTATTTTGGAGGTCCGTCCCCCATCCTTGAATCGGCTGGTGGTCCTGGGCTGATTCTTACTATTGGGAATAACTCGAATCTTCACGTATGGGGCGATGCTTCTGGGTGGGTAGCAACCTATCAAACATTCCCCCCAAATTTCGATTTTACTAGCGAGACAACTTTTCACGCAGTAACATCTACCACTCGCAAAAAATACTCGACCTCATTTGGTTTTAATCAAGATGGTGGAACGACTGGAAGTAATGTAGGTAGTATAAACCGCAACGAACGATCGTTTCCATTAGGAGCGGGTTTCGTCTCTTATCGATCGAATCGGGACATCTCTGAAGTCATACCCGAAACAATTTTTGATGAGGCCGTTTCACAAGCTTATTCCTCTGTTCAGCAGGTATCGATCGGCTACATGGAAAACGCTGTGCCAACTGTTAATCAATTCAGTTCAAGCACATCATGGGCTACAAAATATAATTCCAGTATTATTACAAGCGAAGCAATCTCCTATAGCGGAACAATACCAATCCCGAATTCCAATAGCCAAATAACCTTACCTGCGCCCTATTATGGATTGTTCTCTTGCCCCGAGCAATCTGAGTCTGGAAGTGGACCATATTTCAAAAACAGCGCTATTGTCTATCCCGCATTGTCGGCTCAAATCATCCATAGCTATCCGATATTATGCGATCGGGGAGCAACTTATTACATCCAAGAATCCGTTACTATCAGTGGGACAGCCTCAATTCAGAAAGTATATGAATTGAGATCGACAGGCTCACCAGTAGCTATTGCTATAAATAGCACTGAGCCTAGATTTTTTGGCATTCGATGGGACATTAGAGCCTCAGATTCTGTTGGTGGCGTTTGGCCGGAATCTACGCCAACTAATAGATTCAAATTTGTCACATATTCCGATCCCGCCTACTACTATCCAGCTTACGGGCTTAACAGCACTTCTCATGGTCATGGCGTTCTGCCTGTCGGTCATTTTAACAAAATAAATAACAACGTTCTACCGATTGACGAGTACCAGTTTTACCCATACTTCGTTACGTTCTCAGGGGGTCAGGTTGTCACGATTTCAGCAGCAGAGATCAACAAGGCTAAGATTGGGAGTGCCTATTTGCAGCGCCGATCGGTCTCTGCGAATGGAGTATTTACAGATCTTGGACCTACATTTTGTCATCCAATACCATCAACTGCGATCGTGTATCACTGGAGCACAACCGCATGAACCTGGAATACTCACGACTTAAACAATTGGGGCAGCAAGCCCAAGCGATCAAAAAGCAACGTGACCTCCCGCCAAACGCGATCGCAACTTACATCGATCGTGACCCACTGACAGGCGATCGACGGCTAGCCTTACCCGATGGCGGCATTGTCACACAACGCTGGATCACCAACAGTCAACCTGAACCCATGCCGCCTGTTACGATCGCCTCTAGTAGTGCAGCCTTGCCCGGTTTTAGTTCCCAGAAACCATCATGAAACTAGATTACTCCCCACCATCATTCAGCGTTCATCTGGGTAGTTTCGAGATTACCGAATACCTCGACTCGTGGGAAATCCGATCGCCTGCACTTGAACTCAACTCAATGGGGGCGTGGACAGGTGACTTTGAGGTGTTTTTCAACCGCAAGGCTCAGGCGATCGGCCTCACCGAGAATGATTTCAGTGAGCAGTATCAGCCGCTCCGGTGGCGACCAGGGCAAGCTCAGGTGCTCATTACGGTGATGGGCCGATCGCTGCCTGTAATGAGAATCGATCGGTATGCTTACGATGCCCAAACCAAGACGGGCAAGGGTTCATTGGTGCAGTACTTGGGTGCGATCGCTGGGAATAGGCCCAGCACTATCCCTGATACTCGCGTCGGCGCTCAGATGCCCTTGAAAGAGGTGGTGGAGGTGTTGGTTGATGGTGCGATGGAACCTGCCCGAATCAAGAAGTTTAGGGATATCACGGGCATCACGGGCGTTCTAGATGCGCCATTGTCGACAAAAGACCCGATCGTTGATGCTCAGAAATTCTGTGGTGTGAATTGGATGTGGCTCACCATTAATTCAGCCGAAAAAATCGTGACGGTGAGTGGCGACCCGGCGAAATATCCGGTGATGATGTATCGATCGATCGGGCAAGTTGAGTGGCAACCCGACCATGAAGCGATTTATTTTGCAGCGGATAAGGTCATTGTGACGGGAGCTTGTCAGGTGCCTAACCCCGGCAAGGTCTGCGGCATTCCAGACCCCAATGTAGATGGGAAGGGACGGACTAAACGGGTTCTTACGACCGAGATGCAGCCGTTCAAGACGATTTTCCCAGGGCCGTATTCCTCGAACCCGACGCTTGCTGAGAAAAAGACGATGATGTTCGCCTATCGAGATGAGCCAGATTTCACCGTTTCAAGCTTCGGTTTTGGGATTAGCAGTTACATCGAACTCCTCCTATTTAACTTTGGGTTCTTTGACCCTTACGATTTGAGGCGGGATCTAGACAGTGCCAATTCACTGACGCTTAAGGACGTGGACGAGCGAACGCCTATCCATACGGTGACGGTGAAAGAATGGCCTGCGGGTCGAATCTTCCCAAGGCTAGGGAGTAGCCAGAATCTTTACGTTGCCGAGATTGAGGTGATTACTCCATTCGTTCGCGCTGTCTGGGTACCGGAAGGACTCTTGCGGCCTGAGACGGGGGACAATTTCAACCTTGTTCGCAAGTCTAAGGAAATCCTGACAGCCGATCGAAATCATGGATGCGGGGGCGTAAGTGCAAAGAGCGGGACGGTGATTGTATTTGAGG
>ENA-OBIT01001121-OBIT01001121.1-metagenomes-genome-assembly--contig:-NODE-1121-length-10377-cov-5.2856_pt1 | contig 10377 bp, 10 predicted proteins | sample MGYA00153386_OBIT01 | MGnify analysis MGYA00153386 | reverse complement strand
GGGGCTGCCTGTCGGCGCGGCTGGGCATACGCATCGACCGCGGCGGCCGCCACTTGATGGCGAGCCTGGCCGTCAGCGCACTGCTGCTCGGCGCATACCAGGTGGTGAGCTACCTCCTGGCTTGAATGCCGTGCGGCATTGAGGCGCCCTCAGCTCACTTCCACTGGATCAGCGACGGCTCGTAGCCCGGCGGCGCCAGGTAGCCCATCAGGTCGAGCGCGGTCGCGGCGATGTGGGCCAAGCCCGGCCGGGCGATGTCGCTGCGCAAGGTGTAGCGGCCCGCGTGGGCCGGGTCGTAGACGATGAAGGGCACGGGGTTCAGCGTGTGGCTGGTCCTGGCCTTGGGCCGGCCGTTCTGCACCTTCACGGCGCCGGTCTTGTCCATCTCGTACATCTCGTCGGCATTGCCGTGGTCGGCGGTGATCAGCGCCACGCCGCCCAACTGCTCGATCACCGGCAGCAGGCGGCCCAGCACCAGGTCGACCGCCTTGACGCTCATGCGCGCGGCTTCGAACACGCCGGTGTGGCCCACCATGTCGCCGTTCGGGTAGTTGATGCGAGCGAAGCCGTAGGGCAGCCGGGTCAGTTCGTCGACCAGCGCGACGGTGGCTTCCGCGGCCTTCATCCACGGGCGCTGATCGAACGACACGCGGTCGGAAGGCACTTCGATGTAGCACTCGCTGCCGGGGTCGAGACAGCCCGATCGGTTGCCGTTCCAGAAGTAGGTGACATGCCCGAACTTCTGCGTCTCCGACACGGCAAGTTGGCGCACGCCCGCGCCGATCAGCTATTCCGACAGCACGCGATCGATCAACGGCGGCTCGACCAGGATGCGTGGCGGCAGGTGGATGTTGCCGTCGCAGGTCATCATGCCGTTGAAGCAGACATCGACCTTCTCCCGCTCGAACGGCACCTCGCCGACGAAGGATGCGAAGGCCCTGCCACCGCGTGCGACGACGAAGGCCGGCAGATCCTGGTCGATGACGCCGGGCTTGGCAAGGCGAAGCGCCTTCACCGCCGCGCTGGCACTGCCGAACTGCGGGCCCTGGGCGAGCACGTGCGTCTTCCAGCCGCGTTCGACCATAGCCCAGTCGGCCTGGTAACGGTCTATGGTGATGAACATGCGACCGCCGCCGTTGGCGATGCCCACGTGATCTACGGCACCGCCTACGACGAGACTTTGGGCTACCAGTCGCGCGTGACGGTCATCGTCAACGGCCTTAGCAGCGCCGCACGGAGGCCGGAAAGTCGCGTCACGCCGCCTTTAAGCGTAGTGCAGCCGCAGGCCCAGGCGCTGCGCATCGGCACCGACAACCTGCCGATTCATCAAAGCTCGCACCAAGGCAACTCGCAGCCCCCGTCCGGCCTGGGCAACGGCGTCAGCACGTCGCCGCAGCACAGCTACGAAGGCCTGAACACCCCCCCCCAGCGTGTGGCGCACCAACCGCGCCCGCGCGTCCGCCAAGGTGGACGCACTGGTCAGCAACGGCGTGGACGAGATCGAGATTCCGGCGTTTTGAGGCAGCAGGCGGATTGACCACGGGCTGCACCACACGGAGTCGCCAATTCATTCAATCCAAGGGCCCGGCTTGCTGAGCTGTTCCTTTATCGGGGAACGGATTAGCCACGTGCACCCACGCACGACACGCAGCACCGTAAGTTCACCGCCCTCGCCGAGATCCTCAGGGCGTCGGTGTGAACGGCTGTCAGGAAGCGCTGTTTTCTGGCTGTGAGGGCGCGGTTCTGGAGTTTGGGCTGGATGGACGGCGCAGACATCCGTGCCTGGCCGCCCGAGGGCGGTCAGGCACGGACGCGCGTTCAGTCGGGTGGTAGTCGGTTGATCTGTTGACCGCACACGGTGGCGGTGGCGGTGGCGCCGACCGGCCTTGCGCCTCGGTGAGGACGGGCAGTTGCGTGGTCCGCACCCGGCTGGACGTGGCGCACCACCCATCGCGCTGTAATCAGCTCACACCGAGGTAGGCGGGCACGGCGGCGCTTCCCTACTTGACAGTTCGATTCCGTTCGCCGTGCCCTACACCGTGTCATGCAACAACGGATGCAGCGCCAGTGTTGCACCCGTGGACGATTCCGTCCAGCGCACCCTCGGCAACTTGCCGGGTTGCGCATGCGGTACCTTCCTGCCCGACGCTTTGTCTGCGCGCGCTGTCGTGCGCCGGTGCTCGTGTGCAGTCACTGCGACCGCGGGCAGATCTATTGCGCTGCGGGTTGCGCCGCGACGGCGCGCCGACAGTCGGCGAACGAGGGCGCAGCACCACCGGGGAGAGAACGAACTGCCGAACAAATTTACAGTGGCCGCGAGAGTTGCGAAGTTTTGCCAAGAATCGCCGTCAAGGTATTGATCTTGCTCGGGATTTTCTCACGGCGCGAAAATTGCACGTCTCTGTCGCCGGGCGATTGTCCGGCCGTCGCGTCACCTGACGACGGCGAAATGGCGGGCCAAGCCCGCCCTCTGGAGAGTTCATGCGTTCCGCAAAATTTCTTGCCAACCTGATCGCGGCTTCGTCCGTGCTGGTTTTGACATCGGCGCAGGCCGGCATCGTCTCGGTCTCCGGTGCCGCGTCGCTGATCGCGGCGCCTGCCAGCGTCGTTCCCAACGCGGGCCTTGAGAGCAACACCACTGCCGGAGTCTTCAACGAGAGGCAGAACGTCAATCTGGCGCAGGTGGCCCAGGTCAATGTGACGACGATCGGATTCTTCGACGCCCTGGGTGACCTGACGCCGGGACCTATCGCCGTGGGCACCCTGGTCAGCAGCTACTACCTGCACGCCGACCCCGTCGGCTCAGGCCAAACCCGGTACACCTACATCGGCAGCGTCACCTTTGATTCCGACATCCTGGGGGTTGCCGCACTGAATGCCCAACTCGTCGGCACCAACTTTCTGGGTGCGCCGGGCACGACCTATCCCAACGCAGGCAATGTGAATGGCCTCGACTTTCCTGAAAATACAGACACCCTCACGATCTCCGGTGACCGCAGAACCTTGAGCTTCAAGCTCGTTGCTTATGCAGGAGCAGATGCCGTGCGGGTAATCACGGCGGGGAACACCGTGCCCGAACCGGGCGCGCTGGGCCTGGCCTTCGCGGCCCTGGGCGCGCTGGCGCTGACGCGGCGCAGGCAGGCCGCACAGGCCTGATGCCGTGATGCTCCGGGCGACGAGACCGTCGCGCCCGGGGCCACGACCCCACCCGGTGGCAGGCTGCGCCGAAGTGGGCTGCTGAGGCGGCAGCGCCGTCAGCTCACTTCCACTCGATCAGCGACGGCTCGTAGCCTGGCGGGGCCAGGTAGCCCATGAGGTCGAGCGCGGTGGCGGCGATGTTCGCCAGGCCGGGCCGGGCGATGTCGCTGCGCAAGGTGTAGCGGCCCGCGTGGGCCGGGTCGTAGACGATGAAGGGCACGGGGTTCAGCGTGTGGCTGGTCTTGGCCTTGGGCCGGCCGTTTTCCATCTTCACGGCACCTAGCTTGTCCATCTCGTACATCTCGTCGGCATTACCGTGGTCGGCGGTGATCAGGGCGACGCCGCCCAACTGCTTGATCACCGGCAGCAGGCGGCCCAGCACCAGGTCCACCGCCTCGACGCCCATGCGCGCCGCCTCGAAGACGCCGGTGTGGCCGACCATGTCGCCGTTGGGGTAGTTGATGCGGGCGAAACCGTAGGGCCGCCGGATCAATTCGTTGATCAGCGCGTCGGTGGCTTCGGCCGCCTTCATCCACGGGCGCTGGTCGAAGGACACGCGGTCGGACGGCACTTCGATGTAGCACTCGGTTGCCCGGTCCAGGTAGCCCGAGCGGTTGCCGTTCCAGAAGTAGGTGACATGGCCGAACTTCTGCGTTTCCGAGACGGCGAGTTGCCGCACGCCGGCGCCAATCAGGTATTCCGACAACACGCGGTCGATCAACGGCGGCTCGACCAGGATGCGTGGCGGCAGGTGGATGTCGCCGTCGTAGGTCATCATGCCGGCGAAGCAGACGGCGACCTTCTCCCGCTCGAACGGCACCTCGCCGACGAAGGCCTGGGTCAGCTCGATCGCACGGTCGCCGCGGAAGTTGAAGAACACCACGCTGTCGCCGTCGACCACGGGCGCGAAGGGTTGGCCATTGCGCGCCACCACGAAGGCCGGCAAGTTCTGGTCGATGACGCCGGGCTTCTCGGCGCGAAACGCCTTCACGGCCGCGCTGGCACTCTCGAATTGCCGACCCTCGGCGAGCACGTGCGTCTTCCAGCCGCGCTCGACCATGGCCCAGTCGGCCTGGTAGCGGTCCATGGTGATGAACATGCGCCCGCCGCCGCTGGCGATGCCGTAGCCGGGGTCGACCTGGTCGATCCAGATTTCGAAGGGTTCGAGGTAATCCAGCGCGCTGGTCTCGCCGACATCGCGGCCATCGATCAGCGCGTGCACGGCCACCTTGGCCACGCCGCGCCGCTTGGCCTCGCCGATCATCGCCTTCAGGTGGTTGATGTGGCTGTGCACGTTGCCGTCGGAAAACAGGCCGATGAAGTGCAGCGTGGAATTCTTGCTCAAGCAGTTGCCGACCACGTCGTTCCAGCCCTCGCCGCTGAACATCTTGCCCGAGGCGATGGCTTCGGCGACCAGCTTGGCCCCCTGGTCGAAGACGCGGCCGGCGCCGATGGCGTTGTGGCCAACCTCGGAGTTGCCCATGTCGGCATCGCTGGGCATGCCCACCGCCACGCCGTGCGCTGCCAGCGACGTCCAGGGGCAGGTCGCCATCAGCTGGTCCAGCACGGGCTTGCGTGCCTCCTTGACGGCATTGCCGGGGTAATCGGGGCCGAGGCCCACGCCGTCCATCACGACGATGACGACGGGCCCGGTGCGCTTGCCGTGGAAGGGGCTGGGGGACAAGGTCAGGGCCATGGGGTTTCTCGCGATGAGCAGAGGCGCCGCGCGGCGCCGGGGCGGACAAAGAGATTTGCTCTGGCGCAGAGCCGCCGAGCCGCCGAGCGGAGGATAAGGCGTTCGATAGCCGCTTTCCGGGCCGCTGTTCCAGCCCTTGGCACCGATGCCGCCGCGTTGCTGCTGTGTTGCCTGCGGCGCGCCAGCAGACACGATGGCGGACGCACTCTGTTGGCCCCATGGAAGTCTCTGTGTTGCTGCGCTGACGCACAGACAGATAACCGGGAAATGAACACGGTGGAATTTTGATAAATCGGTCGGCAATCGAAGAGGGCCTGGGTTTCGGCCTCTACACCCCTGCTCTTGAAACCGCGCCTGTGACCGCTCTGCAACTGCTCTCATTCATCGCCGTGGCTCTGCTGCTGCAGGTCGCCGCCGGTGCGGCTTTCGCGGCGTGGCGACGCCGCGCGGCCTCTGGTGCGCCGGCAGATGGCAACGCAAACGGAGTCGTTGCAAGCGCCGCACTCTCCGCAGGCGCCTGGGCGGGTTGGCGTGACTTCCGGGTCGTGCGTCGTGCCTTCGAGGACGCTGCGCACACGCAGTGCTCGTTCCACCTTCGACCCGTCGATGGCGCGCCGCTCCAGCCATTCCAGCCGGGGCAGTACCTGACGTTCGCGCTGAAGGTGCCTGAGGGCGCGGTGGGCGCGGTGGGCTTTGCCGGTAGCACCGGCTTTGCAGGCGGGTCGGAAAGCGCACGCACCCTCACGCGGTGCTATTCGCTGTCAGACCGGCCGGATCCGGCGGGCTACCGCATCACCATCAAGCGCATGCCGCCACCCGCGGCACGGCCTGAATTACCGCCGGGCGCGTCGTCAGGGCACTTTCATGACCGGGTGCACGAGGGCGATGTGCTGCAGGGTGAAGGCGCCATCGGGCCACTTCTTCATCGACCCTGATGCCCGCGTGCCGGCCGTTCTCATCGCCGGCGGCATCGGCATCACGCCGATGATGAGCATGCTGCGCTGGTGTGTGGCTGAACAGCCGGAGCGGCGGGTCTATCTGTACTACGGCGTGCGCAACAGCGGCCGACCATGCCTTCAAGCAAATGCTTGAAGACCTGGCCGCCGCGCACCCCACCTTTAAGCTGAACGTGGTGTACAGCAGCCCCGCGCACGACGACGTGCAGGGGCGCGACTACCAGCAAGCGGGCTACATCGACCTGGCCTTGCTGCGCCGCCGTGCCTACCTCGGCATCGATCGCCGTGGGCTTCAGCCGATCGGGCCGCACGCTGGCCCGGGACGGCCAGGACGCCAACTTGCTCGACTTCGCCGAGCGCCACGGTCTGGCGGTGGATTCGGGCTGCCGGTCGGGCAGTTGCGGCTGCTGCCAGACCCGGTTGCCGTCGGGCGTCGTCACCTTCGCCAACCGGCCCGACCACGACATCCCTGCGGGCCAGTGCCTGCTGTGCGTGGGCCGGCCGCAATCGGACTTGGTGCTGGATGCATGAGGAACATGTCATGAGGGAGATGTCATGAGGCAGATGTCGTGAGGAACTTGTCGTGAAAGCTTGGGCATGAGTTCCATGCAAGCCCGCCTTCTCAGCCGCGAGGTGCTGCCGTTCTACCTGTCGCTGCTGGCACTGGCGGCGGCCGCGCTGCTGTGCGACGCGGCCTTGCACCTGCTCGATGCGGTGTGGATCGGCCGCTGGCTCGGCATTCCCGGCACGCTGTTGATCCTGGGGTCGTTAACCTATTCGCTGCGCAAGCGCAAGCTGATCCGGTCCGGCCAACCCGCCCAGTTGCTGCGCCTGCATGAGTACCTGGCTTGAGCCGGCTCGCTGCTGGTGCTGGTGCACGCCGGCATCCATTTCAACTCGATCCTGGCCTGGTTGGCCATCGTGGCCATGCTCATCAACGTCGCCAGCAGCTTGACGGGCAAGTTCCTGCTGGGTCGCGCGCGGCGCCGCCTCGACGAAGCGCGGCTGCGCATGCGGGCCGAAGGCCTGACGACCGAGCAGCAGTCCGAACGCACCTACTGGGACAGCCTGACCTTCGACGCCGTCAAGCAGTGGCGTGCGGTGCACTTTCCCATCACGCTGGCCTTCGCGGTGCTGGCGCTGGCGCACATCGTGGCTGAGTTCCTGTTCTGGAGCTGGACGTGAAGATGAAGAACCGCTGGCTCTGGATCGTGATCAGTGCCAACTTGCTGGTGCTGGTGGGGCTGGCCTTTGCGTACCCGCACCTGATGGTGGCTCCGGGCGCGCTGGAGCCGGGTCACGCTGAACTGACCATCGATTGTTTTGCCTGCCACGCGCCCTTGCGTGGCGCCAGCGCCGAACGCTGCATCGCCTGCCACGCGCTGCCCGACATCGGCCAGCGCACGACCACAGGGGTGGCAATCAAGGCCGTGTCGGTTGCCGGTGCAACCCGCCTGAAGGCATCGTTCCACCAGGACTTGACCGAGCAGAATTGCATGGCCTGCCACAGCGACCACGCCGGCCCGAAGTTGACGCAGCACAGCCGCAAAGCGGTTCTCGCACGCCTTGCTGCGGCCGCAGCCGCGCGACCGCTGCGAGAGCTGCCACCAGGCGCCCGCCGACATGCTGCACAAGCAGTTGACGGGCAACTGCGCGCAGTGCCACAAGCTCGATGCTTGGAAGCTCGCGACCTTCGACCACGCCAGGTTCTTCCCGCTCGACGGGGACCACAACGCGACTTGCGTGACCTGCCACATCGGCAACGTCCACCAGGAATACACCTGCTACGGCTGCCACGAGCACACTCCCGCCAACATGCAGGCCAAGCACCGCGAAGAAGGCATCACCGAGGACCTGCAGAACTGCGTGCGATGCCACCGCAGTGCCAGCGGCGAGCCTGAAGGCAAGGGAAATGGAGAACGCGGCAAGGCAGAACGCGGCAAGGGCCAAAGAGAAAAAGATTAAGCGTCCCGCCATTGCGATCCCCTCGATGAACAAGTCCACACCGCCCCCTGCCGCGACCGAGACCGGCCGCGTCGCGCGCGCCGTGCAAAGTTCAATTGCAAATGCCCAGACGGGGTGGGTGGCTTGGTTGCATTGGTTACCGGGCCTGCACGTCCTGCGCAACTACCAGCGCGCGTGGCTGCCGCACGACGTGACGGCCGGGCTGGCGTTGACGGCGGTGCTGGTGCCGGTAGGCATCGCCTACGCCGTGGCCTCCGGCGTGCCCGGCATCTGCGGCCTGTACGCCACCATCGCCGGGTTGCTGGCCTACGCACTGTTCGGCCCCAGCCGGATCCTGGTGTTGGGGCCGGACTCTTCGCTGGCTGCGCTCATCCTCGCCGTCGTGCTGCCGCTCGCGGCCGGCGATCCGCAACGTGCCATCGCGCTGGCCGGCATGATGGCGCTGGTGTCGGGTGCGCTGTGCGTCGCGGCGGGTGTTGCACGGCTGGGCTTCGTCACCGAGTTGCTGTCCAAGCCCATCCGCTACGGCTACATGAACGGCATCGCGCTGACGGTGATCGCCAGCCAGTTGCCGGCGTTGTTCGGCTTCAGTGTCGATGCCCATGGACTGCTGGACGAATCGCACCGGTTCGTATCGGCTGTGCTGGCCGGCAAGACGAACCTGCTGGCGCTGGCCATCGGCGTCGGCACGCTGCTGACGATCCTTCTGCTCAGGCGCCATCAGCGTCTGCCGGGGGTGTTGATCGCCGTAATCGGCGCAACCTTGGTCCTTACCCTGCTGGAGCTAACAGTGGCCACCGGCGCCCACGCAGCGGTGCCCGTGCTCGGCACGCTGCCGCAGGGCCTGCCCGCCTTCTCGCTGCCTTCGATAGGCGCCAGCGACATCACCCCCGTGCTGCTCGGTGGGCTGGCGGTGGCGCTGATCTCGTTTGCCGACACCAGCGTGTTGTCGCGCACTTACGCGGGGCGGAAGGCCTCCTTCGTCGACCCCAACCAGGAAATGGTGGGCCTGGGTGCGGCCAACCTGGCCGCCGGGTTGTTCCAGGGCTTTCCGATCAGCGCCAGCGCGTCGCGCACACCGGTGGCCGAGGCCGCGGGCGCCAGGACACAACTCACCGGTGTGGTGGGCGCACTGGCTGTCGGCACGCTGCTGTTGGTGGCACCCGGCCTGCTGCGCAACCTGCCGGTCGCGGCCCTGGCGGCGGTGGTGATCGCTTCGGCCATCGGGCTGATCCAGGTCGCCGACTTGCGCCGCATCTGGCGCATCCAGCGCTGGGAATTCTGGCTGTCGATGGGTTGCCTGCTCGGCGTGGCTCTGCTCGGGGCCATCCCCGGCATCGGCCTGGCCATCGTGGTGGCGGTCATCGAATTCCTGTGGGACGGCTGGCGGCCGCATTCGGCGGTGCTGGGCCGCGTCGACGGCGTCAAGGGCTACCACGACATCGCGCGCCACCCTGAGGCCCGCGTGGTACCGGGCCTGGTGCTGTTCCGCTGGGACGCGCCCTTGTTCTTCGCCAACGCCGAGTTGTTCAAGAGCCGCGTCCTCGACGCCGTGGCCGGCTCACCGACGCCCGTGCGCTGGATGGTCGTCGGCGCCGAGCCGATCACCAGCGTGGACGTCACATCCGCCGATGCAATGGATGAACTCGACCAGACCCTGCGCGAAGCCGGTATCGAGTTGTGTTTTGCCGAGATGAAGGGGCCGGTGAAAGACAAGCTCAAGCGCTTCGGGCTGTTTTCCAGGCTCGGTGAGGAGCGCTTCTTTGCGACCCTCGGCGAGGCCGTCAGCCGCTATCTTGAAGCGCAGTCTGTCGCCTGGGTGGACTGGGAGGATCGGGTCGGTGACCAAACCGATAGAAAAGCATCGCAAGCACCGCCGGCCCGGCGAATTCACACAGGAGTTGGTGAACATGATGACCCGTGAACCGTTCGCCGCTCTGGCGCTGATGCTGCTTTCAACATGCGCAGGGGCCACGTCCATTTGTCGCTGGGTGGACGAGCGTGGCCGGACCCAGATCGCGGAAGTGGTCCCTGAAAAGTACAAGAAGGTCGCCATCTGCACCGACTCGCAACGCTATGAGCTTTCCGCTGAGCAACGTCGGGCGGCCGAGCGACGCGTGGCAGAAGACAAGGCAAGGGCGCGCAGGGCAGCAGCCCAGCCGCCTGCAAATGGAGCTGCAAGCGCACCACGTCCAGCCAGGGCGGTGTCCCAATCCGGCGCGAAGCGGCCGACCGAAGTCGTCACCGACGCCACCGACTGCCCGACGTGGTGGCGCATCTACAACGAGAGCGTCGAGTGCTTCGGCCCCTACCGGACAACGCGCGGCGCGACAAAGCCGGAAGGCTTCGACCAATGCAACGTCGTCGCAAGCCCCGAGCCCAAGTGCGGTCCCAGAGTCGACTGATGATTTACCGGACAAGGCCCCGCAGACGATGGGGCCGACGGGTGCGGATTGAATTCGTTGTGGCTGTGAGCCAGCGCACAGACCACTGGTAAAGCCGTTGTCTACGCTGATTGATAGAAGTACTCGTCGCGTTGTTCGCGACCGCGGGCCGACCCCT
>ENA-OBIT01001120-OBIT01001120.1-metagenomes-genome-assembly--contig:-NODE-1120-length-10379-cov-6.37708_pt1 | contig 10379 bp, 7 predicted proteins | sample MGYA00153386_OBIT01 | MGnify analysis MGYA00153386 | reverse complement strand
CGTGTTTATACATTAGCCTCATGACGACTGAACGCCAACAGATCGAATCAGGAATCGCGGCACTCGTTGCCCAGCCTTGCTGCGGCCGGCCGGGCTGCAGCGCCGTCTGGCGACGGTGCTGTTTGCGGACCTGTTGGGCTCCACGGGTGACGGCGTGAAGGCCGCGTTCGGCATGGGCGAGGCGCGGGAGGACGACGCCAAGCGCGCTGTGCAAGACCCGGCAACTGCAGGCGTTGACGCTGCTGGGCGATGCCGGCGTGGGCAAGAGCCGGCTGCTGCGCGAGTTCATCGCCGCGCTGGTGGCGAACAAGACCGGTTGCCGCGTGCTGACCCTGCGCTCGCAGCCGGGCGGGACGCTCCGCTTGGTCGGCCTGCTGCGCGCCCTGCTGGCCACCCAGTGCGGCATGGGCCCACACCGACAGCGCCGAGGTCGCCCGCCGCGCTGCCGGCCAGTGAACGCCAGGCCACCCGCCAGGCCAGCATCGGCGGGCATTTCTTCTGGGACGACGCGCTGCAGGCGCTGAATGCCGACGCGCCGCGGGCCCTGCCGGCGCTGCAGCGCGCCGCCTTCGTGAACCCGTTGGCTGGCCGAGCACACCTAGGGCCGCGGCGCAGAGTTTCTGGCCATGACGGGCGAGCACGCCGAGCGCGCCGGCGAAACCGCGTTGGCCATCGACTGCTTCGAGCAGGCGGGACGCGAGGCGCTGGACCGCTTCGCCAACACGGCGGCCACAGCCCACTGCCGGCGCGCCCTGGCCTTGCTGGGCGCGTCGGAGCCGATGCGAAGCGTCGATCTACTGAACGGTCTTCAGCGCATAGCCGACACGGTCGGTGATCGACCTGGCCAGGACGTGCTGTTTGCGGAGATCAACACGCTGCTCGAGCACCATCCCGACGACGAACGGCAGGCGCGCTTGTTGTTCAGCATGGCCCTGCGGGCTGACCGCGGCGGCGATGCCGTGGCCTCCGAGCGTCTGGCACGACAGTCCCTTGCTCTGGCTGAGCGCTGCGGCGCTGCGTGGTGGGCGGCCATGTCGCAGGCCCAACTGGGGTGGCTGCAGATCACCAGACAGCACTATTCGACGGCGGTCGGGCACATCGAGATCGGCCTGTCCTGGGCCGGACGCATCGAGTCCGAAATCACTCGCGCCGAGACCGAGGCCCAGCTGCTGACCCTGTCGGGAATTGTCTCGACACGGACCAGCCGGCTGCACGAGGCGGGCCTGACGTTGGCAGCCGTGCTGGCGCGCGGTGAGGTCCTGGGCAAGCCCCGCTTGCAGCTGGGCGCGCTGCACAACCTGGCCGTCTTGGCCGGACACCTTGGCCGGTGGGATGAGGTCGCCCGCTGGGGCGAGCAGATGCGCGACCTTGCTCGAGCCACCGGTGTGCGGCAGGACGTCGCGATGGGCCAGCTTCGGCTGGCCGAGGCTGCCGGGGCAAGGGGCGATGCGGCCGCGGCCATGCACTTGAACGAGCAGGCTTTGGCTATCTACCGGGCCATCGCCGACCGACGCAACGAGGCAATCGGGCTGCGTTCCCTGGCCCGCTTGCATCTGGCGCAGGGCGATGCGCAGAATGCCCAGCATTGCTGTGCCCAGGCGCTGAGCCTGCACCAGGCGTTGGACGAAAAAGTCGAAGCCTGCGAGGTGGATGCCATCGCGGCGCTGTGCGAGGTGCATCTGGGCCAGCCTGCCGAGGCGCTTGCCAGGCTGAACGCAACCCTGAACCGCTTGCAACAAGAACTGGCCGAATGCCCCGCCATCGAGACGCTGGCCACGCGCTGGACTTGCCAGGCGGTGCTGGAAACCCTGGGCGGTGAGCACGCCCAGCGCGCCGGGCTGCTGCTCGAACAGCTGTACACCGACGTCCAGGCGCGCGCCACGGCAGTGACCGACGCCGACGACCACGGCCGGCTGATCCAGGCCATTCCGGACTTTCGCGACATCGTGGCGGCGTACCGGCGGCGCGGTGCGCCAACGGCCGGCGGCTGAAGCCGCGCGTTTCGTGACTGCCGGCGCACGGTCTGGCGCGTGCGGCCGCTTGGGCAACCACAGCGGTCGCCGTGGCCGCGTCAAGGCGTACATCCGCGTACGGGCCGCCGTGTTGCGGGCCACTACGATGGGAGGTTTACATCACAGCGATGCCGTCTGCCTTCTGATGTCCACCCCGATCGTTCACCAAGCCCTATTGAAGCGGACCACCGCATGGCGCGAGTTCCAGGCGGGCACGGCAGGCATGCTGATCAGCCTGGCCCCGGCGTTGACGATGGGCCTGCTGGCTTTTGCCGCACTCGGGCCCTAGGCGGCCACGCTGGGCATACCGGCAGCACTGGTGTCCAGTGCCATCGGGGGCGCGGTTTTCGCGCTGTTGGCGCGCGGGCCGATGGCGGCGGGCGGGCCCTCTGCAGCGCCGGTGCTGGTGCTGGGCACGCTGGTGGCGCAAGTCGCCGGCGACGCGGCTTTTTCGGTGTCCGACCCGGCGGCCGTGGCGCTGCTGCTGGCCTTGGTGGCTGCTGCGGTCGTCAGCATGGGCTTGTTCCAGATCGGGTTGGGACTGTCGGGGCTGGTGCGCTTCGCCAAGTACGTGCCGCAGCCGGTACTGGCCGGTTTCATGAACGGGGTGGCGCTGCTGGCCCTGCTGGCGCTGCTGCCCTTGCTGTTCGGCTGGCCGGTCGGCACGCTGCAGGTGGGCGGCTGGGCTGCCATGCCGCGCGTCCAGCCTGCCACGCTGGCGGTGGGCGTGTTCACGGTGGTCCTGATCCTGTGGTTGCCGCGACTGAGCAGCCGACTGCCGGCAACCTTGATCGGGCTGCTGGTCGGCACCGCCGCTTACGCATTGCTGGAGACCGTGGCACCGCAGATGGCGCTGGGGCCGCTGACCGGCGCGCTGCCGATGGCCTGGCCACATGTCGACACGCTGAATCCCTTCTTTAACGTCGTGCACGACCCGCTGCTGCAGCGCCACCTGGGCGCCGCGCTATTCGCCGGGCTGGTGATGGCGCTGATCGGCACGCTGGAACTGGTGCTCAACAGCCTGGCCATGGACCAGGCCCGCCACACGCGCACCAACCCCCAGCGCGAGGTGCTGGCGCTGGGTGCGGCCAATGTCGCGGCGGGCGTGGTGGGTGGTTTGCCGCTGCTGCTGCTGCGGCCGCGCGCGCTGCACATGCTGGACGTGGGCGGGCGCACCCGCGCAGGGTTGTTGATCTGCTGCGGCTTGTTCGCGTTGCTGGGTCTGGTGGCCGCGCCGCTGCTTTCGATGCTGCCCCAGGTGGTGCTGGGTGGCGTGATGGTCACCGTCTACCTCATGCTGGTCGACCGCTGGTCGCTGCAGCTGGCCGCGCAGTGGTGGCACGGCCAACGCGGGGCGGACGTTCAACGCGCGCTGCTGGTGGTCGGCCTGGTCTGCGCCGTCACGGTGGTGCTGGGCTTCCCGGCCGCCGTGGCCGCTGGAGCGGTGCTGTCGATGATGCTGTTCATCCGCAGCATGAACCGTTCGCTGGTGCGCAACCGTTACACGGGCGACGCACTGCCGTCGCGTCGTGTCTACGCCGCTGGCGACGAAGCCCGGTTGCAGACACTGCGCTCGCGCACTACGGTGCTGGAGCTGGAAGGTGCGCTGTTCTTCGGCACCGCCGACCGTGTCGCCGAACTGGCCGACGAACTGGACACGGGTTGCGACACGCTGGTGCTGGACTTCCGCCGCGTGAGCCTGATCGACGCGTCGGGTGCCGTGGTGCTGCAGCAGCTGCAGCGGTGGCTGGGTGACCGTGGCATGGCCCTGGTCCTGTCCGGTGTCAGTGCCGACAACCGCCATGGCCGGTTGCTGGCCCAGTTCGGCGGCGACGGCTTCGCTGCCGACCACGGCATGCCCGACATCGACCTGGCCATGGAGTGGGCCGAGCTGCGGCTGTTGGCGCAGGCCGGGTTCGAGCCGCTGCGCGAGACCGTGCCTGTCGAGCACGTCAGCCTGATGGAGGGGCTGGACGCTGCCCAGCGCGCGCGCCTGGCAGCGTGCATGCACCCCCGGCGGCTTGCAGCCGGAGAGTGCCTGTTCCGCCAGGGCGACCCGGGCGACCGGCTGTACGTCATCACCTTCGGTTCGATCGACGTGCTCAGTGCCACCGTGCCCGGCAGCACGGCACTGCGGCAGCGCTATGTGAGCCTGTCCCCCGGCATGATGCTGGGCGAAACCGCCATGCTCGACGGCGGTGGCCGCAGCGGCGAAGCCGTGGCCGTGGGCGACACCGAGGTTCATGCGCTGGACGACCAGACTCTCTCGCGCCTGCGCGCCGAAGACCCGTTGCTGTACGCGCAGGTCTACCGCAACGTGGCCGTGCATCTGTCGCAGCGGCTGCGCGCAGCCGCCTGGGCCTGGCGCGCCAGTACCAGCTGACAGGAGCTGCTCAGCCCATCGCGTCGTTCACACGCTCGTGGAACTCGGCCAGGTCGACAGCGGTGTTCACCTCGCGCGGCAGGGCGTCACGCGCTGAAAAAACACCCAGGATCTTGCCGCCCTCGGCCACCACGGGCAGGTGCCTGAAACCACGCTCGATCATGATGAGCACGGCGTCGGAGACGCGCATCTCGGGCGCGACGCAGCGCGGGTGCGGCGTCATCACCTTGCTGATCGTCGTGCCGGCCGGGTCCAGGCCCTTGGCCATGACGCGCTTCATCAGGTCGCGCTCGGTCAGGATGCCCAGCAACTGGTTGGCGCTGTCGATGACGAGCACGCTGCCGCAGTTGGCGCGGGTCATCACACAAGCTGCGTCGTAGACGCTGGCATCGGGTCCCAGGCTGACGAGATGGCGGTGCGGCATCGCTTGCGAGATGGTGCGTTCTGACATGGGTCGCTCCCTGGCGGTGAACGGGTGGGACGGGTTCAGCGCATCGACGCGTTGATCTTCGCCAGCGCATTGGCGCCGGGGCACAGCTTGGCGTGGTCCAGGCTGTTCAGTGGCTCGGCGCAGGTGTTCAGCGCGGTGTGCAGGTCGGTGGCCAGGGTGTCGATGTAGAGCAGCCCGGTCACCACCTCGCCACGCGCGGCGTGCTGCTGCATGTAGCTCATGGCGGCCCAGCGGTCGGTGGGGTCGTAGTCGCTGTGCAGCTTGCGCAGGTTCATCATGGTGCCGTCGTGTTGCGGCACCTGCAGGGTCTCGCCGGGGCCGTAGCGGCCCGTCACTTCCTGGCCCGGCGTCATGAAGTCGATGCGGTTGACGGCTTCGTTGTGCTGGCGCACGTAGTCGAAGCTCTTGGTGCTGCCGCTGTGGTTGTTGAAGGTGACGCACGGGCTGATGACGTCGATGAAGGCCGCGCCGCCGTGCGCCATGGCGCCCTTGATCAAGGGCACGAGCTGCTCCTTGTCGCCCGAAAAACTTCGTGCCACGTAGGTGGCACCCAGCTGCAGCGCGATGCCGACCAGGTCGATCGGGCTGTCGCTGTTGATGACGCCCTTCTTGCTTTTCGATCCGCGGTCGGCGGTGGCCGAGAACTGGCCTTTGGTGAGGCCGTAAACGCCGTTGTTTTCGACGATGTAAGCCATGCGCAGGCCGCGCCGCATGGAGTTGGCGAATTGGCCCAGGCCGATGGAGGCCGAGTCGCCGTCGCCCGACACGCCCAGGTACAGCAGTTCGCGGTTGGCCAGGTTCGCACCTGTCACGACGCTGGGCATGCGCCCGTGCACGGTGTTAAATCCGTGGCTGGCGCCCAGGAAGTAGTCGGGCGTCTTGCTGCTGCAGCCGATGCCCGAAAGCTTGGCGACGCGGTGGGGCTCGATGTCCAGTTCCCAGCAGGCCTGGATGATGGCCGCGCTGATGCTGTCGTGCCCGCAGCCAGCGCACAGGGTGGAGATGCGACCTTCGTAATCGCGCCGGGTGTAGCCCACCTTGTTGGGCTGCAGGCTGGGGTGGTGCAGCCGGGGTTTGGTGATGAAGGTCATGCCGTTTTCTCCAGCGTTTGCTCCAGCGTTCGCTCCTGCGTTCGCTCCTGCGTTTGCTCCTTGGCGACCAGCGCCTTGCGAACGGCGCCCGCGATGAACCGTGCCGTGATAGGCGTGCCGTCGTAATGCAGCACGCGCACCAGGCGGGCGGGGTCGATGTCCAGCTCGTTCACCAGCAGCAGGTGCATCTGCGCGTCGCGGTTCTGTTCCACCACGAAGACCTGGTCGTGCGCGGCGATGAACTCGGCCACCGACGTTGGGAACGGGAAGGCGCGCAGCCGCAGGGCGTCCAGGTGCACGCCGGTGGCTTCGAGCTCGTCCAGCGCTTCCTGCATGGCCGGGCTGGTGGAGCCGAAGTAGATCACCCCGAACGGCGTGGGCTGCGGGGCCGGCCGCAGCACCGGTTGCGGCACCAGGGTGGCAGCGGTGGCGAACTTTTTCAGCAACCGTTCCATGTTGTAGATGTAGTCGGGCCCGCGTTCGGAATACTGCGCATACGGGTTGCGCGTGGTGCCCCGGGTGAAGAAGGCGCCCTTGCTCGGGTGCGTGCCGGGCAGGGTGCGCCAGGGGATGCCGTCACCGTCGACGTCCTTGTAGCGGCCGAAGTCCTTGCCGGCTTCCAGTTCTTCCGCCGTCATCACCTTGCCGCGGTCGTAGGTGCGGCTGTCGTCCCAGGCGAAGGGTTTGCAAAGGCGCTGGTTCATGCCGATGTCCAGGTCGGTCATCACGAACACCGGGGTCTGCAGGCGGTCGGCCAGGTCCAGCGCCGCGGCTGCATGATCGAAACATTCATGAGGGTCTTCGGGAAACAGCAGCACATGCTTGGTGTCGCCATGCGACGCGTAGGCACAGGCCACCAGATCGCTCTGCTGCGTGCGCGTGGGCATGCCGGTGGAAGGGCCGCCGCGCTGCACATTGATGATGGTGACGGGGATCTCGGCAAAGTAGGCCAGGCCGATGAATTCCGTCATCAGCGACACGCCCGGGCCCGAGGTCGCGGTGAAGGCCCGCGCGCCGTTCCAGCCCGCGCCCACCACCATGCCGATGGAGGCCAGTTCGTCCTCGGCCTGCACGATGGCGTAACGGTGCTGCCCGGTGGCCGGGTCGACGCGGTACTTGTCGCAATACTTTTGAAAAGCTTCGGGCACCGACGACGATGGGGTGATCGGGTACCAGGCCGCCACCGTGGCGCCGCCATACAGGCAACCCAGCGCCGCGGCGCTGTTGCCGTCGGTGAAGATCTGGTCGCCCACCTTGTCGGCGCGCTTCACGCGGATGCCCAGCGGCGCGCTCAGGTTCTTGAACGCGTAGTCGCGCCCCAGCCGCAGCGCCTGCACGTTGGCATCCAGCAACCGCTCCTTGCCCTTGTACTGTTCGGCGAAGAGCCGCTCGAAGACGCTGGCATCCATGTCCAGCAGCACCGACAACACGCCGACGTAGATGATGTTCTTGAATAGCTGGCGCTGGCGCGGGTCTTCATAGGCGTTGTTGGCGATGTCGGTCAGCGGCACGGGGATGACGCGGACGTCACGGCGCAGGCTGTCCTGCGGCATGGGCCGGGTGCTGTCGTACAGCAAGTAGCCGCCGGGCTCGATCTCGGCCACGTCGGCAACCCAGGTTTGCGGGTTCATCGCGACCATCATGTCCACCCCGCCGCGGCGGCCGGCGTAGCCTTTTTCGCACACCCGCGCCTCGTACCAGGTGGGCATGCCCTGGATGTTGCTGGGAAAGATGTTGCGCGGGCTCACCGGCACGCCCATGCGCAGCACCGCCTTGGCGAACAGCTCGTTGGCCGAAGCCGACCCCGAGCCGTTGACGTTGGCGAACTTGATGACGAAATCGTTGACTGCCTCGATCTCTTGAATGCCAGGCTTCATGCGGGCACCTTGTCGCGGCAGGCACGGCCGGCCTGGGTTGTGTTGAGCAGGAACTTCTGCATGTCCCAGGCGCCGGTGGGGCACCGTTCGGCGCACAGGCCGCAGTGCAGGCAGACGTCTTCGTCCTTGACCATCGCGCGCCCGCTCTTGAGCGTGGTGGACACGTACAGGTCCTGCCCCAGGTCGAGGGCCGGCGCCTTCAAGCGGGTGCGCAAATCGGACTCTTCACCCGGCGCGGTAAAAGTGATGCAGTCCATCGGGCAGATGTCCACGCAGGCATCGCATTCGATGCAGGTGTCGCGGTTGAACACGGTCTGCACGTCGCAGTTCAGGCAGCGCTGGGCTTCCTTGAACGCGGTGGCGGCATCGAAGCCCAGTTCCACCTCGACGCGGATGCTGGCCAGCGCCTTCTCGGCTGCTGCCCAGGGCACCTTGGCCCGCATGTCCAGCGACACGTCGTTGTCGTAGCTCCACTCGTGGATGCCCATCTTCTGCGACATCAGGTTGCTCATCGGCGGCGGTCGCAGCAAAGGGTCTTCGCCGTTCAGGTAGCGGTCGATCGACACCGCCGCCTCGTGGCCATGGGCCACGGCGGTGATGATGTTCTTCGGGCCGAAAGCCGCATCGCCGCCGAAGAAGACATGGGGCACGGTGGACTGGAAGGTCTGCGCCTGCAGCACGGGCAGGCCCCACTCGTCGAACCGGATGCCGCTTTCCGCTTCGATCCAGGGGAAAGCGTTTTCCTGGCCGACGGCCACCAACACGGTGTCGCAGGGTATGAGGACATCGGGCGCGCCCGTGGGCACCAGGCTGCGGCGGCCGTGGGCGTCGTACACGGCCGCGACGATCTCGAAGCTCATGCCGATGAGCTTGCCGCCGTCATGCTCGAAGCGCTTGGGCACGTGGAAGTTGAGGATCGGGATGCCTTCGTGCTGGGCGTCTTCCTTCTCCCAGGGCGAGGCCTTCATCTCGTCGAAGCCGCTGCGCACGACAACCTTAACATCGCTGCCGCCCAGGCGCCGCGCCGAGCGGCAACAGTCCATGGCCGTGTTGCCGCCGCCCAGCACGATGACGCGCCGGCCCACGCTGGCGACGTGGCCGAAGGACACCGAGGCCAGCCAGTCGATGCCGATGTGGATGTTCGCCGCGGCCTCTTGCCGGCCGGGAATGTGCAGGTTGCGCCCGCGTGGCGCGCCGCAGCCGACGAAGACGGCGTCGAAGCCCTGCGTCAGCAGTTGCTGCATCGAGTCGATGCGCTGGCCGCAGCTGAACTGCACGCCCAGGTCCAGGATGTAGCCGGTCTCTTCGTCGATGACTTCCTCGGGCAGGCGGAAGCGCGGGATCTGGGTGCGGATGAAGCCGCCGGCCTTGGCCTCGCCGTCGAACACCGTGACCTCGTAGCCCAGCGGGGCCAGGTCGCGCGCCACTGTCAGTGACGACGGGCCGGCACCGACACAGGCCACGCGCTTGCCGTTGCGCGGCGCCACGCCGGGCATGCGCGATTTCACATCGCTCTTGTGGTCCGCCGCCACGCGCTTCAAGCGGCAGATGGCGACCGGCTCGGGAGCAGACCCGTTGCCTTCTTCGACTCGCGCCCGCCGGCACGCCGGCTCGCACGGCCGGTCGCAGGTGCGGCCCAGGATGCCGGGGAAGACGTTGGACACCCAGTTGACCATGTAGGCGTCGCTGTAGCGGCCCTGGCCGATCATGCGGATGTACTCCGGCACGGGGGTGTGGGCGGGGCAGGCCCACTGGCAGTCGACTACCTTGTGAAAGTAGGCGGCACCCGCGTTGTGCGTCAGCTGCATGTTTGTCTCCGTACCCTGCATCTTTTCTTTGATGCCTTGCAGGTGGCCGGGAGTCTACGCACAACGCCAGTGCAGGGGCAAGAGCGACGGGCGGGCGCTACTCCACCTTGCCGATTTTGCGCACGGCCTCGACCATGACGGCGGCGTCCTTGTCCCAATAGGCCTGGAAGTCGGGCGCGTCCAGGTACTCCAGCGGGCTGCCGGCGCGGTTGATGGTCTGCACGACGGCGGGGTCGCTGGCGACCTTTCTGGCAGCGGCGCGCAACTTCTGCACGATGTCGTCCGGCACGCCCGCCGGCACGAACAGCGCCGACCACTGCACAAAGGCAGTCGCGTAGCCGCCTTGCTTCAGGCTCGGCACATCGGGCAGCGCGGCCAACGGTGTTTCACCCCAGTGGGCCAGCGCCCGCAGCCGGCCGGCGCGGATGTGCTGAGCCACGGTGCTGGGCCCGGTGGCGGCCGCGTCGACCTGCCCGGCCAGCAGGGCCAGCACCGCGGGGCCGGCGCCGGTGTACGGGATGTGCGTCATATGAAAGCCGGCTTTCGCCTTGAGCATCTCCATCGGCACACCTGATTAGCAAGATTGTTCAGCCACCCATGGACTAGCTCACTCTATGAGCTACCTGGCTGCAATGATCTCGTCACCACAACCGGAGATGAGTCATGGCGCAGAACAAAGTCCAATTTCAATCTGGACGATCAATGATCGACTTCTTCGCGGCCTACGGCAGGCCAGAGCAGTGCGAGAAGGCCGTGC
>ENA-OBIT01001119-OBIT01001119.1-metagenomes-genome-assembly--contig:-NODE-1119-length-10380-cov-2.34295_pt1 | contig 10380 bp, 12 predicted proteins | sample MGYA00153386_OBIT01 | MGnify analysis MGYA00153386 | reverse complement strand
AGCACGTTTAGGAATTGAAGTAAAAGTTGACCCTCGTCCTGTAACGATACATGAATTTACAATTACCAAAATTGAAATGCCAATTGTGCATTTTAAAGTAGTTTGTAGCACAGGAACTTATATAAGAAGTTTGGCTAATGATTTTGGTGCAGCATTGGGTGTTGGGGGATATATGAGTAGCCTATGCCGAACAAAAATTGGTGATTTTAATGTTGAAGATGCCTATACGTTTGAAAGTTTTGAAAACTATGTTCAAGACCTTAGAAAGGACATAGAAGTGTAGTACATCTTTTTATAACCAGCAATAGAATATACGTGTACTGTAGTTGCGAGTTTATCCTGAACGATAGCGAATAGCACACTTGTACAGTATATTTTTTTTCAACAATTGTATTATCTAAAATTGCATACAAACATTTTTAGTTATAAGAATTTTCTTGAGAATGAAAATTAAAAGCCTCCATATTTTTTCAGCGATTAGTCAACATAAATTGTTTGTTGCTTTTATGTTGGTGCATGTATGCTTAAGTTTTTATTTTATTTCTTTTCAAAATATTACTCACGATGAACCAAGCTATATAGAATACAGTAAACGTTGGCTTCATGGCAAACCAGAAAGAATAGAACCTTTAGATGATAGTAAAACTCCAATAATTGCAATAGTTTGGCTACCTCGTATTATTAGGCAAATCATTAATCCCAATTATCAACTTACAGATTATGGAAGGCAAGATCAAAAAGAGGGTAGATATATGATGATTGTTTTTTCTATTCTTACCGGCATTTATTTATATAAATTTTTATTATTATTAAATGTAAAAAAATGGTGGGCTGTCTTTTTGTTCTTCATTTTCGATCCCTTAATAATGGCTTATGCTGTATTAATAAATTCAGATTTAGCTAGTGGATTTTTCTTGTTAGCAATCATTTATTACTTGTATAAATATTTGTATCAAGCATCTAGTAAAAGCTTTTACTTAAGTTGTTTTTTTTTAAGCATTGGTTTGGTAACAAAGCACACTTTTCTTTTTTTTATTCCCTTGTTTTGGGTGCTTATTTTCATTATTATTAAAAGGTTTGAATGGAAAAAATTACTTCATTTTATAATCATTGTTTTATTGGTTATTAATGTAGCCTTTTTTTGTAAGGATACTTCTAAAACATTGGGCAGTTATCAGTTTAGTAGTGCTAGTTTTATATCATTACAAAAAAAGTTTTCTTGGTTACCAATTCCTGTTCCAGCATCTTACATTAATAGTATTGATTTGCTTCAATACCATGCACAACTAGGAGGCAGTAGCAGCAATACTTACACAGGTGTTTACATACTACGACAAATTAATTTGTATGACGGATTTTGGTATTATTATTTAGTTGTTAGTGTTTATAAAATTCCTATTGCTATTTTAATTTTATTACTTCTTGGTTGTGTATTTGCAATTGTAAAATACAAACCAACACATAAAAAATATTGGCTGCTGTTAGTATTGCCAGCAATTTATTTTTTTCTTATGCTAAGTTTTTTCAATCAATTTCAAATCGGTATAAGGCACTTATTATTAATAATACCATTGCTATATGTATTACTAGGTATAACCATTAATAAATTACTTGAATCAAAAGCAAAATGGCTTGTTGCATTTTTATGGGTTGGTTTAGTAAGTTCTGTGATGTACTATTACCCATATATTATACCATACACCAATGAACTAGTTGGCAACAAAATGAAAGTGTATGAAAAAGTAATGGATAGCAGTATAGATTATGGACAAAGCGATAGTAGTGCTGTACAATTTGTAAAAAATAATAAAGCCTTTTCCTTTGCCTCAGCAAACCCAACAAAAGGATCTTTATTATTGAGTATGAGAAAATATATTGAGCTTAATAAGCAGGCAGATACAAGTTTAAATTGGTTAGTAAAAAATCATCAACCAACTGGAATTTATCAAGGAGTATATTTAATTTATATAATTAAATAATAGAGGTAGCAAACTAATATTCTTCTTTTTCTTTAGGGTTTTCTTTTTTCTTTTTCTTATCGTCTACTTTATAATGATTGGTTTGTGGAGCACCATTTTTTCTAGATAATTCATCTAATGCTTTTTCATTATTTTTCCCTTTATCATCTTTTAATGGCATTGGCATAGGAGCGTTGCCCAGCAAAGGATCTACGCCTTTCATATCAATTCTATAATCAAATAATTTAGAAACATAATTCCATCTTCCATCAATCCATCTAAAGCCTTCAAAATCACCATCGGGTATTAGTGTATGTCTTCTACTTGCATCTTTCTCTTCACTCATTAAATGATCAAAAACTATTATGTCCATTTCAGCATCATAATTCATTCTTGCTCTTGCATCTTTTTTATATTCTATAGCAAATCTAAATGCTGGTTGCCTAGGCTTTAATTCATCATTGGGATATTGAAAATACCTTCCCCCAAATTGAGGATTGCCGTCTTTATCAAACGTTAAAACCTCAATCCATTTTTTACTACTTTTTTCATTGTTATCATCAAAGCCTAACAACGTATAGTAGTTTTTATTATTGAAAGTTTTTAAAATTATTTTATAATAAATAGCACCAATCCAACGCTGGTTATTTCTTACAGAATCGTATAAGTTTTCTGACACATCAGAGTTGTCAAGTAGTGGAATTAATTTTAAACTACCATCACTGGTACGCATTTGAATTGCTCCTTTTTGTCTTATAGAAGTAAAGTCCTTCATTAATTGCCAAGTAAAAATTTTAAAGCTACTATCAGGTGCGTATACTTTTGAAATAGTATTAATAGAATCGAAGGTGTACGTAAAGCTCTCACAAGCCCTCTTGTAAATAAGCTATCAGCTCTATATCTATCAATGGCTTCTTCTGCAGCAACCATTTCATTAGCATTGTTTTTTATTTCATTTTCTATTTTTTTTAATTCTTGCTTTTGAACAATAGTTATTTTTTGAGCTATTGAAATATTAGCTGCAATAATTAAAATGGTAAGTAAAACTGATTTCATAAAATAATAATCTTAATCTAAAATACAAACTTGTATTTGCAAAGTGTTACTAATAGCTAGTTAAAGATTAAATTTTAGGGTTTTGTTACATTTAAGTGCTTTCATTTTATCTTTCCAACATAAAAAACCCAGCTAATATGAAAAAAATAATTGCATCTATTCTACTAATTTGTTTCATTACTTATTCTTGTGATGTAAGTATGAGCAAGAAAATAAAAGGTAATGGCAATGTAAAAACTGAGCAAAGAAACATTACATCAGCTAATAAAATAAAGTTGGCTGGCAACTTCGATATAGAATTGGTACAAAGTGCTACAGTAGGTTTATCAATTGAGACAGACGAAAATCTACTGTCTTATATAGTAACTGAAAATAAAGATGGTTGGTTAGTAATTAGTACAAAAGACAATTACAATATTTCCACAAAAAATAAGTTGAAAATTACTATAACTACAGACCTTATTGAACAAATAAATTTAGCCGGAAATGGAAATATTATTGGTAAAGAAAAGTTTTCTGGTGGAGATAAATTAAAGATTGTAATTGCAGGTAATGGCGATGTGAATATGAATATAAATTCACCAAAAGTAGAAGGTGAAATTGTGGGTAATGGTAATATTATACTACAGGGCGAAACAAAAGATGCTACTATAAATATTGTAGGTAACGGAGATTATAAAGGTGAAAATTTGAAAGCCGAAAGTGCTGAGGTACATATTACAGGCTCAGGCAGTGCAAAAGTTTTTGCAGATGTAAATCTTGATATACATATTGCTGGCAGTGGAGATGTATTTTATAAAGGCAATCCATCCATTACCAAAAGTATTACAGGTAGTGGTAGTATAAAACAAATACAATAAGGAAAAAAATTGTATTTTTTTATAGAATAACATGGATCTCAGCCATGACGTAAAGCTGCTGATACTACATTTAAATTTCTAAAGAATTAGGGCATGATGAAGAATGAAAAAGTGGTTTTGTTTTTATTAGCTAGCTTAAACTTTACCCATATTTTAGATTTTATGATTATGATGCCATTGGGTAATTACCTAATGCCATTTTTTAATATTAATCCACAACAATTTAGTTTTTTAGTTAGTGCCTACACGTTTAGTGCTGCTATCACTGGGTTTGCAGCTGCTTTTTATGTAGATAGGTTTGATAGAAAAAAAGTATTATTATTTGGTTACATTGGTTTTTTAGTAGGCACTATTGCATGTGGAATTGCCCCCAATTATCATTTACTATTAGTTGCAAGAATTTTTGCTGGTCTTTTTGGTGGGTTAATTGGTGCTCAAGTATTATCTATTATTTCAGATATGTTTTCTTATGAAAATAGAGGAAAAGCAATTGGTGCAGTAATGAGTGCTTTTGCTATTGCAAGTACTTTTGGAGTTCCTTTTGCATTGTATTTAGCCAATTTAATTAGTTGGCATGCCCCATTTATTTTAGTGGGTATTTTAGGTATTGTTTTAGTTCCTTTTCTAATAAAGTTTATTCCCTCAATAACGCATCACTTAGAAAAAAGAGACGAAAAAAAATCTTTTTTTCAAGCTTTGCATATTGTACAAAGTGATAGTAAATTATCACTAGCGTTATTATTTAGCGGGCTAATGATGATGGGCCATTTTTTAATAATTCCATTTATTAATCCTTATATGGAATTTAATAATGGCTACACCAAGCAACAAACACCCATGATTTATTTAGTAGGTGGTATTGCATCTTTTTTCGCAGCCAATTGGTTGGGTCGTATTTCAGATAAGTATGGTAAACTAAATGTGTTTACTATTTGTATTTTATGCAGTTTGCCATTGGTTATTGGTGTTACACATATTCCACGTGTTTCGTATTGGATAGTACTTAGTTTATTTGGCGTTTGGTTTGTATCAAGCACAGGTCGCAGTATTGCAGCACAAGCAATGGTAAGCAATGTAGTGCCACCTCTGCATAGAGGAAGCTTTATGAGCTTTAATAGCAGTGTGCAACAACTGGGCACAAGCATTGCGTCAGTAGTAGCAGGTTTTTTAATTCTAAAAGGTGCAGATGGAAAAATACTTCATTATAAATGGTTAGGTTATTTAAGTGTAGTGGTTTTATTATGTTGTTTTTTATTAGGCCGATATTTGTTTGGCAAAATGGATAAAGAAATAGTTATAGAAAAGCAGGTTGATAATAAAGAAGAATAATTTTTTCCTAACACCATTACTACTATCAAATGCAGTTGCAAGTTTATCTTGAGCAAAGTCGAAAGGCACTCTTCAACTATTTATTCTTTATTCAACAAGATGCTAGTTGCTTATAAATTTCTTATAAATTAAATTGTAAATCATTACCAAAATGCAACCAATAATTTATCATGTTACTACAAAAAAAGAATGGGAAATAGTACAAATATCAGGATACTATAAAGCAACTTCTCTAGCAACAGAAGGGTTTATACATTGCAGCACTGCTGAACAAGTAAATGGTGTGTTAGAAAGATATTTTAAAGGGCAAACCAACTTAGTAAAATTAGTAATTGATACTAGCAAACTAACACCTGAATTAAAGTATGAATTAGCACCTTCCATTAATGAATATTTCCCTCATGTATATGGTGAAATAAATATAGATGCTGTTATAGATATTGTTGAGATAGATTAGTAATTTAATTTTTCAACAAAGTAAAAAATCAATTCTAAAAATATATTTATTATGCTGCAAGCCAATACTTTTAAAACAGATAGTGGTTATTGCCATATACTTTTAGACAAAATAATTTTCAATAATACAGAAAGCCCTGACGAAGATGTTGCACATAAAGAAGCAGATGGTATTTCTAAATCTGTAATTGTTTATTCAATTGTATTTAGCATTTTAATTGCAGGTGTAATTTCAGGCATTTTGTTTAGTGCAGATTTATATTATACACTTATTATTCTGGTCTTTGCTCTATGGTTTTTATTTAGAATTATATACAAAATACAACACGCCCACATTAATATTATAGTACGAAGTTGTATTACAAAAATTGAATTTAAAGAAGCTATTTATAACTTACAAAATGCACATTTTGTGATCCATTTTAAAAACAGCAACAATGCCTCTCGAAAAAAATATATTGGATTGCCTACCTCATCAGATAATTTAGAAAATAAGCAACTGCAACAACAAGCAATTAATATTATGGAAGAAGAATTTGGATAAAATTTTCATTAAATTATCCATTTTTTTATTGGGTATAAGTTTTTTTTTATTAAAATAATGCATCATAAAATAAACTTCTAAATCATTGTTTTACAATCATCTAAAGCCAAAACTGAGGAATTTTTTCAACACATTTTATAATATTTTCTATACATCACTATTTTACTTTTTGTTTTTAGTAAAAAATTTCTGGCACAGTTTTGTTATGTTTACTGAAAACAAGATGTTATGAAAAAAATATTATCAATTTGCGTTATTGCATCCATTATGATTGGTTGTAAAAACAAAGCACAACAAGAAGCAGAGTTATTACAAGCAAAACAAATGACCATAGACTCAATAACTAAGGTAGAAGACATTAGAAAAGTTACCATTGACTCTATGAATGCAGTAGCTGCTGCAAAAGCAAAAGAAGAAAGAGTAATAATTGTAAAAACAGTTCCTTCTAAATCTTCAAGTAATTCAAATAATTCTGGTACTACAACTACCACTACTACCACTAGAAAGAAGGGTTGGAGTAGTACTGCTAAAGGTGCTGTAATTGGTGCTGGTGTAGGTGGTATTACAGGTGCTATGATTGATAAAAAGAAAGGTCGTGGTGCTGTAGTTGGTGGTTTAATTGGTGCAGGTGCTGGTGCTGGTGTTGGTGCAATAATCGACAAGAAAGAAAAGCAAAAACAACAACAATAATAATTTTATAAACAAAAATAGCAAATAGCTCTTGATGGTAAAACATCTAGGGCTATTTTTATTTAGTGGTTATTCCAGTATAATTAGATCTCATTATAACTAGAGATTACGTTTAAAGATTTCATCCTTATATCTTTTTAATTCATCCAACAATTGTTTAAACATATTCTTCTTAGAGCAAAACTAATATTGGCCTGCATCTTGACAACCTAGAATATATGCTTATCTCATAATTACTTAGATCAGTGCATAATAAAATTCTTCTTGCATTTGAATATATACTACAAACAAAACCTTCTTTCTATCTAGTATGGTTTAATATTACAGTAGTAATTAAATCTTTAATGGTTTATTTTGTCTACAAAAAAATAGCTAAGAATTATTATTCTTAACTAACAAATATTCAGTTGATAAAAGAGGCATTAAAGACTAAGGATATATGTATTCCATTACATCATTACCCATAAAATGTCCCCCAGGGTAAGCAGTTGTATAATCAAGGTTTAGCCACACATTTCCCTTGTCGTCATTGTGATAATTTAATTTTTTACCCATGCTTTCTCCTACAAAAAGTTTCTTTTGAATAAGGTTACCAATTGTATTAAGATTAGCTTGTGTACCTATAAAAATTTCTGGATAAATATGTCCTTTTACACATAACAATCTTACTCTTCCTCCAATTGCTTTAATTGCCCCTGCCATTAATATGGAGTAATCATCACAATCGCCTGCAAGTAGTAAAGCACTTTCACTTGCTTTTGCAAAATATTCTTCTTTATCAGGATCGCTTACATAATTCCAATTGCTATTAATTTTTTTGAATACAGCAAAGCATTGTATTAAAACCCGGGTCTCGTTGCTTTTTACTTGTTGCTCTTTTTTAAAAATTGTATTAGTGGCATCAACAGCAAAATTTCTTACAACTGTATTTTTATAATCAATGGCTTTTAGGATAGCCTTATCGTTGTACAACGAACCATAACCAGTATAAACAAAATTTTTCGGCTGTTTTCTACCAGTCATATCATTAATAATAAATTCCCCATCATTATAAAAGCTAGAAAAAGTGTAATTAGTATTGTACCAACTATTACCAAACCAAAGTGAAATAAATGCAACGCCCAAAATAATAATGGGCCAATACAGCTTTACTAAAATAAGAAGCACTAAAATAATTATTACTAATAATCCTATTTTATCCAAATTATATGGCCAATTTACAGCAGGAACATATTTATAAGCTATAAAAAAAAGTAAAATGGATACAGCAAGAGTAAAAAAGGCTAATAATATATTTTTAAGGTGATTTTTTTTTGGCGACGCTTTCATTGTAACAAAAGTGATTTATAATACATAAGCTATAATTATTCCAAAATGCTATTTTGGTTGCTAAAGTTTATAAAAATCTTCTTTGTTTTTGGTAAAAAATTTGATTACTAATAATAAATATTTTAAAATGTCTATTCAACTACAAATTGTATATCTCTTTTTATTGGCAATTCCCATTGCCTGTATTTCTTGGACAATAACTTATGAAGAGGTTTTTCGTGAGCCAAGAGAATATTGTGTAAGAATGTATCATGAAAGTAAAATTCTTGTAGTAAGAAAGTTTTTTTACTTATTTACTTGTGAGTATTGTTTTAGTCATTATGTAACGCTTGCTATGCTTTTTATAACTCAATATCAATTGTTATATGAAGGCTGGAGAGGTTATTTTATTGCAGGGTTTTCTTTGGTTTGGATTGCAAATCTTTACATGAGTTTATTTGCTTTTTTAAGAACAGGTTTAAAAAAAGAAAAGACAATAGTAGAAGTGGTAGAAAAAGAATTAGAGATAGAAAATAATGTAAAATAATGGAAGGATGTTGCAGCAAACTCCGCCATACAAAATCTGTTTTTGCTTCAATATTATGGTAGCAAATTTTTACTAAATTTGAATTAAATAATTTTATGGATAAAGTATTAAAAGAGGAAGTCCATCAGATGATTGATAAATGTGAAGATATTTATCAGCTAACCCATGTCAAGTTATTGTTGGAATCTGAAAGAAGAACAACTTCAATTGTTCATGAACCTGCCATTCAATATGCATTACCAAACATAAAAAATGTTCAAAAAGAAATAGCTAAACTAGTTGATGAAGAGAATGACATTGATTTCCTAACAGATATTAAAAACGAATTGAATCCTGAGTTTGTCGGCAATTTTGATAATCTTTCTACTGAAGATAGAGAAGAATTATTGGAATTGATAGAAGAACCATTTGGTAAAGACTGCATTAGCCATGAAGAGTTTTTAAAAACCATGGACAGATGGAATACCAAATAATTGAGAAGAAAAGATTTACCAATAAACTCTTTAAACTACTAAAATATTTAGAAAAAGAATGGGGGCATAAAGTAGCTGCTGATTTCTTTACTAATATAAAGTTTCATCTTAGTCTCATTTCAAAACAGCCTTATGTGGGCAAACTTGAAAATAAAAAATATGTAAGAAGCATTTTAATTACCAAACACAATAGAGTTTATTACAGAGTTGAAGGAAATACAATTGAGGTAGTGAACATGTATGATACAAGAATGAATACTAAGAAAAACAGGTATTGATAAATTCATTGTTGGTCAAAAGACACAACAATGACGAAGCTGAAAGTGAAGAACACCAACAAATTACAAAAGCTAAAAGAATGAGAATAACCCAACCAAAACGTATTAAAACACCCACAAAATTTTACCTCCAAATTTTGTGGGTGTTTTATGTTATGGCCACACTTGTTTTATCAGTTTCTTGCAACAACGGAAATACAAATATTATAGTAGTCGATACCACCGAGAATCTTTGGCATGGCTGGAACCATTACCAAATAAAAGAAACCGATACGCTGGAACGCTATGGCTATAATTTAATTTCCAACACCGCCTACTTCTTAGGTCCAAAAGGAAGTGTAAGCCAAACCACCAATGGTATGAACTGCCAAAACTGCCACTTAGATGCTGGCATACTTCCTTGGGGTAATAACTACAGTGCAGTGGCAGCTACCTACCCAAAATTTAGAGATAGAAGTAACAGCATAGAAAGCATAGAAAAACGTGTGAACGAGTGTTTAGAAAGAAGTCTAAATGGCAAGGCGATAAACAGTTCCAGTAGAGAAATGAAAGCCTTTATAGCCTACATAAAATGGGTGGGCAACGATGTGCCAAAAGGCAAAAAACCAAAGGGCAGCGGCATTATGGATATTCCATTTTTAGATCGTGCCGCTAATGCCCAAAATGGAAAAAAAGTTTATGTCGCACATTGTCAGCGTTGCCATCAAACCAATGGCGATGGGCAAAAAAATGCAGAAGGTTATGGCTACACTTATCCGCCATTGTGGGGCAGCAGTAGCTACAATACAGGTGCAGGTTTGTATAGGTTATCGAGGCTTGCGGGTTATGTGAAAAACAATATGCCCTTTAAGGAAGCAACCTACAATAAGCCCATACTTACC
>ENA-OBIT01001116-OBIT01001116.1-metagenomes-genome-assembly--contig:-NODE-1116-length-10405-cov-2.49063_pt1 | contig 10405 bp, 13 predicted proteins | sample MGYA00153386_OBIT01 | MGnify analysis MGYA00153386 | reverse complement strand
GGGCTCGGGTTTATCTGCGTTTGCGCCGCGCTCTATCCCTTGGCTCCGCCCGCGGCGGTCTGGCTATTGCTGGCCTTTCACGGCTTTCTCTGGCCGCATCTGGCCTATCGCCTGGCCTACCGCGCCAAAGATCCGTTCAAAGCCGAGATCCGCAACCTCTTGATCGACTCCGCCTTCGGCGGCTTCTGGGCAGCGATGATGGCGTTCAACGCGCTGCCCGCCATCGTCATCCTGTCGATGATGAGCATGAACAACATCGCTTCGGCCGGCAAAGCGCTGTTTGTCAAAGGATTGGCGATTCAATTGGCCACGGCGATGCTCACCGGCACGCTGCTCGGCTTCCCGTTTCATCCATACAGCACGCCGCTGCAAGTCTATCTGTGCCTACCGATGATCTACCTTTATCCGACGTTGCTGGGGCTGGTGACCTACCGCACCGCCAAACGGCTGGCGGAAAAAAAACAGGAGCTGCAACGCATCAGCACCCGCGATGGGCTGACCGGCTTATATAACCGTCGCCACTGGGAACATCTTCTGCATCGCCAGTTCGATAGTTGCCGCCGCTACCAGGACAACGCCACGCTGATCCTGATGGACATCGACCGCTTCAAAACCATCAACGACACCTTCGGCCATGCGCTGGGGGATGAAGCCCTGGCGGTATTGGCGGAAGAGCTGCTGATCGGCTTGCGCAACGTGGATATCGTCGGGCGCTACGGCGGCGACGAGTTTGGCGCGGTGCTGCCGAATACTAACGCCGAACAGGCGGAAATCGTCCTGCACCGCATCCAGCAGAGGCTGGACGCGGTCAGTTTCAAGGAGGCGCCGCAGCTGCGGCTGCAGATCAGCGCAGGCATCGCTAACTACCACCCCGCGCTGGGCGGCTATCTTGACTGGCTGAAAGCGGCCGACGGTGCGCTCTATCGGGCGAAGCATAATGGCCGCAACCGGTTGGAAACGGCAGTGCCGCCAGGGGAGTAACTTACTGACTTAATAACTTAGCAAAATACTTCGGCGCTTCGACAAAGCCTTCGCGCCGGTAAAACGCATGCGCCCGCTCGCGGCGACTGTGGCAATGGACCTCTAACCGATCGCAGCCGCGACGGTGCGCCAGCGCCTCGCCCTCCGCTAGCAGCCGCCGGCCTACGCCCGCGCCGCGCGCTCGGTCATCGACGCAAAAATAGCTGATGCGGCCAATGTCGCCGGCCAACGCCAGCTGCGGCAGGAAATGCAGCGACAACACGCCCAACACCTGCTCCCCGTCCGTCGCCACCAGCAGCGCCTCATCCGGATGCGCCAACAGTTGCTGCATGCGCTGCGTCAGAAACGCCTCGGTGCCGGGATAATCCAACGCCGTCATTAATTCGGCGATAGCATGGCGATCGCTCAGGCGCGCCGTTCTGATTTGCATAGGGTGACCTCGCAGAGTGTCGATACTACAAAATAGATGGCGTTAGGTGTAACATCCACCGGGTACGGCAAAAAAGGCCGTGCGGCACGCTGGAGATGACATTCCTCCCTAACCGCCTTCACAGGCTGATGATGTCTACGTAACCTCTCGGAGAGAGGCGCGTAGCGTTACGCCTGTCCCTTTCCGAGTCCCGTGAATTTCTCTGATTGAAAGGTAGTTGCCCCATGTTGAGTTCTTTACTGGCCGTATTTATCGGCGGCGGCGTCGGCAGCGTTTTGCGCTGGGCGGTAAGCATGAAAATGAATCCGCTGAATGCCCACATTCCGCTCGGTACGCTGATGGTCAATCTGATCGGTGGTTTTATCATCGGCCTGGCGATGGCGATTTTCACCCGCATGACGCATCTGGATCCCACCTGGAAATTACTGATTACCACCGGATTCTGCGGCGGCCTGACTACCTTCTCCACCTTTTCGCTGGAGGTGGTATACCTGATGCAAGATGGCCGCTTCGGCTGGGCGCTGGCCAACATGCTGCTCAACCTGGCCGGCTCGCTGGCGATGACGCTGCTGGCCTTTATGCTGGTAATGTGGCTCAACGGGCGCTAAGCCCTTAATGTTTCCTTAATCTTGCATGCGCATAATCTCATCCAGTACTCCTGACTGGATGAGAAACCGCTATGTTTAGCCTGCCGAAAACCGCCGCCGAAGCGATTGCCATTGCGCTGTGCGTCCTGATCGTCGCCGCCTTTATCAAATCCTACCTGTTCGCTTAAGCGCCCTTACCCGCAGCACGCGTTCATCTTGCGTCTTTCCGGCCGTTTACACTACAATTGAGAATGAACGTTCACACCCAAAAATGTGAACCCGGCTCACGCGTAGCAAAGGATCGGGCAGATGCTCTCCCCCAACGACAGTAAACAGGCCAAGGTGCAGGCGCGCCGCGATCAGATCGTCGAAGCGGCGAAAATCAGTTTCCGCCGCCACGGCTTCCACGCCGCCAGCATGGCGGAGATCGCCCAAGGCTCGCAGCTCAGCGTCGGTCAAATCTATCGTTATTTCGCCAATAAAGACGCGATTATCGAAGAGATCGTCAACCGCATCATCACTAACAAGATGCAGCGGCTGGAAAACCTTGGCGATCACATCAACCTGATCGCCGGTACGTTGGCGGCGCGCACGCTGTTTCAGCAGCCGGGCGAGAGCGAAACCGATCACATGCTGATGCTGGAAGTGACCGCCGAGGCCACGCGCAACCCGGTGGTGGCCAAACTGCTCAGCGATGCGGAAGCGCGGCTGTTTCGCCACGTGTGCCACAATCTGCAGCGGCTGTATCCCCATTTCAGCGCGGAAGAGATCGCCGCGCGGGTGGAATTTATCGCCGTCATGAGCGAAGGCACCGGTTACCGTATCCTTACCACGCAAAAAGCCGATGCGTCCCTGCTGCGCGATCTGTATCAGCAGGCCATTTCTCACCTGTTCAGGAAACTCTAATCTCCCATGACCAAACACTTAGCCAGACAGCGTCTGGTGTACGCCGTCGTGCTTGGCCTGCTGGCCGCGCTGGGGCCGCTGTGCACCGATCTCTACCTGCCCGCCCTGCCGGAAATGGCGGGTGAGCTGAATACCTCCACCGCCGCCGCGCAGCTCAGCCTGACCACCGGGCTGCTCGGTCTGGGCGTCGGCCAGCTGATTTTCGGCCCTTACAGCGACAAATTGGGCCGTATGCGCCCGCTGCTGCTGTCGCTGATCCTGCTGCTGGGCGCTTCGCTGTGGTGTGCGCTGGCGCCCACCATCGACCAACTGCTGATCGCCCGCCTGCTGCAAGGCATCGCCGGTGCCGGCGGCGCGGTGATTTCCCGCGCCATTGCTCGCGATCTGTACGCCGGCCATGAGCTGACCCGTTTCTTCGCCTTGCTGATGCTGGTTAACGGCCTGGCGCCGATCGTCGCACCGGTGCTGGGCGGCGTGATGCTGCAGGTAATGAATTGGCGCGGTATCTTCGGCGTGCTGGCGGCCATCGCCGTGCTGCTGTTCAGCCTGTCGGCGCTGAAGCTGCGCGAATCCCTGCCGGTCGAGCGCCGCAGCCAGGGCGGTATCCTGGCGATGCTGATGTCGCTCGGCGGGTTGCTGACCCAGCGCTATTTCATGGGCCTGTGCCTGACACAGGGCTTCGTGATGGCCGGCATGTTCGCCTATATCGGCGCCTCGCCTTTCGTCTTGCAGCAGATCTACGGCCTCAGCCCGCAGATGTTCAGCCTATGCTTCGCCATTAACGGCGTCGGCTTGATCATTGCGGCACAGCTGGCCAGCCGTCTCAGTGCGCGTTGGGGGGAACGCCGGGTATTGAGGGGCGGGTTAACGCTGGCGGCCGTCGCGTCGCTGTTGCTGCTGTTGGCCGCCGCGCTGCATGCGCCGCTGGTCGTGTTGCTGGTGCCGCTGTTCTTCTCGGTAGCGGTGATCGGCATCGTCGGCCCGACCGCCTCTTCGCTGGCGATGCAAAGCCAGGGAGACAAAGCGGGCAGCGCCTCGGCCTTGATCGGCGTGTGCATGTTCGCCCTCGGCGCCTGCGCCGTGCCGCTCACCGGGCTGGGCGGCACCTCGGGCCTGTCGATGGCGCTGACCATCGTCGGCTGTTACGCCATCGCCATCCTGCTGTTCGGCCTGTTGGCCCGCCGCAACGACGCATAACGCGCCCAATAAAAAACCCGCTCAATGAGCGGGTTTTAAGAAATTCAGCTACGCAGCTTAGATAGCAGTAACGTTAGCGGCAGATGGGCCCTTGGCACCGTTCGTGATTTCAAATTCTACACGCTGGCCTTCAGCAAGCGTTTTGAAACCGTTGCTAACGATGGCAGAGAAGTGGACGAAAACGTCCTTGCTACCATCTTCCGGAGTAATGAAACCGAAGCCTTTGGATTCATTAAACCACTTAACGCTACCTTTAATCTTAGACATCAAACTTACCTTTAACGTGAATGAAAGACACAAAACCTGTGTCGATTACAGTACAGCAAGCAGGCAGGATTTTGTCCACCACCGCGATCACAGAAATCCGATAAAGAGTGAAAAAATCCGTGTTGTCCGGTGTAAATGGATTGCACCGGTTGCGATACGTTACCGTTCCAGGCCAAACCTCTCCCTGCGCCGGCGAACAACGAGCGAACGCCCAAACTCGCCCGCTTCCCCCAGCGTTGACGCCCCCATGCAGACGCAATCGCTATGAAATATAACCAGATGGTCTTTTTGCTTCGGCGGTCCCTGCACTAGGGTTAGGGTTTATTTCCCACTGTGAGCCAAGCCTATGACCAGCCAATTGGCAGACAAAATCATCGCCTATCGGCGTGAGCTGCACCAAAACCCGGAACTTTCCAATCACGAATTCGCCACCACCGCCCGGCTGACCCGCTGGCTGGAAGAGGCAGGCATCCGTCTGCTGCCGCTGGCGCTGAAAACCGGCGTCGTGGCGGAGATCGGCAGCGGCAAGGGGCCGATTATCGCGCTGCGACGAAATCGCCGACGTGCCCTTCAGCTCGCAAAACAGCGGCGTAATGCACGCCTGCGGCCACGACTTTCACACCTCGGTGATGCTCGGCGCCGCGCACCTGCTCAAAGCGCGTGAGGCCGAGCTGCCCGGCACGGTGCGCATCTTCTTCCAGCCGGCGGAAGAGACCTTCAACGGCGCCCGGCACCTGATCGACGCCGGCGCGCTGGATAACGTTGCGGCGGTATTTGGCCTGCATAACGCGCCGGAGCTGCCCACCGGCACCTTCGCCACCCGCGCCGGGCCGTTCTACGCCAACGTCGATCGTTTCCAGATCCTCATCACCGGCAAAGGCGCCCACGCCGCCAAACCGGAACAGGGCGTCGATACCATCGTCACCGCCAGCCAGATCGTCGGCGCGCTGCAGACGCTGCCCAGCCGCAGCTTCAGCTCGCTGGAATCGCTGGTGGTGAGCGTGACGCGCATCGAAGGCGGCAATACCTGGAACGTGCTGCCGCAAACCGTGGAGCTGGAAGGCACGGTGCGCACCCACAGCGACGCGGTGCGCCGCCAGGTGCCTGATAAAATTCGCCAGGTGATCGACGGCGTTGCCGCCGCGCTCGGCGCGCAGGCCGAACTCCACTGGCAGCCGGGGCCGCCGGCGGTGATCAACGACGCCCATTGGGCGGCGTTCAGCAAAACCGTCGCCGCCGAGGCCGGCTACCGGGTCGAAGAGGCGGAGCTGCAAATGGGGGGTGAAGATTTCGCGCTGTATCTGCATCACGTGCCGGGCGTCTTCGTCAGTATCGGCTCCGCCAGCGAGTTCGGCCTGCATCATCCGCGTTTCAATCCCGATGAACGCGCCCTGTTCCCCGCGGCACAATATTTTACGCTGCTGGCGGAACGCACGCTGCAACAGCTCACTACCGCGCCAGAAAAAGCCCTCAGCAACGCCTGAATAACGTGAAATAGTATTTCCCCGACGCCGCAGATACCGCGCCGGGGATTATTATTTTCGCTCGCCGTGATATTTGCAGTTTTCAACATTTGAATATGCTGTTTTGTTGTTTTACATCCCGTTGCCGCTCATCAATAGTGGACACATCAGACACCGCGCGCCTTTGCGGCGCATGACAGGATAATCACGATGAGCGACAACGCGAATAATCAACGGCAATTACGGCTGGGCGCCATTCTGCACGGCGCATCGGGAAATATGTCCGCCTGGCGCCACCCGGATGCCACCGCCGACGCCAGCATCAACCTCGAATTTAATATCGCCTCGGCGAAAAAAGCCGAACAGGGGAAATTCGATTTCGTGTTTGTCGCCGATGGGTTATATATCAACGAAAAATCCATTCCGCATTTTCTTAATCGTTTCGAACCGCTCACCCTGCTGGCCGCGCTGGCCGCCGCCACCGATAAAATCGGCCTGGTAGGCACCCTTTCCACCTCTTACAGCGATCCGTTCACCGTCGCCCGCCAGTTCGCCAGCCTCGACCACCTGAGCAACGGCCGCGCCGGCTGGAACGTGGTGACGTCGCCGCTGGAAGGCTCGGCCAAAAACTTCTCGCGCGCCGAACACCCGGAACACAGCCTGCGTTACCGCATCGCCGGCGAATTTCTCGACGTCGCCAAAGGGCTGTGGGATTCCTGGGAAGACGATGCCTTTGTGCGCAACAAGGCTAGCGGCGAATTCTTCCGCACCGGCAAGCTACACACCCTCAATCACCAGGGAGAGTTCTTCTCGGTGCAGGGGCCGCTGAACATCGGCCGCACGCCGCAAGGGCGCCCGATCCTGTTCCAGGCCGGCGCCTCCGAAGACGGCAAACGGCTGGCGGCTCAACACGCCGATGCGATCTTCACCCATCACGACACGCTGGAGCAGGCGCAGGATTTTTATCAGGACGTGAAGCGGCAGCTGGTGGAACAGGGGCGCGAGCCGGACGACCTGCGCATCTTCCAGGGCGTCAGCGTGATCGTCGGCGACGACGACGCGGACGTCGAGCGCCAGTACCAGGAGACCGCCCGCCTGGTCAGCATTGAGAACGCCCTCAACTATCTTGGCCGCTACTTCGAACATTACGACTTTTCCCGCCATCCGCTGGACGCCCCCTTCCCGGACATCGGCGATCTGGGGCAAAACAGCTTCCGCAGCACTACCGACGCCATCAAGCGCAACGCCCGCGAACGTAACCTCACGCTGCGCCAGGTGGCGCTGGAAGCCGCCTCGCCGCGCCCGGTGTTCAGCGGCACGCCGGAAGCGGTGGCGGACGGCCTGCAACGCTGGTTCGACGGTGAAGCCGCCGACGGTTTCATCATCAGCGGCGGTACGCCCAACGCCTTCGGCCACTTCGTCGATCGGGTGGTACCCATCCTGCAACAGCGTGGCCTGTTCCGTCAGGCGTACCACGGCGATACGCTGCGCGAGCACCTGGGCCTGAAGCGCCCGTTGAACAGATTCACCCAATAATAAGATCGTTTTCAGGGATATCCGCTATGCAGAAAACCGTTACCGCCGCCCTCGTGGCGGCCTTGCTGAGCCTGACCGGCGCCGCGCAGGCGGGCACCGGCATCGATTTACAGGCCAATGAAATCCCGATCCACGCGCCGAAAAACCCGCAGGCGATCGCCAAACTGCCGGCCGATTTCCACTTCGTGAAGCCGGGCCAATTCACCGTTGCAATCGCCGCGCTCAACACGCCGCCGCTGGCGCTGTTCGCCGCCGATAACCGGCGGCTGATCGGCAGCGAAGTGGATATCGCGCAGCTGGTGGCCGACAGCCTGGGGCTTGAATTAAAAGTGGTGCAAACCTCGTGGGAAGACTGGCCGCTGGGGGTGGTTTCCGGCAAATATGACGCAGCCATCACCAACGTCACCGTCACCAAAGAGCGCAAAACCCGCTTCGACTTTGCCACCTACCGCATCGATTCGCTCGGCTTTTACGTCAAAACCGGCGGCAAGATCGCGACGATCAAACAGCCTGCCGATATCGCCGGATTAAAGATCATCGTTGGCTCCGGCACCAATCAGGAAGCAATTTTGCTGGCGTGGGACAAACAGAACCGGCAGCAGGGGCTCAAACCCTTCCAGCCGATCTACGTGACCGACGATGCGGCCGCCACGCTGGCGATCCAGTCCGGCCGCGCCGACGCCTACTTCGGGCCGAACGTGCTGGGCGCCTATAAAGCGGCGCTGAACGGCCGCACCCGGCTGGCGGGCACGGTGGAAGGCGGTTGGCCCAAGGCGGCACACATCGCCGTCACCACCCGTAAAGGCAACGGCCTGGTGCAGGCGGTGAACGAAGCGCTGAACGGCGCGATCCGCGGCGGGCAGTACGATCGGGTGCTCAACCGCTGGGGCGAGAGCGTCGAACGCCTTGCGCAGTCGGAAATCAACCCGCCCGGCCTGGGCGATTAGGAGCGCGCGATGACGCAAGACACTTTCATTCAGACGCTGCCGACCGACCCGCTGATCGCCCCGGTGATCGAGGGGCTGTTCGGCGAATATCGCCAGCGTTACGGCGACTATTTTGGTGACCAGGAACCGGAAGCGCTGGACCTGTACGCGCCGCCGCAAGGGGCCTTCATCGTGCTGCTGCGCGCCGGCGCGCCGATCGCCATGGGCGCCTTCAAACGCTATGACGCACAGACCGCCGAGCTGAAGCGCATCTGGACGCGAGGCGATCTGCGCCGCCTGGCACAGCGGGTGTTGCAGCAGTTGGAAACGCTGGCGTTGGCGCAGGGATATCGCCGGCTCTATCTGACCACCGGCTTTCGCCAGCCCGAAGCGGTGGGCCTGTATCTGAACAACGGGTATCAGCCGCAGTTCGATCCCACCGTCGACAGCGAGGTTTACAGCCGCCCGCCCTACGATGGCCGCCTGCCGTTCCGCAAAAGCCTGATTGCAGAGGATGCGTGTTGTTGCGCGTCGGAAAGGAAAATCGCCTAAGGCCCCTTTATCTGTATCAGGAGACATGACATGTCCAAACAAGAAGTCTTGAAAGTGGTGCCCGCCCGCTATCCGCTGCGGCTGATCGGCGCGCTGTTTTCGCTGTTTATTCTGGCCGCCATCGTACAATCGGTGGCGGGTAACGCGCGCTGGGAATGGGGCGTGTTCGCCGAGTGGTTCTTCGCGCCGGCGGTACTGGCGGGGCTGGGGCAAACCCTGCTGCTGACGCTGCTCGGTACGCTGTTCAGCATCCTGTTCGGCACCCTGTTGGCGCTGGCGCGCCTGTCGCGCTCCTACCTGCTGGCGTCGCTGGCCTGGGGCTATATCTGGCTGTTTCGCTCTCTGCCGCTGATCCTGGTGCTGATCATTCTGTACAACTTCTCCTATCTGTATGACGCCATCTCGCTGGGCATTCCCTTCACCTCCGTGGTGTTCGCCAGCTTTCCCACCATCGACATTCTCGGCCAGTTCGCCGTGGCGGTGCTGGGCCTGACGCTGGTGCAGTCCGCCTACACCGCCGAGATCATCCGCGGCGGCATCCTGGGCGTGGATTACGGCCAGCACGAGGCGGCGGCGGCGCTGGGCCTGCCGGGCTATCGTCGCACCTTCCGTATCATTCTGCCGCAGGCACTGCGCTCCATTATTCCGACCGGTTTCAACGAGATCATCAGCCTGGCGAAAGGCACCTCAATCGTTTACGTGCTGGCGCTGCCGGAGCTGTTTTACACCATTCAGGTTATCTATAACCGCACCCAGCAGGTGATACCGCTGCTGATGGTCGCCACCGTCTGGTACCTGTTCATCACCACCGCGCTGTCGGTGATCCAATACTATATCGAGCGCTATTTCGCCCGGGGCGCGGTGCGCGAACTGCCGCCGACGCCCTGGCAGAAACTGGCCGGCTGGCTAAAACGTTAGGAGACCCACATGTCTGAAGCCATTGATTATTATGCCTTGCCCGAGCAGCCGGTACGCAATCTCACCCCGGTGCCGGCACGCGGCCTGATCGAAATCAGCAAGCTTCCGTGACGGTGATCCTCGGCCCTTCCGGCTCCGGCAAATCGACGCTGCTGCGGGCGATCAACCACCTGGAGCGCGTCGACGAGGGCTTTATCCGCATCGACGGCGACTACGTCGGCTACCGCCGCAAGGGCAACCGGCTGTACGAGCTGAAGGAAAAGGCCATCCTCCGGCAGCGCATCAACGTCGGCTATGTGTTCCAGAATTTCAATCTGTTCCCGCACCTGACGGTGCTGGAAAACATCATCGAAGCGCCGGTGGTGCACAAAATTCACTCCCGCGAGCGGGCGAAGGCGGTCGCCTATGAGCTGCTGGATACCGTCGGGCTGCGCCACAAGGCGGATGCCTACCCGCGCCACCTCTCCGGCGGCCAACAGCAGCGCATCGCCATCGCGCGCGCGCTGGCGCTGAACCCGAAGGTAATCCTGTTCGATGAGCCGACCTCCGCGCTCGATCCCGAGCTGGTCGGCGAAGTGCTGGACGTGATTAAAGGGTTGGCGGATCTGGGTGTCACGCTGGTGGTGGTCACGCATGAAATCG
>ENA-OBIT01001114-OBIT01001114.1-metagenomes-genome-assembly--contig:-NODE-1114-length-10408-cov-4.5382_pt1 | contig 10408 bp, 9 predicted proteins | sample MGYA00153386_OBIT01 | MGnify analysis MGYA00153386 | reverse complement strand
GCCGTAATAGGGCGTCAGATCCATGCCACCGCCAAACCACACCACCGGCGCCTGGCCGTCAGCTCCACCATTCGGCAGCGCGGCCAGCATGCGCACGTTCATGTGTACGGTAGGCACATACGGGTTGCGCGGGTGCATCACCAGCGACACACCCACCGCTTCGAACGGTGCGCCGGCCAGTTCGGGCCGGTGCTGGGTGGCCGACGGCGGCAGCGTGCGGCCTGTCACGTGGCTGAAGTTGCAACCGCCGCGTTCCAGCACGTGGCCTTCTTCCACCAGTTGCGACAGACCCATGCCTTCGAGCTTGCCGCCGGGCGGGCGGGTCCAGCCGTCGCTGATGAAGGCCTTGCCGTCTTCGGCCTGAAAGGTATCGACGATGCGGCTTTGCAGCCCCATCAGGTAGTCACGAACAGGCGTGATGGTGTGCATGGTGGGCGGGTGGGCGGGCGGGTGGGTGGATTCAGTGTTTGATGGCATGGTGACCGATGTCGTTGCGCCACTGCGCGCCGTCAAAGTGCACCCGGCGAACAGCCTGCAAGGCCAGCTGCTGCGCCAGTCGCACCGAGTCGCCCAGCGCAGTGACACACAGCACCCGCCCGCCGCTGGTGAGCAGCTGGCCGTCCACCTGCGCCGTGCCGGCGTGAAACACATGCATCCCGGGCTCGTCGGCCGGCAGCGCGGTGATGGCGTCACCCAGCTGTGGTGAAGCCGGATAGCCCGCCGCGGCCACCACCACGCCCAGCGCGGTGCGGCGATCCCACTGCGGCTGGGCCTGGTGCAGCGTGCCATCGGTGGCTTGCAGCAGCAGCTCGAACAGGTCGCTCTTCAACCGCATCAGCAGCACCTGGGCTTCGGGGTCGCCGAGCCGGCAGTTGAATTCCACCGTGCGCGGCCGGCCCTGGGCGTCGATCATCAAGCCGGCATACAGAAAACCGGTGTACGGCAGGCCGTCTCGTGCCATGCCTTGTATGGTGGGCAGCACGATCTCTTGCATCACCCGCGCGTGCACGTTGGGCGTGACCACCGGGGCCGGCGAATACGCGCCCATGCCGCCGGTGTTGGGGCCGGCGTCGCCTTCGAAGATGCGCTTGTGGTCCTGGCTGGTGGCCAGCGGCAGCGCATTCACGCCGTCGCACAGCACGATGAAGCTGGCCTCTTCGCCGACCATGAACTCTTCGATCACCACGCGCCCACCCGGCAACAGCAACATGTCGTCGATGGCCGCATGCGCCTGGCCAGCAGTCTCGGCCACCACCACGCCCTTGCCGGCGGCCAGGCCATCGGCCTTCACGACGATCGGCGCGCCATGCTGGGTTGCGTGCGCGTCAACATGCGCGTGCGCTGCGGCGGCGTCGGTGAAGGTGGCATAACGCGCCGTGGGTATGCCGTGGCGCTGCATGAAATCCTTGGCGAAGGCCTTGGAACTTTCCAGCTGCGCCGCGCCGCGTGTCGGCCCGAAGATGCGCAGCCCGCGCGCGCGGAACAGGTCCACGATGCCGGCGGCCAACGGGGCTTCAGGGCCGACGACGGTAAGGGCAATCTTTTCGCTGGCGGCAAAATCGGCCAGTGCTGCAGGGTCGGTCAATGCCAGGTTGCGCAGATTCGCATCAACCGCCGTGCCTCCGTTGCCCGGGGCCACGTACACGGTCTGCACGCGTTCGCCCTGGGCCAGCTTCCAGGCCAGCGCATGTTCACGGCCACCGCCGCCGACGACAAGAACCTTCATGGCAGGAACCGGGTCTGGCCTGTGCGACCAAGCTCATGCGCGGAACCGGCCTTGCCGGGCCGCTGCATGCGCCTTCTTGGGGGGCAGCGAACGTGGAGAGCTTGGTGGCTCATAGAAGCGCGTTGTGGAAAACCTCTTGCACATCGTCCAGGTCTTCGATCACGTCCAGCAGCTTTTGCATGCGTGCGGCGTCGTCGCCGGCCAGCTCGATCGTGTTCTCGGCGCGCATCGTCACCTCGGCCATTTCCGGCTTCAGGCCGGCAGCTTCCAGCGCGGCCTTCACGGCCTCCAGTTCGGTCCAGGCGCTGAGCACCTCGATGGAGCCGTCGTCGCCGGTGATGACGTCTTCAGCGCCGGCTTCCAGCGCCACATCCATCACCTTGCTTTCGTCGGTGCCAGGCGCCAACACGATCTGCCCGCAATGCTTGAACTGGAAAGCCACCGAGCCTTCGGTGCCCATGTTGCCGCCGTACTTGCTGAAGGCGTGGCGCACTTCGGCCACCGTGCGCACGCGGTTGTCAGTCATGCAGTCGACGATGACGGCCGCGCCACCGATGCCGTAGCCCTCGTACCGCACCTCTTCATAGCTCAGGCCTTCCAGCGTGCCCGAAGCCTTCTCGATGTTGTATTTGACGCGGTCGGCCGGCATGTTCACGGCCTTGGCCTTGTCCACTGCCAGCCGCAAGCGCGGGTTCATGCCCAGGTCGGCGCCGCCCTGGCGCGTGGCGACCACGATCTCGCGAATCACCCGCGTCCAGGCCTTGGCACGCTTTTCGTCCTGGCGGCCTTTGCGATGCTGGATGTTGGCCCATTTGGAATGTCCGGCCATGGGGTTCGGTGCTCCTGAAAAAGACCCGTGATTTTAGTCGCGTCGGCCTGTGACCACGGGACTACGACCACGAGACGTGGCGGCGCAGGAACGAATCCGGGCTCAACGCAGGAACCGGTGACTTCTTGAAGTCGCGTTCATGTCGGATGACGATGAACTGTGCGCCACAGGCCATGGCGGCAGCCACCTGCAGCGAGTCTTCGGGGTCGGTCAGCGGCAAATCAAGCGCCGCCAACACGTCGGGGGTGCCGGTGGTGGTCACCTCCGCCCATTCCAACAGGCCGCGAATGAAATCGCGGGCCGACACCGCACACAACTGCCGGTCGCTGCAAGGCAACGTCCAGCAACACGCTGATGTGAATCAGCAAGCACATGCGGCCCTTCAACGAACGTGCTTGGCCAGCAGCTGCACCAGTCGCGGGTCGGTGGATTCAAGCCCGTGCGGGTCGGGCAGCGCAAGCTTGCCTTGCCATCGCGCGCACCACCGCCGACTTCGACAGCCCGCGCTGGCGGCTGACCTCGGTCTAGGCCGCATGCAGGTCGTCGGGCAGCTTCAGGGTAATGTTGACGTTGGGCGTTGTCGTTGGCAAAGGTCGCGGTGACCTCGGTAGGATGCTGCCCAGCCTCTGCGTCAGGCCCGGCGCGCCACCCCACCACCAGTGCAGGCCCCCATGACCTTCAACGAATTTGAGGCGCAGGCCTGGGACGAGCACGCAACCCAGCCCACTGCGGTGGCTGAACGCTTGGCGTCCCAGGGTCTGGCCCTGGTCAACGAAGAGCCGCAGGTGGCGCCGCTGGCCCAGTTGATGCGCCACGTGTTCGGCGAGCACCTGGGCCGGTGGGACGACGGACTGGCCGCGCTGCTTGCCTTGTCAACCCACCCGGCTTGTGCGGCCGGTGGCGATGGGGCGCTGGCGGTGCGACGCTGCGAGGCCAGCCTGGCGCTGTGCGCAGGCCACGCCGACCCCCGCGGGCAGATGGGCGCGTCGGACGCCATTCGTGTCACCGCGCTGGCGGCAGCCGCCCTGGCCGAACAGCAGCCCCGGCGCGCCATGGCGCTTCTGCAGAACGCGCTGGCGCGCAGCGACGCAGCCAAGCTGCCCGTCGCCGACGCCGCCCACCGCGCCCTGGCCGTGGCTGGCAACAACCTGGCCTGCACGCTGGAACAGAAGTCCGGACGCAGCCGCGACGAGGTCGAGCTGATGATCCTGGCCGCGCAAATCGGTCGTCGCTGCTGGGCCCTTGCGGGCGGCTGGCTCGAGTCCGAACGAGCCGAGTACCGCCTGGCCATGACCTGGTTGCAGGCCGGCAACCTGGCACAGGCGCGTCACCATGCCCAGCAGTGCCTGGACATCGTTCAGCGCGAGTCCGCCCCGGCGCTGGAGCGCTTCTTCGCATGGGAGGCGCTGGCCGTCGTGGCCCAGGCTGCGCACAGCGACGATGCCGAATCGACCGTGGCGCAGGCGGTCGCCACCTTTGCCGATCTGGCAGAAGGCGACCGCAGCTGGTGCCGGGCCAGCCTGGACAAACTGGTGGCCCCTGGGGCCGGCTAGACTCGTTCGGAACCTCTTAGTCGACCCTGTTTACGCCACCGGAGACTGCCGCGATGCCCGACCCTATCCTCGTCGCCCAGCGCGGTGCCATCAGGTGCGACATGCTGCCGGCCATGGCCAATCGCCACGGCCTGATCACCGGCGCCACGGGCACCGGCAAGACCATCACCTTGCAGACCCTGGCCGAGAACTTCAGCAGGCTGGGCGTGCCGGTCTTCATGGCCGACGTGAAGGGCGACCTGACCGGCATCAGCCAGCCCGGCACCATCAGCCCGAAGCTGGCTGCGGTGCTGGAAGAACGCGGCCTGCCCCGGCCCGAACCGCTGACCTGCCCGGTCACGCTGTGGGACGTGTTCGGCACCAGCGGCCACCCGGTGCGCGCCACCGTCAGCGATATGGGCCCGCTGCTGCTGACGCGCATGCTGGCGCTGAACGACACGCAGGCTGGCGTGCTGAGCCTGGTGTTCAAGATCTGCGACGACAACGATTTGCTGATCCTGGACATGAAGGACCTGCGCGCCGCCCTGCAGTACGTGGGCGAACACGCCGCGCAGTTCACCACCCAGTACGGCAACGTCAGCGCGGCGAGCGTGGGCGCGATCCAGCGCGGGCTGTTGCAGATCGAGGAGCAAGGCGGCGACAAGTTCTTCGGCGAGCCGATGCTCGACATCAACGACTTCATGCAGACGTTGGACGGCAAAGGCGTCATCAACATCCTGGCTGCCGACCAGTTGATGAACGCGCCGCGCCTTTATGCCACCTTCCTGCTGTGGATGTTGGCTGAACTTTTCGAGCTTCTGCCCGAAGTGGGCGACCTGGAAAAGCCCAAGCTGGTGTTCTTCTTCGACGAAGCGCACCTGTTGTTCAAGGATGCCCCGGCGGCACTGACCGAGCGCATCGAACTGGTGGTGCGCCTGGTGCGCAGCAAGGGCGTGGGCGTGTATTTCGTGACGCAGAACCCGCTGGACATACCCGACACCGTGCTGGGGCAACTGGGCAATCGCGTGCAGCACGCGCTGCGCGCTTTCACGCCGCGCGACCAGAAGGCGGTGAAGGCGGCGGCCGACACCATGCGTGCCAACCCGGCCATCGGCGACATGGCCACTGCCATCACCGAGCTCGCCGTGGGCGAGGCGCTGGTGAGTTTTCTGGACGCCAAGGGCCGGCCCAGCGTGACCGAGCGCGTTTACGTGCTGCCGCCGGGCAGCCAGATCGGCCCCATCACGCCCGACCAGCGCAAAGCTCTGATCGCCAGTTCTCTGGTGGCCGACACGTATGAAAAATTGGTCGACCGCGAATCGGCCTACGAGAAGATCAGGGGCAACGGCGCCGCAGCCGTGCCGGGCGGCCCGGCGGCGCCGTCGGCCGAGGCGGGTGGCGGCTTGATGGGCGGCCTGAAAGACGCCATTTTTGGCCGCACCGGCCCGCGCGGCGGCCGTCACGAAGGCCTGGCCCAGAAGGCGGCGGCGTCTGCCGTGCGCAGCATCGGCAGCGCTGTGGGCCGTGAACTCATCCGCGGCGTGCTGGGCTCGCTGCTGGGCGGGCGGCGGCGTTGAGCACGGCCTGACATGTTGATCAACATCATCAAATGGGTGGTACTGACCTTTCTGGCGCTGACGCTGCTGGCGGTAATGGCCGGCCAGTTCGGTTTTTTGCGCGGCCCGCCGCCCACCGACCTGGGCGTGCGAGACGGGCGCCTGAAGGCGCCGTCGAACACGCCCAACAGCGTGACCAGCCAGGCAGAACTGTGGCCGGGGCACCCGCAGCTGGCGTACGCCACCATCGCCCCGCTGCCGGTGCCGTTGGCATTGAAGGGCGACGGACCGGCAACGCTGGCGCGCATCCATGAGCTGCTGCGCGCCCAAGCCGGCATGCGAGTCGTCACGATCACGCCCGACTACCTGCACGCCGAAGCCACCACGCGGGTGATGAAGTACACCGACGACATCGAGTTCTGGTTCGACCCGGCTGCCGGCATGGTGCAGGTGCGTTCGGCGTCACGACTGGGGCGCGGCGACCTCGGCGCCAACCGGGCGCGGGTTGAATCCATTCGCACCGCGCTGGCGGGCTGACGCTTCACGCGGGCCGGCAGCCACTGGTCGCAGCGCCATCGCCGGCGCGCCAGCGGCTGCCGATACTCGGCGCCCATGAGTACGCTCACCATGCCCAGCCCACCCGCCGCCGCATCCACCGCATTCGCCGCTGCATGGCAGCGGGTGAAAAGGCGCTTGCTGCGCACCGTGCTCGTGGTGTCGGCCATCTGCGTGGTCATTGCGGTCATCCTCACCGCCGTCGACGGGCGCGGCTTCGGCATGAAGCTGGTCTATTCGTTCAGCATCGGCTTGGTCTGCAACAGCATCGTGTTCGGCGCCATGCTGTTGTCCGGCTGGTTCACCGACCTGCTGCACCGCGCCCGCGGGCGGCCCTTGCCCGCCCAGAGCACCACCGGCTGGCACGGCGTGGTGGCAGGCACCGTGGGCGCGGCCTTGATCGGGCCGCCACTGGGCTTGTTGCTGGCCGACTGGATCACCGGCTTCACGTCGCCCAGCGTGCTCAACTTCAACAGCACAAGCACGCGCCTGACGCTGTTGTTCAGTGTGCTGGCCACTGTCGTGTCGCTGTTCATCATTCAAGCGCAAGAGCGCCTGGCCAACGCCCGCGCGCAAGCCGAAGCCGCGCAACGCCAGGCGGCAGAGAACCAGTTGCGGCTGCTGCAAAGCCAACTCGAGCCGCACATGCTGTTCAACACGCTGGCCAACCTGCGCGTGCTGATGGGCATGGACCCGCCCCGCGCCCAGGCCATGCTCGACCGCCTGATCGCTTTCCTGCGCGCCACGCTGAACGCGTCGCGCATGCCGCAGCACCCGCTGGCCACCGAATTCGACCGCGTGGCCGATTACCTGGCACTGATGGACGTGCGCATGGGCCCGCGCCTGCGAATTCGGTTGCACCTGCCGGATGCGCTGCGCACGCTGCCCGTGCCGTCATTGCTGCTGCAGCCGCTGGTGGAAAACGCCATCAAGCACGGCCTGGAGCCCAAGGTGCAGGGTGGCCGTGTCGAGGTCAGCGCGCGCCAGGAGGGCGACACACTGGTGCTGGTGGTGCGCGACACGGGCATCGGTCTGGCCGCCGCCGCCGCTGCCGCTGCTGGCGACGGCAGCCACTTCGGCTTGGCCCAGGCGCGCGAACGGCTGGCCACCTTGTTCGGCAGCCGCGCGTCGCTGAACCTGCAAGACGCTGACGATGCCGAAGGCGGTGTGCGCGTCACGCTGCGTTTGCCTATCTCAATCACCACCACCGTCACATCGCCATGACCGCACCCACCGCCCTGATCGCCGAAGACGAACCTCTGCTGGCCGCCGGCCTGCGCGCCGACCTGGCCGCGCTGTGGCCCGAACTGGTGGTGGCCGCGCAGGTGGGCGACGGCGCCAGTGCCGTGGCCCAGGCACTGGCGCTGCAGCCGCAGGTGTGCTTCCTGGACATCCGCATGCCCGGCCTGTCCGGCCTGGAGGCCGCGCAAATGCTGGCAGAAGAGTGGCCCGAACACACGCTCTTCCCCTTGCTGGTGTTCGTGACCGCTTACGACCAGTACGCGCTGGCTGCGTTCGATGCGCAGGCGGTGGACTATCTCGTCAAACCCGTCGACCGCACGCGCCTGCAGGCCTGCGTGTACCGTTTGAAGGCCCGCCTGTACGGGCGGCTGCACGCGAGCCCGGCTGAGCGCAGCGCGCAAACCGCAAGCGCGGCCGACGACACGCTGGCGCAGACCATGACCCAGTTGCGAGCGCTTCTCGGCGCGGCAGCCGGCGGCTGCGCCGGCACGGGCGGCACGGGCGGCAACGCCGGTGGTGCCCAGCGGCCCCCGCTGCTGGACGTGGTGCAGGCCCAGATCGGCAACCTGGTGCACCTGGTGCCAGTGGCCGAGGTGATCTACTTCGAGGCGGCCGACAAGTACGTGCGCGTGGTCACGGCCGAGCGCGAACACCTGATCCGCATGTCGCTGCGCGAGTTGCTGCCGCAGCTGGATGCGCAGCGGTTCTGGCAAGTCCACCGCAGCACGGTGGTGCAGGCGCGCTGCATCAGCACCGCGCGACGCGAAGAATCGGGCAAGGTCACGCTGACCCTGGCCGGACACCGCGACAAGCTGACCGCCAGCCGGCTGTACGCGCACCTGTTCAAGGGCATGTAGGCGCGCGACGCCCCCACGAACCGCCGTCGACGGGCTTGTGCCCGGCGTGCCCACGGGGCCTGGACCGGGCGCTGGTGGACACCTTGGCGCTGGGCAAAGCGCAAGCCTGCGGCTCGGCAGGGCATTTAAGAGACCGAGCCGTGCCGTCCGTGTTTTGTGGGGTGAAGTTGAAGGTGTTGACGAGCAGCCCCGCGGCCGGACTCGTGAACGTCAGGCAGAACATGCCGCCGGGGCGGCCTTTGCTGGCCTGCTGCCGCGCTCGAGGTCCAAACCCAGCTGATCTCTCGGTGCCCCGCGGGACTGGGCAGCGGGCATCGGACAAGTCGACGTTTCAGTGAGCGCTCGCGCCGCCGCCCATGACCCGGCTATGCGCAATCGGCGCCGCAACCGTGGTGGGGTTGATCTGGCGCGCGGTGTTGTCGAGAATCAGTCGCACCGTGTCCTGCGGGGCGTCCCAGTGCGGGAAGTGGCCGCAGCGTTCAAACCAGTGCAGTCGCGCATCAGGAAAGAGGCCCAGTGCCCTTTGCGCTTGATTCGCAAAGCACACCCTGTCGTTGCGTCCCCAGCCGATGACGAGCGGTGCCCGAATGCTGCCGCCAGGTGCGCCTTCTTGCTCCTCGCCATAAGCAAGGTCATAGAGCAACTCATCGAACGCCGTTGCCTGCGCATAAGCGCGCATTTCCTCTAGAACGACATCGGGATGCAGGGCCCAAGGCCGCCTCGAGAATTGAGCCAACAGCATGGTGCGTGCGACTTTGCTGCGAGAGATGGCCGGCATCAGCGGCTGCAACAGTCGTACCGCGCGAATTGAGAGCCATATTGAAGAGAAGAACGCGTGCCGCTCCCATCCACGCCAAAAACCGCCGGGATCGAGGGACACGACCGATCCCACAACGCCGCCGCGACGTGCGAGTTCGAGCACGAGGCGCGCCCCCATCGAACTGCCAACCACGTCAATGCCGCGCAGGCCCTGCGCGTCGATAAAAGACGTTACGGCATCGCTCAACGTGCGCATGGAGGTTTCGCCCGCCAGCCGCGGCGTCTCGCCGAATCCGGGCAGATCGATTGCGATCAGGTCGCGGCGCTCAGCAAGCGCTGGCCAAATCGTGGACCAGGACTTGGCGTTGCCTCCCAGGCCGTGAATAAGCAGAAGCGGCTTGCCCGAGCCCGATCGCAGATATTTCATTTCCATCTCTAATTTCCTTGTTCGGCACTTCCCGCTGCCGGTTTGTGCGCGGCCACTTGACCCGTGCTGTCGCTTTTGACCAGCAATTACGGCTGCTCCGGCGACGCGGCCACATGGTGCTTCTCGATGTCGGTCGGTGCAGCCAACTTCTTACTGACCGAACCGGTCACTTTGCCTTGTCGGCTGTTCCAGCTGGAGCACACAGCCCGCACATTTGCCGTCGAGCCGCAAAACGGGCTCAGGGCTTGGCGACCGCCTTGCTCTGCAATGCATCGCGCAATGCCTTGCCGCCTTGAGCTTGTGCGTCGGCCGCCTTTTTCACCACCGCGGCCATCCCGAAGAACTCGTGCGTGACCCCGTTGTAGACGGTGCGTGTCACCCGCACACCAGCCTTCTTGAGCGCCGCTTCGAGCAGAGCGCCGTCTTCACGCAGTGGGTCGATCTGCGCGTTGATGATCGTCACTGGCGGCAGGCCGGCCAGTTTGGCGTTCACGAGGTCCAACCGGGGATTGGCCTTGTCGGCGGGCTGAGCCAGCAGCTTGTCAACGAACCAGCCAATCATGGCTTTGTTCAATGGCTTCGCTGTAGCGCTGTCCTGGTAGGACTTGGTGTCCAGGTTGCCGGTCTGCCCCACCGGATACACCGCCAGCACGTGCAGGGGTGCCTGCACGCCGCCGTCACGCGCGGCAATGGCCGTGGCCAGCGCCAAGTTGCCGCCGGCACTTTCACCGGCCAGCGCCAGCCGAGCGGGGTCGCCGTTGATCGACGCTGCGTTGGCGGCAACCCACTTGTAAGCGGCAAAGGCGTCGTCCCAGGCAGCTGGAAACTTGTGCTCCGGCGCCAGGCGATAGTCAACCGAGACCACCACCGCACGCGCCTGCTTGGCCAGGCCGCGTGCCCCGCCGTCGTACACCTGCTTGTCGGC
>ENA-OBIT01001113-OBIT01001113.1-metagenomes-genome-assembly--contig:-NODE-1113-length-10420-cov-3.53575_pt1 | contig 10420 bp, 9 predicted proteins | sample MGYA00153386_OBIT01 | MGnify analysis MGYA00153386 | reverse complement strand
GTGGATCGTCGAGCGGCGCGGGTCGACCCGCGCCTTGAAACGCTTGAGCACCGGCCCAGCAGCCAGTGCGGCCAGCATGCTGAGCGGGCCGCGCGTGAACTCCTGGCGGATGAACTCGGCCATCATTGACGCCAGGCCCTCCGAGGTCTTGAGCAGCACGTTACCGACAAAGCCGTCGCACACCACCACGTCGACAGTGCCCTTGAAGATGTCATTGCCTTCCACGTTGCCGTAGAAGTTGATCTGCCCGCTGTCACCGGCCGCACGCAGCAACTCGCCGGCGCGCTTGATGGTTTCGCTGCCCTTGATGGCTTCCTCGCCGATGTTGAGCAAGCCCACGCTGGGCTCGTCCTTGCCTTGCACGGCCGATACCAGCGCGCTGCCCATCATCGCGAACTGCACCAGGTGTTCCGGGGTGCAATCGACGTTGGCACCCAGGTCGAGAACGGTGGTGTAGCCATCTCGGCGGTGCGGCATCACGGTGGCAATCGCCGGCCGGTCGATGCCGTCCAGCGTCTTCAACAAATAGCGCGCCACGGCCATCAAGGCGCCCGTGTTGCCGGCCGAAACGCAGGCATGGGCGGCGGGCTCGGCGCTGCCTTCGGTCTTGAGCTGAGCAAGGGCAACACGCATCGACGAATCCCGCTTGCGCCGCAACGCCGCTTCAACGGCATCGTCCATGGTGACGACCTCGGTGGCAACCACCACCCGACACCGCGGCCACCCCTGCGCGGACTGCGTTGCCTCGGCCGTTCCGACCAGCACCAACTCGGCATGCGGATGGCTGAGCAGAAATGCGCGGCACGCCGGCAATGTGACCGCTGCGCCGTTGTCGCCGCCCATGCAGTCAACCGCAATGCGCACCGTGTGCAATGGTGGGTGGACGGGATGTGGTGACACAAGAGGTGTGGTTAGCACTCTGCGCGCCTTCAGGCAGGCGTCGCAGTCACACGAGGAACACGGACAGAGCTGGCGGCATGGAATGCATGCCGCAGCCACCCCGCATGTTCAAGCGTCGGCTTTGGTCTTCAGAACCTTGCGGCCCCGGTAGAAGCCGGTCGGGCTGATGTGGTGACGCATGTGCACCTCGCCAGTGGTCGGCTCGATACCGATTCCGGGAGCGTCCAGCGCGTTGTGCGAGCGATGCATGCCGCGCTTGGACGGCGACTTCTTGTTCTGCTGAACAGCCATGGGGGGTTCTCCTCAGAGGCGGGGCGACTATGACGCGGCGGTCCGTTCACACCAAAAATCCTGGTGGGGGAAACGCGGCGCAGGCAAGATGCGCCACTCGCAAAGCTTGCGAATATAACATCGCCCCGCCCGCTGATTGCGCCACCCACACGGGCCGGCGCAGGCTCAGGTCGATGGCGGCTTGCCACGCAAGGTGGCCAGGGCTGCAAAGGGGTGCAGTCGCGGTTCGTCTGCCGCTGCCTTTTCGTTGGCGGGCGCCCCATGAAGGGGTTGCGCGCAGATCTCGTGCCGAGGCACCAAGGGCAAGGCCAGAATCAGTTCATCCTCGAGCAAGTCCATCAAGTCCAGCCGGTCCGACAGCGCCAGCACGTCGTCTTCGTTGTCTTCGTCCAGGCGCGCGGCTTCGTCGTCGCCTGTGACAAACCGCAGCTGTCGGTTTAATCGCAGCGGCCCCGTCATCGGCTGCAAGCAACGCTGGCATTCCAGTCGCACGACAGCATCAGCCTGAAGATGAAGCCAGATTTCCGCCTCGCCGCCCTTCACGAGCCGCAGCGCGCCCTGTGCCTGCCATTGCACTGGCGGTGCAGGCTCATCGGCCAGCGGCGGCAACAAGCTGGCTGCCAGACGCGTGCATTGCGCTTGCGGCCACGCGCCTTGCAGCAGGGCGCCGGCGCGCGCAAAGCGACGCACATCCAGCTTGCGGGGGTCGGCGGCGCGCTCGGTCATGCCACGTCCTTGTGCCCGCAGTCGCGCGCACCGGTTACGTGCGGCACCCGTTTCGCATTGATCGTGCGCAAATCCAGGAATTTAATCAGTTTGTACATCGCTAAAGCAGTGTAGCGGCGCAGGCTGCGAAGCCGCATGCCGAGCTGCATACCAAGCTGCAGCCAGGCGCGATGGGACAATCTGAGGCATGACACGGCCCCTGATGATCCTGGCGTCCACATCCCGCTACCGGCGTGAATTACTGGGTCGGCTGCGCCTGCCGTTCGAGGTGGTGGCGCCCAATGTCGACGAGACACCCCAGCCTGGCGAAGCCTGTGCACCGCTGGTTCAGCGGCTGGCAAGGGCCAAGGCACTGGCAGTGGCTGCCCTGCACCCCGACGCGGTGGTGATCGGCTCGGACCAAGTCTGTGACCTCGACGGCCATGCCGTGGGCAAACCGGGTGACCACGCCAACGCCGCGCGCCAGTTGCGCCGGCTGAGCGGGCACGCAGCCGTTTTTTACACTGCGGTGACGGTCGTACGGTTGAGCACGGGTTTCGAGCAGTTGGCACTGTCGTCAGTTCGGGTGCAGTTTCGCGACCTGACTGACGGTGAAATCGAACAGTACCTGTGTTTGGACCAGCCGTACGACTGTGCCGGCAGTGCCAAGTGCGAGACCTTGGGCATCGCGCTGTTGGAGTCGATCGACTCCGACGACCCCACGGCGTTAATCGGCTTGCCGCTGATCCGCACGGCCAGGCTGCTGCGCCAAGCTGGCATCGACCCGCTGGAACCATGAAACCAGGCACTTTGGTGCTGGTGCCCAATACCCTGGACCAGGGTGCCGAGGCCCAGCCGTTGACGGCCGTGCTGGCGCACGATGTGGTTTGCCGCGCGGCTTCATTGGCGCACTGGGCGGTGGAAGACGCGCGCAGTGCACGGGCCTTCCTAAAGCGTGTGGATGCGCTGGTGCCCCTGGCTCAGCCCTTGCAGAACACCGCCATCGCCGAGTTGCCCAGGGCGCGCAAGGGCAGTGGCGACACAGTGCCCGCCGCCGACTGGCATGCGCTGCTGGCGCCGGCTTTGCAAGGCCACGATCTGGGCCTGCTGTCCGAAGCCGGCCTGCCCGCGGTGGCCGACCCCGGCGCCGCGCTGGTGCAGGCGGCGCACGCAGCCGGTGTGCCGGTGCTGCCGCTGCCTGGCGCCAGCGCATTGCTACTGGCCTTGGCAGCCAGCGGCCTTAATGGGCAGAGTTTTGCGTTCGTGGGCTACTTGCCGCAAGACCTTGCAGCGCGCGGTGTGCGCATCAAGGAGCTCGAAGCGCTCTCGCGCCGGGTGGCGCAGACACAAATGATCATCGAGACGCCCTACCGCAACGCTGCCGTGTTGACAGCCCTGCTGACCAGTTTGTCATTGACCACCCGATTGTCGGTGAGTTGTGGTTTGACGCTGCCAGGCGGCTGGACCCGCAGCGACAGCGTGGCACGCTGGCGTGCCTACCCTACTGACATGCCTGATCGCCTGCCGGCCGTGTTTGCCTGGCTGGCTTGAACGGCCCGGACCGGCCCTGATCAGCCGCCGCCGAGCAGCGAAGCGACCTTCTTCTTCGGCCGGACATTGGACGACATCAGGCTGCGCGCCGGTGCAGCAGCGCCAGTTGTCGCTGCGGCGGCATTCTTCTCCCATGTGGCTGCGCTGTCGCTGCGACTGGGTTCGTAAGGGCGGTCAAAAAACGGGTCTGACGCCGGCGCTGCACGCCGCGCGCGTTCTGGTGGGCGTTCGAAAGTACGCTGCGGCCCAGGCTCGGCCGCACGCTCAATGACGCGTTCGGCCAATTGGCGCGACGACGCCTCTGCACCTTCGTCTTCGGGACGCCGGCGCGGGCGCCGGGCACGCTCGTCCTCGATGTCGATGGCTTCGAGTTCGATCTTCTTCTTGATGAGTTTTTCGATGTCGCTGACCAGCCGCGTATCGTCGCGCGTCACCAGCGTCACGGCCAGCCCCGATGCCCCCGCGCGCCCGGTGCGACCGATGCGGTGCACGTAGTCTTCAGCATTGAATGGCACGTCGAAGTTGAAGACGGCCGGCAGGTCGGCAATGTCCAGGCCTCGTGCGGCCACGTCGGTGGCCACCAACACGTCCACCTCGCCGGACTTGAATGCCGCCAGCGCCTTGAGCCGTTCGTCCTGGCTCTTGTCGCCATGCAGTGCCTGAGTGCGCAGGCCGTCGCGCTCGAATGAACGCGCCAGCCGCGCGCAACCAAGCTTGGAATTCACGAACACCAGCGCCTGCCGCAGTTCGCGCTGGCGAAGAATCTGGCAGATGACCTGGCGCTTGTCGTCGTCGGTAACGCTGAAAAATCGCTGCTCCACATTCGTGGCCGTGGCGTTGGGGCGCGCCACCTCCACCAGCACCGGGTCTTGCAGGTAGCTGTTGGCCAGCCGCCTGATCTCGGGCGAGAAAGTGGCCGAAAACAGCAACGTCTGCCGTTCCTTGGGCAGGTACGACAGGATGCGCTGCAGGTCGGGCAGGAAGCCGATGTCGAGCATGCGGTCGGCTTCGTCGAGCACCACATACTCGACATGATTCAGGATGGCGTTCTTGGCCTCGATGTGGTCGAGCAGCCGACCCGGCGTGGCGATGAGCACCTCGACCCCACCCTTGAGCACCAGCGTCTGCGGCTTCATGTCGATGCCACCAAAGACCACGGTGGACCGCAACTGGGTGTGCTTGGCGTAGGTCTTGACGTTATTCGCCACCTGGTCGGCCAGCTCACGCGTGGGCGCCAGCACCAGCGCGCGCACCGGGTGGCGGGCCGGCGACATGCTGGCATTTTCGTGGCGCAACATCTTCTGCAACAGCGGAATAGTAAAGGCCGCTGTCTTGCCAGTGCCCGTCTGCGCTGCACCCATCACATCGCGTCCGGCAAGTACGATAGGAATGGCCTTGGCCTGGATCGGCGTCATGCCGGTGTAGCCCGAATCGGCCAAGGCGCGCAGCAACTTGGGGTCCAGGGGTAAAGAGTCGAAAGGTTCGACCGGTGCGGTTTGGGAGGTTTCATTCACTTTCAGAGTATCCAACATTGGGTGATGTACACCACAGATACCGAGAAACGCTGGTCTAGAATTCGGTGTTTAGGTGACAACACACAAAACGAACACATGGCCATATCCAGCACGATAACCCGCTCGATCAGGCCGAGAACATCGATCGTCGATGATCTTCTGTCACCGTGGGAGGAGTTTCGACGAGTCATCCCTCTGGTGTCGTTGAAGTCGCTGCTGCATCGATCACATTCCTCAACCCCCAAAGTCGCCGTGTTGCTGTGCACGATGCAGGCGCAGCATTTCCTGGCCCACCAGCTCAATTCCATTGCCACCCAGACGCATCCATCGTGGGCGATCTGGGCATCGGATGACGGGTCCGACGACCACACTCATGCCATTTTGGAGTACTACCAGTCGCATTGGGGTGAAAACAGACTGTCTATCCATGCCGGGCCATCGGAAGGCTCGACCGCTAACTTTCTGTCTTTAACCTGCCGTGCCGATATCGACGCTGATTATTTTGCTTACGCCGATCAGGACGACATCTGGGAAGCAGACAAGCTGGGACGGGCGGTAGCGTGGTTGACCACCATCCCCGACAACATTCCTGCGCTGTACGGGTCGCGAACACTGTTGGTGGACAGCCGCAATCAGCATCTGGGCTACTCGCCTTTGTTCACCAAGATGCCGAGCTTTCGCAATGCCCTGGTGCAAAGCATTGCCGGCGGCAACACGATGGTCTTCAACCGCGCGGCGCGCAATTTGTTGCGCAAGGCCGGTGAAAACGTCGAAGCCATCACCCATGACTGGTGGGCGTACTTGCTAATCACCGGCTGCGGCGGCCTGGTACATTACGACCCTTATCCCACCGTTCGCTACCGCCAGCATTCGAACAACCAGTTCGGTGCCAACCAGTCGATTTCGGCTCACGTCACGCGCGCCAAGTTGCTGCTGCAGGGGCGTTTTCGCGGTTGGGTAGATGCCAATGTTCGGGCGCTGGAACAAGTGCGCCCCATGATGACGTTGGAAAACCGGCGGGTTCTGGACGACTTCGTACAAGCCCGCCAGCGCCGCTTGTCAGCGAGGCTGCTGGGCCTGAAACGTACAGGCATTTTTAGGCAGACCACGCTGGGCAATCTGGGTTTGTTGGCGGCGGCCACCATCAATCGGCTGTGATCGCAGCAGGTGCTGTGCTTCAGGGGCCAGGTCGAGTTGTAACTTGAGGCAAAAAGCTTTGGCCGACAGCGCCGCTGTTGTTGCCAACGGTGGCCCATCTTTTGCAATTGTTGGCGATGACGATGCGGCACGCGGTGCGGCTTACGCGACCAGTCAGACACCCGGCGTGAAAGCAGTCTTCACCGCTGCGGTTGTAGTGGTTTACCAACAGCCTCAAGGTATCGGGGCTGCGCTCCAGCAGCTGCGCAACATGCTGGCCACCGTGTTGGTCGTCGACAACGCCGAGCAGCCCTGCCCCGGTCTGCGTGAAACCACGCATGAACTGCAATGTAGTTATTTGCATGGGGCAAACGTTGGTGGCCTGGCCGGTGCCTACAACAGCGCGCTGACGTGGCTGAAGGTGCACCAGCCTGCGGCTCAGCAAGTGGTATTTCTGGACGAAGACTCAGACCCCGCTTCCTTGGCGGCCTTTCTTCAGGACGGTCACACCCGCGCCGCGTTGGCCCGGTCCGACACCGCAGCCGTAAGCCCGGCCTATCGCGACCGGGCCACCGGCCTGCGCGGGCGCTACATGTGGCTGCAGCGCTTCAAGCTGGGTTTTAACCCACGTGAGTTTTCAGACCTGCGGGACGTGGCCTTTCTGATCAATTCAATGTCGGTGTGGCGACTGGCAGCAATTGCCCACATCGGCGCCTTCAACGAAGGTCTGGCCGTCGACCATGTTGACACTGAATTTTGTCTGCGCGCCCGGCAGCAGGGCCTGCACCTCTATGTGAACGGCAGTTTCGAATTCCCTCATTCGATCGGCGAGCGCAAGCGCTATAAATTTTTCGGTATGGAAGTGCAGGCCGGCGGCCACACGCCCCAGCGCCGCTACATGATCGGCCGCAACACCGCGTGGCTCGCACGCCGCTGGCTGCTGCGCGAGCCAGCTTTTGCAGCGTTGTGCGCGGCGCGGCTGGTTTATGAAGCGGTGGGCATCAGCTTGGCTGAGCCGCGGGCTGGCGCCAAGCTGTGGGCGCTGGCGCGTGGTGTAGCCAGCGGTTTGTTCGTTCCCATACACATCCGCCGGCGCTGCCGCGAGCGGCCACCCTGACGCGACCCGCTCCAGCCGATGAACAGCGTCCACAGAACCGCCAGCCTTTGCGAACGGTCCTTGGGCTGGGTTTTGCCTGCTGCGGCCTGGGTCAGCTTTGCGCAGGTCGGGCTGAAGTACCTTTTGTGGCTGGCTGTCATGGGGCTGAGCCTGGCCGTGATCGACCAGCGCAAGCGTTGGCGCAGCACGTGGCGTCAACCCGGGCCGATGCTCTTGCTGCTGTGGGTGGGTTGGATGTGGATATCGGCCTGGTGGTCCAGCGCGCCAATACGCGACATCATCATCCACGGCTGGATCTATGCCCTGCCGCTGGGCGCCATCGCCATTGGCGCGGCTTGCCCGCCGGCCGTGGCGCAGCGCAGCCTGCTGCATTTCATCGCGGCCTCAGCCTGTGTGGGTGGCCTGTGGGCCGTTCACAGCCGCGGCAGGCTGCCCGTTTCACCCCTGTGGCACAGCACTCTGGCGGCCACGGGCAACCAACGCATCATGGCTTCGGTTTTGTTGGCCTTGGGTGCCGTGCTGGCCTGCTGGTTTCTGGCGCGCCAAACGCGCCCTTGGCCGAAGGTCGGACTGGCTTTGGCTGCACTCTTGGCCGCTGCCGGGCTGATTTCGCAGGACCGGCGCAGTGGCATGGTCCTCTTGCCTCTGTTGTTGTTGGTCTGGGCCCTGGCCCTACCCCGGCCCGCGTTGTGGCGAGCCAGCGGCGTGCTGGCCGTGGCCGTGGCCATGGGCGCGGTCTGGTTGGGCTCGGACACAGTGCGAACACGCTTCGCCGAAGGCAGCGCCGAGCTCGCTGCCTACAACAGCCAGGCCTCTGTGGACACCAGTTGGGGCATTCGCTTGCGCATGCTCGAAATTACCGCCGACATGGTGAAAGAGTGTCCGGCCTTTGGCCACGGACTGGGCAGTTGGCAACAGCAATGGGACCAGCGCGTGCCTGCGGGCACCCGACTGGCCGACAACAGCACGCCGCACAACGACTACCTGATGGTGGCTGCGCAAGCCGGTGTGCCGGCTGCGATGTTGATACTGGGCTGGCTGCTTGCGATGATGGTCGCGGCGGTGCGCGCTGGACCCATGGGCATGGCGGCCTTGATGGTCTGGTTCAGCATCACGGCCACGGCGATGGCCAATGCGACGCTGCGGGATGCGAAGTTTGGGCTGCCACTGTTGCTGTTGGCGGGTTTGGCGATGGCGATGTTGGATCGGGACAAGTCACCGCCAAAGCCCGAACCCAAGGTGTTTCAACGCTGAAGTCCAACTCGCGCAGCAAGCGGTGGAGGCGAGCATTGTTCAATGATCAATTGTCGCGAGGAATGCGGCCAAAGCTGCTGATCCCGATACGTTGATGCCAGCGAGCGTTTTTGCCTTTGGGGCAGTTTTCCTCGCTGGCCCTAGCGGGATTCAGCAAGGTCAGTCTGCCATCCCTTGCGCAAGCCGTCAGGATTGGTGGAACGGGAGCGACTACGGCGGCGCGATCAATGACCTGTTGGCGGCCCAATTCTGACGAAGCAGCTGCGACGCCAATGGAAGAGGCTGCTGGTCATCAGCACTTGGCTGCGACCTTTGGGCGCTGCTGATATGGCAAAACACGCTTTCAACGCCCGCTGTCTTGCATGGCGCGAGTAGGCAGTCTTGCCCCGGCTAAGCCCTTTCTGAGTATTTGGTGTCCTCGCTAGCCAGGAATGTTCTTCGAATCCTGCCGATGACCTTCAGCATGACACTCAACGACCACCGGTCGATGTTGTCAGCACAGTTCCGCGTTGGCCAGCGGCCCAAACAGTCACCGCGTCAACAGCCACGACGGCGTTCAAATCGCGGTCGGTGCCACTGATCTGTACCGACCAAGTGTCACCACCATCTTGTGTGGCCAAAAGCAAGCCAGAGGTTCCGACCACCCAGCCTCGCAATTCGTCAGCAAAGGCCAAGTCAACCGGAACCGAGTTGCCACGAGGCAGCGCACCCGTAGCCGACCAGGTTCTGCCGCCATCGCGCGTGCGCCTGACGACCGCGGAGACACCGCCTTGCGGGCCAGCAGTCCCGGCAAAGAGCATCCAGCCGTTTTGGCTGTCAACGAAGCGCACTTTCCAAGGGTTGGTGGACAGGGTCGGCGTCAGGCTCTCGGCCCAACTACGGCCGCCATCGCTTGTTACCCAAATCCGAGAGTTGGCGATGGAGATGCCATTCGATTCGCCGGCGAAGTGCACGGCATTGACTTGCTCTGGCGCCGAAAAACGCAACCAGGTGACAGCACCGTCGCTGGTGCCAAAAAGCGCTGTGACGCAGGCTGACACGTCGCCTGCCGTGGGGCACTGCTCGATCACCATCCACCCGCGTCGGGCGTCCAGAAACTTCAGATCGATGGGCCGGCCCGGCGGGCTGCTCTGCTGCTGCCATGACCGGCCGCGGTCGTTTGAGCGCCACAGCGTTTGGTCGATCAACCCCCAACCTGTCGCATCGGCAGTGAACTGCAAGCTGGCGGTTGGCAATCGCGGTGCAACTTGCGTTCGCAACCAGTTCCGGCCGCCATTGGTGGTGCTCAACAGCGATCCATCTGCACTGGTAGCCAGGCCCTGGTTCGAATCTGTGAACCACAGCCCAGCAATGGCCACCTGCGACTCGCCGGGTTGCCCGCCGGGCAATAGCGCCCACCGAGCGCCCGAATCATTCGACAAATACCACCGGTCAGCCGCACTGCTGCCAAATCCAGCCAGCAGGGTGCCGCGTTGGCGGGAGACGGAACGTAAAAATCGTCCGTTCTCGGGCAAGGTCAGTGTGCGGCTGCCAGGGTCAACATCGTCAAAAGTCTGCGCCTGTTGTGAGTCGCTCACCACAGCCCACCCTGTCAGGTCAAAACGGAACACTGCTGCGTAGGTTGTGGCCGCTTCAACGGGCGCGGCGACAGGCATCCATCGGCTACCACCATCGCTGCTGCTAGCGCGTTGCCATCGCCGCTGAGTCAGGCCTTGGGCATTCGTGGTGGTGCTGTCGAAGGTGGCCCAAGCGTCGGTTGCCGACCGGTAATTGAGTGCCATCAACCGCTGGCCTTCTGTCGGCGGCTGCACCGTCGCGCTCTGCCAACTGAGTCCACGGTCAGCGCTGCGGTGGATCACCTCGGGCCGCGACAACATTGCAAAGTCGCTGGTGTCTTGGCTTCGCATCAGCAAGTCGACATCACCCAGCCTTGTCGGCCGGGGCAGCGTCA
>ENA-OBIT01001111-OBIT01001111.1-metagenomes-genome-assembly--contig:-NODE-1111-length-10427-cov-8.63411_pt1 | contig 10427 bp, 10 predicted proteins | sample MGYA00153386_OBIT01 | MGnify analysis MGYA00153386 | reverse complement strand
GAGTTTGGTCATCTGAACACCTTAGTTGATTTGAGGTGTTGCACTTCAGAATTGAGTCCGCCTTGCGCTTAAAGCCAAAATTACTTAGAGATAACGCTTTTTACTGAGGTTTTTTGGCTTATAAGGTTGCCGTTAACCGCAATGGGCAACCGACAATCAATCAGTGCGCACATAATATGTGTGAATTACTTTAAAAGGTTGTCATGAACATCACCTTATCTATTGACGAACAAGTCGCTCAGCGCGCCCGCGAAGCTGCGCAAAAAATGGGCAAAAGTCTGAACCAGGCCGTACGCGACTACCTGGAGCAGTTGGCGGGCAGCACCCGACGCGGCCAGCAGTGGGAGCAGTTTGAAGCGCGCTGCCTGCAGTCGCCCGCCAAGCTCGAGGGCTGGCGCTTTAACCGCGACGAAGCCAACGAGCGCTGAACTTCAGTATTGAACGCATGGCAACACGTAGCTTTATCGACACCAACGTCCTCGTCTACGCCGAAGCCAGCGACGAGCCCGCCAAACAGCGCATCGCGCTTGACTTGCTTAAACAGCTGTTTGAAACCACCAGCGGCGTGTTGTCAACCCAAGTGCTGCAAGAGTACTGCAACGTCGCCGTCAAAAAACTGAAGCTGCCTGAAGCGCACATTCGCGCGCAGCTTGATGTGTACGAGCAATTTGAAGTGGTGCAAGTCACCCCAGCCATCATTCGCGCAGGGCTGGATTTGCACCAAACTCGCAGCCTATCGTTTTACGACGCCATAGTGCTGGCCAGCGCGCAAACGGCGGGGTGCGGTGTGCTGCTTAGTGAGGACATGAATGCGGGGGAGTTTGTGGTCGGAGTTCGGGTGGTGAATCCGTTTGTGGATGGGGTGATGATTTGAGGCATACCGACTAAATCAGGAAGGTACCCGCCAGTAAAAGGTACTCTTTCGTCGGTGGGGGAGCCCCACACCACTGTTATGTAGAGAGTGCAAACCTGGTCAATCAATGGATAGCAGATTCTTCGAGCTATTGGGCATAGCAGTTTTCAAGCTTGTCTGAGCCAGACTGACCTTGAACTTTTCAAGTGCAGGCAGATCAAGGACCTCGATAGCACCATAGCGCACACTGATCAAACCAGCTTCAGACATCAGTTTGAACGCCTGATTTACCCGCTGCCTGGGAACACCTGCCAGATAACCAATCTCCTGCTGGGAAAGTTCGAGCCGCGAGCCAGCGTTCGGGTACAGAACAGGGTTGAACAGCCATGCCAGGCACCGTGCCACCCGTGTTTGAGCCAGCTCCAGGCGCTCTGCTTCAATGATAGAGACATATTGAGCCAGTCTTTCATTTAGTTGCGCAATCAGGAAGCGATTGAACTCTGGGCTGACATCCATCAACCACTCAAATGTTGCCCGAGGCACCAGTGCTATGCGTGTCTCGCGCATAGCCACACCATCGAAATCCCATGTTTTAGCGCGCAACACTGGCCCCTCGCCAAACCAAGCACCATTCGCTAAACCCGTGAGGGTTGACGTGCGTCCTTCAGCAGAAACCACGCTTACTTTCACCAGCCCCTCAATGACTCCTTTCCAGTATTCCACTCGCTGCCCGGTTTGACAAAACACAACACCGCGTTGCACGGTGCGTTCTCGTGTTTCGGCCAGCAAGCGAGCGCGGTGACCTGCTTTGAGCCGCTTGACCCAAGGAGTATCCAGAAGAAATTCTTCGAGCAGAAGCATGAGGGAAAGCACCGATCAAAAGGACAAGAGACTGTCTGTATTAGGACAATTCATTGGAGCACACATACCTACACTTATTTTTTTGGTTGTCATGTGTATTCATCCGTTAACGACTGGCTGACATGACCTCCAGCCTGCTGGTTGAGTGATTTTTAACAGCTTTTGATGATTGCAAAAAGACACCTCATGAACATGGAAATGGATACGTTCCCCAAACTGTTGATGCACCATATGCAGGTTCGAGGTGGATCTCCAGCCATTCGAGAAAAAAAGCACGGTATTTGGAAAACCTTGACTTGGCAGCAGTTTGGCAATGAAGTTACTGCCATTGCAGCGGCTTTGCATGCTGAAGGAGTAAAACGCGGCGACCACGTTGCCATGCTGGGTGATAACCGTCCCCGCCTTTATATAGCCATGGCCGCTGCGCAGTGGCTGGGCGCCATTGCAGTGCCGCTGTATCAGGACGCCGCTGCAAGCGAGATTGCATTTCCGATTCAAAACGCCAATGTCTCGCACATCTTTGCTGAAAATCAGGAGCAGGTGGACAAGCTCCTTGAGATCATTCCCCAGTGCCCAGGCGTTCAGCGCATCTACTTTGACAATGACAGGGGGATGCGGCATTACGAACAGGTCCAACTGGAGGACTACAAAGAGCTGCTGCAAAAAGGCATGACATTGGTCAGTGCTAATCCACGTGCCATGGCGCTTGAGGCCGCCAACGGGCAATCCAATGAACCGGCCTCCATGTTTTTTACATCGGGCACAACAGGTACGCCAAAAGGAGTGGTGCTCACGCACGGCGCCATGATTGACCGTGCGCGGGTAGCTTCTGAGCTCGAAGGCCTGACCGACCAGGACGTTGCCATTGCGTATCTGCCGCCTGCGTGGATTGGGCAAAACATCTTCTCTTATGCCCAACCGATGGTAGTGGGCTACTGCATTTGCTGCCCCGAGTCGTCGGAGACCATGATGTCCGATATGCGTGAGATCGGCCCGACCTACTTTTTTGCGCCACCCCGCGTGCTGGAGGCCTTGCTCACGCAGGTCACCATACGGATGGAAGATGCCAGCAAGCTCAAGAAATCAGTTTTCGACTACTGCATTGATCTGGCGCGCCGCATTGGCCCTGCCGTTATAGATGGCAAACCTGTCTCTGCTACTGATCGCATGGCTTACAAGCTGGCAGATAAAATGGTGTACGGGCCTTTGCGCGACGTGCTGGGTATGGGAAAACTTCGCGTTGCTTACACGGCGGGTGAAGCGATTGGGCCTGACTTGCTGATGTTTTTCCGCTCCATTGGTTTGAACGTCAAGCAGCTTTATGGCTCAACTGAGACCAGCGTTTTTGTATGCGTTCAACCAGACGGCCAAGTCAAGCCCGACACTGTGGGGCCAGCGGTGAAGGGTGTCGAGTTGAAATTCACGCCGCAGCGTGAGTTACTGATCCGCTCACCAGGCCTGTTTCTTGAGTACTATAAAAATCCGCAAGCCACCAGCGATGCCAAAGACAGCGAGGGCTGGTTCCACACCGGCGACGCCGGCTACCTGGGCGAAGATGGCCATTTGCGTATTATTGACCGCGTAAAAGATGTCGGCTCTTTACTTGACGGCACGCTGTTCGCGCCAAAGTACATTGAAAACAAGCTCAAGTTCTTCCCCTACATAAAAGAAGCGGTGGCTTTTGGTCAGGGCACGGCGCAGGTTTGCGTGTTCATCAACATTGACATGGAAGCAGTGGGTAACTGGGCAGATAAAAATAACATGTCCTACACCGGTCACATCGACCTGGCGAGCCGGCCTGAGGTCTACAAGCTGATTCGGGAATGTATTGAAAAAGCCAATGCAGAACTGGCCATGGAGCCGACACTGGCCAATTCGCAAGTGCATCGCTTCCTGATCCTGCACAAAGAGCTTGATGCAGATGATGGCGAGCTGACCCGCACCCGTAAGGTGCGGCGCGGCTTTATCGGGGACCGCTACAAGGTATTGGTCGATGGTCTCTACAGCGGGCTCGAGTCGGTGCGTGTTGATGCGGAGGTTCGCTACGAAGACGGCCGCGTCGGCCAAATTTCTGCCGATGTGAAGCTGCAAAACGCTCGCACTTTCGCTCCCTCCCAGCTCAAGAAAGCTGCCTGAGTATGACAATACAGATTCATCCCCACAAACGGGCTTTCCCTATTGGCGAGCCGATCCTGAACGTGCAGGATATTTCACTCAATTTCGGCGGTGTCAAGGCACTCACCAAAATATCATTTGATGTTCGCAAGCACGAGGTCCGCGCCATCATCGGCCCCAACGGTGCCGGAAAAAGCTCCATGCTGAATGTGATTAACGGCATTTACAGGCCGCAATTGGGTGAGATCACCTACAAGGGCGAGCACTTCAAGGCTATGACGCCGCGGCGTGCGGCCTTGATGGGAATCTCTCGTACCTTTCAAAATATTGCTCTCTTCAAAGGCATGTCGGCCCTTGACAACATCATGGCTGGCAGAAACCTGCACATGCACGCGAACTTCATGGAGGTAGCGTTTCGCCTGCCGCGAGCCGTCCGGGAGGAAAACAAAAATCGTGAGTTTGTCGAAGAAATCATTGAGTTTCTTGAGATCGAGCACATTCGCAAAACACCTGTAGGCCGTTTGCCATATGGCTTGCAAAAGCGGGTGGAACTGGGGCGTGCGCTAGCGGCGCAGCCCGAGGTGTTGCTGCTCGATGAACCCATGGCGGGCATGAACCTTGAGGAAAAGCAGGACATGTGCCGCTTTGTACTTGATGTGAACGACCACTATGGCACCACCATTGTGTTGATTGAGCATGACATGGGTGTGGTGATGGATATTTCAGACCGTGTGGTGGTATTGGATTACGGTAAAAAAATTGGTGACGGCACGCCTGAAGAGGTGCGTTCCAACCAGAATGTGATCGACGCCTATCTCGGCGTTGCCCACTAAGGAGGCGACATGGGATTGCAATTTTTCTTCGAAGTTTTGGTCACCGGCCTTTTGTCAGGTGTGATGTATTCACTGGTGGCGCTGGGGTTTGTGCTGATCTACAAAGCCTCTGGTGTTTTCAACTTTGCGCAAGGGGCCATGGTGTTCTTTGCAGCGCTTTCTTTCGTTGGCATCATGGAGCTCGGTGCGCCCTTCTGGCTGGCCCTTCCGCTGACGATTGGCGTGATGGTACTGCTGGGCATTGCCACAGAACGCTTTGTCCTGCGCCCCCTCGTTAACCAGCATGAAATCACGCTGTTGATGGCAACCATTGGTTTGACCTTCGTGATTGAAGGCACGGCGCAACTGGTATGGGGCGTGGAGGTGCGTCGGCTGGATCTGGGCATCAAGGATGTGCCGGTGAAGTGGCTGGCCGACAACACTGGCATGTTTATCAGCCAGATTGACATTTTTGCTGCTGTCGTAGCCGCCATTTTGGTGTCCATCCTGTCACTGGTTTTCTCACGTACCAAAGTAGGCCGCGCCCTGAGAGCTGTGGCTGACGATCATGCAGCAGCCCTGTCAATTGGCATCCCGCTCAAACGTATCTGGGCGCTGGTTTGGGCCATTGCCGGCATTGTTGCCTTGGTTGCCGGCATGCTTTGGGGTGCTCGGAGCGGCGTGCAATTTGCGCTCGTGTTTGTTGCGCTCAAAGCCCTGCCGGTATTGATTATTGGCGGCTTTACCTCAGTGCCCGGCGTGATCGTAGCCGGGTTTATTGTGGGCGCTGCCGAGAAACTGGCTGAGGTATACATTGGCCCGAAAGTAGGCGGTGGTATCGAAAGCTGGTTTCCGTATGTTCTGGCTATCCTTTTCCTTTTGGTTCGTCCCGAAGGCTTGTTCGGTGAAAAAATTATCAGGCGCGTTTGACGCCCTGAAACCAGCAAATACACATCATGATTTACAGAGAATCCGGCCAGTTTCGCACCACCTACAACCAGGACACCCAGATCTTTCCTCTTCGGCAAGACCGGTTTGCAATGATCGCCTTGCTGGCGGTAGGCCTTGTCGTCATTCCATTTGTTGCCTCTGACTATTGGCTCAAGGCGTTGTTGATTCCCTGGCTGATTTTTTCGTTGGTGGCTCTGGGGCAAAACATTTTGACAGGCTATGCCGGTCAGTTGTCACTTGGTTCTGCAGGTTTCATGGCGGTGGGCGCATTTGCTTGCTACAACTTCATGCTGCGCATTGACGGCATGCCATTTCTGGTGGCTGTTGTGCTGTCGGGGCTGTCGGCGGCCGCTGTAGGCATGGCGTTCGGGCTACCAAGCCTTCGTATTCGCGGGCTTTATCTGGCGGTTGCCACATTGGCTGCTCAGTTTTTCATTGTCTGGGCGATCGACAAGTTCGGCTGGTTCAAGAACTATGACCCGTCTGGCGTGATCACTGCACAGCCCATGATCATTCTTGGCAACAACTTTGACACCCCTCAGGAAAAGTATTTAATCGTTGCAGTTATCGTCGGTGTTTTGGCCTTACTTGCCAAAAATATGGCACGCGGCAGTACGGGCCGGGCCTGGATGGCGGTGCGTGACATGGACGTTGCCGCTGAAGTGATGGGTCTGCCGCTGGTACGCACCAAGTTGTTGGCCTTTGCCATCAGCAGTTTTTACTGCGGCGTAGGTGGTGCACTGTTCGCTTTTGCCTACTTGGGAACAGTCGAGCCGTCTGCTTTTACCATTGACTTGTCATTTCGCATTTTATTCATGATTATTATTGGCGGGGTCGGCACTATTTTGGGGTCGTTCTTGGGCGCAGCGTTCATTTTGCTGTTGCCTATCCTTTTGAGCGTTATTTTTCATCTGATTTTCGGCAACGCTATAAGCGCCTCGGTGATCTCGTCTGTTGAACTGATCATCTTTGGCGTATTAATCATCACCTTCCTGATCTACGAGCCGCATGGCATGGCACGTATGTGGCAGATCATCAAGGAAAAGCTCAGACTTTGGCCTTTCCCGCATTGATCCAATCTCGATCCGACTATTTTCCCGTGCTTTCCAACCTTCAACAGGAGACTTAAATGAGAATGAAGTTAACAATATCCAAAACCTTAAAAGGCCTGATTGCAGCGACCATTGTTGCTGCAACCGTGGCGATCCCGACGGTTTCTTTTGCCCAGGAAAAAGAGCAATATTTTGGCATTCCAAGTTACCGCGTGGGAGCCTTTGCTGCGGGTGGCACCGGGTTTTTCGGTGGCATCATCGACTATTTGCAGTACGTCAACATGAAGGAAGGCGGCGTCAGGGGCGTGAAGCTAGCCTGGACCGAATGCGAGACCGAGTACAACGCCGCCCGCGGTGTAGAGTGCTACCAGCGTCTGCTCAAAAAGGGCAACCAGCAGATGCACATTTTCGAGCCACTGGCAACACCCATCGCCTATGGTGTGCTGAACCGCGTAGACGATGACAAGGTTGTGTTGACCCAGTACGGCTATGGCCGCTCCGATGCAGCCGACGGCCGCGTCTTCCCCTGGGTGTTTTCCACCATGACCAGCTATTGGTCACAAATGTCGGCCAAGCTTAACTGGATTGCTGCCAAAGAGGGTGGTGTTGCCAATATGAAGGGCAAAAAAATTGCCCACATGTACCTTGACTCAGCTTTTGGCCGCGAGCCATTGCCAGTTTTGCGTCGCCTGGCAAAAGATTGGGGTTTTGAGCTGGTTGAAATTCCAATCGCCTCTCCCGGCATTGAGCAGCAGGCCCAATGGTTGCGGGTTCGTCAAGAGCAACCAAACTGGATCACCTTTTGGGGCTTTGGTGCGGGCATGAACTCCACAGGCATTACCAGCGCAGCCCGTATCAACTTCCCGCGCGAGAAGATGGTCGGTGTATGGTGGGCAGGCTCTGAGGAGGACGTGATTCCAGCCGGTGATGCAGCCAAGGGCTATATTGCGGCTGCCAATGTGCCTAACGGTAAGAACTTCCCGCTCGTGCAGGACATCGAGAAAGTGGTGTACGGCGCTGGCAAGGGCAACCTGGCCGACCCTAAACGCATTGGCAACATTTACTGGAATCGCGGCGTCACTGCCGGTATCTTCTGGGTTGAGGCAATGCGTAACGGTCAGGTTTTCGCCAACAAGCGGGGTCAGGTACTCAACGGTGACGAAATGCGCAACGGCTACGAAGGTTTGAACCTGACACCTGCACGCCTGAAGGAGCTGGGCATTGAAGGCATGTTGCCGTCGTTCAAGATGACCTGTTCTGATCATGAAGGTTCAGGTCAAATCAAGATGATTCAGTGGGACGGCACCAAGTGGAACTCATTGACGCCTGACTGGATTTCGTCTGACAAAAAAATGATCCGCTCAATGGTGGAAGAGTCAGCGGCCAAGTACGCTGCCGAGCAGAAAATCATACCGAAAATTTGCCCGGGCTGATTGGTTATCGCCGCAAGGTGAATGGGGCTGGCCTGTAAAAAGCTGGCCCCTTTTTTTGTTTGATTTGAACAACGCTTCCTGGAGTTCCACGACATGACTGTCGCTACCGAAAACACAAACAAGCCAGCTGCGGGCGCTGCTTCAAGCCTGCCGCCTGTACTTTCTGTCAAGAACATTGAGGTGATTTACGACCACGTAATATTGGTACTGCGGGGAGTATCCTTGGAGGTTCCCCAAGGCAAGATCGTTGCCCTTTTAGGTGGTAATGGTGCTGGTAAGAGCACAACCCTTAAATCTGTCTCAACCCTGCTGGCGTCAGAGCGCGGCGATATCACCAAGGGCTCGATTGAATTCCAGGGCAAGCGCACAGACAACCTGAGCCCAGGTGACATGGTGGCGATGGGCATGGTGCAGGTGATGGAGGGACGTCATTGCTTTGCACACCTGAGTATTGAAGACAACTTGCTCACCGGGGCTTACACGCGAAAGATCAGCGGTGCTGCTGTGAAGGATGCACTGGAGAGCGTGTATCACTATTTTCCACGCCTTAAAACCCGCCGCACGAGCCTTGCGGGCTACACATCCGGGGGCGAACAGCAGATGACGGCCATCGGAAGAGCGATGATGGCCAAGCCATCCATGCTGCTTCTCGACGAGCCGTCGATGGGACTAGCCCCGCAAATCGTGCAGGAAATTTTTGAGATTATCAAGGATTTGAACCAGAAAGAAGGCGTCAGTATTTTGCTGGCTGAGCAGAACACCAGTGTGGCGTTGAAATATGCCGACTACGGTTACATCCTGGAAAGCGGGCGAATCATGATGAACGGGCCAGCTAGCGAGCTGGCTGAAAATGAAGATGTGAAAGAATTTTATCTGGGAGTATCTAAAGAGGGACGTGCCAGCTTCAGGGGCATGAAGTCTTACCGCAGACGCAAACGCTGGTTGTGATCATGGGGCTTTGGCAGCTGTTGCTTACAACAGCGAAACGCGTCTGCAAATTAAGCAAGCAGTCTTAAGGATGCTTTGAACAACTCTTCATCAGATCGAGTGGCAGGCTGTTAATGTTCAGATAGTGGGATTTCCAAATCAAATCTCGGAAATTCCGTTTTTTTGCCATTTTGTAGGTTCTTTTTTCATTCGATACAGGGCTCTTGCCCGGTTTTCAGGCCCACTCATCCTTGCAATCCCATCAACTTGCTGGGCACCATACACAAATTTGACAGCGCAAACAGCGTGAAGGGCTGAGTTGTTTTTTCTCCAAACCGCGATAGCGCACTTTGACAAATTCGAGCTGGCGCTTGATCACCCGAAACGGAAGCTCCACCTTGGCCCGGATTCTCGCTTTTAGCTTTTCCGCGTGGTCTACCATGGGGTCGGCTGCGCTTTATTTGTTCAGCGCGCGACGCATGGCTCAGTGCCAGATGACCTCTACTTTTGCATCGGGGCGCTTGTTAATGCCCTGGTAGCCTGCATCGCCAAAGGCGATGCTCTGGTTGCCGTGCAGCAAACTGTTGGCCTCAGCGATGTCAAAAGAAGAGTGGGGTCACGTCTCAATACTGAATCGCCCCGTATTTTGAGGAGGCTCAAATCTCTGAGAGGATTGAGCCATGAACAAGTCAAACAAGTTTTCACCCGAGGTTCGCGAACGCGCAGTACGAATGGTGCAGGAGCACCGAGGCGAGTACCCATCGCTTTGGGCGGCCATCGAATCCATCGCCCCAAAGATTGGCTGTGTGCCGCAGACGCTCAATGAATGGGTCAAGCGCGTAGAGGTCGATACGGGCCTGCGTGACGGTGTCACTACCGCAGAAGCGCAGCGTGTCAAGGAGCTGCGCCGGGCCAATGAGATCCTCAAGCTGGCCAGTGCTTTTTTTGCCCAGGCGGAGCTCGACCGCAAACTCAAGTACTTAAAGGCTTCATAGACCAGCACCGTGACAACTTCGGGATCGAGCCAATCTGCAAAGTTTTGCAGATTGCCCCGTCAGGCTACCGTCGCCATGTCGCCCAGCAGCGCAACCCAGAACTGCGTTGCGTACGCGCCAAGATGGATGAAACTTTGCTCCCCCAGATCCATCAGGTCTGGCGAGCCAACATGCAGGTCTACGGTGCGGACAAGATCTGGCACCAGTTAAAGCGCCAAGGCGTTGCCGTGGCCCGCTGCACGTCGAGCGGCTGATGCGAAGCTTGGGCTTGCGCGGTGTGCGCCGTGGCAAGGTGGTGCGCACGACCATTGGCGATATGACCGTTGCCCGCCCTCTAGACCGGGTCAATCGGCAATTCAAGGCCGATCGTCCTAACCAGCTGTGGGTGTCGGACTTCACGTACGTCTCCACCTGGCAGGGCTGGCAAT
>ENA-OBIT01001109-OBIT01001109.1-metagenomes-genome-assembly--contig:-NODE-1109-length-10434-cov-10.9024_pt1 | contig 10434 bp, 11 predicted proteins | sample MGYA00153386_OBIT01 | MGnify analysis MGYA00153386 | reverse complement strand
ATTTAAACTGCCAGACGGTTCAGATATTTCTCCCGATTCTGCTTGGGTGCGACGCGACAGATGGGATGCCTTAACTCCCGAACAAAAAGAGAAATTTGCACCGATTTGTCCTGATTTTGTAGTTGAATTGCGATCGGCTAGCGATTCATTAGAAAAATTGCAGGCTAAAATGAAAGTGTACATCAAAAATGGAGCAAAGTTGGGATGGTTGCTCGATCGCAAAAATAGACAAGTAGAAATCTCCCGCGATAGAGATGTAGAAATTAGATATTCCCCTGCAACTTTGTCAGGTGAAGATGTACTGCCCGGTTTTGTTTTGGATTTAAGTGATATTTTGTAATCGGTAAAAACAGCAGTAGAGCGGGGTATAAAATCTGTAACCGACTCTACAGTGCATGACGAATAAGCTGTTCCAAAAAGTTAGCTGCCGACAGTTCGGGACATGGTTCGGTATAATTTGGATTTTGTGCTGCCTGTTCGCGACCTGTCACCAAAAAGCACGCAGCCGTGAAATGCCTTTCCCGCACCATCTTCTGACAAAACAGTTCGTAGCGTTTAGCATAGCTGGCCCCTCTAAACTCTGGTAAAACCGGGAAATGTGGTTCAGCAAACTGTACCGGGTTGCGCGAGGTAGGACTGTCTTCCAAAACAAACAGATATCCTAACCACGGTGGCGGAGGTGCTTCGCCAAACACCCCTTCCCGGTAAGCCGTCCAGATGTCGAGAGCCGCCCCCATCGCTTCTTCTGTGCGGTTGTTGAAGTTATTGCCAAAGCTGCCAACCTGGCTCTTCAACTCGATGACTACCTTGAGTTGCCGCTTTTCTGGGTTGATCACCAGAAAGTCATACATCTTCGTCGGACGAAAGAACCCCGGTATAACGGTTAGGCTTTTTTTAACGTGGATATGCTCTTGGGGAACACCTGCTGAGAGCAAAAAATTAGTTAGCGTCAGGATGAAACCGTCCATCTGCTTTCCCCCTGTCACCGCACTGCGATTGCCCTGGTCAACATTGCCTGCTAGCACCTGGCTTGTGCCTGGGCGATGCGGGTATCCCAAAAACCCTGCACTGCTTCCTGGAACACATCATCGGGGATGGTGGGTGTCTGTCCCGTCGTCATTCAGCAACCTCCTCCATCATTGTGTCATAGACGACGCGCAAGCCATACGTCTCCTGCATCCGTTTCAGCGCTAGGTGATGGTAGGTTGGCTCAACATCTACCCCAATACTGTTGCGCCCCCAGTTGGCGGCGGCGACACAGGTTGTTCCCGTCCCCATAAATGGGTCAAGTACGGTGTCCCCTGCAAAGGAAAACATCCGCACCAGCCTTTCTGCCAGTTCCAAAGGATATGGGGCGGGGTGTTGCCGAGTGGAAGCGCCTTTGACATCCTGCCAAATCTGTTGAAACCACTGCCGATGAAGAGTTTCTGGTATCACCGATAATACCCGTGCTGTGAGCGTGGGACTGCGGTAGCCCCCTGGTTTGCGCTGCATCAGGATAAATTCGATGTCGTTTTTGATGACGCCTCCGGGCTCATAAGGTTTGCCGAGAAAGCTCGTGCCGTTCCCTGCTGCTTCCAAAGAGGCATTGGCGATTTTATACCAAATAATCGGTGCGAGGTTATCAAATCCCAGATGGCGGCAATGCTCTTGAATGCTAGCGTGCAGGGGAAATACCATGTGTCTGCCAAACCGCCGGCGGGCCACACAGACATCCCCCACGACAATCACCAGCCGCCCGCCTGGAACTAACACTCGCCATACCTGCTGCCATACTCGGTCAAGTTCCTGCAAAAACTTTTCGTAGTCTGCAATTTCCCCAAGTTGGTTGATATTTTTGACATATTCTTTTAAATTCCAGTACGGTGGCGATGTGACTGCCAGATGCACGCTTTCATCGGGAATATTTGCGAGGTTTCGGCTATCGCCCTGTACCAGGGAATGGAAGGAGGGCAACCCCTGCACCCGATGCTGAATTTCCTGGATTAATGCCGTATTTTTGCTGATGGCAGGAATGGCGCGTTGCTCGTCTGCTGCTAGTAATGCCGTTGCTTCCTCCGGTACAAGGCTTTTATCTTGTAGTGCTTGTTTCAACGGTTCGGCTGCTTCCAGACACAGAAACCGCGTTGAAATATTAACCTTGCTTAAACTCGAAGACTTCATAGATTTGGTACAATAATCATGTTCATCATATCAGCTTTGCGAGCCACAAAAAATCCTAAGAGCGTTATTTGATGATTTTAGACTATAATTAAAGTAGTGCGACTGTTAAAAAAGTAGATTTTTTAGTGACAGCAAGGTTTGGCAATTTCAAATTAGAATCTAACATTAACTAATGTTGCAAAGAGAAGAACTGTTAAAAGGGATTGAAAATCGCGAATCGGTGGCGCGAGTGATAGATTGCGCCGAACAAGCTATCAAAACTTGGGATGTTACTCTGACTGATTTTATGTCGCCTCCTGAATTGGCCGATGCTAGGGTTGTATTTAATCGTTTGAGTGATGTGGAGTTGGTGGTTTGGGGCGGCTATCCGCAGTCAGAAAGACAGAGAATTGCGATCGCGCGATCGGAAATTGCGATCGACTCTGGTAGTGTTAACATTGCGGCGGTAGAAATCGCCGGCAATTTCCTGTTCGATACAGCTAGTCACCGCGACTTTTTGGGGGCGATGTTGGGTACGGGAATTGTCCGGGAGAAAACGGGTGATGTGATTGTGTTGGGAGAACGCGGCGCGCAGGCGATCGTCATACCTGAAATGGTAGAGTATTTGGAGATGAGTTTGCAGCAAGTGCGATCGGTTCCCGTGAAAACTCGACGCATTGAGTTGACAGAGCTCAAAATTAGAGAACCCAAAAAGAAAGAAATGACCACCGTTGAAGCATCGATGAGATTGGATGCTGTTGCTTCGGCTGGATTCGCCATGTCTCGCAGCAAAATGGCCGATTTAATTGACAGCGGCGACGTACGAGTTAATTGGAAAGACATTAGTCAAGCTAGTTATCATGTCAAGTCTGGAGATTTAATCGCTGTTAGTGGTAAGGGAAGATTGGAAATTGGGGAAGTTGCTGTTACAAAGAAGGAACGTTATCGAGTCCAGTTAACTCGATATTTGTAATTTCCAGGCCAGAAACCTTGTGCGGGGTGGCAAGAAACCGGGTTTTTTCGAGAATGGTTGATTACAGTCGGAGATATTGCCAAAAACCCGGTTTCTGGTTTCTGAGATTTTGTGCGGGGTGGCGAGAAACCGGGTTTTTTTGAGAATCCTTCGTTACAGTAAGAGATTTAGCCAAAAACCCGGTTTCTTGGATTTTGGCTTTAAAAACCGGGTTTTTTCCGCGAATAACCCACTATTTCCCTTTCCCACCAAACAGCTTTGCTACCGAGTTTACCAACAGTTCTCGCGGCATCAAGCGAGGCATATTTGCGATGATTCGATTGGCAATTCCCCCTGTCACAACGTTAGACTCATTTTTGTCTAAAGCTTTCAAAGCATCTCGCACTACTTCATCAGCGGGAACCAGTTTTCGCCCGCTGGTGGATGCCATTGATTTCGGGAATTCCGCTGCTGCGAAAAAGTCCGATTCTGTCGGCCCTGGACAAAGACACAAAACACGAATTCCTAAATCTTTGTTTTCAGCCCAAAGTGATTCGCTGAAACTCAGAACAAAGGCTTTGGTTGCTGCATACATTGACAAGTATGGCATCGGTTGAAAGCCTGCGATGGAAGCAACATTAATGATACTTCCAGATTTTCTGGCCCGCATTCCTTGCAAAAATAAGTGCGAGAGTTCGACTAATGCTACAATGTTTAGCTGCACCATTGTTAGTTGTTTGACCAGCGGGCGATCGGCAAAAATTCCGTAATCTCCAAAACCTGCATTGTTTACCAACAAATCAACGGTCAAACCTGTTTTGACAACGGTATCAAATACAGCGGTTCCAGCCCCCGGTGCGGTCAAATCTTGGACGATTACTTCTACTCGAACGTTAAATTCTTTTTGCAGTGTAGCAGCTAGCTGGTGCAATTTGTCTGCGGAACGAGCCACCAAAATTAGATTGTGCTGGCGTTGGGCTAATTCGACGGCAAAAGCGGCACCAATTCCACCAGATGCACCGGTGATTAAAGCAGTTGGCATGAAATTATTGCAGATGTTTGATTTGTACTTTATATATTTTAACAATTATCTAGGCTAACAACCTGTAAAGTGATTAAAAGGGAATAGGTGAGTTTTATGGGGTGTCTTACCGATCGAGCTTTTGACATTTTACGGGCCGAAGTTGACAAATGTGCGGCGGCTGATGGTATCGCGGGTAATGTGTACCGGAGTATGGTAATCAAGCGGCTGGAGAAGTTGCGATCGCAAAACGGCACTTTCGCCTCAATAGACGAAATCCGCGACACTTTCAAAGATGAATTTCCCAATTTCAGCGAAAAAGCTCTCAAAGAAGCTGTCAAAGCTAATAAAGCGCCTGGATTGTTCGACAAAATTATCTTTGCTGGTGGTTTCTTAGGCGCTGGGGCGGGGATAATTTGGCTGCTAAATCTGCCATTTCCGATGATTCGGTGGCCAGTCGCGAAGACAATGCCGATATTATTGTTGCCCAGTTTCATCAGTATGGATCACAATTACCGACAGGCGATCGCCCTTGTGGAACAATCCGATCAATTGGTGAATAAAGCCACGGCGGCGGCTGATTTCGACTTGGGCGAAACCAAAGCAAAACAAGCTCAAAAACACCTTGATGCTTTGCCGGTTTGGTTCCTCGGTTACTATCCAGAAACCTATTGCTCTTTTTTTGGCTGCACTTGGCGCTTTACACTCGATGAATTTCAAGCAGCCCGTAAAAATGTCGGGCGGATGGATGCGCAGATTTTCCAGCAAAAAAATGCTTTTACTCAGCTAAGCCAAGTCGAACAAGCCCTCACCACAGCAAAACAAGAGTATCAGCAAGCAAAAAATGCGGCAGATAGACAAAAAGCTAGCATAAATTGGCAAAGTGCGATCGACAAACTCAATCAAATTCCCGCCGAAACTCTAGCTGGAGAAACTGCTAAGAAAAAACTCCAAGCAGCAGAGAGAGATTTTCAAGCAATGGGCGGCGTCGCCACCGGTTCTGTGCGCGCCGACAACTTAATCGAAGCAGCAAAAGAATTTGCACTTTCAGCGGCTGTAGCGTCGCAAAAACCGCCGCATCCCGCCGCACAATGGGAACAAATAGCAGGATTGTGGGAAGAAGGAATTAACCGACTGAAAATGGTTCCTGTGGATAACCCGGGCTATCTTGATGCCCAAACTAAACTAGCTCAATATCAGAAAAATTTAGGAATTGCTCAAATTAGGCGGCAAGCTGAAAAAGATTCTGCAACTGTTTTGCAAGAAGCTAAAAGCTTGTTTGCTAACTTGCAAAAAGATGTAAATTCTCAAAATTCCGGTAACTCCCTCAGCCAGTTACAAGAAATTATTAATAAATTAGAATCCGTCAAACCCGGAACAACTGTTTATCCCGAATCCCAAAAATGGCTGCAATCGGCTCGTAAAAAACAGCAAGAATGGCAAAAAAAATAAAGATTGGGAATGGGGAATGGGGAATGGGGAATGGGGCATTGGGCATTGGGCATTGGGCATTGGGCATTGGGCATGGGGTAATTGGGCATTGGGCATCAGTCAACAGTTAACAGTCAACCGTCAACCGTCAACTAACAAATTACCAAACTGGGTCAACATACAGATTAATTGTGACTTGTTCTTTTCCTGAAGGTACGCCGGAAATACAAGCACAAATTACTTGTCCATTCTCTAGTTCAACTTCGCAAGCGTGACAAGAACCCATCAGACAGCCGGTAGGAATAGAAATGCCTGCGCGTTTAGCTACATCCAGCAACAGTTCTCCCGCTTCAGCTTCAACTGTTACATTATCTGGTAAAAAACAAATTTTTGTCATCAACTTTAACCTGCACTCTAACAAACAACAGTCAACAGTCAACAGTCAACCAACTAACCTAAAATATGCTTGATATCTAAATGCTTTTCCACTGTATCAGCAAGAGATTCTAACAGAGCTTCTCGGTGTTCTCGGTAATTGGGAATACCTGTAGGCAAGGCGTGGAGTCCCCGCTGCTGGCGTAAGTGATTTAACCAAGCTCGCCGCCAAGCTCCGTTGTCAAAGATTCCGTGCAGATATGTGCCCCAAACTGATTGAGAAGTGTTGACAATTCCTAAAGTCGGATCGTCAAATAGCGGTTGAGTCAAATCTGACTCCATCATTTGCGTTCTTCCTTGATGAATTTCGTAACCGGAAACTGCCAAACCGGGTTGAGGATAGTTGGATGTTACGCTCCGCTGGCGGGCAATTTTGTTGGGTGCGATCGCAGTTTTCAAAGGCAGCAATCCCAATCCTTCAAATTCTCCCTGTTCTCCCTCAATCCCTTCTTTATCGCTGATACTTTCTCCCAGCATCTGAAAGCCGCCGCAAACTCCCATGACTGTACCGCCAGCTACTAAGTAATTTTGAATAGCTTTTGCCATACCTGTCTGGCGGAGGACGTGCAAATCGGAAATTGTAGTTTTAGAGCCTGGTAAAATCACGGCATCTGGATGACCTAAATGGTCTTTTGGGCTGACATATTTGACTGTGACGCTTGTTTCCGATTCCAGGGGGTCAAAGTCGGTAAAATTGGAAATTCGGGGCAGGCGAATGACGGAAATATTTAGATCGGTTTGAGAATTAGGAGAACGCCGATCGAGCAAATCGAGAGAATCTTCTGCCGGAAACACTTCGTCTATCCAAGGAATCACCCCAACTACGGGGATTCCCGTCCTTTCTTCTAGCCAAGTCAAACCTGGATCTAAGATGGATTTTTGTCCTCGGAACTTATTAATGATGAATCCTTTAATTAAAGCGCGTTCATCTGGATCGAGCAATTCCAAAGTACCGATGATGTGAGCAAAAGCGCCGCCGCGATCGATATCAACTACTAGCAAAGTCCGAGCATTCAGGTGTTTTGCTACTCGCATATTTGTCAAATCGCGGTGTTTTAGATTGATTTCCGCAGGGCTGCCGGCTCCCTCGCAAACAACCATGTCAAATTCTTGCCGTAGAAATTCTAAAGATTCCTTGATAGCTTGCCAGCCGATATCAAAATACTGTTCGTAATATTGAGATGCTCGGACATTTCCGACGGCTCTGCCTTTGATAATTAATTGAGATGTCATGTCTCCTTGGGGCTTGAGCAAAATCGGATTCATTTCTACCCAAGGTGCGATACCCGCAGCCCAAGCTTGGACTGCTTGAGCGTAGCCAATCTCTCCGCCGGCGGCTGTGACATAGGAATTCAGAGCCATATTCTGACCTTTAAACGGAGTTACCCGCCATCCGCGCCGAGAAAAGATGCGACACAATGCTGCAACGAGTAAGGATTTTCCTGCGTGAGATGTTGTTCCCACGACCATAATTGCTTTCATATATTTAGGGTAAAAGGTAGAACGCACAAAATAGAAGGAATGAGGAAGAAGTAATATCAATTCTGGCTGCGCCGTAATGATAAGCGAGGAAACGGCAGTGCCGTTTCCCTACGCCAGATTAATTGTAGGGACACGGCACTGCCATTTCTTGATCTCGGGTAATATTAATTCCGATGCAACCGGAATTGATATAAGAAGGTAGAAAACAGAATTACAAAAATTCTGGTTTCTACTTTTTGCTTTTTGTCTCAAGATGAGGATTGATCTTTGTCGGATCGATTCTCAGACTTGGATTCATCGGCCGGTTGGGCAGCTTCTACTAACTCTGAAGTTGGGGGATTCGGGCGAATCAATTCCGGTTGTTCTCCCGTTTCAGATGGTTTTTGATCTGTGGATTCGATCGACATAACTGTTACTGAAACCACTTCCACCGCGCTCAACTCGGGTTGTCCCGATGCTTCGATCTCGACAGGCGCTACTGAAACGATTTCCACTACAGTCATTTCTAAAGATACAGCAGGGGCTGGTGCTTCTGGTTCACTAATAGGGGACGGTGGTGTCTGGGTTTGGGCCGACGATCGATCTTCGATCGCACTTTCCTCTATTTTGCCAGAACTCGCAGTTTCTGCCGCCATCAACTCGGCCATTGCTTCCACATCGGTGGGAAACGGCACTATGCGGCTGGTTTCGGCTGTCACTTCGGCGGCGGCCTCGGCCAATTCTGTTTCGAGAATGGAGTCGATATCCGGTGCGGGAATTTCCGTTATTTTAGATGAGGCTGCGATCGACTCTCTCGTCGCTTTCGGTGTTGGCGTCCCGGGAGTTCCATCAGACTTGTTTTTAGCCGTACCCCGTCCCAACATACCACCTAGACTATTTATGAGATTGCCGAACAGACTTCCGAAACCTGCGGATTTTTTAGGGACTTTTGCAGGAGTTGAGCTTGCCTCTGGGGCTGCCGTTGGTGTCGCCGTTGGGGCAGCAGACTGGGTAGCCCTTGCCCTCCACATCTCGTCAAAATCATCTGTTTCCACGGTTGGGGCTGCCGTTGGTGTCGCCGTTGGGGCAGCAGACTGGGTAGCCCTTGCCCTCCACATCTCGTCAAAATCATCATCATCAGTCTGCTGTTTTACCTCTGGCTGAGCCATTAGAGGCTCCACAGTTGCTCCGGCGGCAATTTCTGAAAATTCTATAGGAAGAGGTAGAGGAGTGAAGCTGCTGGCTAATTCTGCTGGGGTGGGTGAAGTCTCAGCAGCAGGAGTTTCGACGGAAAATACCGGTATTTCTGATATCGAGGGAATCGCCGGCTGTTCCTTTACTTTTACTTCGCCCCGATCAACCGCAGGTGCGGAAACAACATCCGCTTTCGGTTTGGGCGATCGAACAAACTTAGGTTTTTTCGCTGCCGGTTCTTTTTTATTACCAAACAAGCCCGCAAACGGCACGCCTGCTGCCAAATTCGCCGCCCCAGGAATCGGCGTTTGCTGAGCAACGGGCGTCACCAACCTGCGCAAAGTCAGGGTTTCCCAGGCAAACCAGCCCAGCATAGCTACGCCCGCCATTTGACCCAGCAGGAGAACACCAGTAATTCGCCCCGCACAGGCCCATAAAATTAACGCATAAAAAAGTCCTACCCCGCTCCAGGTAAAATCACTTTTGCGGTGAACTTCTGGAAAAAAGAAGGCCGCCATATAAATGCTGAAGCTGCCTAAACCGACCGCCAACGCCAGAATGTATGCAAGCATATTGTCGGTACCTCCGCTGTGTCAAATAACTTCTACGCGCTAATTCTACCTTTGAGAGAGACTCAACGGCTTCTTTCTCAAGGACAATTCTCGATTTGCAACAAACAAGAGGGAAGATTTTTTCCCCTCACCCTCTCACCCCCTCCCCCTCTCACCCTCTCCTGGGTCGTGATCTTGGTCACTTAACTATGCTTTTACGATCGCACAAGCCGGAGAATATGTTCTGTATGTTGTAGGTGTAAGAGGAATTATGCCCTAGGGCATATGTATTGGAGACAGTGCCATGTTTGAAAAACTGTTGTTAGCGGCCGCCTTAACCTTATCGGTTCAAATCTTTGCCGGAGTCAGCACTTCCACGAAATTACCGAAAACTTTGGTATTGCGATCGAGCGATCGTCCGACTCAAACCCTGAAAATTCCCTTCATTGCAGTACCTGTAGACTTCAAATCTAACGTCGAATCCTAATGATACGCGCCAGATCGTAGGTGTAAGTGCGATCGAACTCAGGCAGAGTCTGTCCATAACATTTTTTTAGAGCTGTTCTCTTTTATATTTAACCTTAAAATACTTTTGCGATCGTGATTAAACGATCAAAATAAATATATACTTTCCAGATAAAGCTCAAAGCTAATCAGGACATTGAGTATTAAATCAAAGAGAGTGAAAATGGGACTTAGCGATATTCTATTGAATGAAAACAACAGAGATACTTTTGTTGACGACTGTGTAAAATTGATAGACAAACAAGTTGCGACCGCGCCGGGATTGGGTGGTCTTGCTCTAAAAGCAGCCTACTCTGCTGTCAAGGGGATACGATCGGACTATTGCGCCCAAGTCGTCGATCAACTTCTGCCCGAAATCTCGATCGCACTCGATCCGATGTGGACTGAAGCAGTAAACAATGGCAACCCAGTCGAATATCTAGCCCAAAGAAAAGCTCAAGTAGCAGACGAATTGCTCCAAATCAGCGACAAAAAAGTCGAGAACAGCACAAGAGCGGTTGTTAAAGGCGCCTATGCCAAACTCCGCCCCTCAGCTAAGACTTATGTGGAAAAGGGAGTGCCGGATTTAGCCGAAATTATTAATAAACATCATAGTGCGGCTTGATTCGTGAGCAACAGCAAAAAATAGAATTTCCAAAGCTGCGACTTCTACATCCTAATGACTAAAGGACTAAAGTCCAATGGCACTGAAAAAGTGAGCAAAAAAAAATCTGTAAGGCAAG
>ENA-OBIT01001108-OBIT01001108.1-metagenomes-genome-assembly--contig:-NODE-1108-length-10435-cov-4.29085_pt1 | contig 10435 bp, 10 predicted proteins | sample MGYA00153386_OBIT01 | MGnify analysis MGYA00153386 | reverse complement strand
GGCAGGTGCAGGTCATGTCGCCGACGGTGCGAAACCGAACCTGCGCGATCTCCACCGTCTCGCCATCGACGGCCGGCGTGACCTCGGTCAGCGGCACCAGCAGGCCCTTGCGACGCATCACCGGTCGCTGGTGCGTGTAGTACATGGCCGGCAGCGGGATGTTCTCGCGTGCGATGTAGAGCCACACGTCCAACTCGGTCCAGTTGCTGATCGGAAACGCGCGCATGTGCTCGCCGGGCCGGATGCGTGTGTTGAACAGCGTCCACAACTCGGGCCGTTGCTCCTTCGGTTGCCACTGTCCGAAGCTGTCGCGGTGGCTGAAGATCCGCTCCTTGGCGCGCGCCTTTTCCTCGTCGCGTCGCGCACCGCCGAGCAGCACGTCGAAGCGGTGCTCCTCGATCGCCTCGAGCAGCGCCACCGTCTGGTGGCCGTTGCGCGATTCGAGCGGATGCGCCAGCCGCACCGTGCCACGGCGGATCGAATCTTCGAGGTGTCCGACCACCAGCCGCTCGCCCATCTCAGCCACGCGTCGATCGCGGAACTCGATCACTTCAGGAAAGTTGTGGCCGGTGTCCACATGCAGCAGCGGGAACGGCAGGCGGCCCTTGAAGCGTCCATCGCCCATGCTGTTCTTGAAGGCTTTTTCGGCCAGCCGCAACACCACGCACGAATCCTTGCCGCCGGAAAACAGCAGGGCAGGGCGCTCGAACGCGGCCACCGATTCCCGCAGGATGAAAATGGCTTCCTCTTCCAGCCAATCGAGGTGGGTCTGGTCGAGGTCGGGCAGCATCTGCCCGATGTCCGCGGCGGCGTTCATCGGCGGGCTCCGGTCATCGAACTCTGCGGCTCGTCGTCATGCACGTGCAGCCCGCATTCCCTGGCCTTTTCGTCTTCCCACCACCAGCGGCCGGCGCGGAAGTCTTCGCCCACCGCAATCGCCCGCGTGCACGGCGCGCAGCCGATGCTGGGATAGAACTGGTCGTGCAGCGGGTTGTACGGCACGTCGTTCGAGGCGATGTAGTGCCACACGTCGGCCCAGCTCCAATCCGCCAGCGGGTTGAATTTGGCGCGCCCGTGGTCGTCGCGTTCGATGAAGCCGACCTCGCCGCGGTTGGCCGACTGCTCGCGGCGCATGCCGGTCAGCCAGGCGGTGCGGCCGGCCAGCATGCGCGACAGCGGCTCGAGCTTGCGAATCGCACAGCAGCCCTTGCGCAGCTCGATGTTCTGGTACATCGCCTTGTCGCCGTGGCGACCGACAAAATGAACCACCGCATCGGCCACTGGCTCGTAAACCTCGACCGGCAGCGCGTAGCGGCTCTCGATCGTGCCGATCAGCGCCACGGTATCGGCATGCAGCATGCCCGTTTGCAGGGTGCCCAGCGCGATCGACAGAGAGTGGCGCGCGATCAGGTCGGTGACGACCATGTCTTCAGCGCCCAGGCTGGTGGCCTGCACCACCGTGCCGGGATGCCCCGCGGCGGCCTGACGCAAGCGCTCGGCGGCGTGCGCCACGCGGGCCGCGTGACCCACGGTTTCGCGTGCATAGAGCGCGACGGCAGAACTCATATCGATGCTCCGGCGTTGATGAACTCGTCGGCGCGCGCGTGTGCCAGCGCCTCGGCGGTGCCTGGCGGTTTGGCGAACATCGGCAACGGGTCGGCGCTGTCGCCTTGGTAGTGCCCCGGAAAGAAAGTCAGCGCTCGGTGCGCGGCTTCGAGCGACTGATCGGCGCGCAGCACCGCCGCGTCGAACCCGTTGCGCTTGAGCAGCAGCACCATGTCGACCAGCACCTCGCCGGTGGCGCGCACTTCGCCCTCGAAGCGATAGCGCGACCGCAGCGTGTGCGCCTGGCTGTAGGCGCGGCCGTCGACCCATTTGGGAAATTGCAGCGCCACCAGGGTCAACTGCTGCAGGTCCGCGGCAATCTGCTTGACCTCGGCATCGTTGGCCAGATTGACGCCCACCGGCATGCCCGCCGGCCAGTGCGCCCGAAAGGCGTGCCACTGTTCGACCGTCAGCAGCAGGTGCGGTGCCGGGTCGATGCACGCCGCCGGGCCGTCTTCGCCGCCGAGCGGATGCCACTTGTCCTTGTGCAGGTCGACGAATCTCATACCGATGCTCCTGCGGATTGCGTGACGGCCGGGGCCGCCGCGGTGCTGCGGCGGACCGCATTGGCGGAGCGCTTGAACGGCTCGAGGCCGACGCGCTTGACGGTGTCGATGAACAACTCGGCCGGGCTGCGTTGGGCCAGATAGGTGTCGATCACCGATTCGACGACGTCGGCCACTTCGTCCGACGCGAACGACGGGCCGATCACCTTGCCGGGCACCGACGCGCCGCTGATGGTGGACCCGTCGGATCCGCCCAGCGACACCTGGTACCACTCCTTGCCGTCCTTGTCGACGCCGAGAATGCCGATGTGGCCGCTGTGGTGGTGGCCGCACGAGTTGATGCAGCCGCTGATGTGCAGGTCGATGTGACCGATGTCGCAAAGCTCGTCGATGTCGGCGTAACGTTGCGTGAGCTCCTCGGCCAGCGGGATCGAGCGCGCGTTGGCGAGCGCGCAGAAGTCGCCGCCTGGGCAGGCGATCATGTCGGTCAGCAGGCCGATGTTCGGGCTGGCGAAGCTGGCTTCGCGTGCGGCCTCCCACAGTGCCGGCAGCTCGCTGGCCAGCACCCACGGCAGCAGCAGGTTCTGGTCGTGCGTGACCCGCATTTCGCCGTGGCTGAAACGCTCGGCGATCGCCGCCGCGGCGTCCATCTGATCGGCCGTGGCGTCGCCCGGCGCCTGCCCGGCGCGCTTGAGCGACAACGTGACGGCGCGGTAGCCGCGCAGCTGGTGAGACTGCACGTTGCGCTCGAGCCAGCGGCGATAGGCCTGCGGCGCATCTGCAGCGACTGCGCTGGCGCTGCTTGTCGCACTGCTTGTCGTGCTGCCAGTCGCACTGCCAATCGCCTCCTCGGTCAGTGCCTGCACGCCGGCCGGCAGCTGGAAACAGGCCGCCACGCGGTCGAACTCGGCCTGCGGCAACAGGTGCGCGCTGCCACCCACGTCGTGCTCGAGGATGTCCGTGAACTCGGCATTCACCGCGTCGATGAATTTCTGTCCCTCGGCCTTCACCAGGATCTTGATGCGCGCCTTGTAGGCGTTGTCGCGCCGACCGTAGCGGTTGTAGACGCGCACGATCGCCTCGATGCAGACGAGGATCTGGTGCCACGGCAGGAACTCGCGGATCGTCACGCCGATCACCGGCGTGCGTCCCATGCCGCCACCCACCAGCACCTTGAAGCCGATCTCGCCAGCTTGGTTCTTCAGCAGCTGCAGGCCGATGTCGTGCCAAGCGATCGCGGCGCGGTCTTCCGTCGCGCCGGTCACGGCGATCTTGAACTTGCGCGGCAGGAAGGCGAATTCCGGGTGCAGCGTGCTCCACTGCCGCAGCAACTCGCAATACGGCCGCGGATCGACCACCTCGTCGGGTGCGATGCCGGCCAGCGCGTCGCTGGTGATGTTGCGGATGCAATTGCCGCTGGTCTGGATGCCGTGCATGTCGACCGCCGCCAGCGCGTCCATCGTGTCGGCGCTGCGCAGCAGCGGGATCCAGTTGAACTGCAGGTTCTGGCGTGTGGTGAAGTGCCCGTAGCCGCGGTCGAAGTCGCGCGCGATCTGGGCCAGCGCGCGCAGCTGGCGCGCGTGCAGCTCACCGTAAGGCACCGCCACGCGCAGCATTGGCGCATGACGTTGCACGTACCAGCCGTTTTGCAGCCGCAGCGGTCGGAATTCCTCATCACTGAGCTGGCCGGATTGGTTGCGTTCGAGCTGGTCGCGAAATTGCGCGGCGCGCTGGTGGACGAACTGTCGGTCAAATTCTGAATAGGCGTACATGGGTTTTCAGGTCAGTTGCCGAACACAGCCGTTGCGTAAATTACTCGAAGGCCAATCGTCAAGAACGCGGTGCACAGCAGGTAGTGCCTCAGCCGCTCGGGCATTCTTGCGTGTCGATGGTGCACCCCTCCGGAGACCGCGAATCGAGCAAGCCAACAAGGCCAGCAATGTCAAAGCTCTGTGCAACGCACAGTGACGGCAAAAGCAAATCGACCCCAACGGCAGGTTCCAGAATGTAGGCGCGCAGCTTAGATCTCGAAAGAACAGTTTCGTAGGACGCATAGTCTGCCGATGCATAAAGATTTAGTCTCACACGACCCTGGCGCGCTCCGCCAACGGGACGATCCCGTGTGGAACCGACGACGCTGGTTAGCGGTTCCCATGGCGGCGGCCTTGAGTGCATGTCAGACGGTTTCCACGGCGCCGGTTGTCGACGATGTCGTGCTGCCGCCCGTCATGCCCGTGCCGCCCGCGGCGGTGCCACAGCCGGTCGTGCCTCCGCGCCCCCCGCGCATCGGCCTGGCGCTGGGCGGCGGCGCGGCGCGCGGCTTCGCCCACATCGGCGTGATCCAAGTTCTGGAAGAAAACGGCATCAAGCCCGATCTGGTGGTCGGCACCTCGGCCGGCAGCCTCGTGGCGGCGCTGTACGCATCGGGCAAAAGCGGCGCCGAGCTGGGCGCGATGGCGGCGTCGATGGACGAGTCGGCCATCACCGACTGGTCGTACCCGGGCCGTGGCCTGATCCGCGGCGAAGCGCTGGCGCGCTTCGTGCGCGAACACACCGGTGGTCGGTCGATCGAGCGCATGCGCATTCCGCTCGGCATCGTCGCCACCGACCTCGCCAGCGGTGCGGCGGTGCTGTTTCAGATCGGCGATCCGGGCGTGGCGGTACGGGCCTCGAGCGCGGTACCGGCGGTGTTTCAGCCGGTGCGCATCGGCACACGCGAATACGTCGATGGCGGCCTGGTGGCACCCGTGCCGGTGCGGTTTGCGCGCCAGATGGGCGCCGAACTGGTCATCGCCGTCGACATCTCGGAGGCACCCGAGGGCAACCCGACGGCCGATTCGATGCAGATCCTGCTCCAGACCTTTGCCATCATGGGTCGCAGCATCAACAACTTCGAACTGCGCGAGGCCGACGTCGTGCTGCGGCCGATGTTGCCCGGCATGTCCAGCGCCGATTTCGCCGCCCGCAAGCGCGTCATCCAGGCCGGCCGAACCGCCGCGCAGGCGCAGCTTGCCGACCTGCGCGCTCGCATCGCCGCGAAGACGCGCTGAGGGTCAAAAGTTGCCAATCACCCCTGCCGATCACCGGTTGCCAATCACCGGTTGCCTGCCGAGTTGGTGAATTTAGAACGAGACGCCTCAATGCAAACAGCCCGGCAAAGCCGGGCTGTTTGGCGAAACCGTCCCGGCAAGCCGAGACGGTGGTCTGGCTCAGGCTGCGCGCTTGGCCTTGGTGACCCCTTGCGTGGCCTTGACGGCGCTTGACGTCAGCGCGGTGTAGTTCGCTTCGGCCACGTCGGTGGCCTGCTTGGTGGCCTTTTGCACGCTTTCGAATGCGTTGTTGGCCGCAGCGACAGCCGACTTCACCAGCGCGACAGCGTTCTCGCTACCGGCCGGGGCGTTCTTCATGGCCGCATCGACGGCACCCATGAAAGTCCGTTGTGCGTCAGCGGAGGTCTCTTCGGCCGCCTTGGTCAGGTCGGCGGTCGTGGAGGCAGCGATGTCATACAAGTGACGGCTGTAAGCGGCAGCCTTTTCGGCGGCGGGCTGCAGCAAACCGGCTTGCAGTGCCATCAGCTCCTGAGCGTCTTTCACCGACAGTGCAGCCATGGCGATTTCAGCGGCTTCGCCCATCGCGGTCTTGGCGACCTGCATGTTCAGTTCCACCAGCTTCTCGACGCCTTCGAAGGCCTTGTTCGTCATGCCGAACATCATTTCGACGTTGGCCTTGTGTGCGGCAAGCATTTGTTCTGCGGTCATCATGGGGTAGCTCCTAGGGTTGATGAGAAATCATCTCGAAACTTTGCATTTGCATGAATGGTGCACTGCAACATGAAATGAAGTATAGCCACGCGAAAGTGCAATGCAAGAGGTTTTTGGTGCATTGCAGCAATCTAGTGGGCAGTGCCTAGAAGCCACCGTTGGCGGCTCGGCGCAAGGTTCGCGCATCAGCGGGTGAAACAGGCTCGGCGGCACAATTCGGTGACGCCATACAAATTCGATGCGAGCTTTTTACTCCGACCATTTCGTGCTGCCGTTGCCGGTGGGCCATCGATTCCCGATGCAGAAGTACCGGTTGCTGCGCGAAGCGCTGGCCCCGCTCGACGGCCTGACGTTGTGCGAAGCGGCGCCAGCGGCCGACGGCGAACTGGCGCTGGCACACGCGCCCAGCTATGTGTCGGCGGTGGTGAACGGCCTGCTCGATGCCGCCGCGCAGCGCGAGATCGGCTTCCCGTGGAGCCCGGCGATGGTCGAGCGCTCGCGTCGGTCGGTCGGTGCGACGATCGGCGCCGCGCGTGCCGCGCTGTCGAATGGCGTCGCCCTGAATCTGGCCGGCGGCACCCACCACGCCAGCGCCGACAAGGGCGAGGGCTTTTGCGTCTTCAACGATGTGGCGGTGGCGGCTCGCCTGATGCAGGCCGAGTGGGGCCGGGCGCAATGCACGTTGCTCAATGTCGCCGTGATCGACCTCGACGTGCACCAGGGCAACGGCACGGCGCGCATCTTCCGCGACGATCCGAGCGTCTACACACTGTCGCTGCACGGGGCCAAGAATTTCCCGTTCCGCAAGGAGCCCAGCGACCTCGATGTCGAGTTGCCCGACGGTTGCCGGGACGACGAGTATCTGGCCGCGCTGGACCGCGCGCTGGAACAGCTTTGGCAGCGCCACGCCGACGAGGCGCTCGGGCTGGTGTTCTACCTCGCCGGTGCCGACCCGCACGAGGGAGACCGCTTGGGCCGCCTGAAGATCACCGCCGAGGGCCTGGCCGAGCGCGACCGGCGCGTGCTCGATGCGCTGCGCCTGCGCCGCATCCCGGTTGCTCTGTCGATGGCAGGCGGCTATGGCACGGTGATCGAGGACACGGTGGCGGTGCAGCTCCGCACCGTGCGCGAGGCATTGCGCTCGTGGCACCTCTGCAATGCCGGTCGTGGCTGGAATGCCCGCTGAGGCGCTGTCGGCACCGGAAGGCGGCGCACCCCCGAACGATCGACGCGAACCGAGAATCACCGTGACTTTTACCCCCGAACAACCCGGCTTGGTCGATGCTGCAGTCACCAGTCACCAGTCACCAGCCGCCGGTCGACCCGCGCCTTCTTGCCGACGTCGGTGCCGCAAACGTTGCTGAGCGACATTCTGGCGGTGGCCTCGCGGGCGCCGTCGGGCACCAACACGCAGCCATGGAAGGTGTACGTGCTGACCGGCGATGCCAAGTTGCCGTTGTCGGCGAAGCTGCTCGCTGCGTTCGACGAATTGTCCAGTGCGCCAGTCACACCGAGGACTATGCGCACTGCCCGGCCGAGTGGAAGTCGCCGTTCGTCGAGCGCCGCCGCAAGGTCGGCTGGGACCTGCACGGCCTGCTTGGGATCGGTTGGGCGGACAAAGAGCGCATGCACGCGCAGCACCGGCGCAACGACGCGTTCTTCGATGCGCCGGTCGGCATGATGTTCACGATCGACCGCGTGCTCGGCCAGGGCAGCTGGCTCGACTACGGCATGTTCCTGCAAAGCGTGATGGTGTCGGCGCGTGCACCTGGCTTGCACGCCTGCCCGCAGGCCGCATTCACGCCGTACCACCGCGACATCACGGCGCACCTGGGCCCGCCCGACCACGCGCAACGGGTGTGCGGCATGTCGCTCGGCTGGGCCGACCCGCAGGCGGTCGAAAACACACTGTTGACCGAGCGTGAACCGGTCGGGGAATTCGCGCGTTTTCTGAGATGACGGAGCGGCGGGCCGCCCTAAAATCTTTTTCAAATTGGCACATCAGACTGCCTCGGTCGCCGGCCCGCCGATCCCGGTGGATCGAAGTCCGGCGTGGCGCTCGGTTGCCCCTTGCAGGCCAGGCCAGACCAGGTCATTCCCCCTACCCATTTGCCGAGGTTCCCATGCAAACCAAGCCCCAGGTCCTGGTGTCCCGAGCCGTCTTTCCCGAGGTGATCGCCCGCCTGGCCGAACATTTCGAGTTGTCGACCAACGACAGCGACGAGGTCTGGTCGCAGCCCGAACTGATTCGCCGGCTGCAGGGCAAGGCGGGCCTGTTCATCACCGGCAGCGAGAAGATCGACACCACACTGCTCGCAGCCTGCCCCGAGCTGAAGGCCGTTTGCAGCATGGCGGTGGGCTACAACAACATCGACGTGCCGGCCTGCACTGCGCATGGCGTGCTGGTCAGCAACGCGCCCGACGTGCTGACCGAGACCACCGCCGACTTCGGCTTCGCGCTGATGATGGCCACGGCGCGCCGCATCTCGGAAGGTGAGCGGTTCCTGCGCCGCGGCGAGTGGACGAAGTGGAGCTACGACATGTTTGCCGGCAGCGACATCCATGGCGCGACGCTCGGCGTGCTGGGCATGGGCCGCATCGGGCAGGCGATCGCAAAGCGCGGCGCGCTCGGCTTCGGCATGAAGGTGATCTATCACAACCGCTCGCGGCTGGATGCAGCTTCCGAAGCGAAATACGGTGCGCGCTACGTCAGCAAGCAAGACCTGCTGCGCGAATGCGACCACCTCGTCATCGTGGTGCCGTACAGCCCTGCATCGCACCACCTGATCGGCGCCGCCGAGTTGGCGTTGATGAAGCCGACCGCGACCTTGACCAACGTGGCGCGCGGCGGCGTGGTCGACGACGCCGCACTGGCCCAGGCATTGGCTGAACGCCGTATCGCGGCGGCTGGCCTCGACGTCTACGAGGGTGAGCCGACCGTGCTGCCGGCGCTGCTGGCAGTGCCCAACGTGGTGCTCACGCCGCACATCGCCAGCGCCAGCCTGCCGACCCGGCGCGCCATGGCCGACCTCGCGGTCGACAACCTGATCGCAGTGCTGGGTTCGGCCTCGCCCCCCTTGCGCCCGCCCACGGCGCTGAACCCCGAGGTGTTGGGCTGAGTTGGTTGGTTCAGCTGCCGGACTTGGCGAACCCCGAGTTCCTCGATTGAAGCGGCCGTTTCAGCCGTCGGACGGGGCTGCTGGTGCGGCGGCCGGCGTGACGGGCGGCGCCACGAACGCCTCGTCGGCCCGCAAGTAGCGCCACTGGCCGACCGGCAGATCGCCCAGCATCAGCGCGCCGATGCGCACGCGCTTGAGGCCCACCACCTTGAGCCCGACGGCTTCGCACATGCGGCGAATCTGGCGCTTCTTGCCCTGGCGCAGCGCGAAGCGCAACTGGTGCTCGTTGACCCATTCGACGCGCGCCGGGCGCAGCGGCTCACCGTCCAGCTCGAGCCCGTGGTTGAGCAGCGCCAAGCTGAAGTCGGGCAGCGAGCCGCCGCCGGGAATCTCGACGCGAACCAGGTATTCCTTCTCGACCTCGGTGTCCTCGCCAATCAGCTGCTTGGCGATGCGCCCGTCCTGCGTCAGCACCAGCAGCCCGACCGAGTCGATGTCGAGCCGGCCCGCCGGCACCAGGCTTTTCAAATGCTCGCGCAGGAAGCGCGTGCCCGACTGGTCTTCGCGCCACTGGTTTTGCGGCGTCACCAGCACGAAGGCGGGCTCGTAGCCGTCTTCCGCCTGACCGCTGACGTAGCCCATCGGCTTGTTGAGCAGCACCGTGACGCGCTGCGCCTGCTGATGGCGCGCCTGCGCGTCGATCGTGATGCGCTGTCCCGGCACGACCCGCGAGCCCAGTTCGCTGACCACCTGGCCGTCGACGCGCACCCAGCCTTTCGGTATCCATTCGTCGGCCTCGCGGCGCGACGCCATACCGAGCTCGCTCATGCGCTTGGACAGGCGCACGCTGCCGGGAAAGTGTTCCGCTGGTTCGGCATCGGGACGCGGCCGGACGGGGCGCGCTCTCGCGAGCGCGCCTCGCGGCGGCGCTGCAGGACGCTCGCTGCGCTGTGCCGGCCGCGTGTCGTGGCGTTCGTGGCGCTGCTCTGGTGGCGCGTCGGGCCGTTCGTTGCGCTGCGGCGGCCGCGGGCCGAAACGATCGTTGCGCTGCGCTGGCCGTGTGTCCGGGCGCTCACTGCGCAGCCCGGGCCGCTCGACAGACCGCTCGCTGCGCTGAGCCGGCCTCGTTTCGTACCCTTCGTTGCGCTGCGGCGGCCGTGCGTCGATCCGGTCGTTGCGCTGCGCTGGCTGCGGGTCGGTTCGATCGCTGCGCTGCCCTGAACGCTCGCTGGACCTCGTCGAAGCCGGCGCGGGTCGTGCTTCACGGGGCCGTTCGCGCTGTTCGTTCGGCTGCCACTCAGGGTGACGTTGCGACCACGCCGCGGTCGGTGCGGATGCGCGCTGCGATGCGTCCGGCGCTCCCCCACGCAGCGGTGCCCGCTGCGGATGATCTTGTGCCTGCGGCGGGCCCGGGCGCGCGTCGTCGCGTCGCCGCGGCGGAGAG
>ENA-OBIT01001107-OBIT01001107.1-metagenomes-genome-assembly--contig:-NODE-1107-length-10438-cov-12.2905_pt1 | contig 10438 bp, 9 predicted proteins | sample MGYA00153386_OBIT01 | MGnify analysis MGYA00153386 | reverse complement strand
CCAATTCCCAATTCCCAATTCCCAATTCCCAATTCCCAATTCCCAATTCCCAATTACCCATGATTGACAATCTTTCTTTGCCCGAATTGGTAGCCCAGATGTTCGTAGTGCGCGCTTCTGGATGCTTGTTTGACCACCAAATTCGCTATCCCGAATGGGAACCAACGGCCAGCAAACTTCGCTATTATCTGGAAAAGTTGGGCGTCGGCGGTGTGATTTTGGTGGGGGGAAGTGCTGCGGAATTGGCGGTTCGATCGCACCAATTGCAATCTTGGGCAAAATTTCCGTTGTTGTTAGCTGCGGATATCGAAGAAGGTGTCGGTCAGCGGTTTGCGGGGGCGACTTGGTTCGGGCCACCGATGGCAATTGCCGAAGTGGCGCGGCACGATGCAGGTAAAGCCGATCGATATGCCGAACAAATGGGCGCTGTCACGGCGATCGAAGCTAGGGCGATCGGTCTGAATTGGATTCTCGCACCAGTAGTTGATGTTAACAACAATCCCGACAATCCCGTGATTAACGTCCGCGCTTTTGGCGAAACATCGGAAATTGTCTGCAAATTAGCCAGTGCTTTTATTCGCGGCGCGGGCGAACACCCGGTTTTGACTACAGCTAAGCATTTTCCCGGCCACGGAGATACGGCGGTTGATTCTCACTTAGAATTGCCGGTTTTGCCACATTCACCAACTCGATTAGCCGAGGTTGAGTTGCCTCCTTTTGTCGAGGCGATCGCAAATGGAGTCGATGCTGTAATGAGCGCTCATTTGCTGATTCCGGCTTGGGATGCCGAGTTTCCCGCTACTCTTTCTCGCAAAATTTTGATTGCGAAGCTGCGGGAAGAGTTGGGATTTGAAGGTTTGATCGTGACGGATGCTTTGGTGATGGGGGCGATCGCCAGTAAGTACGGCGCTAATGAAGCTGCTGTGTTGGCCGCTGAGGCTGGGGCTGATGTTTTGCTGATGCCGCTTGACCCGGAAGGCGCGATTTTCGCGGTCTGCGAAGCTGTTACTCAAGGGCGGATTTCGTTATCACAAATCAAGGAATCTGTCAAGCGAATTTGGAAAGCTAAAGCTAAAGTCGGTTTGTTAGTAAAGGAAAAGGAAAAAGCAGCAGATGCAAAATCGATCGAGTCGATCGACTTAAGTTTACTGGCAAATCCCGAGGCAAGGGCAACTGCTGCCGATATTTTGCGAGATTCTTTGAAATTTGGTGGTTCTTTGCCTTTAGTGCCAAGAAAGCTCTCCCAGAACCAGGTTTTGCGGAATTTGATTGTTGTAGATGATGTTTTAGGGTGCGAGTTTTTGGGAAAACACACTCCGGCGATCGCTCTGCCCGAACAGTTTGGTTACAAATTGCAACTGATTGACGATCGCACAGGCGCGATCGTAGATAATACAGATCCAGAGCATTTTTCTCCGACACTGCTGCAAATTTTCATTCGTGGCAATTGCTTCCGAGGCAGTGCTGGCTTAACCCAAGCCGCTCAAGATTGGTTTAAGAAACTATTAAAGACGGGAGAATTACAAGCTGTCTTAATTTACGGAAGTCCCTACGTTTTAGAGCAATTTTTGCGACACTTGCCTGCGAGTATTCCTTATATATTTTGTTTCGGGCAGATGCCGACAGCACAATCCCTGGCTCTAGAATTGCTGTTCGGCACTGACAAAACGGGTAATGCTTGAGTTTTGCCTCACTGCTGCATCGGGACTTAAATCGATCGACCCGGTTTCTAGCAAGAAATTTTGCCTGATGGTGGCAAAGCATCTATCCAGAAACCGGAATCGGGGGCCTAAGTCCTAAATCGAGCTTTTCAGCCGGGCTTGTTAGCCGGGAAAAAGCGCCCGGTCTCAAAATCTGAATAAAGATCCGATCGCTTACTCATCATTCGTATAAGTTTTTTTAAATTGGCGAGTGAATAGTATCTGTGTATACAGAAAAAAAAATAACTTACATATCAGGAAGTTTGGATTATATTATTACCAGGGCCATAAATTTTTAGTAAAACCTTGAGGGCGCATTATGATTCACTCAACTATCAAACTCCACTACTCTTTAGATGTTATCCAAGATGAAGCGCGCCACCTCGTACACGAAGGCGTCTTGAGCCGGCAACAGCCTATCTACACCCTCTGTCAGTTCATCCCGCCCCGTGAATGGTCCTGCGTCGAGGGAGAACTCGAAAAGTGCGACTTTTTGCTGCGCGATCGCATCGCCGACTTGATCGGTTCGGAAAATTGGGACAATGACTAAAGTTTGGTTCTGTTAGATAAGTTTACAACTAAACTCCGGCCGTGTTAAAGATGCTTGATTCTTTAATCCTGGGAATTTTCGGCGCGCAAATTTTCCAATTCGGCCCTCAGCGCTGTCATTTGTGCAGTCAATTCTTGAATCTCTTTGATATCAGGCTGTACAACGGATTTGGGGGGAGTGTCAGTTGCTGTATCCGATTGCTGATGCGAGACGGATTCGCTTTCTGCATTCTCCCCATCGCCCGGTTGAGAGAAAATAGTATCAACAAAATTCCGCGCTTCTTGATCGGTCATTTCTCCTTTTTCCAGCAATTCATCGGCCAGTAAGCCCAAATCTGACTGTGTGAGTTTGTCCAGATTTTCCGATCGCTTCAGAGGATCTTGCAATGTCTCAATTAAAAAAGAAGTTGCACCTAAAGTTAGGTGAAATCCTGTTTGCAGTATTTGAGGCAGGTTGTCGAGATTCATCTAAAGATGCCGCTAGAAGGTTTTTGGGAGTTTCGCTCATGCAGCGAGTTAGCCACTTCTGAGCCGGAAAATGCGCCGTTGTCGATCGCGATTCAAGAAAAGTCAGCTTTTAGGGGATGGCTTTCCGTTGTTCCAATATTAAAATTATCATTACTTCGCAAATTAGTAAATGTCAAGTGTAAAGTTTTGTAACTATAAATAGAAACCTCGCACTCAAAAAGTCAGTCTATCAGGACTTACGCATGGGGGCGAGAAACCCGGTTTCTACGAAAATTTGCGACGAGGAACGAGAAATACAGGAAGAAACCGGGTTTCTGAGGTCAGCGTGCATAAATCTAATCTATTTGAAATTTGAGATTTGAGATTGAATCCAATTAAGGATACAGCGCCTCGCCGGTGGATGGGTCAAATATAAATAGTCGATCGAAGTCAAGCTGTACAGTTAGCCGATCGCCGGATCGCAAGCGGACACTCGCAGGTACTTGTAACTGTATAGTAGTTTCAGTGCTCAACGAAGGCAAACTCGCCCGGATCAAAGTTTCTCGCCCCAGAGGTTCCACTACTTTTACCTCTACATCAAGAGGGACTTTTTCTAAGGCCCAAAAATCAGTTTTTAAATCATCATTTGCTGCTGTTTGTGACGTAAAAATTTCTATATTCTCGGGACGGATGCCCAAATCAAATCCTTGTCCTTCTCTTGGCTGCAATTTTTTCTGAATAGAGGGCGGACAGGCTAAAGATTGATTCCCAACTTGAAAGAATTCGTTAGCATAAATTGCCGGCAAAATGTTCATGGCGGGATTGCCTAAAAATGTAGCAACCATCCGGTTCGCAGGTTTCGTGTAAATGCTTTGCGGGTCTCCAATTTGCTGGATTTTTCCCCCATTTAAGACTACAATTTTATCAGCTAAAGTCATCGCTTCCACTTGGTCGTGGGTGACGTAAACTGTGGTAATTCCCAGCCGTTGATGCAGTTGCTTGAGTTCGGCTCTAGTGTCGTCTCGCAGTTGGGCGTCAAGGTTGGAAAGCGGTTCGTCTAAGAGAAATACTTTCGGTTCCCGGGCGATCGCCCTTCCGAGTGCTACCCGCTGCTGCTGTCCGCCTGATAGCTGTTTCGGCTTACGATTGAGCAGATAGTCGATCGAGAGCGATCGGGCTACAGTTTCCACTCTTTCTTGAATTTTTGCGGCGTCAACATTCCGCATTCGCAATCCAAAAGCCAGATTTTCGGCGACAGTCATGTGCGGGTAAAGCGCGTAATTTTGAAATACCATTGCGACATCCCGCTGTCTCGCTGGAATATTGTTAACTAAATTATCTCCGATGTAAAGATTGCCGGAAGTTGCCGTTTCCAAACCTGCGATCGTCCGCATGATTGTAGATTTTCCGCAGCCGGAAGGCCCGACTAATACCCAAAATTCCCCATCCGGGATTTTGAAACTAATGTTTTCGATTGCGGTGACGTTTTGATAGCGTCGGGTAATATTTTCTAAGCGAACATTAGCCATTTGTTAGTAGTTACTGGTTAGTAGTTATTGGTTGCTGATTTTTAGTTTTGGTCTTCGCAAAGCTTGTCTAATTCTAAAACTGTGCGGGCTAATTCTTCAACGATCGGCGTTGACTCAGCTTGGTATGACTACAGCCATCTACAATAGCTGTAATGATATCACCTTCCTCCGTTGTGGATGGGAGTTGGGCCGCCCTCGCTGCTTTCCGCCACCGTCAAGCAAAAGTGCGATCGCCTCATCTTCCGAAGCCCCCTGCTCTAAAGCTATACTAGCAGTACCCAACAAATGAGCGATGTAGGGAACACCCGAACCTTTGCGGATTTGGGTTGCGTGCAATTCGGCGGTCTAGGTGAGGGCTTGCGAAAATCGGTTTTATAGTATCATATAAGTTACCTTATTTAATCAAGTCATCGCAGGCGAATCCCCTGTAAACTTAAAATTATCAAAGAGAGGTTGCGATCGTGACAGCTACTATAATTTCCTCTAAAAATGCAGACCAAAAATCAGAGCCAGAATCTCCGCCAGAATTAGGAAATATACCAGAAATTCAACCCGAATCCAAGCCAGAAAAAGTCCTATCTCTCGAAGATTTTTTAGTCAAGCCCCCTGATAGAATGGAATGGGTTGACGGCAACTTAGTGGAGAAAACAGGAATGACATTCAAGCACGGTCTCGCTCAGTCTAAATTATCTACATCCTGGAGAAATTACAAAGATTCCAGCGGACAGGGAGGAGAAGTTATGACAGAAGTCCTTTGCCGCACTAACAAACAGGGCCGCCGTCCCGATGTCGCTTACATCACTCCTGAACTATTGCCGCCATCGGGCAATTTTACATCATTTTCCCAAAGTTTTTCCTTGATAGCGGAAGTTGCTTCCCCCGAAGACAGCGGCGAAGAATTATTTGCCAAAGCACGAGAATATTTGGAATCGGGATGTTTAGAAGTTTGGCTGCTGTTTCCTGAAGCTAGATTAATCTTTGTGAATTCTGGGGAACGCTGGCTGTTGTTTAATGCGGATGAAGTGGTTGAGACTCAAAGGGTACTTGCAGGTTTTAGCGTAGCTGTCAGCGAATTATTAGCATAAAAGAATTGCCAATAATGCCATCTTATGAAATAATTTAGGATGTTGCAATTTTAAACTATAGCGAATCCCAACAATAAAAATATAATGGATAGATTTCGAGTAGAAGTTATTTCACAAACGCCAAATCCCCAACAAGTAATCTACGCAGCCCTCCATCAAGATTATACCGAGAATTTCGTATTTGACGATCGCGATTCCTGGCCCTCAGACGCAGAATGTGGCGAAATTATCGTCAAAAGGCTCCTCGCAGGCGATCGGGGGCATTACGGCCCCTTAGAACATCCCCAAATTATTTTTAATTGCGGCTACTTTCCCCACAGCGTCATGCAGCAAGCCAGGACACATCGTGTAGGAGTATCGTTTGATGTTCAATGCCTCGCGGCTGATACTACAATTACTTTTGTGAACTGTGAAGGTGAGAGCAATCACCAGTTGAAAAAAACAATTGGAGAATTGTACGACCTTTGGAGTAACGGTGAAAAAGGAATTCGTCAAAGGTCTATTCGGGGTAAAAATGGGGAAACACCCGATCAATATCGGCGTGACTGCAAACAACGCATTCGTAAAATGCGCTTGCGAGTTCTTAACGAAGAAACCGGACTATTTGAAGTTGGGCATATTAAAGATGTAATGTGCAGCGGTCTTCAGCCTGTTTACCGGGTAACTTTAGAGGATGGAAAAACTTTAGATTGCACTGTTAATCATCGCCTGTTCACGTCACAAGGCTGGCAAACGATGGGAGATGCAGTTGGTTTAGTGACCGATCGTGATAGTAGTGCAGCTACAACTACAAAACCTTGCTATTTGATGTGTAATGGCTTGGCAGTAGTAGGTAATGGACTTTATAGAAATCGGGAATGGCTTCAACATCAAATTACAAAAGGATTGTCTGCACCGGAGATTGCACAGTTATCTCAATGTTCCATAAATACTGTGAGATTATGGGCTGCTAAGTATGAATTATCTTTAAACCAAAAAGATAGTAGATTTTCTCAAGCACAAAAACCTTGGAACTATAACCCTGATGCTATTTACCATGACAAAAGTTGGCTAGAGGAGCAACTGAAGCAAGGAGCTCATGCTGATGAAATGGCAGAATGGGCTAACTGTTCAATAGAAGCTATAAAAAAATGGATTTATGCCTACGATTTATCTCTAAACAAGAGAGCGACTGGTACAGAAACACCTTGGAATAAAGGTAAGGGTGGCTACTGCTTGAATCTTTCCGAAGAAAGCCGTCAACAGCGCATAGCAAATGCTAAGAAATACACAAAAAAAGGAGAAAAATCGAATTTCTGGAAAGGAGGCACGTCTACAGATCGGGAATTAATAGGTGCATGGACAAGACAAATTGCTCCACAAGTTCACAAAAAATTTAACTACATTTGCCAAAAATGTGAAAGAAGGGGGGGTATTCTTCATGCTCATCATTTAATTCCTGTCTTTGCTGATGAATCTTTGGCTTATGAATTTGATAATCTAGTGACTTTATGCAAAGAATGTCACGAATATCTTCATCAAAACAACCAAGAAGCTGAATTTGCCAAATCTTACCAACAAATAATAGCAACTGAAAATTGGCAACCCAAACCTAAGCCTTTGGGTAGAAAGCTGCAAGCGCATCCGGTTAAGGTTAAAAGTGTAGAATACCTTGGGCAACAAATGACTTACGATCTAGAAGTTGAAGGTTCTTGGCATAATTTTGTTGCTAATGGAATTATAGTTCATAATTCCCTGCGCTATACAGGAAATCAATTTTTAGATGCAGCGATCGGCAAAAAAGACATAGAAGATATATTTTACCTGCGTCCAGTAGATTATTACACCGATCGCGAAGGCAAGAAATATTACTATTCTCCCGAACAAAGACAAAAAGATTTAGAGTGGTGTCTCGAAGCCGCTAAACGTTATAAAATAGACTTCGACGGCGGAATGTCCGAGGAACACGCCAGAGGCAAATTACCCTTTGACTACCGCCAGCATTTTGTAGTCAGTTTCAATTTAAGGTCTTTTCTACATTTTTCCGACTTGAGAAACAAGAAAAATGCTCAACTGGAAATTCAAAAACTCTGCGAAATGATGTGGCCTCATTTTGAAAATTGGGCACCCGACATTGCCAAGTGGTACACAAATACTCGTCTCGGAAAAGCCAGACTAGCCCCGTAATATACAGCATACTCCACGTTTATGAAGTGTAGTAGGGACACGGCAGTGCCGTGTCCCTACAGGGATCGATCTGGGGTATACTTCATAAACGTGGAATCTGCTTTAGCAGAAGGAAGAAGGAAGAAGGAAGAAACAAGATGAAACTAAAAATCCTGCAACTGCATGAATCAGCTATAATTCCCAAATATGCCCACGATACTGATGCTGGACTAGACTTGTTTTCGATAGATGAATTAGAAATAAATCCGGGAGAAAGCCAGTTAATTCATACAGGGATATCCATAGAATTGCCCCAAAAAACCGAGGCGCAAATTCGTCCCCGCAGCGGTTTAGCTCTCAAGCACCAAATCACTGTACTCAATGCACCAGGAACAATAGATGAAGGCTATCGAGGCGAAATCGGAGTAATATTAATCAATCACGGTCAAACTTCGTTTCAAGTCACAAAAGGCATGAAGATTGCTCAAATGGTAATCGCGCCAGTAATTCGCGTGGAAATTGAAGCAGTAAAAATTTTAAGTATCAGCTCTAGGGGAGATAATGGATTTGGTTCGACTGGCATCTCGGAATAAATCTCTTGTCTCAATACAGTTCTAATTCTACATTTTAAATGGACAATACACCAGACAACTACGAACCACGTCACAGACCAGATTGGGACGAATATTTTTTAATGTTGGCAAAACTAGCCGCAACTCGATCGACTTGTCTGGCATTTCCCGTAGGTGCGGTAATAGTCAAGAATCGGCAAATTTTAGCCACAGGTTACAACGGTTCCCCGTCAGGTTCGGCGCACTGTACGACTCAGGGCTTCTGCTATCCTGGTTTGAGTAGTTGCGATGCCAGCAAAATTTTGCCCTCGCGGGCCGTGCACGCTGAAGCAAATGCGATCGCCAAAGCTGCAAAACACGGAATATCTACTGCTGGCGCCAGTATTTACGTCACCTTAGAACCCTGCATCTATTGTTTGAAATTAGTGATTGCGGCTGGGATTAGGGAAATATTTTATGAAACGACTTTTAACAGCGGCGAAAAAGCTGCTTTGAGAGATACTTTTATCAGTGAAGGTATTGTTGAGTTAAAACAAATTCAGCTATCAGAAGATACGGCAAAAAACGCGGCTTTGTTTCTGTTGAGTCCTACTTCTGTACCCAAAGATGGTTTAATAGGTATTGTGAGTCGAGGCGAAGCATCCACTTAAAACGCTCAACTGCTCTCGGAATAGGTAGGAGAGGGGTTCTGGATCTGTACTAAGTAATTGAACAGAATTAATTACACACTGATTCTTTGCTGATTTTTTACTAGACAAGGCTTGTAGCCCAGAGTTTTGTGTAATTAATTGTGTCCTACTACTTATTTAGCATAGGACTTACGCACCTAGTACGAAATTACGTCATTCTGAGCGATAGCGAAGAATCTCAAACCTTTGTACTGGTTTTACAGGGCGTAAGTCTTGTTAAGTATTGAGAAAAAATCTGACGAAAAATAAGCTTATACTCTTGACTATAAACCTCAAGTTGGGCTATCTTAGTAGAGTTAGTATACCTAAAATATTCATCTGTCCAATGGACTTGAGCAAAATCCCCAAACCTTTGTTGATTGCTTCTATTGTTTTCTTTGTATTTTTCGTAGGATATGGGGCTGCGATTCATGTGCCGGGATTAAAAATAGTACCCGAAACAAAAACTGATGAAAAAAAGGTTGAAAATAAAGATTCCAAAACCCCTGATTCAAAAAGTGTAAAGGTCAGTGTCTTTGATGAAACTACTCAGACTCCTATAGTTGGTGCATTAGTAATCATGGAATCAGAGGGTGGCTCGGATTCAGACACAACTGATAATTTAGGTGCTTTTCGAGTTCAAATACCCACAACAGAATGGGTAAAAATCCGTATAAACAAAAAGGGTTGTGCGCCTTATAACCAGAACTTAAACCTCCTAAGTAACCCAGATAGACCTAAACAAATTCTGCTGAAATGTTCGATGCCAAAAACCTCGTAATGTAGTATTCCCAATGTCATCACTACGTCAGCATTTTCAGGGAATCAAAGAAATCGTTGACTGGAGTTGGACGCTAGCCCTAACGTGCCTTTTTGGATACATCAGTCTGGGACAACTTGTCCAACTATATTGGGCAATGGTAGTTTTTGGTGGATTAGCAGCTAGTTTTGGTCTATTTTATGAGTTTTCTTGTGAGAAATTAGCAGAGCTAAATTTTCTTGATGCTTACCAACTTCAGAAAGCCCACGTTTCAGCAGCTATGACTCAAAAGTTGCTAGGGGAATTTGCTAGAAGAAACCCTGAAGTTGCCCAGCAGTCTCTTTTTGTTCAAGCGCAACGACAAGTAACCAGCACTAGGCAAAACTATTACACTGTTTTCCAACAGCGCGTAAGTGAACAAACACAACCCCCTCCCGAAAGACCCCCACAATCATCCTCCAGACCTGTACAACCTCCTTCACAACCGCCAAATCCCTCAACATCTCGATATACAACACCTGTTCAACGTCCATCGCCACCTCCACAACCACCACCCAGACCTGTACAACATCCTCAAGGGCCATCGCCATCACCACCTCCTAGACCTGTAAAAACCAGACCAACATCGGCGAAACAATCATCATTTAGAAGCGCGACTAAGCCACGGCTCTCGCTAGCAGAGTATGAAATGATTTCTAATCGAAGTGATTACGAATGGGTTAAGGGCCACACAAGAAATGGAACCTGGGTAAATCCATATTACAGGCGAAAACGACGAAGGTAATCAGTCCATCGCTTCGATAGTTTAAAAGTCAACTGTCAACATTCAATTAAACTCATTCACCGCTTGCAAATAGTCGATCGCCGCATCTATCCTCGAAGCATACTTGAAAGCAAACTGATCGAACCAATATCGCTCATCGGAATTCTTATCCAACTTTTTCAGCCAAACCTGAGCTTGTCTAACTTTCTGCCTGTGCGTT
>ENA-OBIT01001106-OBIT01001106.1-metagenomes-genome-assembly--contig:-NODE-1106-length-10443-cov-3.98604_pt1 | contig 10443 bp, 10 predicted proteins | sample MGYA00153386_OBIT01 | MGnify analysis MGYA00153386 | reverse complement strand
GCAGTCGGGCGCGCTGGCCACGGCCATGCTGGACTGGGCGCAGCCGCGCGGCATCGGTTTCTCGCAGGTCGTCTCGCTGGGCGAGCATGCCGACGTGGACTTCGGCGACCTGCTGGACTACCTGGGCAGCGACGCCCGCACACAGGCCATCCTGCTGTACATCGAAAGCATCCAGGCGCCGCGAAAATTCATGTCGGCGGCGCGCGCGGCGGCGCGCAACAAGCCGGTCATCGTCGTCAAGGCCGGCCGCTCGCCGCACGGTCAGCAGGCCGCGGCCTCGCACACCGGCGCGCTGGCCGGCAGCGACATCGTGTTCGATGCTGCCATCCGCCGCGCCGGCATGCTGCGGGTGGACACGCTGCAGGACCTGTTCACCGCGGCGGCCACCCTGGCGCACTTCAGCACGCCGCCGTTGCGCGGTGTCAGCGACGAGGTGCGCGCCGCGCTGGACCGCCTGACGCTGGTCACCAACGGCGGTGGCGCCGGCGTGCTGGCCGCCGACGCCGCGGCACGCGCCGGCGTGGAGCTGAACGTGCTGGCGCCGGCCACGCTGGCGGCGCTGGACGCGGTGCTGCCGGCCAACTGGTCGCGCGACAACCCGGTGGACATCATCGGCGACGCACCCGCGGCACGCTACGCGGCCGCGCTGCATGCCTTGCTGGACGACCCCGGCACCGGCACCGTGCTGTTCATGCACGCGCCCACTGCCATCGTGGCCAGCGCCGACATCGCAGCCGCGCTGCTGCCCGTCGTCAAGCCTGAACCCGGTCGGCTGCAGCGGGTGCTGGGCTGCTGGATGGGCGACCTGTCGGTGCGCAGCGCGCGCAGCGCGTTCCAGGACGTCGGCATCCCCTGTTACGACACGCCGGAAGAGGCCGTGCGCGCGTTTGCCATGCTGCGCGACTACCGCGGCAACCAGGCGCTGCTGCTGGAGGCACCGCCCGCCAGCAATCCGGGCCCTGCACCTGACTTCGCGCGCGTGCGCCAGTTGATCGCCCCCGTGTTGGCCGCCGGCCGCGAATGGCTGACCGAACCCGAGGCCAAGGCCGTGCTGCAGGCCTGTGGCATCGACGTGGTGCACACGCTGGTGACGGCCGCCACTGCGCTCGCGGCCTGCGCGGCCGCGCAGCACATCGGCTACCCGGTGGCGCTGAAGATCCTTTCGCCGCAGATCACGCACAAGAGCGACGTGGGCGGCGTGGCGCTGGACATCAACGACGACACCGCCCTGCGCGCCGCCGCCGCGGCGATGCTGGCGCGCGTGGTGCTGCACCAGCCGCAGGCCCAGGTGACGGGCTTCACCGTGCAGCGCATGGTGCGCAGGCCACGCGCGCTGGAACTCATCGTGGGTGCGCATGTCGACCCGCTGTTCGGCCCCGTCATCCTGTTCGGCCAGGGCGGCACGGCCGTCGAGGTGGTGGCCGACCGCGCCGTGGCCTTGCCGCCGCTGAACCCGCCACTGGCCCGCGCCCTGGTGGCGCGCACGCGCATGGCGCGCCTGCTGGCCGGCTGGCGCGACGTGCCCGCGGCCGATCTGGACGCCGTGGTGGCCACGCTGTGCAGCGTGTCGCAACTGCTGGCCGAAGTGCCGCAGATTGCTGAACTGGACATCAACCCGCTGCTGGCCGACGCCAGCGGCGTGGTGGCGCTGGACGCACGCATCCGCGTCAGCGCCAAGGCGCCGGGCGGCGCAGCGGCGTTTGCCATCCGCCCCTACCCGGTGGAGCTGGTGCAGACCGTGGCCTGGCGCGACGCCAGCGTGGTGCTGCGCCCGATTCGCCCGGAAGACGAAGCGCGCCACCTCGAATTCCTGAGCCGGCTGGAGCCCGCCGACATCCGCATGCGGGTGTTCTACAGCCGGCAGAGCATCGAGCGCAGCGAACTGGCCCGATTGACGCAGATCGACTATGAACGCGAGATGGCATTCGTCGCCACCGCGCCCGGCCCGACCGGCGAAGAAGAAACCCTGGGCGTGGCGCGCGCCGTGGCCGACCCCGACAACATCAGCGCCGAATTCGGCATCGTGGTGCGCTCTGACCTGAAGGGCAGCGGCCTGGGCTCGCTGCTGCTGGACAAGCTCTTCAACTACCTTCGCCAGCGCGGCACGCAACGCGTGCAGGCCACGGTGCTGAAAGAAAACACCCGCATGCTGACCATGATGCGGGCCATGGGTTTTGAGGCCGACGACGCGCAGCCTGACGACGACACGCTGGCCGTGACGCTGGCGTTGAAACCGCCCGCCAGCGGCACGCCGGCGGGCTGAATCAAGCCGCGTCCGGGTCGTCGCTGCCGAATTCGGTGGCAAAACTTGCGGCCTGCAATCCCTGCTGTTGCAGCCAGCGCACCATCACCGCTTCGAAGCCGTGCGTGACGATGACCCGTTCGGCGCCAGTGGCGGCAATGGCGCGCTGCAGGCCCGGCCAGTCGGCGTGGTCGCTGAGCACGAAGCCGCGGTCCACGCCCTGGCGCCGACGGGCGCCGCGCAACTGCATCCAGCCGCTGGCAAAAGCGTCGCTGTACTCGCCCAGGCGGCGCGCCCAGGCGCTGCCGTGCACGGCGGGGGGCGCCACCACCAGCGCGCCGTGCAGCGCGGCGGCCGGCAATTCGTCGATCAGGAAGGTCGTCGGCAAGGCCACGCCGGCGGCGCGGTAGGCGTGGTTCAAGGGCTGCACCGCGCCATGCACGACGATCGGGCCGATGCCGCTGTCGACCCCGGCAATCAGGCGCTGCGCCTTGCCAAAGCTGTAGGCCAGCAGCAGGCTGGCGCGGCCGGCGGCGGCATTCGCCTGCCACCAGGCGTTGACCTGCGCCATCACGTCGGCCTGCGCCGGCCAGCGGTAGATGGGCAGGCCGAAGGTGCTTTCGGTGATGAAACAGTCGCAGCGCACCGGCTCGAAAGGCGCGCAGGTGGTGTTGGTGTCGGCATTGCCGCTGACGAAGTAGTCGCCCGAGGCCACCCACACCCGGCCGCCGTGCTCCAGCCGCACCTGTGCCGAGCCCAGCACATGGCCGGCAGGGTGCAGGCTGACACGCACGCCGTTCAGGTGCACTGCCTGGCCATACCCCAAGGCCTGCAGGTTGATGTCGCCGAGCCGCGCGCGCAACACGCCGGCACTGTCGGCGCTGGCCAGGTAGGCGGCGTGGCCGCGGCGCGAGTGGTCGGCGTGGGCGTGGGTGATGACGGCGCGCGCCACCGGGCGCCAGGGGTCGATGTAGAAGTCCCCCGGCGGGCAATACAGGCCCTCGGGCCGCGCCACCACCAGATCAGGCGGGCCAGCGGGCGTCATCACGCCCTGCCTGCGCAACCCGGTGCGCAACCTGGTGCGCAAGCCACGGCGCAGCCCACAGCGCAACGCCCTTCGCAAGGCGCTGCGTGCCCGGCACTGCGGCGCTTCACGCGATACTTCGGTGCATGAACAGCACCCCGACTCCCACGCCGCCCTGGCCTGTTGACGACGGTGCGCTGTGGCGCATGCTGCTGGACCCGCGCGGCCGCACCGCGCGGCGCGCCTGGTGGCTGTACGGTGTGGCGTTGCCCATCGGCATTGCCTTCTTCCTGCACGCGTTGCTGGGCATTGCGCGGGTGCGGCCCGACACGGCCGAGAACGCCGTCAACCTGCTGGTGTTGTGGCCCACCGTGGCGGTGTCGGCCAAACGCTGGCACGACCGCGACCAGTCGGCTTGGTGGGTGCTGGTGGTGCTGGTGCCGGTGGTGGGCTGGCTGTGGGCGCTGTGGTGCAACGGCGTGCTGCGCGGCACGGCCGGGCCGAACCGCTTCGGGCCGGACCCGCTGGCCTGAAGGAAACACCGGGCGCACCCCGTACCGAGGGGCTCTCAATATCGCCCCGTGATGCCGGCCAGGCGCAGGTAGACGGTGGCCACCCAGGCTATTGCGGCGCGCATCAACCAACTACGCCAGCCGGGACGGGCCGGCGGGCCTTGCACTTCTTCAGATGCCGCAAAGGCCACCTCGAAGTGCTGTGCCAGGGCTTGCGTGAAGCGCGCGTCGCGCACCACCACGTTGGCTTCCAGGTTCAGCAACAGCGACAAGGGGTCGATGTTGGAACTTCCGACGGTGGCCCAGTCGTCGTCCACCAGCGCCACCTTGGCATGCAGGAAAGCCGGCATGTATTCGTAGATGTGCACGCCGCGTGCGTGCATCTCGTCATACAACGCACGCGCGGCCAGTCCGGCAATGCGGAAGTCCACCTTGCCCTGCAGCAGCAGCCGCACGCGCACGCCACGCCGCGCCGCGTTTGTCAAGGCGCGGCGAAACCCGCGCCCGGGGTAGAAATAGGGCACGGCAATGTCGACCCGCGTGCGCGCCCCGCGGATGGCCTGCACGTAGCTGCGCTCAATGGCGCGGCGCTGGCGCAGGTTGTCGCGCACGATGAAAGCCGCGCGCACCGGCTGCAGTTCGGCCGGGGCGCCGGGTTCTGCCGCGGCCACCGCGCCGCGCAACTGGCCCAGCAGCTTCAGCGAGGCCTTTAGCGGGCGCCGGCTGCGTGACACCGCACGCACTTCTTCGCGCCAGGCGCGCACGAGGTGGGCTCGCGCCCACATGGCGCGCACGGTGGCGTGCACCGACTGCGCCAGCGGGCCGCGCACGGCCACGGCAAAGTCCAACCGCGGTGTGCTGGCCCAGCCGTGGTTCAGGTCATTGCGGTCGTCGATGATGTTGATGCCGCCCACGAAAGCCACCTCCTCGTCGCAGACACACAGTTTCTGGTGCAGGCGGCGCAGCTGCCCCGGTTGCAGCCAGGCATACCAGCGCTCCAGCGGGCGAAACACCTCGAGCTGTACCCCGGACGGTTGCAGCGCGCGGCGCACGCCGGCCAGGGTGGCCAATGAGCCGAAGCCGTCCACCACCACGTGCACCGCCACGCCACGCGCCGCGGCGTCCGCCAGGGCGGCCTGGACGGTGCTGGCGGCAGGGTCGTTGTGGAAGATGTAGGTGGCCAGCCAGATCTCGCGTTGCGCCGCGTGGATGGCCTGGCACATGCTGGGGAACAGTTCGTCACCCCCTTGCAGCAGGTCGACCTGGTTGCCGCCCAGGAACTCGGGCTCGGGCACGGCTGCCCAGGCGCGCAACCGTTTCAGATCGTGGCTGGCCATGGCCTTAGTCGGGCAGCAACTCGGCCACCAGGGGCAGGTGGTCGGACATGCGCGACCAGGTCAGGCCGCGCGGCACCATGGTGCGCGTGCAGTGCAGGCCGCGCAGATAGAAGCGGTCCAGCGCAAACACCGGCGCCAGCGACGGAAACGTCGCCCGCGCCGCTTTGTCGCCGCTGGGCACGGCAGCGCGGGTGAGGCCCATCTGCTGCATGGGGTTGTCCAGGCGTTCGCCCCAGTCGTTGAAGTCACCGGCCACCACCAGGGGCTCGCCCGGTGGCACATGCTGTTGCACGAACTGCGCCAGGCGCTGCACCTGGCGCAGCCGGCTGGCGTGCACCAGCCCCAGATGCACGACCACGGCGTGCACGGTGCGGCCGCTCCAGTCCACCGCCACATGCAGCAGGCCGCGCTGTTCGAAACGGTGGTCGCTGACGTCGTGATGGCCCACCTCGTGGATGGGCCAGCGCGACAGCAGCGCGTTGCCGTGCTCGCCAAAGCGCGTCACGGCATTGCTGCGGTAGGCCGCCTCATAGCCCGCAGGGGCCAGGAAATCAGCCTGCCCCTCGGCCGGCCAGCCAAACGACGTGTGGTCGAAGCGCCTCGCCTCTCGGGTGTGGAACAGGCGCACTTCCTGCAGAAAAACCAGGTCGGCATCGAAGGCCTCGACCGCCCGGCCCAGGTTGTGGATCTCCAGCCGCTTGCGTGGCCCCAGGCCACGCACCCCTTTGTGGATGTTGTAAGTGGCCACGCGCAGGCCCTGGCCGGGGCTTCCCCGTTTGGCCGGCAACAGCGACGACTGCAGCGGGTTCAGCCCGCTCACGGCAACCCCGCGCGTGCCGCAAGCTGCAGGATGGCCTGTGCGTTGCTGGGTGAAAAGCAACGCTCTGCCGCCTGCCGCCAGGGCAGCCAAGACCAGGCCAGGTGCTCGCGCGGCGCCAGCCGCACGGCAGTGTCGGCGGGCACGGTCAGCCCGAACACGTGTTCGGTGTTGTGCGTGACGCCGGGTGCGTAGCGATGGCGCCAGACGGGGTAGATCTCGTACACGTTGCGCTGCGCCCAGTCGGTCAGCACGCCGCCGGTGATGCCGGTTTCTTCCAGCACCTCGCGCCGCGCCGTATCGGCCAGCGCTTCGTCTTCGGCATCCAGCGAACCGGTCACGCTTTGCCAAAAGCCGGGCTTGTCGGCCCGTTCAAGCAACAGCACGTCGAGTGCGGCAGAGTGAATGACCACCAGCACCGAGCGCGCAATCTTGAACGAGCGCGGCGCGTCAGACACCGCTGACCACGGCGTCCAGCGCGTCAATGAACACAGCCGCGTCGGCGCGCAACGACGCCACCCGCCGCTTCAACGCAGCCTTCGGCAAGGCCGCCAGAAGATGCGGCGCCAGGTACAGGTTTTCGCCCTTGATGATCACGGTTTGTGCCAGCCGGCGGGGTGGCTTCGGGTCCGACGCACTGCTGCGCGTCAACGGCATGGTCAGGCAGGTGTTGAAATGGTCCAGGTGGTCACTTTGCAGGATCACAAAGTAAGGAAACGCGGGGCGCTGCGCGGCATTGGGGTTTTCGAAAGCGTCGAACTGTGGCATCACCGGGCCTACCAAACGCGATGTTCTTCGCCAGGAATGCCATAACGCTCGATGAGCTTGTTTTGAGCATCGACCCAGGCTTTGTGCTCGCGGTAAAAGGCGCGGCCGACACCGATCCCGCGCCCCACCATGCTTTGCGAACTGGCGGCCACCAGTTCGTCGTAATGCGCAGCTGACAACAACACGCTGTGCCGCCGACCCGACTTCTCGATGGTCACGGGTTCGCGCTGACAGTGTTCGAGCATCTGTCCCAGGCGGTTCTTGGCTTCGGTGGCAGTGACTTCCATGGCGGAACCCCAAAGTCGGAATCCGCCCATTTTAGCCAATCAAGCCGACGACGTCGCCTGGGCCGAATTGCGCAGCCGGATGTGCAGCTCGCGCAACTGCCCTTCTTCGACCAGGCTCGGCGCGCCGGTCAGCAGGCATTGCGCGCGTTGCGTCTTCGGGAAGGCGATCACGTCGCGGATGCTCTCGGCACCCGCCATCAGCGTGGCGATGCGGTCCAGCCCGAACGCCAAGCCGCCGTGCGGCGGCGCGCCATATTGAAGCGCGTCGAGCAGGAAGCCGAACTTCAGCTGCGCGTCTTCCGGGCTGATGTGCAGCGCGGTGAACACCTTGCTCTGCACGTCGGCGCGGTGGATGCGCACCGAGCCGCCGCCGATTTCCCAGCCGTTGAGCACCATGTCGTAGGCCTTGGCGATGCAAGCGCCGGGGTTGGTGTCCATCAGGTCTTCATGGCCGTCTTTGGGAGCCGTGAAGGGGTGGTGCACGGCGTTCCAGCGACCCGCCGCGTCGTCGTGCTCGAACATCGGGAAGTCGACCACCCACAACGGCGCCCAGACGTCGTTGAACAACCCGTGGTTGCGGCCGAATTCGCTGTGGCCGATCTTCACGCGCAGCGCGCCCAGCGCGTCGTTGACGATCTTGGCCCTGTCGGCGCCGAAGAAGATCAGGTCGCCGTTGCAGGCGCCGGTGCGCGCGATGAGCTCGGCCAGCGCGGCGTCGTGCAGGTTCTTCACGATCGGGCTTTGCAGGCCGTCGCGGCCCTTGGCGGCGTCGTTGACCTTGATCCAGGCCAGGCCCTTGGCGCCGTAGATCTTCACGAACTCGACATAGGCGTCGATCTCGCCGCGGCTCAGGCCGCCCTGCGCGTCGCCACCGCCGGGCACCCGCAGCGCGGCCACGCGGCCGCCGGGTGTGGTGGCCGGGCCCGAGAAGACCTTGAAGTCCACATCCTTCATCACCTCGGTGAGTTCGGTGAATTCCAGTTTCACGCGCAAATCGGGTTTGTCCGAGCCGTACTGATGCATGGCCTGGGCGTACGTTAATTGCGCATACACCGGCAGCTCCACGCCCATCGCCTTGCGGAACACCGTGCGGATCATGGCCTCGGTGATGGCGCGAATTTCTTCTTCGCCCAGAAACGAGGTTTCGATGTCGATCTGCGTGAACTCGGGCTGGCGGTCGGCGCGAAGATCTTCGTCGCGGAAGCACTTGACGATCTGGTAATAGCGGTCGAAGCCGGCCACCATCAACAGCTGCTTGAACAGCTGCGGGCTTTGCGGTAACGCAAAGAAATGGCCGTCGTGCACGCGACTGGGCACCAGGTAGTCGCGCGCGCCCTCGGGCGTGCTTTTGGTCAGCATCGGTGTTTCGATGTCGATGAAACCCAGTTCGTCCAGGAATTTGCGCACCTCGATCGCCACGCGGTAACGCAGGCGCAGGTTCTTCTGCATCTCAGGGCGGCGCAGGTCCAGCACACGGTGGGTCAGGCGCGTGGTTTCGCTCAGGTTTTCATCGTCCAGCGGGAACGGCGGCGTGACGCTGGCGTTGAGCACCACCAGCTCGTGGCACAGCACCTCGACACGGCCGCTGGTGAGCGCTGCGTTTTCCGTGCCAGCCGGTCGGGCGCGCACACGGCCCACGACCTGCAGGCAGAACTCATTGCGAACGTCCTCGGCGGTCTTGAACATTTCGGCGCGGTCGGGGTCGCACACCACTTGAACCAGGCCCTCGCGGTCGCGCAGGTCGATGAAGATCACGCCGCCGTGGTCGCGGCGGCGGTGCGCCCAGCCCATGAGGGTGACGGTCTGATCCAGCAGCGTGTCACTGACCTGGCCGCAGTAGGTGGTGCGCATAACTTTCTCTCCAAACGGAATCGGGGCAAACAAATTAGCGGCCGGCTTGAATAGCGCTGAAGACGGCTTGGGCGGCAACCCGTGCGGACTGGCCGGCTACCGGGCCGGCCAGTCCAGTCAATTTCGGGCCAGTCGCGCCGCAGGCAATGGACTGTTGGCGGGGCCCACCACGCCCATCGAGATGACGTACTTCAGGGCCTCGTCCACGCTCATGCGCAGCACCACCACATCAGCGCGCGGCATCATCAGGAAAAAGCCCGATGTCGGGTTGGGCGTGGTGGGCACATACACGCTGACCCACTCACCCTGCAGGTGCTCGGCCACCTCGCCGCCCGGTCTGCCGGTCACGAAGGCAATCGTCCACGCGCCCTGGCGCGGGTACTGCACCAGCACGGCTTCCCGAAAGGCATTTCCGTTGCTGGAAAACAGCGTGTCCGACACCTGCTTGACGGAGTTGTAGATGCTTTTGACGATGGGAATCTTGCCCATCAGCCGGTCCCACTGGCGCAACCACCATTGGCCGAAGATATTGGTGACGAACACCCCCGTGAGCACCATGCCGGCGCCCAGCGCGAGCACACCCAACCCGGGCACGCTGCGCAGTTTGTCGATGCCGGCCCGCGTCGATTCGGGTAACACGGCCTGCGTGGCCGACAACATCGAGGCGAAGACACCGTCCAGCGCGCCGAGCAGCCACGACAACACCCAGATGGTGATGGCCAGCGGCAACCACACCAGCAAGCCGGCGATGAGATACTTTTTCACAGCAGCTGCGTGGTGGCGAGATCAAGACCCGCCGGACGGCGCCGCGGGGCTGGCTGCAGGCGGTGTTGCAGTTGAAGGCGCAGCAGCGGCCGGAGCGGGCTTGGTGTCAGCCGGTTTACTGTCAGCGGGCTTGGCATCGGGCTTGCCGTCTGGCTTGCCGTCTGGTTTGCCATCGCCCGGCTTGTCGCTGGCAGCGCCGGCTTCTTTGTCACCGGTAGTGCCTTCTTCTTTCTTGGTGGCGGTGTTGCCACCGCGGAAGTCAGTGACGTACCAGCCCGAACCCTTGAGTTGGAAGCCCGCTGCGGTCAGCTGCTTGACGTAGCTTGACGCGCCGCAAGCCGGACACACCGTAAGCACCGGGTCGGACATCTTCTGCAACAAGTCCTGGGCATGGCCACAGCTTTCGCAGCGATAGGCGTAGATGGGCATGGCGAGTTTGTGAGCGTAAGCAGGGAATGGCGGCGGACCGACAAACCCGGCCGCTAAGCCCTTGATTAAGGACGAGAAAGTATAGGCTGCGCGGCTGCGTAGCGGGCTGTCACCACCAAGGCAGCAGCAACCGCACGGCCACCGCGCCGGCGATGAATCCGGCACCGGCCCACAGCCAGGCCTGCAACAGCCGGTTGGTGCGGCGCTGTTCGGCCAGCAACGCCAGCAGCGCCGGGCTGTCGCCCGGGCCGGCCTGGCGATGCAGCACGTCGTGTAGCAGCCGCGGCAGTTCGGGCAGCAGCTGGGCATACCGCGGCGCTTCGTTTTCCAGCCGGTCGAGCAAGCCGCGCCAGCCGATCTGGTCGTTCATCCAGCGCTCCAGGAAGGGCTTGGCGGTGGTCCACAAGTCCA
>ENA-OBIT01001104-OBIT01001104.1-metagenomes-genome-assembly--contig:-NODE-1104-length-10446-cov-10.2219_pt1 | contig 10446 bp, 4 predicted proteins | sample MGYA00153386_OBIT01 | MGnify analysis MGYA00153386 | reverse complement strand
GTCGGTGCAGGAGTTGGTGCGGGTGTTGGTGCGGGAGTCGGCGCGGGTGTTGGTGCGGGAGTCGGCGCGGGTGTTGGCGCGGGAGTCGGCGCTGGAGTCGGCGCGGGTGTTGGCGCGGGACTTGGTGCGGCTGAAGAAGCAGTAATCGTAATTCGCGTCGGCTCTACTATCTGAGGGCCGGGGCTGAGATAAGTTCCAAATGCGATCGTATTTTCTTTGTTCGCACCCCCAGTGGCAATGCTGCCAGCAGTACCGTTGAGTCTGTTATAGTCGGGCCCGACGCCGAAAAGAGTGTTCGAGGCTTGGCCGCCGTGGCGAATAGTGATATCTCCACCATTCGCGCTACGAGTGGCGGCGGCGGAAATGCTGCAAGGTTGGGACAAGCAGTTGCGATCGTTTTTGAAAGTGCCTGTGGCTCGGAAATAACGGCCGGCTGTAATGTCAATATTTCCTCCGGCTGTTCGGCCTTCGGTGTTGATACGGGTTACTTCGATGTCGTTGCTGGCTTTGAGGGTGACTTCGCCGCCTTGTTTTTCTTCTGAGTTGGCTTCTATGAATCCTGTTTGAATGCTGCTTGAGGGTGCTGCAATACTAACGTCTCCGCTGTTGCTGTTTTTGTCGATCGACCCTGCGTTGATATTGCCTGTTTCTACTCTTCCCGTACGGCTGGTGACGGTGATGTTGCCGCCTGCGGTGGTGGCGGAGTAGGAGTCGAGAGCGAGTGTACTTATGTCGCCGCGAGCTTCTAGGGCGATCGCGCCACCTTGGGAACTCGTCAGGTTTCCGCTGGCTGCAATGCTGTTGGCTGATTGAATGGCGATCGTCCGAGCGTTTGCACCTTTGACTGCAACGTCGCCCGCAGCTACTACTCGGTTAGACGCAGTGAGTACCAATTGACCGCTGGCGTTGACGCTCAGGCCTGTAGCGTTCGTTTGACCGATGCCTGTGAGCAGTTCGGGTAAGGAGGCGGTCGGCAATGCCGAAGCTGTTGGTACTGTTCCTGCGATCGTCGCTGAGGGCGGCTGGATTTCCAAACTGAGCAAATTCCCTTGCTGGCTGACGCGGACTAAATTTTTCCCGGTGACTGATGCTACGGTTATTTGACCGCCTGGGGCCGAAAGACTGCCGTTGCTGACAACGGTGCCGCCCACCAATGTTAAGTTCTGCCCTGACTTGACTGCTAAGTCGGCCGTGCTGATAATTGCCCCTGCTCGATCGGCTCCAAAAGCAAAGGAAGTGGGCGTACCGATCAGAGATGTGTAGCTATTAGTACCATTGGCGTTAAACGAGTTAGAACCAAATCCAATAGCGGTGGCGGTGGTTGCTGTGAAAGAAGCCGGCACGTTTAAGCTGGCACTGTTGCCAAATATGATACCGGATGGATTCATCAGAAACAAGTTAGAATTGCCGCTGGTTACTTGAATTGAGCCGTTAATAATCGAGGGGCTGCCGCCGCTGATGCGCCCTAAAATGTTGCGAATGTTGGGGTTTGAGATAAAGTTGGCAATCTGATTTTGTGACAAACCGAATTGTGTAAAACTGTGGAAGAGATTTTGGCGATCGCTCGATAATTGTCCGCCTTGAATGTCGAAGCGAGTTTGCGGTGTCGGAGTTCCGGTTTGGGTTGCGGGAGTGACTGTCGTGCCCGTTCCATCCGGCGCTGGAACAATGGTTTGACCTTCGGCTTTTACTTGCAAAAAGTAAAGATTTATTAAGACTATTTGCAGAGAAAGTGCTAGCTTGCTTATTCTTTGTTTAGACAAGAATTTAGCCTGTATTTGAATATTTTTGGCGGTTTTCATCGGTTTTCAAAGTATAAAATATATAAGTCGCAAGCATACCGTATTTTTATTCACTATCTAAATATAACTAGCAATGTCTAGAAGCTGTATCTTCCTCATGACATATATAAAAAACTAGACGCACTTTAATTTTGAAATCGAGGTGTTTGTTGTGAGAAAAGTCATCAACTTTTTATGCGGACTAAAGTCCTCACTACAAACTGCAATCAAGTGATTTGTAGTAATGACTAAAGTCCTCACTACAAACCTCTTTAATTACGACGATCGTGACTGCGGACTTACAACCAAAGTTGATTAATTTACAGCAGATTCCCGGTTTATGAAGTACATTCAATATCCCGTAGGGACACGGCACTGCCGTGTCCCTACAAAAACTATGTATCTCACATACCTGAAAAGTGCTGTAAGAGTTAGGGTGAAGTTTGGATTTTGGGCGAGGGACTCGGTGAAGCAGGGCTTGGTGAGGGATCTGGAGAAGGAGTGGATTGGTCGGATTTTTTGAGTCCGACAAAAGCGTCGTAGCGGGTGGTACGATCGCCAGTAACGGCCGCTGTAACGCCGATCGACCGCGTGGCGTCTATCCAGATTTTTTGATTGGGAGGAAACTCGGGTAAAGCTAGGTTTTTCGGGTTAAATGCACTCTCGGTGTCGATGTAGAAATTGCCGTTGTGGGGTTTAAGTTGCGATCGTACAGCTTTCTGGAACAATTCGCTGCTTAAAAGCGGACTTTTCGGCGCCGGGACGATCGTATCAACCACGGGAGCTCCTACTGTGATAAACGCGACATCATTCATCCACCCGCGAGTTACCGTAATCCCTCCAAACGGCGATGTCCATTTAGTTGCAGGTTGGCCGCCCACTTGAATTTCCTCAACTCTAAACCCCTTAGTTTTCATCGTTTCATCAAGCTGTTTCAGGGATTTATTAGCGGCGCTGCGGTTATTTGTTTCCACCATAAAGACAAATCCAGCCGCGAATTTGTCTTTCGGATTCGGTGCGGGGGCTGGTATTAATGATAGAGAAAATTCTCCCGCCATCCAATTGATCAAATCTTTGTCTAAATCCTGGCCGGTAGTGGATTTTAAACCTGTGCGCAAAACTTGGGGATTGATCGGGGAAAGCGGGTTAGCCTCGGCTCCCAATACGTAGTCTTGCCACAAACGCTGCAAGTTGCCGCCGGATATCATCATTATGGTACTGCTTGGCAGGCGGTTAACCATTTTTAGAGCGTTATTTTCTACTGCTATACGAATGGTAGAATCAGGTTTTAGCCAAGAGATTGATTTGAATCCAATTCCTTCGGGATCTAGCGTCGCCGTGGTGGCAAATCCCTGATTTTGTTGCAGTTTTTCGAGGTTTTCCTGCGTAATTTCGCGGGATGAGTTGGCGGCCGTAAAAGCTGCTGCAACGGGCATATTAACGTAGATTTGACCGAAGGAACCGGGATCTTTTATTTGTTGTATCGCGTCTGCATAGCCGGGAGTTTTTGCCAGGGAGGGTTCGCCTTTGTAGGTGTCGATTATTCTGTCTGTGGCGCTGGGATCTGTGGTGATTGCTAGATAGTTTGTCCCGAGTACCGCGACTGAGAAATTGCGCTCTGGTATACCTTGAGTTTCTGTAACTTGCACCCCTTTATAATTACGCTCAATCATTTTTCCTTGGTTGAGGGGTCGGGGTTTTGCTAATAATTCTTTGGCTTTGATCGGGTTGGAGATGGGGAGGATAATTGCTACCGACTGTTGAATAGGCGCAGGCGGCGGCGCATTGGGTGCGCGTGGGGGGACTGGTATGGCTGTTTTGTTTCGCAGAAAGGCCACCATTGCGGTATTCCCTACCCAAGGTTGAATGTCTTGCGCGTAGGCGTAACCGTTGCTTGTCAGGAGACGATCGCGAATTTCGCTTAAAAACCTTTCAAAGGAAGCTTTTGACTCCGGCGTGCCAAATTCTCGCAGTTTGTTCCATTGCGATTCATCGGTGGTGATGGATATGGCCATCATCGTATCCTGGGGGACAACGGTTGCTCCCGCCGGCAAATCTTTGGCTGGCCCGCGCGAAAGGACGATCGAGTAGGTGAGAAAGCCTAAACCGATCAGAAGTGTGGCGGCTCCGATCGTAAACAGCAGAGAAGATTTATCTTTCTTAAACATTATTCGTCAGGTTCTGGTACTCGCAACATCATAAATTATATTGGCGATTTGGCATGGGGAATTGGGCATGGGGGATTGGGCATAGGGCATGGGGCATTGGTAATTTGTTATTTTTTATTTTTTATTTGTTATTAGAAAAACTACTAACAAGTAACCCCTAACCACTAATCACTATACTCCTAGATACGGAAACCGTTTTTTTACTAAATAGTGCATTTTCGCCTTTAATACAGGTGAAAAACCCGGTTTATTTCGTATTTACGCGAAATCCTACACTAACTATTCCAATGCCCCATGCCCAATGCCCCATGCCCGATGCCCCATCCCCAATTCCCTAATGTTAGTTTCTGGCCTTAAAGTCTTTAAAGATAGTTTGAAATGAGTACATCAGGCGATGGACATCGTTTGTGGCACTCGGAAAAATGTTGAGTTCCCATTTTTTGCGAGCGGTAGTCAGCAGTTTTGCTACGGGTTTGGAGTAACTGTTAGAAATGAAATAGCTGCCGCCTTCGTAGCGAATATCTGACGCTAGTCCGATAAAACCACCCGCTATTTCTACTTGAATTTCCGAGGAACTATGCTCAGATTTCACTGCTAAAATTACTTGCGAGTGTCGAGGTTCCCGGTTGAGCAATCGACAGATATTTGCTTCTTTTTGGGACAAAATTAAAACGTTGCAATTGTGCAAAACTCCGGCTCTACCTTGGACTTTTACTCCTAGGTGAATTTCGAGGGCTGGTTTGTCGGGAAATTCCACAACAGCATGAGTATACGGATGTGCAGTTCCGTGGATTTTTCCGGCGGTTTTTCTAAATGTTAAATACTTCGGTGTTTCGTCGTCTAAAACATTGTTGTAATAAATGCTACCATCTTCATTAGCAACGGCCTTGAGCAGGATGGTAAATAGGTAAGCATCAAAAATTCTGGCTTGTTCTGCGACTCCGTTGAAATCGGGATCGATCGAGCTTTTTAATTTGCTCTTAATTTCGGAATTGACGGCGTAGTTGCTCGGTTCAGAGGGCAGTTTTTCGAGTAATTGCTTGAGGGCGATCGCCTGTTTGTGGCGAGGGGCTGTTACGCTGGAGGTAAACTCGACTGTTTGGGCTGTTTCTGCGCCGGAATTCGCAAATACAATTTTTGTGCCGAGGGGAGAGGTTTCTGATTCTACTTTCAAAAAATAAGCAATTTCGTCTTCCATTTCCGAAGTGTTCACCGTCGCTTGTTCGACAGCATCAATTAACAGCAAAAGTTGTTCTTTTGCGGTATAATCTTCTATCTTGAGCAGAGGTGTCTTTCTTTTGAGCGATCGCTCTTCAATTACTTTGCCTATCTCTACAGTATCCGCGACTTGTTGAACTACCCAACCCAAGTTAAACTCATTCAGAATTGTCGCCAGTTCTTGATAGAGTTTGGCATACTCGATCTCGTCCATAATAGTTTCTGCGCTGCACACTATTCTGATTATACAAGCCCGTTGATTTTTTTGTCAATCGTCTGCCAATTTTAGATTTTAGAATTAGTCCAACGGATGAATCTAGGGATTTTTCAGTCGTACCGCCAACAGTCGTACCGCCAACAGTCGTACCGCCAACTACCAATTAGCAGTAAGCTATTTTACGACATTGAGAGCGATCGAACCTATGGCAACTATCAACGACAATTACCTGAAACTCAAAGCCGGCTACCTGTTTCCCGAAATCGGGCGCAGGGTGAAAGCCTTTGCAGACGCGAATCCAAGCGCACCCATCATCCGGCTGGGGATTGGCGATGTCACGGAACCCCTACCAGAAGCTTGCCGCGTGGCGATGGTGGCTGCGGTGGAGGAAATGGGCTCGCGGGATACCTTCAAAGGATACGGCCCGGAACAAGGTTATGAGTGGCTACGGGAGCGCATTGCCGAGCACGACTTCAAGTCGCGGGGATGCGATATTGATGCTTCGGAAATCTTTATTTCTGATGGTTCTAAGTGCGATTGTGGTAATATTCTGGATATCTTTGGTGACAATAATACGATCGCCGTTACCGATCCAGTTTACCCGGTGTATGTAGACACGAACGTGATGGCCGGACACACGGGAGACGCGAACGAAAAGGGCGAATACGACGGCTTCGTTTACCTGCCAATTACCGCCGAAAACAACTTTACTGCCCAAATTCCCACCGACAAAAAAGTCGATTTAATTTACCTGTGTTTTCCCAACAATCCGACGGGCGCAACAGCCACCAAGGAACACTTGCAAGCTTGGGTAAAATATGCTAAGGCGAACGGTTCGATTATTTTCTTCGATGCAGCCTACGAAGCGTATATTACCGATCCGAGTTTGCCCCATTCTATCTACGAAATTGAAGGTGCGCGCGATTGTGCGATCGAATTTCGTTCATTCTCCAAAAATGCCGGTTTCACGGGTACTCGCTGCGCCCTAACAGTTGTACCGAAAACTTTGACTGGAAAAGCCGCCGATGGTTCCGATGTCGAAATTTGGAAATTGTGGAATCGTCGCCAATCTACCAAATTCAACGGCGTTTCTTACATCGTGCAGCGCGGTGCGGAGGCGGTTTATTCGGAAGCTGGCAAAGCACAAATTCAGGCATTAGTCAATTTTTACATGGAGAATGCTGCGATTATCCGCGAGAAATTGACAGCGGCCGGAATCGAGGTTTTTGGCGGCGAAAATGCGCCCTATGTGTGGGTGAAAACGCCTCACGGTTTATCGAGTTGGGATTTCTTTCAGAAGTTGCTGGAAACTTGCAATGTGGTGGGAACACCGGGTTCTGGTTTTGGTGCGGCGGGCGAAGGTTATTTCCGTATTTCGGCGTTTAACAGTCGGGAGAATGTGGAGGAAGCAATGAGACGAATTGTGGAGAAGTTTAAGGTTTAGTATCCTACTAGCCAGCCAGGGAATTAATATTACTCACAGTCAGGACACGGCAGTGCCGTGTCCCTACAATTAACGGGGTAGGGAAACGGCACTGCCGTCTCCTCTATATCATTCCAGTGTAACCGGAATTGATATCATTCTGAGTGAAGCGAAGAATTCCAAGCCCTTGCAAAACCATTAAAATTCGTAAGTCCTTTTCTTTAGAGATCGCGTAAACTTGTAAACAACAGGCTTTTAAATGCGATCGCTTATGTCCAGATTTATCCAAAATTGGCTGCTACCGTTCCTATTGATCCTCAGTAATGGTTTCTTCGGTTGGCTGATCAACCAACTGCCTGGTAAACAGGACTTAAAAATTGACGACCCTATCATCATCTTACTGACGGCAGTGTGTCTATTAACACTTTTTATTCTCGGTCTTATCTCCAGTCAGTCTCCGCCGAGTGCAACGCCTGGAAATCAAAATTCGCTTGTTAGCTTTTTACCTTTGCTGGGAGGTGGCATCCTTTTCGGACTCTTGAAGGGGAACTACGTAGCCGCCGAATTCAACCCAGCAGTTTTTTATACATCCCTGGTTCTGTTTGGTTTGGGGACTGTGCTCCCACCCGTACTGCTTTTACCGAGACAATGGCAGAACTGGTTGGGATGGTTTCTCCCAGGCTTGGGACTGGGGGTAATGTTTTATTTCCTACTGAGGGGCCAATGGACAGCAGCGTTTTTGGCTTTGGTTGTAACTGTAATTCTGACGTTATTTATCTATGCCATCAAGTTTTTCATCCCTATTATTAACCAACTTGCACCAAAGTTTAGGGCAAAGAGACAGGAAATTGCAGATATTTTTGTTGACTCGATTTGGAATAAAATTGAAGATTCAACCTCACCTTTTCAGCGGGAATATTACAAGGGTTTGACTTATATCTGTCGAGACTATCAAACACAGGGATTGGATAAAGACCGCATCCTAAATTTGCAAAAAGTATTTGTGCCACTCAAAATTGCTGCAACAGAGGCAGCGAATATAAGTCACGAAATGATTCAGCCGCCAAAAGATGAAAGAAATAACTCAAATGAAACACAAATTGGGAATTTTTTAGCAGCGATAGATAAGTACCCAGAATTTCGGCGCATGGCAGTGTTGGGTGCACCCGGTTCTGGGAAAACTACGCTTTTGAGATATTTAACGCAGACTTATGCCACAAAGCAACAGCGGAAAGTGCATCGGAAAGCGCCGAAACTAATTCCGATATTGTTATATCTCCGAGATGTGCGTGAAAAAATTGTGAATAATAATCTACTCACTCTGGCAGAGTTAATTAATCAACAGGTAGAACAGCAGCAACAAAAATATCACCTGCTGAATCCACCGCCTAACTGGTTTGCCGAAAAATTACTTCAAAACCAATGCTTGGTGATGTTAGACGGATTGGACGAAGTGGCAGATGAAACCCAGCGCCAGCAGGTTAGTTCTTGGGTAGACGCACAGATGCACGCATACCCGGACACAGCTTTTATCTTAACCTCTCGACCTTTTGGTTATAAAACGGCGCGGTTGCAACAAGAAGTAACTGTCTTAGAAGTGCAACCATTTAACCTGAAACAAATGCAACAGTTTATTAGTAGCTGGTATTTGGAAACAGAGGTGATAAGTCGCGCTGGACTAGATGATAGGGGAGTGCGGGCAGAGGCTAAACAACAAGCTGATGATTTAATTAAGCGGATTAAAAATAGCAAACCTCTGGCGGACATGGCGGTGAATCCTTTGCTGCTAACCATGATTGCCACTGTTCACCGTCGCGGTAGCGCCCTGCCGGGAAAACGAGTGGAACTTTACAAAGAAATTTGCCAGCTTTTACTAGAAAGGCGACAAAGGGCTAAAAATATTGCGGATGCGATAACAGCCACGCAAAAGCAATCTGTTTTGCAGGTGCTGGCATTTGAATTAATGCAGCAGAAAACTCGTGATTTCAAGCTATCCGATGGGATTGATTGGATTAAAGACAAATTGGTAGAAGTTACCGTCAGTGGGGCGAATCCAGAGGGATTTATCCAGCAAGTTCGGGATGTGAGTGGGTTGTTAGTGGAAAAAGAAGTAGGCGTTTATGAATTTGCTCACTTGAGTTTCCAGGAATATCTAGCAGCGGTTCAGATTAAGGAGTCGAACCAAGAGAATTTGTTAATCGGAAATATTAATCAATCTTGGTGGGCGGAAACTATCCGTCTTTATGCAGCACAGAGTAATGCTAGTAATCTGATTCGTACAGTTTTGGCAATGTCATCTCCATCCATTGAAGAATTGGCACTAGCCTATGATTGTTTGGAAGAGGGGTTGAGTGTAAATCCCGACGTTCGGCAACAACTGGAACAACGATTAAACGCAGATTTGGAAAGTCGATGACAGAAAAATTCACCTTAGCAGCCAACGTGTTGTTATCCCGGCGGCTGAAAAATTTACTGCGGATTGATGAAAATGTCGAAATTGACATGAGTTACATCACCTGCGCCGAATATCAGCTTTTTATTGATGAGAAGTTGAAAACAGATGAACATCGTCAACCTGACCATTGGACAAGTTATAGATTTCCGCATGGAGATGCCAAAAAATCCATTACTGGAGTAAGGTTCAGTGATGCTGAGGAGTTTTGTGAATGGTTAACTCAGCAACAATCTGTACCAATATTTAAATATAGACTTCCAACTTTAGCCGAAGTAGAGGAGTATCCAGTTACAGAAAAACAAGTAGGATGCTGGTGTTTTGATGGAGAACAGCGAATCCTTGCAGGCATAGAAACCGGACAGAAGCAAACTTGGCAACAGAATTTAACTAAAGTTTTGCTCCTCGACCGGGTTCTCGACCGCGTCCTCGAATTCCTCCTCTACCGCGTCCTCGACCGCGTCCGCGACCGCGACCTCTACCGCGTCCTCGACCGCGTCCTCGACCGAGTCCTCGACCGCGTCCTCGACCGCGTCCTCGACCGCGACCTCTACCGGGTCCTCGACCGCGTTATCGACCGAGTCCTCGACCGCGTTATCGACCGCGACCTCTACCCCGACCTCGACCGCGTCCTCGACCGCGACCTCTACCGGGTCCTCGACCGCGTTATCGACCGCGACCTCTACCGCATCCTCGACCGAGTCCTCGACCGCGTTATCGACCGCGACCTCTACCGCGACCGCGACCACGACCTCTACCCCGACCTCTACCGCGACCTTTACCGCGTCCTCGACCGCGTCATCGACCGCGACCTCTACCGCGTCATCAACCGCGTCATCGACCGCGACCGCGACCGTGTCCTCGACCGCGACCGCGTCCTCGACCGAGTCATCGACCGCGACCGGGATCTCAAAGCCAAAATTAAAGCTGTTGAAGCAAGCGAAGCGAGTGATTTCCTGCTTTTATACTTCCTACTGCTTTTTGTTATTGTTATCTATCATGCCTTGTCAGCAACTTATGAGGTAATCTCCGAAAATAAAGAGGCACTCAATACTATTAAGTTAAGCCGTCAAGAGAGTGAAGCTATTAGAAGTAAGTATCTAGAGAGTTTCAATGAAATCTACCCAATTTATGTTTACTTGGTATTACTAGATGAGCGGCAAGCGGGTCGGATGCCAGCATGGGAG
>ENA-OBIT01001103-OBIT01001103.1-metagenomes-genome-assembly--contig:-NODE-1103-length-10447-cov-2.31495_pt1 | contig 10447 bp, 8 predicted proteins | sample MGYA00153386_OBIT01 | MGnify analysis MGYA00153386 | reverse complement strand
CGACGCCGTGTCGCAGATGGGCTATCTGGCGGCGAAGACCTCCACCATCGAAATCGGGTCGGGCATCCTCAACGTGTTCTCGCGCACGGCCACGTGCATGGCGCAGACCGCGGCCGGCCTCGACTATGTGTCGAACGGCCGCTTCATCCTGGGGCTGGGCGCCTCCGGTCCGCAGGTGATCGAGGGGTTCCACGGGGTGCCGTACGACAAGCCGATGCCCCGTATCCGCGACTACATCAACGTGTGCCGGATGACGTGGAAGCGCGAGAAGGTGGTCTACGACGGCCCGACCACCAAGATCCCGCTCCCCGAGGGGGAGGGCACCGGGCTCGGGATACCGCTGAAGTTGATCAACCATCCTGTGCGCGAGAACATCCCGATCTTCTGGGCGAGCTTGATGGGTCAGTCGGTGAAGAACACCGCAAAGTACGCCGACGGGTGGCTACCGATCTTCTTCGATCCTGACAAGTTCCAGTCGGTGTGGGGCGATGACTTGAAGGCCGGCACGGCCGAGCGGGATCCCGACCTCGGTCGCCTCCAGATCTCGGCGGGCGGCATGGTGGCGATCGGTGAGGAGCTCACCGGTGATGCTCAGAAGAAGGTCCTCGACTTCGCCCGCCCCAACGCAGCGCTGTACATCGGCGGAATGGGCGCCCGCGACAAGAACTTCTACAACACGATCTGCCAGCGCTACGGCTACGTCGACGAAGCCGCCGAGATCCAAGACCTCTACCTGTCAGGCAAGAAAGACGAAGCGGCAGCGGCGGTTCCCGCCGAACTGCTCGAGAATTCGAACCTCGTCGGTCCGGTAGGATACGTCAAGGAGCGCATCGCTGCCTTCAAGGAAGCCGGCGTCACCCATCTCTCGGTCAACCCCGTCGGCGCCGACGCCGTCAAGACGATCGACCAGCTCAAGTCCCTCCTCTGACGCTCCCCGGGCCCTCGCCCAGATTCCGCTCTGTGTGAGCACAGACACCGATACCAGCACTCTTCGCTCACACACATCGGGGGACCGATGTCTGTGTGAGCGACGAGGCACTCTTCGCGTCTGTTCGCTCACACAGACCGTGGGGTGGACGGGGGTGGACCGGGGTGGACAGTGGGGTGGACCGGGGTGGGCTCGGACGATTCAGACCATGCCGCGGAGCCACCACAGGCTGAGCGCCCAGGCGAGTCCGAGACAGAGGAATGCCGCCAGCGCCCAGCGCCAGGTGAGTTCCGCGATGATCTCGACGGGGTCGCCGATCGTCTCGCCGAGCGACTCCGCGATCTGGTCGTAGGCGCTGGCCAACTCGTCGCCTGTCCGTGCCTCGAACGCCTGACCGCCGGTGGTTTCGGCGACGAGTTCGAGGTCGGCGGGCCGAACTGGGACCGGCACGATTTCGCCGGTCTCCGGATCCTGGATCGATCCGTCCTCGGTACCGAACGCGATCGTGTACACGGGGATGCCCGCATCGGCGGCCTCGGCAGCTCCATCGGACGTGAGGCTGCCCACGGTGGTTTCGCCATCGCTGAGCAACACGATCACACCGGGTGGAAGGCCTGAATCGTCGTTCGGATCGGCGGCGTTGACCAGCAGTCTCGTTCCGGCGGACAGGGCGTCGCCGATTGCGGTCGATTCGGCGAGTTCGAGGTTGTCGATGCCGCGCAGCATCGTTGCGCGATCGAGGGTCGGATCGACGTCGACGCTCACCGACCCCGAAAATCCGATCAGGCCCACCTCGACGCCAGGGTCGACGAGATCGACGAAGTCGCGCGCCGCCTCCTGCGCCGCCTCGAAGCGTCGTGGCGCCACGTCGTCGGCCATCATCGACAGCGACACGTCGAACAACACCAGGATGCGTCCTTCGGTGGTGGTGTTCTCGGTGGATCGTTCGACCGGCCGAGCAACAGCGACGACGGCGAAGGCGAGCCCGAGCAACTGCAGTCCGGCAACGACGTGCCGGCGCCACCGCGGGCGCTTCGGGGCCACTTTGTCGAGCAGGTCGACCTGGGTGAAACGCACCGTTGCCGCCTTGCGCCAGCGAAGCACCGCGCCGTACAGCACGGCGAGAGCCACCACGATCGCCAACAGCCAGAGCCGACCAGGCGCCAGGAAGTCGGTACTCATCGGCCGATCCCGTCGCCTCGAACCGCCTGCACCCGTCGTCGCTGGGTGTGTTGCACGATCGCGCCGAGCCAATCGCCGTCGGTGGACAACTCGATCACGTCGGCGCGCGACCTCCCGAGCGCGTCGGTGCGCCGGTTGCGTTCATCCAGTGCTGCAGCAGCAAAGCGCTCCTGCACCTGCGCGGTCACCCGGACCTCACGTGTCGCTCCGGACGATGGATCGATCACCTCGACCAATCCGATGGGAGGCACGTCGTACTCTCGGGGATCGTGGACCGTGATCGCCAGCAGGTCGTGTCGCAGACTCAGTCGAGCGAGCGCCGGCTGCCAGTCGTCGCCGCGGAAGTCGCTGATGACGGCCACGAACCCGCGGCGGTTGGCGACGGCGCCGACCCGATCGATGGCACCTGCGAGGTCGGCATTGCCGAGTCCTTCGGACACGGGCGGAGCGCTCAGCAACGACAGGACTGCTCGCACCTGGTTTGCGCCCGAGCGGGGCGGCACGACATGGATCGACGGTCCGGCGACCAGTACAGCACCGAGACGGTTCTGGTTGCGGGCGGTGAGGAAGCCGACGCACGCAGCCGCCGCGGTGGCGATCTGGGCCTTGTCGTTGGTGACGGTGCCGAACTGCATGGTGGCGGATACGTCGACGACCAGCCACGCAGTGAGGTCGCGGTCGGCGATCTGCTCACGCACGTGGGTCTCTTGAGTTCGTGCCGTGATATTCCAGTCGATGCGGCGTACGTCGTCGCCCGGTTGATACAGCCGGGCCTCGCCGGGCTCGGAACCGTGACCCGGAGTGAGTCCCTGGTAGTGCCCGTGCAACACGCCGTCGAGTCGTCCCGTGATCGTGAGTTCCAGCGTGCGCAGCAGTTCGGCGACGGCTTCGGTCGGCGGGCCTGCTGCCCAACCGCCGCTCGATGCAGGCGATGGGGCCCAGGGGGTAGGAGAACTCGCCGCAGCGGCGGCCGACGGCGACACGCTCGCCGGACCCAGTGTTGCCACGGTCAGATCCTCGGGGCGCCGATGCCGAACGCGTCGTTCGGTTTCGGCGACACCCACGTGGCGGGCACGGTTGCCAGGATCCGTTGTACGACGTGGTCGGTGGTGATGTCCCGGGCGAGCGCGTCGTAGGTGAGCAGCAGCCGGTGGCGAAGAATCTCGGGTGCGAGGTCGAACACGTCCTGCGGGGTCGTGTACGAGCGACCGCGCATCAACGCCAACGCTCGAGCGCCGCGCACCAGGTTGAGTGAGGCGCGAGGGCTGGCTCCGAGGCCGATCACCGTCGACAAATCGCCGAGCCCGGAGCGCGCAGGGTTGCGGGTGCACTGCACGAGGTCGACGGCGTACTGCGACACCGAACGGTCGACGAACACGGTGTCCGCGCGTTGCTGCAGGGCGATCAACTCATCGAGCGTGATCACCTGGCTCGGTACCGGTGCGCTGATGCTCATCCGATCGATGATCGTGAGTTCTTCGTCGGCAGTGGGGTAGTCGAGGACGATCTTCATCATGAAGCGGTCCCGCTGCGCATCGGGCAGTTGATAGACGCCCTCCGACTCGATCGGATTCTGGGTCGCGACGACGAAGAACGGGTTCGGCGCTGCGTGGGTGATGCCGCCGATGGTGACCTGCTGTTCGGCCATCACTTCCAGCAGGGCGGACTGCACCTTGGCTGGCGCCCGGTTGATCTCGTCGGTGAGCAGGAAGTTGACGAACACCGGGCCGAACTCCACATCGAACGTTTCGCTGCTGCCCCGGTAGATGCGGGTGCCGGTGATGTCCGACGGCAAGAGGTCGGGCGTGAACTGAATGCGGGCGAACGTGCCGCCGACGACATCGGCGAGGGTTTCCGCTGCCAAGGTCTTGGCCAATCCGGGCACCGACTCGAGGAGGCAGTGGCCGCGGCAGAGCACGCCGACGAGCAGACGTTCGAGCAGTCGGGTCTGGCCGACGATCACCTTGCGGAGTTCGAAGAAGATCTTCTCGAACGTCTCGGCGGTCTGGCGGTCGTCGGCAGGCGTCGATGCGGCGGCAGGCGCGTGGGGCTGATCGCTGTCGGTCATTGCTCGACGACGGTAGCGCTGTACAAGCATTCGACCGGTGCGGCCGGGGATCTCTCACCGACTTCTCGTACTCTGGGCATGTGGCCGAACCACTCGACGACGACGCTGCCCGGGGTTTCGATGCTGCTGGCGCACTCGATGCGGAGCTTGCCGAGAGCATCGATGTCGAGCGCATCGAGGCCGAGGAGGCCGAGGCTGCTCGCCGCCGGTCGATGATCGAGGCCGGCCGTCGCAAGGGTGGCCTTCTCGGTGCGGCGGCCGCTGGAGCGATGATCGGCCTACGTGACGTCTACGAGGGTCCGCCGAAGGAGGACGACATCGTGATCGTCTTCGAGGCCGACGTCGACTTCTGGGCCCCGCCACCCAACGACCCCCGCACTTGACCGTTACTGATGGTGTCTACTGATGGTGTCTACTGATGGTGTCAGACACCACGAGTAACACGTCGCTCAGCTGGCCCAGGCGCCGGGTTGTGCGAGGAAGCGGCGGTGCCAACGGCTGGGGGTGAGCACCACGGCACGGGGCTCGTCTTCGAACATCCACCGAGCGAAGCTCCGACGGCCCCATTCGCCGCTCGCTGCGACAACTCGGATAGCGCCTCTTGCGCCCCACGAGGTGTTCAGCACCGACCCGAGTGTTCGCGACATCCGGTGATCGGCGAACAGGTGATGGGCGACCTCGGCGCGATAGATGGCAGCCGCGTCGTCGGGCTGGAGCCCGCCGGCGGCGATGATCGCCTCGGCTGCGAGTCGTCCGGTGAGCAGCGCTTGGCCGATGCCTTCGCCGGTCATCACGTCAGTGGCCATCGCAGCGTCGCCGGTGAAGAGCACCCGTCCAGCGCTCAAGGTTGCCCCGTCGACCCGAGCCGGGATGGGCCACGCCGTGTGGCGGTCCTCGAGCTCGAAGCCGTCGCCGAGTGCATCGACGATGTGTGGACGTGACAACAGGTCGGCCCAGAGCTGCTTCATGTCCTGGATTCGGCGGCTCCCGTTGCGCAGAACACCGAATCCGATGTTCGCCCGACCTCCCGGGAGCGGGAACGACCAGGCGTAGCCGGGAACCAGATCGGGCTCGAACCACACGTGGAGCTGCTGCGACGCTGTGCCGGTGACGTTGTGAGCGTATTGGCGAAATCCGTGCCACTCGCCGAGGTAGCCGGCCTCGTTTGCACCCAAAGCCTTGCGGATCGGACTCCACATGCCATCCGCGGCAACCACGTAGCGGGCATCGATCTCCAGGCCGTCGGCGATCACGGTGACGTGCTCGGCGTGCTCGGTGAGCTGTGCGAAGCCGTGCCCGTCGCGAATGTCCGCGCCGAGTTCGCGGGCGATGCGCACCAAGGCATCATCGAGCTGGAGGCGTGGCGCCACTGCCGCGTATGTGCCCGTCGATGGCAGTGGCACGAACACCTCGCGGCCACTCGGTGAGCGGATCGCGGCACCCCCGACCTCGAACCAGTCCGGGATGGTCTGGCGATCGAGCCCGAGGTGCTCGAGTTCGCGAAGCCCGAGTGTCGTGAGGCCGTCGCCGCAGCACTTGTCGCGCGGGAACACGGCCTTGTCGATCGCGACCACCGAACGTCGACGACCACGACATCGGCGGTGAGGTGCTCGCGTGTGGGCGTCGACGTCGGGGCGTTCACAGCCGCAAGGCTACGGGCGTGTGCTGCGTTGGTCAGCTCAGGTGGACGCCGAGTCGGACGGCCCGTTTGGTCGGGCCGGGATCATTGCGTTGGAGGCGGGCGGCGTGGACTCGGCGACGCCACCTCGACCGTGGCCAACGACTCCAGCGACGCCGCTGGCGCAAGCTCCGACGCGGCGCCACCCGTGCTCCATGGACGTCTGCATGCTGTCAGGCCGAGCGTGCTGCAGTCCCGATCGCGCCGGTGAAGGCTCCGGCGAGGAGCTCGCGCCTCGTCCGCTGGCAGTCGCACACGACGCTGACCCTACGATGCCGGACGAGTCAGCGCCGCGAGTTCGGCGCCATCGGAACCAGGAGGGAAGTGTCGATGAGTGGTCTGTGCGAGGGGCGAGTTGCGATTGTCACCGGAGCCGGTCGGGGGATCGGGCGCGAGCATGCGCTGAGCCTCGCCCGTCACGGAGCGAAGGTCGTGGTCAACGACCTCGGCGGCAACGTCGATGGCAGCGGCGGCGACCTCTCGCCGGCCCAGCAGGTGGTCGACGAGATCCTCGAGATGGGCGGTGAGGCGGTGGCGAACGGTGACAACGTCGCTGACTGGGAAGGCGCTCAGCGCATGATCAACACCGCCGTCGAGACGTTCGGCGACCTGCACGCGCTCGTCAACAATGCCGGCATTCTGCGCGATCGGGTGCTCGCGAACATGACCGAGGAGGAGTGGGACTCGGTGATCAACGTCCACCTCAAGGGCACGTTCGCCCCGTCACGATGGGCTGTTGCCTACTGGCGTGAACGCGCCAAGGCCGGCGAACCCGTCAGTGGGCGAATCGTCAACACCACGTCGGTGTCGGGCATCTACGGCAACCCCGGCCAGGCCAACTACGGCGCAGCGAAGGCCGGCATCGCTGCGTTCACGAACATCGTCGCGCTCGAAGTTGCTCGCTACGGCGTGACCGTGAATGCAGTCGGACCGGTGGCGTTGACCCGGATGACCGAGGGCCTCGGTCCCGCGCCCGAGACCGACGAAGCACGCGAGGCGCGGGCGCCGCACTGGATCGCCCCGATCGTCACGTGGCTCTGCTCGGACGAAGCCGCCAACGTGACCGGGCGCGTGTTCGAAGCGTCCGGTCAGACCCTCGCAGTTGCCGAAGGGTGGGTGCGCGGCCCGTCGACGACACCGATCGACGACCCCACGAAGATCGGCCCGGCAGTCGCCGAACTCCTCGCGAGTGCTCGGCCCAACTCGGGCATGAACGGCGAGCCGGGCGGCTGGCCGCAGACGATGTTGAACTCCTGACCATCCCGCTCACTGACCTCTGACCGAACCTGTACGAAAGCGAGACGAACATGCCACTCAATCCCGGTGCTGTCGGATCCACCAGCGATCCGGTCGAGGTGAGTTGGACCTCGAGGGACGCACTGATCTATGCGGTTGGTATCGGCGCTGGTCACGAGGAACTTGCATTCACCACCGAGAACACCAACGGCGTGACCCAGATGGTGTTCCCCACGTTCCCGGTGGTGATCGGGTGGGGCAAGGGGTCGGCGATGGGCAACATCGGCTCCTTCAACCCGGCGCTGCTCGTGCACGGCCAGCAGGCGGTCACGCTTCATCGGCCGATCCCCGTGGCGGGCGCGGCGACGATCACGAGTGAACTCGTGGCGATGTATGACAAGGGCAAGGCGGCCGTCGTGGTCACCGAGTCGAGCGCGGTGATGGACGGCGAGCCGCTCTACACCAACACCTCGTCGGCGTTCATCAGGGGCGAAGGCGGCTGGGGCGGCGATCGTGGCCCATCCGGTCCGAAGAACGTGCCACCCGAGCGCGACCCTGATCACGTGGTGTCGTATCAGACCTCGATCGATCAGGCATTCGTGTACCGCTTGTCCGGCGACCGCAACCCGCTGCACACCGACCCCTCGTTCGCTGCGATCGGTGGCTTCGACCGACCGATACTCCACGGTTTGTGCAGCTACGGGTTCACAGGACGAGCCCTGCTGCACGCCGTCTGCGATGGCGATCCGGCGAGATTCCAGCACATCGAAGCTCGCTTCGCCGCTCCTGTGCTCCCCGGCGACACGCTCACGATCAGCATGTGGTCGGGCGATACCGGCGAGACGATCTTCACCACGAGCGCAGTCGACCCGTCGGATCCGACGACCGAGCGAGTCGTCATCGATCAAGGCCTCCTCCGCCACACCTGATCGACCCGCCCGACCACCCCCCAAACCCCGAGAACCCCGAAAACTGGCAGGAATCGTTCGCCCAGCGATCGATTCCTGCCAGATTTCGGAGTGGGGCGCGCAGATCCGGCGGACATCGTTCGGTTTTCGATCGATCCGTGCCGGATTTCGGAATGGGGGAGGGTCAGGGGAGGGTCAGGAGCGGCAGACGGAAACGAGGTGGGCGACGACGTCGGCGAGGGCGATGTCGTGGCGCTCGCCGGAGCGGCGGTCCTTGACCTCGATCGTCGGGTTCTCGTCGTCGCCGACTCCGCGGCCGACGATGGCGATCGTCGGGATACCCAACAGTTCGGCGTCCTTGAACTTCACGCCTGGTGATGGGCCGTAGCGATCGTCGAGCAGCACTCGCAGTCCGGCGGCTTCGAGGTCGGCGGCGAGCTGTTCGCCTGCGGGGATTTGCGGGCCGTCGGCCTTGCCGGCGATCACCACGTGCACGTCGGCCGGCGAGATCTCACGCGGCCACACGAGCCCGATGTCGTCGTGGTTGGCCTCGGCGATCGCAGCCAGTGCTCGTGTGACGCCAACGCCGTAGGAGCCCATGGTGGGAGTGACGGGCTTGCCGTTCTCGTCCTGCACGGACAGGCCCAGCGCTTCGGCGTACTTGCGGCCGAGTTGGAAGATGTGGCCGAGCTCGATGCCGCGGGCGATTTCGACCGGAGCGCCGCACGCAGGGCACACGTCCCCGTCGCGGATCTCGGCGGCCTCGATGGTGGCGTCAGCGGTGAAGTCGCGACCGGCAACGAGGTTGATCACGTGGTTGCCGGGCGAGTCGGCGCCGGTGATCCATGCGGTGCCGTCGACGATGCGGGGGTCGACGAGGTACCGGATGCCCGACGCTTTGTTCGTGCCGAGCACGCCCGGGCCGATGTAGCCCTTCACGAGTGAGCGATTCTTCGCAAAGTCGGCTTCGTCGAACGGTTCGGGCTCGGCGGGGGAGACCTGCGCTTCGAGGCGCTTCATGTCGAGCACGTTCTTCAGCGTGTCGGCGGCGCTCCAGTCGCGATCGGGGTGGCGAAGCGCCGGGTTGGCATTGACGAAGTCGACCAACGTGGCGATCGTGGGTGTGCCGGGTGTGTCGTGGACGACTGCAGCAGGCATCCCATCGAACGCGGTTGACGGGGGAGCGGGCGTGACGACCGCTTCGACGTTCGCGGCGTAGTCGCACGACGTGCAGCGGATGAAGGAATCCTCGCCGACGTCCATCGGCGCCAAGAACTCCTCGGAGGCCGAGCCGCCCATGGCGCCCGACATCGCCGACACGATCACGTACGGCAACCCGAGGCGGTCGAACAGTGAGATGTATGCCTCCCGGTGCGCGTCGTACGACACCTGCAGGCCGGCGTCGTCGAGGTCGAAGCTGTAGGAGTCCTTCATCACGAACTCGCGGCCACGCAACAGGCCGGCGCGGGGCCGGGCCTCGTCGCGGTACTTGGTCTGGATCTGGTAGATCGACAGCGGCAGGTCCTTGTAGGACCCGCAGATGTCTTTCACGAGCAGCGTGAACATCTCTTCGTGAGTGGGTGCGAGCAGGAAGTCGGCGCCCTTGCGGTCCTGGAGTCTGAACAGATTGTCGCCGTATTCGGTCCAGCGGCCGGTGGCCTCGTAGGGCTCGCGGGGCAGCAGTGCGGGGAAGTGGACCTCCTGGAAGCCGGCGGCGTCCATCTCCTCGCGTACGATCTGTTCGACATTGCGGTAGACGAGCCATCCGAGCGGCAGCCACGTGAATCCTCCTGGCGCAGCGCGCCGGATGTAACCGGCGCGAACGAGCAGTCGGTGACTGGCCACCTCGGCGTCAGCCGGGTCGTCACGCAGGGTCCGCAGGAACAGAGTCGACATACGAAGCGCCCCACGCCTTGTTTGTTGAAAGGAGGCAGTTCGGATGAGTGCATCGACCGAGATCGATCGTGTTCACGCTCTCGTGGCACCGATCGCTGCCGACCTCCAACTCGACGTGTACGACATCGAACGCCGAGGCGCCACCATGCGCATCACGCTCGACACGCCACCCGGCTCCGAGAGCGGAATCAGCCTCGATTCGCTGTCACTGGCCACCCGCCTGATCTCGCGCGAACTCGATCACGAGGACCCGATCGCGGGTCACTACACCCTCGAGGTCACCAGCCCCGGCCTCGAACGCCAGCTTCGTACCGCTGCTCACTATCAGCGCGAGGTCGGCAAGACGATATCGGTGCGCCTGCGCGACCCGCTCGCCGACCCGCGGCGTATCCAGGCGGCGCTGACGGGAGCCGACGACCGAACCGTCACATTGCTGCTCGACGACGGCACCGAACGCACCGTGTCGATCAGTGACGTCGACAAGGCCCGCACCGTCTTCGAATGGGGTCCGCAGCCGAAGCCCGGCAAGCAGTCGACTGGCAAGCACAAGT
>ENA-OBIT01001101-OBIT01001101.1-metagenomes-genome-assembly--contig:-NODE-1101-length-10482-cov-4.22873_pt1 | contig 10482 bp, 7 predicted proteins | sample MGYA00153386_OBIT01 | MGnify analysis MGYA00153386 | reverse complement strand
ATGAAAAGGCCGTGTTGCTGGCCCAGCTTTACGGCCTGCCGATCTGCGACGCGAACATCGCGGCCAGCGCGCTGGAAGCGGGCTGCGACACCTTGTATTCCGAAGATTTCCAGCACGGGCAACGGCTCGACGGACTCACTGTAATGAACCCTTTCCGCTGAAGACGGCGCACCGACAGCCCATGACCCCCGACCTCTTCGACAACCCCCCGCCACCCGCCGATGCCGAGGCCATCACGCTGGCGCATTACGCCGAGCGGGCTTACCTCGAATACGCGCTCAGCGTCGTCAAGGGCCGTGCGTTGCCCGACGTGTGCGACGGCCAGAAGCCGGTGCAGCGACGCATCCTCTACGCGATGGAGCGCATGGGGCTGGCGTTCACCACCGCCAGCGGTCCGAAGCCGGTCAAGAGCGCGCGCGTGGTGGGCGATGTGCTCGGCCGCTTTCATCCGCACAGCGACCAGGCAGCGTACGACGCGCTGGTGCGCATGGCGCAAGATTTCAGCCAGCGCTACCCGCTGATCGACGGCCAGGGCAACTTCGGCTCGCGTGACGGCGACGGCGCCGCGGCGATGCGCTACACCGAGGCGCGCCTCGCGCCAATCGCACGGTTGCTGCTCGACGAGATCGACGAAGGCACGGCGAGCTTCGTGCCGAACTACGACGGCTCGACCACCGAGCCGCGCCAATTGCCCGGCCGGCTGCCGTTCGTGCTGCTGAATGGCGCCAGCGGCATCGCCGTCGGCCTGGCGACCGAGATCCCTAGTCACAACCTGCGCGAGGTCGCCCTGGCCGCGGTCGCGCTGATCCGCAACGACAAGCTCTCCGACGACGAACTCGCGGCGCTGCTTCCCGGCCCCGACTTTCCCGGCGGCGGCCAGATCATCAGCCCGCCGGCTGACCTCCGCGCCGCCTACGCGACCGGGCGCGGCAGCCTGAAGGTGCGCGCGCGCTGGAAGATCGAGGAACTGGCGCGCGGTCAGTGGCAGCTGATCGTCACCGAACTGCCGCCCGGCGCCAGCGCGCAAAAGGTGCTGGAAGAAATCGAGGAGCTGACCAACCCGAAGGTCAAGACCGGCAAGAAGGCACTGAGTGCCGATCAGCAGCAGTTGCGCTTGGCGGTGCTGGCCGTGCTCGACGCGGTGCGCGACGAATCGAGCCGCGATGCGCCGGTGCGGCTGGTGTTCGAACCCAAGACGCGCACCGTGTCGCAGGCCGAACTGATCACCACGCTGCTGGCGCAGACCAGCCTGGAAAGCTCGACGCCGATCAACCTGACGATGGTCGGCGCCGACGGCCGGCCGACGCAAAAGAGCCTGCGGCAAATCCTGGTCGAATGGATCGGCTTTCGGCTCGCCACGGTGCAGCTGCGCACGCAGTTCCGGTTGGGGCGCGTGCTTGCCCGCATCCACATCCTGGAGGGCCGGCAGCTGGTGCTGCTCAACATCGACGAGGTAATCCGCATCATCCGGCAGGCCGACGAGCCGAAGTCGGCGTTGATCGAACGCTTCGGCCTGAGCGACCGGCAGGCCGAGGACATCCTGGAGATCCGGCTGCGTCAGCTCGCGCGGCTGGAAGCCATCAAGATCGAGCAGGAATTGAAGGAGCTGCGCATCGAGCAGGGACGGCTCGAAGACATCCTGGCCAACCCGGGCACGCTGAAACGCACCGTGATCCGCGAAATCGAGCTCGACGCCAGGCAGCATGGCGACGAGCGCCGCACGCTGATCCAGGAAGAGAAGCGGTCGGTGGCCGAGGTGAAGGTGATCGACGAGCCGGTCACCGTGGTGGTTAGCCAGAAAGGCTGGGTGCGAGCGCTCAAGGGGCACGAGCTCGAACCGGCCACGCTGGGCTTCAAGGCGGGAGACGCGCTGCAGTCCACGTTCCCGTGCCGCAGCGTCGACACCTTGCTCGTGTTCGGCAGCACCGGCCGCGTCTATTCGGTGCCGGTCGCGCTGCTGCCCGGTGGCCGTGGCGACGGTCAGCCGATCACGTCGCTGATCGACCTCGAAAGCGGCACCCGGCCGGCGCACTGTTTCGCCGGCCACGCGCAGCACGTGTTGCTGCTCGCCGGGAGCGGCGGCTACGGGCTGCTGGCGCGCGTCGGTGACCTGATGTCGCGCCAGCGTGGAGGCAAGTCATTCCTGACGCTCGAGGCCGGCGAGTTGCTGCTGGCGCCGGCTCTGGCCGACAAGGCCACGCAGGTGGCCTGCCTGTCCTCGTCGAATCGGCTGCTGGTGTTCGGCCTCGACGAACTGAAGCTGCAGCCCGGCGGCGGGCGTGGCCTCACGCTGATGGACCTCGACGCGGCCGACACCCTGCTCGGCGTGATCGCGTTTTCCGGCGTCCTGCAGGTGTCGGGCACCGGTCGCGGCGGCAAGCCGAAGGAAGAAGCGCTGCGCGGCGCGGCTCTGGCAGCGCACGTCGGCAAGCGCGCCCGCAAGGGCAAGGCGCTCGACGGCATCAAGGCGCAACGGCTGCTGACGGCGCCGGCGTGACCGGCCACCGGTCGTCTTTGGCAGCGGCGGCGCCGCGGGCCTGAACTGTCGTTGATTGAAATCAAAAGGGCCGCGCACCGTCGGGGTCGCCAGGCGAATCCGGCCTGCCCGGGGCGCTAAGCTAACTTTGATTTGTTTCCCTTTCGTTCCTGCAGGGTCAATGCCGACCCCCGCGACCAAGCACCGCGACGCCCATGGCTCTGAATCCTTGTCCGCTTTGCGAACACATCAATCCGGCGAATTCCAAATTCTGCAATGCCTGCGGAAGTCCGTTGCCGATGGTCGCGTGCCCGCGCTGCGGCGAGATGAACGATCTGGCCGCGCCCGAATGCGCGGCTTGCGGCAGTGCCATGCTGGGTGCCATGCGTCAGGCGTCGGCAGATGCCAGCGGCCTGCGCCGCACCGATTCCTACGCCCGCTGGGCGATCGCGCCACCGGGTGACGCCGCGGTCGATGCCGACCGGAACGAGTCCGAGCGACCTGGCAAGACCACCGAAGACCGGAACCAGGTGCAGCGGCGCGCGCTGATCGACCGCCTGCTGGCGCCCGCGGACGCAGCCGGTTTTCGGGCGCCCCAGCCCGGCGGGCCGTCGCGCTCCGAGCTGCGGACAAGCCAGGTGGCAACGCAGCCCGACGCGCTGGCGGTGCCAGAGCGACCCCGTCCCGAGGCCGATCGCATGCCGCGTCTGACCGACGTGGTGACGCCTGCTGCGCGCCGCTCTCCGTGGCTGATTTATGGTCTACCGGCCGCCGTGCTGACGGTGGCGTTGGTCTGGATGTTCCGGTCTTTCGCGCCCGGCCCGGCCGGTGCACCGGCCATCAGCGCAGCGCCGGCATCGTCGGCGGCGGCGGAGTCGTCGGCCCGCAGCGCCGCCGACGCCCGCACGGCCGTCGCACGGGCCGCCGAGCAGATGGCCAGCGCGCCCCCGGCGGCAGGTGTGGCACTGCAGGACGCACGGCCTGACGCGGCATCTGCGTCTGCGTCTGCGTCTGAGTTTGCGTCTGCGTCTGCGTCTGCGTCAGCGCCGGTCACGGGTCCGGAGGCCATGCCCGCGGGTGCGGGCGCGGCGATGGCCGAGATCAGCCCCGGTGAACCCGTGGCGGCCGCACCACCTGCGGCGCCGCCCGTTGTCACACCCGGTGTGCCAGATGCCGACCGCGCCGTGGTGGCCAAGGCCGAGCCGGCGCCGCGCGCCAGTCGGGCAGGCACCGGCCGCGCGAGGGTTTCGCCAGCGCCGCCGCCGGTGGCCATGGCGCGCACGGTGGTCCCGCCGGCCCGCAGCGCGGCGCAGCCGGCCCGGGCCGCGCAAGCCGTGAACGCGCCGTGCACCCGTGCGATTGCAGCGCTCGGGCTGTGCACTCTCGAAGCCCCCTGACCACCCGCCTACAGTGACCCACGGAGACCCTGACCATGAGCCGCCCATTCGTTGCCACCTGTTTCGCCTTGATGCTTGCTTTGCAGGTTTTTGCCGCTGCGGCGGAGGTGAACTACAAGGTCGTCACGGCATCTGAGCGCGGCACCTACATCCAGGTCGGGCGCGACCTCGCGAAGTACGTCGCGCCGAACGCCGGCGTCAATTTGGAAGTGCTGCCCTCGGCCGGATCGGCCGAAAACGTGCAGCGCCTGCGCGAGGAGCCTGGCGTCAAGTTTGCGTTCGTGCAGTCCGACGTCTACCAGGCCTTCCTCGACCAGGCGGCGGCCGGCAATGCCAAGGCCAAGGAGATGATCCGGCCGCTGCGCGTCGTGATGCCGCTGTACAACGAGGAAATCTATTTTCTTGCCCGCTCCGACGCCGACATCAACTACGTCCACGAGATTCGCAACGTCAAGATCAATGTCGGGCCGCTGCGCAGCGGCACCGCGTTGTCGGCCACCACGCTGTATCGGCAGATGTTCAAAGCCGCGATCCCCGAAGAGAATGCCAGCTACCTGCCCAATGAAGACGCGCTGGTCAAGCTCATCAGCGACAAGACGCTCGACGTGGTGGTGGTGGTTGCCGGGCAGCCCGCCAAGCTGCTGGCCGACATGAAGCCGGAGGCGCGCGAGCTGGTCAAGCTGCTCAAGCTCGACCCCGACCACCCGGCCAGCAAGGCTGCGCTGGCGACCTACTTTCCGGCGACGGTGCGTGCCACGAGCTACCCGAACCTGCTGACCGAGGACCTGCCCGGTCTGGCGGTCAAGGCGTTTCTGGTGACATACGACTACACGAGGGGGGACACGGCCGCCGTGATGGGCCGCTTCGCCCGTGCGCTGTGCCAGGCGTTCCCGACACTGCAGTCTGAGGCGCACCCGAAATGGCGCGAGGTCGAGTTGGCGCTGCCCGAATTGGGCCGCGGCTGGCTCTATTACCCGCCCACCACGCGCGAACTGCGCGGTTGTCTGGCGGCCGCGAAGCAAAAGCCGAAAGTCGCGGCCTGCAATGCTCAGGAACGCGTGCTGGGGTTGTGTCCCTCCTGAACTTGGCGGCTTGCCCAGCCAGCGTGCCGGCCAGCAATCGCTGTAGCAGGCACGGTAGAAGGCACCGCCGTTCGTGAATCCGCGTGACCGACGGTCGGCGCTGATTCAACGTTCGCAGGCTGGCGCGGGTTCACGCTACAGAACATCGCAGCGGTCGGTCTTATTCTGTATACAGAGTACAGAATACGCCGAATGACCGCTCTATTGCTCAAGCTCAGCGCTGCGCCCGATCTGGTCGATCAGGTGTACCGCGCACTGCTGGACGCCATCAGCACCGGCGCGCTCGCCCCGGGCGCACGCATCACCCAGGAAGACCTGGCAGCCCAGCTGGCGGTGTCACGGCAACCCGTCATGCAAGCGCTGCGGCTGCTGAAAAAAGACGGCTTCGTGCTCGACGCACCCGGCCGCGGCTTGCTGGTAGCGCCGTTGAGCGTAGGCCGGATCGCCGACGTGTACCAGGTGCGCGGCGCGCTCGATGCACTGGCGGCGCGGCTGGCCGCGGAACGGCAGGCCCAGATCGATCCGGCGCTGATCGAGCAGGGCCGGCGGGCCGCCCGCAGTGACGACATCCAGGCCATGGTCGAGGCCGACATGGTTTTTCACGTCGCGATCTACGCGGCCAGCGGCAATCCGCTCATCGGGCCGAGTGCGCAGTTGCATTGGGCCCACTTGCGCCGGGTGATGGGCGCGGTGTTGCAGTCCGCGGGCCGGCGCGAGTCGGTGTGGGACGAACACGAGGACATCGCACGAGCCATCGGCGCCGGACAGGCCGATCGCGCCGTGCAATTGATCGACCGGCACAGCCTGCAGGCCGGCCAGAGCCTGGCAACCAGGCTGAACCACGTACTGAAAACCGAAGGAGCCCAACGATGAAACTCACAGCGCAGCAAATCGAGCAGTTCGACCGCGAGGGCTACCTGTTCTTTCCGGGACTGTTCACGCCCGATGAAAGCCGCAATTTGGTGGATGCGGTGCCCGAGTTGTACAGCCGCCGCGAGGCCTACAACGTTCGCGAGAAGGGCAAGGACGCGGTGCGCACCAATTTCGCCGCCCACCTGTACAGCGAGCCATTCGCGCGGCTGGCCCGGCACCCGCGCATGATCGAGCCGGTCGAGGCGCTGTTCGGCGAGCAGCTCTACATGCACCAGTTCAAGATCAACGGCAAGATGGCCTTCGAGGGCGATGTCTGGCAGTGGCACCAGGATTACGGCACCTGGCTGAACGACGACCTGATGCCCACCGAGCGCGCCATGAACGTGGCGATCTTCCTGGACGACGTGACCGAATACAACGGCCCGCTGATGTTCATTCCGGGCAGCCACAAGAAGGGCGTGATCGACGCCCGGCACGATCTGACCACCACCAGCTATCCGCTGTGGACCGTCGACCACGACCTGATCCGCCAGTTGGTCGACCGGGCCGGCGGGCGCGGCAGCTTCGATGCCGAAGGGCGTCATGTCGGTGGTGGCATCGTCTCGCCCAAGGGACCGGCCGGCTCGATGATCCTGTTCCATTCGTGCCTGGTGCATGCGTCGAGCAGCAACCTGTCGCCGTTCAATCGGGTCAGCGTCTACCTCAGCCTGTGTGCGGTGGGCAACCACATCCGCCGCTTCAAGCGCCCCGAATACATCGCGCACCGCGACTTCACGCCGATCGTGTGCCTGCCCGACGATTGCCTGCTGAAGCCGTACCCGGTCGACCTGCCGTGGAAAGACGGTCTGCCCGCCAGCGCGCTCGAATGTTCGACCGATGAACTGGCGGTGACGGCATGAGCCTTTACGCTCAATTGCAGAAACGCGCCGCCGACGGTCGGCCGGTGCGCATCGGCCTGATCGGTGCCGGCAAGTTCGGGTCGATGTACCTGGCCCAGATTCCGCGCACTCCCGGGGTGCATCTGGTCGGCATCGCCGACCTGAATCCGGGCGCGGCGCGCACCAATCTGGCGCGTGTCGGCTGGGACGCCGAGCGTTGCCAAGCCACGTCGCTCGATCGGGCCATTCAGACCGGCACGACCCACATCGGTGCCGACTGGGAGGCGCTGGTGCGGCACCCGGCGATCGACGTGATCGTCGAATGCACCGGCCACCCGGTGGCGGCGGTCGACCATTGCCTCGAGGCGTTCGCGCACGGCAAGCATGTCGTCAACGTGACGGTCGAGGCCGACGCCTTCTGCGGCCCGCTGCTCGCCCGCCGGGCGTCGGAAGCGGGTGTGATCTATTCGCTGGCGTTCGGCGACCAGCCGGCGCTGATCTGCGATCTGGTCGACTGGGCGCGCACCTGCGGATTCCCGGTCGTGGCGGCCGGGCGTGGCCACAAGTGGTTGCCTCACTTCAGCGAATCGACGCCTGACACGGTGTGGGGAAACTACGGCCTGACACCCGAGCAGGCCACGCGCGGCGGGCTCAACCCGAAGATGTTCAACAGCTTTCTCGACGGCTCGAAGCCGTCGATCGAATGCACGGCAGTGGCCAACGCCACCGGCCTGACGGTGCCCAGCAACGGCCTGCTGTACCCGCCTGCCAGCGTCGAAGACATCCCGTTCGTGACACGCCCGATCGGCGAAGGCGGCGTGCTCGAGCGCAAGGGCATGGTCGAGGTGATCTCGTCGCTGGAGGCCGACGGCCGCAAGATTCCGTACGACATCCGGATGGGCGTGTGGGTCACGGTGGAAGGTGAGACCGACTACATCCGCCATTGCTTCGAGGAATACAACGCCCACACCGACCCGAGCGGGCGCTACTTCACGCTCTACAAGCGCTGGCACCTGATCGGGCTGGAGGTCGGCATGTCGGTCGCCAGCGTCGCGCTGCGCGGCGAAGCGACCGGCGTGGCGACCACGTGGTGCGCCGACGTCGTGGCGACCGCCAAGCGCGACCTGCGCGTCGGCGAGATGCTCGACGGCGAAGGCGGCTACACCGTGTGGGGCAAGCTGCTGCCGGCCGACACCTCGGCGCGGATGGGCGGGCTGCCGCTCGGCCTGGCGCACGACGTGCGCGTGCTGCGCCCGGTCGCGAAGGGCCAGAGCCTGAGCTGGGCCGACGTCGCGATGGACACGACGACGCGCGCCTATCGGCTGCGTCGCGAGATGGAGTCGATGCATGCGGCACCGCAGCTGAAGACCGCGTGATGCCGAGCGTGGAATTGCTCATCCGCGGCGCGCAGGTGTGCGACGGCAGCGGCGCCGGCCCGCTGCGGCTCGACGTGGCGGTGGCCGCCGGCCGCATCGTCGCGGTCGGACCCGACCTGCCACGCGATGCGGCGCAGGTGATCGACGCCGGCGGTCTGGTGCTGATGCCGGGCATCGTCGACAGCCACACCCACTACGACGCGCAAATCACCTGGGACCCGCGCCTGCGGCCGTCGCCGGCCTCGGGCGTGACGACGGCAGTGATCGGCAACTGCGGCTTCACGATCGCGCCATGCCGACCGCGCGACCGCGATCTGACGATGCGCAACCTGACGCAGGTCGAAGGCATGTCGCTCGACGTGCTGCGCCGCGGCATCCGCTGGGGTTTCGAAACCTTTGCCGAGTACCTGGGACAACTGCGGGCTGGGGGCAGCGCCATCAACGTGGCGGCGTATGTGGGCCATTCGTCGGTGCGCACTTACGTGATGGGCGCCGATGCGGCCACGCGCGCCGCGACGGCCGGCGAAGTGGCGCAGATGCAGGCGCTGGTGCGCGGCGCGATGCAGGCCGGCGCGGTCGGCTTTGCCAGCAGCACCAGCCCGGCGCACAACGGCGAGGGCGGCAAACCGATGCCGTCGCGGCTGGCCGACGACGTTGAGCTGGCGGCGCTGGTGCAGGCGATGGGCGAGGGCGGCCACGGCGTCTTCATGTTGACCAAGGGCGGTCACACGTCGATGGATTTCCTCGAGTCGCTGGCAGCCGCCAGCGGGCGCCCGGTGATGGTGGCGGCGCTGCTGCACAACAGCACCAACGGCGGCGCGGTGTTCAACGACCTCGACGCGATTGCGGCCGCCAATGCGCGCGGCCACCGTCTGACGGGCCAAGTGTCGTGCTGCCCGCTGACGATGGATTTCACGCTCGCCTCGCCCTATCCGGTCGAAGGCCTGCAGGCTTGGCAGCCAGCGCTCGGGCTGGCCGGTGAGGCGCTGCGCGCGGTGCTGGCCGATGCCTCGTTTCGCACGGCGTTGCGCAGCGAACTGTCGCGGCCGGCCAGCTTCCGGCTGTTCAACGGCGAATGGGACAAGGTGCACGTGGTCGAGGTGGTGCGCGAAGAAAATCGGCCGCTCGAGCAGCGCACGCTGGCCGACATCGCGGCAGCGCAGGGTCGCGACCCGCTCGATGTGATGCTCGACCTGGCGTTGTCGGAAGACCTGCGCACCGTCTACACCGCGCAACTGCTCAACAGCGACGAGCAGGCCGTGGGCCGCATGCTGAACCACCCGAACAGCATCGTCAGCCTGAGCGACGCCGGCGCACACCTGACCTTCTTCAACGACGCCGGTTTCGGTCTGCACCTGCTCGGCCACTGGTCGCGCGAGCTGGGCGTCATGCCGCTGGGTGAGGCGGTGCGCCGTCTCACCTCGCATCCGGCGCAGGTGCTCGGGCTGCGCGGGCGCGGGCTGATTCGCGCCGGCTGCGCGGCCGACCTGCTGCTGTTCGACCCGGCACGTGTCGGCCGTGGCGCCAAGCGCCGCGTGCACGATCTGCCCGGCGGTGCGCCGCGGCTGAACACCGATGCGCTCGGCGTGCACGGCGTCTGGGTCAATGGCAGCCAAGTGGTCGATGCACAGGGCGCGTTGGCCGAGGCGCCGCTGACGGGCGCCTTGCTGACGGAATTCGACTGAGGCGCGCACGCCGTTCGGCTAAGTGGCGCACGCCGTTCGGCTCAGGCGCGCACCGCGTTCGGCGGAGGGGCGCGCACGCGGTTCTGCGGAGGCGCGCACGCTGTTCAACTCAAGCGCATGCCGTTCGGCCCAGGCGCAAACGCTTTTCGGCTGTCTGGCGCACACCATTCGACCGAGGCGTGCACATGCGAGCCCAACGATAATCGGGGTTGCGACACTGATCACTGCGTCCAGGTGAAATCTCCATGAATCCATTCAAGAAGCTGCTGGCCACCGCTGCACTGGGCTCGCTGGCCGCGGTGGCGGTGTTTCCCACGCTGGCCGCCAGTTCCGCCGCGTCGTCGGCCTCCGACAGCTTGGCAACGTCGGTGGGCAGCCTCTCGGGCTCCATCGAGAAGTCGAGCAACGCATCCTCCAAAACCACCGGCGTGGCCGAAGGCGACTACCGGATCATCGACGTGGCGGCAGCGCCTGACCGGCCCGGCATGGTGCGCATGAACTTGCAGCCGTTCGGCGATGCCGCACGGGGCGAGGCGTTTGTCATGGTCGTTCCGGGGCAGGCGGTCGAGCAGGCCGGCCTGGCGCGTGGCGACACGGTCAGCGCCAAGCTGCGTCCGTACGGCATCGAGTTTTCTGGCGGCACGGTCAAACAGCCGTTCTTTCTGGTGCTGCTCGACGACTGGTATCGGGACCTCGGCAGCCATGCTGTCGTGCT
>ENA-OBIT01001099-OBIT01001099.1-metagenomes-genome-assembly--contig:-NODE-1099-length-10497-cov-4.22783_pt1 | contig 10497 bp, 10 predicted proteins | sample MGYA00153386_OBIT01 | MGnify analysis MGYA00153386 | reverse complement strand
TTCGATGTCTGCCGCTGCAGGGGCTCCGAGCAGCGCCGACAGATCGCCACGCATCGCGGCAACGTCGCCGACGACCGTCACATTGCCCGGCGCCTCGATCGGGTGCACGAAACTGCGCAGGCCCCAAAAGCCCAGCGTGCCTGCCACCAGCGCCCACACGGCGAACGCGAAGACTCGAACCATCATCGTTTGATTATGATTCACCGGTCTTGTCGCTCCGGCGACCGAGCCGTAAGGAACCTTGCATGAGTGCCTCGTTTTTCCGCTGGCGCGGCCACGCGCTCCACAGCTTCCGCAGCCCGCGCGGTTTCACGCTGATCGAACTGATGGTGGTGCTCGTGATCATCGGCGTTTTGGCCGCGCTGATCGTGCCGAACGTGTTGAATCGGGCCGATGACGCGCGCGTCACCGCGGCCCGGACCGACGTCAACAACCTGCTGCAAGCGCTCAAGCTCTACAAGCTCGACAACCAGCGCTTTCCGAGCGCCGAACAGGGCCTTCAGGCGCTGGTCGCCAAGCCCTCCGCGGGGGCCGTGCCGCCCAACTGGAAGCCGTACCTCGACAAGCTGCCGAACGACCCCTGGGGCCGCCCGTACCTGTATTCGAATCCCGGTTTGAAGGGCGAGATCGACGTTTACAGCTTCGGAGCCGACGGCGTGATCGGCGGAGAAGCCAACAACGCCGAGGTCGGATCCTGGCAGTAGATGCGGCAGTGACTTCGGCAGTGACGCCCCGTCGGGCGCCCGCGCGGTGCCAGGTCGGCTTCACGCTGATCGAACTGCTGGTCGTGCTGGTGTTGATCGCTGCCGCCAGCGCGCTGGTCAGCCTGGCGCTGCGTGATCCGGCCAGTTCACGGCTTGAGCAGGAGGCGGCGCGGCTGGCGGCGTTGCTCGAAGGGGCCCGCGCCGAAGCGCGCGCCTCGGGCCTGGCGGCACGGTGGGAACCACGAGCGTTGCAAGACGGCAGCAGCGGCTTCCAGTTCGTCGGGCTGCCGGCGTCTGCCGAGCGGGCCACGCGCTGGCTCGATGCCGAGGTCACTGCCGAAGTGCCCGGCGGTGCCGTGGTGCTGGGGCCCGAACCCGTGATCGGTGCGCAGCGCATCCTGCTGCGGCTGGACGGACGCCGCCTGACCCTGGCGACCGACGGCCTCGGCCCGTTCGATGTGGTCGACAACGAACCGGAGCCCGCTCGTTGAACAAAGCCGGCCAACCACCGGCGCGCGGCTTCACCTTGATCGAGGTGCTGGTGGCGCTGACGATCGTGGCCGTGACGCTCGGCGCCGGCATCCGCGCAGCCGGCGCGCTGAGCAGCAATGCGCAGCGCCTGAGCGATGTCAGCGCGGCGCAGTGGTGCGCCGACAACCAGCTCACTGCGCTCAAGCTGGAGCGCCAGTACCCTGGCATCGGCGATGTCGATTTCGCCTGTGTGCAGCTTGGCCGCAGTTACCGCGGCAAGCTGATCGTGCGCGCCACGCCGAACCCCAACTTCCGTCGTGTGGAGGCCCAGATCAGCGACGAAGGCGGATTGCCGGTGCTGACGCTGTCGACCGTGCTGTGGCGGTTCGGATGAGGCTTCGGACAAGGCTTCAGACAAGGCGCCGCAGCGTCGGATTCACACTCGTCGAAGTGCTGGTGGCGATGCTGGTGATGGCGGTGATGGCCGTCATGGGCTGGCAGGGCGTGGACGGCATCAGCCGCGCGCGCCTGAACAGCCAGGAGCGACTGGAACGCACGCTGCGGCTGAACACCGTGATCGCGCAGTGGGAACAAGACCTGGCCTCGGTGCAGGAGACGCAGGCGGTGCCGGCGTTATTGTTCGACGGCGCGACGCTGCGCCTGACGCGCCGCACCGAGGCCGGCATGCAGGTGGTGGCGTGGTCGCTGCGCCCGCAGACGGCTGCGGCTGCGGCTGCGGCTGCGGCTGAGCCCGATGCCGCGGCCGTCGCGGGCGGCAACGCCTGGTTGCGCTGGTCCTCGCCGGTGGTGACGCGCAACCAGGACCTGCAGGACCAGTGGCTCACCAGCCAGCAGCTGCAAGGCCGCGAGCCGGGCCAGTTGCGCACGCTGGAAGGCTTGTCTCAATGGCAGGTCTATTTCTTTCGCGGCAACGCCTGGAGCAACGCGCAATCGAGCGCCGACGTGCAGCCGCCCGAAGGAGCCGGCAGCGCACCGGCGCGCCAGACCTTGCCGACCGGGGTGCGGCTCGTGCTCGACTTTGCCGACGGCAGCGGCCAGAACGGCAGCCTGACCCGCGACGTGGCGTTGGGGCCGCAGGCGCCATGACCCACCCGGCTGGCGAACGAAGCGCCCAGCGCGGCGCGGCGCTGCTCACGGCGATGATCATCGTGACGTTGATTGCGACGATGTCTGCCACGATGGTGTGGCAGCAGTGGCGCGCCGTGCAAATCGAGGCCGTGGAGCGGGCGCGCACGCAGTCGGCCTGGCTGCTGTCGGGCGGCCTCGATTTCGCGCGCTTTTTTCTGCGCGAGGACCGCACCGCTCGCAACGGCGGACCGGTCAGCCTGAAGGGCGCCTGGGCCACGCCGCTGCAGGAAGCCAAGCTGTCGAGCTTTCTGGCGGTCGACAAGAGCAACGTGGACGATGCGCCCGAGGTTTTTCTGGCCGGCAGCATCACCGACGCGCAGGCCCGCTACAACCTGCGCAATCTGGTCGATGCCGACGGCAAGATCGTCGCCGCCGAGGTGAGCGCGCTGGGCAAGCTGTTCGACAGCATCGGCGTCGCGCCCGATCTGGCCGCCACGGTCGCCACCGGCATGCGCGACGCGACGGCGCGGCCCGGCAGTCCCGGACTTCCAGAGAATGCGCCGCTGATGCCCCAGAACGTCGCGCAACTCGCCTGGTTCGGTCTGCCCGCCGCCAGCCTGCGCCTGATGCAGCCATTCGTGGTGTTGTTGCCCCGGGCGACTCCGGTCAACCTGAACACCGCCCCGCGCGAAGTGCTGGCGGCCGCCATCGACGGCCTGACGGTGGGAGGCGCCGAGCGCTTGGTCGAGGCCCGCACCAGCCGCGGTGCAGCGCTGGCCAACCTGCAGGAGGCCAAGAGCCTGCTGCCGGGCGTGACGACGCTGGATGCACGGCGGGTCGGCGTGTCGTCCAATTTTTTCTTCGTGCAGACCCGCATCCGTCTGGAAGACCGCGTGCTCGAAGAGCAGTCTCTGGTGGAGACACGCGGCCTCGAGATCGTGCCGTTGCAGCGCCGGCGCATCAGCAGCCGCGACCCCGCGGGTTGAAATCGGCCCGCCTTCCGGTGCTGCTTGTGACTTCCGCCGTCTCCCGGCCTGCCTAGAATCAAGTTCAGCTGTGACTTACTGCCCATGTCCATCCTCGTGATCCAGATTCCGCCGCGCCAGCGGCTGCGCGCGCGCAGCCCGGGCGCTGTTGAACCGGCAGGGCGCGCGCCGGGGCAGGAGTACGACTACGTGCTGAGCGACGACGTCATGACGCCGCTGGCCGAAGGGCGCAGCGCGCCGGCGCTGTGGCCGAAGGCCGGGCAGGTGGTGGCCGCATTGTCCGAGACCGACGTCAGCTGGCACCGCATCACCTGCCCGAAGGCGCCGACCGCACGCCTGCGCGCCGCGCTGGTGGGCGTGCTCGAAGACGCCCTGCTGGCCGACACCGACACGGTGCACCTGGCGCTGGCACCCGACGCCGTGGCCGGGCAGCCGACCTGGGTCGCCGCAGTCGACCGCGGCTGGCTGCGCGTCGAACTGGCCGCACTGGAACTGGCGCAGATCTTTCCCGACCGGGTGGTGCCGATGGCCTGGCCCGACGACCCGCCATCAGGCCATTTCGCGTTGGCCGATGCCAACGATCCCGCCACGGCCACGTTGACCTGGTCGCACGCGGGCGGCGTGGCGCAGCTGCGGCTGCAGGGCGGGCTGGCCCGCGCCATGATTTCCAGCCCGCCGCCACCGGGCACGCGCTGGAGCGCCACGCCGGGCGCGGCCGCCGTGGCCGACGGCTGGCTCGGCGCACCGGTCAGCGTCACCGCTGCCGGCCCGCGCCTGCTGCAGGCGGCGCGCAGTTTGTGGAACCTGCGCCAATTCGATCTGGCGCGCCGCAACCGAGGCGCGCGCGCGCTCGGCGATTCGCTGCGCCAGTTTTTCAGTGCGGCCTGGCGGCCGGTGCGGTACGGCCTGCTGGCACTGTTGCTGGTGCAGGTCGCCGGCCTGAACCTGTGGGCTTGGCAGCAACAGCGCGCCATCGAAGTCAAGCGCACGGCGATCGCCGGCCTCGTGAAGGCCACCTATCCAAAGGCCGGCGAGCTCGACATCCAGCGCGACGCCGCCGCCGTGATGAAACGTGAATCGCAGGCACTGCGCAGCCGCGCCGGGCAGCCCGGCGACGACGATCTCGAAACGATGCTCGAAGCCGCCGCCACGGCGTGGCCGGCCGAGCGGGGCCCGGTCAATGGCGTGAAGTTCGAACCCGGCAAGCTGAGTCTGGCCGCTGCCGGATGGACCGAGCCGCAGGTGGCGCGTTTTCGCGACCTGCTGCGTGCCGGCGGCTGGCAGGTCGATGCAGCCGACGACCGGTTGATCCTGACCCGCAGCCGGGCCGCGGGCGTCTCGTGACGAGCCCGACAGCCATGAACCTCGTCCGGGCTGCGGCACCGACACCGTCGGCGACGATCCACGCCGCACGGATCTCCGCATGACGAACTCGGCCCGAACGACACCCACCACGCTGGCCGGAGGCCGGCAACGAGGCGCAACCTGGTGGCGCGGACTCGCGTTGCGCGAGCGCCGCATGCTCGGCGCGATGCTCGCCGTGGTCGGGCTGGCGGTGCTTTGGCTGGTGCTGATCCAGCCGGCTTGGCGCGCGGTGCGGGCGCGCCACGCTCGACCAGCTCGACGCCCAGCTGCAGCAGATGCAGCGCGTGGCCGCCGAAAGCCGCAACTTCGCCGACGCGACGCCGGTGTCGGTGGCCCAGTCCAGCCTGGCGTTGCAGGCCGCCACCGCGCAGCTCGGCGACCAGGCCAGGATCGTGCTGCAAGGCGACCGCGCCACGCTGACGCTGAACGGCATCGACAGCAACGACTTGCAAAGCTGGCTGACCGAGGCGCGCAGCGCGGCGCGGGCGCGCCCGATCGAGGCGCAGCTGACACGCTCGCCGCAGGGTTACAGCGGAACGCTGGTGGTGCAGTTGGCGGGCACGCCGTGACCGGGCTGCGACGTGCACGCGGCGGCGCCGCATCGGCATCGGTTTGGGGCGAATCGACCTTGGTCGAATCGGCCTGGGAACGGTCACGCAACGCCGCCTGGCGATGGGCGATCGGCGGCGTGGCGGTGGGCGCGATCGCAGCGCTGCTGCTGTTCGCGCCGGCCGCCTGGCTGGCCGAAGCCGTCGCCCGTGCTACTGGGCAGCGGCTGCTGCTCGCGCAGGCGCGCGGCACGGTGTGGAACGGCAGCGCCGTGATGGTGCTGACCGGCGGCCCGGACAGCCGCGACGCGAGCGCTCTGCCGGGCCGCGTCGAATGGACCCTGCGGCCAGGCGGCCTCGGCTTGCAGCTGCAGGCGCGGCACGCGTGCTGCCTGAACGGCGCCGTGTCGGTGCACCTGGCGCCGGGCATCGGCCGCCTGCGCGCCACCCTGCAGCCGGTGGCGGGCTGGGTCGGCCAATGGCCGGCCGCGTGGCTGAGCGGCCTGGGCACACCCTGGAACACCCTGCAGCCCGGCGGCATGTTGCGGCTGATGTCGCCAGGCTTGGCGGTCGAGTCGGTGCAAAACCGCTGGCGCCTGGCCGGCCGCGCCGAAGTCGAACTGGTCGGCGTCTCGTCGCGCTTGTCGACCCTGCCGACCCTGGGCACCTACCGGATCAACCTGGTGGCCGATCCGGCCGATCCCGGCGCCGCGCAGTTGCAACTGTCGACCCGCGAAGGCGCGCTGCAGCTGTCAGGCAGCGGGCAGTGGGGCACCGGCGGCGTGCGCCTGCGAGGCGAGGCGCGCGCCGCGGCCGGCAACGAGGCGGCGCTGTCGAACCTGCTGAACATCATCGGACGGCGCGACGGCGACCGTTCTGTCATTTCGATCGGATGAGCATGAAGCGTCACGCACCCTCCCCCTTCCGCGGGCGAACGCTCCCGGCCGCACTCGCCGCGGCGATGTTGTCGGTGGCGCTGTTGCCACCCGTTTTGGCGCAGTCGGCCGGCGCCCGCTTCCGCGGCGCACCGGTCACGTTGAATTTCGTCAATGCCGACATCGAGGGCGTAGCGCGCGCGATGGCGGTCATCCTGAAGCAGCAATTTTTGGTCGACCCGCGCGTCAAGGGCAACATCACGCTGTACAGCGACGAGGCGCTGACGCCGCGAGAGGCCTACCTGAGCTTCCTGGCGGCGCTGCGCGGCCTGGGCTTCACGGTGGTCGAAGTCGGCGGGCTGTTCAAGGTCGTGCCCGAGGCCGATGCCAAGCTGCAGACCGGCACGGTGTCGGTGGGCGAGGTGTCGCGCCGCGGCGACCAGGTCATCACGCAGATCTTTCGGCTCGGCTTCGAGAATGCCAACAACCTGGTACCGATCCTGCGGCCGTTGATCAGTCCGAACAACACGATCAATGCCAATCCCGGCAACAACTCGCTGGTCATCACCGACTACGCCGACAACCTGCAGCGCATCGCCAAGATCATCGCTGCGATGGACACGCCGGCCGGCGGTGACATCGAGGTGATCCCGCTCAAGAACGCGGTGGCCTCCGACATCGCCGCACTCGTGCAGCGGCTGACCGAGACCGCCGGCGCGCCCGGGCTGCCGTCTGTGCCGGGCAGTGCCCCGCCGGCGATCCTGGTCGACGCACGCAGCAACTCACTGGTGGTGCGGGCACCGAATCCGTCGCGCATGGCCGGCATCCGCAGCCTGATCAACAAGCTCGACCAGCCGCCCCAGGGCAGTGCCACCACCGGCAACACCTGGGTGGTGCACCTGAAGAATGCCGATGCGACCAAGCTGGCGGCGGTGCTCCGGGCAGCCTTCAGCAGTTCCGGCGCGAGCGCTGGCGGGGCTGGTGGCGGCGCTGCGACGTCCCTTCTGAATCCCACGCAAGCGCCCGCTGGTACCGGCGGCGCGGCGGGCATGTCGACCGCGTCGTCGACGCCGATCAGCGCCTCGGCCGGCCCGTCCACCGGCGGCTTCGTGCAGGCCGATCCGTCGACCAACTCGCTGATCATCAGCGCGCCCGAGCCGATGTACCGGCAGCTGCGCATGATGATCGACCAGCTCGATTCGAGGCGCGCTCAGGTCTACATCGAAAGCATGATCGTCGAGGTGTCGGGCGACAACGCCGCCGACTTCGGCTTCCAGTGGCAGGGCCTGATCGGCAAGTCGGGCGACAAGACCGGCCTGGTGGGCGGCACCAATTTCACGCCGGCCGGCGGCGCCGGCAACATCATCAGTTTGCAGGCCGGCGCAGCTGCCGGCACGGTCTCGCTGGGCGAGGGCATCAACATCGGCCTGCTGCGCAACTACGGCGGGGTCTACGCGCTGGCGGCGATCGCGCGCGCGCTGCAAAGCCAGACCAACACCAACATCGTCAGCACGCCGAACCTGATCACGCTGGACAACGAGGAAGCCAAGATCGTGGTGGGCAGCAACGTGCCCTTCGTCACCGGCCAGTTCACCAACACCGGCACCGCCACCACCAGCCCGTTCCAGACCATCGAGCGCAAGGACGTCGGCATCACGCTGCGCATCAAGCCGCAGATCGGCGAAGGCGGCACGGTGCGCATGTCGATCTACCAGGAGGTCTCGACCGTCAGCGACAAGGTGGCGCCCGGCACCACCAATGCCGGCCCGTCGACCAACAAGCGCCTGATCGAATCGAACGTGGTAGTCGACGACGGCGGCATCATCGTGCTCGGCGGCCTGATCGAGGACCGCTTCGTCGAAACCCGCTCGCAGGTGCCGCTGCTGGGCGACATCCCGTACCTGGGCTCGATCTTCCGAAGCCAAAGCCGCACCAAGAACCGCACCAATCTGATGGTGTTCCTGCGCCCGGTGGTGCTGCGCGACGCGTCGAGCGCCGACAAGCTGTCGCTCGACCGCTACGACATCATCCGGTCGCAGCAAAAGGACGCGCAGCCGACGCCGAGCCAGCTGATGCCGATCAACGAATCGCCGGTGCTGCCGCCGCTGCGCGAGGGCGAGCCGATGAACCCGCTGGCAGTGCCGGCGCCGTTGCAGCAGAACCTGCAGTCGCGCCAGCAGAAGGAGCCTGTGCGTCCCGCACCGGCCACCGACACCGTCGAACCACCGAAATATTAGGACGACACGACACGATGGGCGCGCGCCACCCCCTGCCTTACGCCTACGCCAAGGCGCACACGCTGCTGCTCGAAGACGACGGCGCGAGCCTGGTGCTGTGGGCGCCCGAAGGCGTCACGCTGCCTGCGCTGAGCGAGGTGCTGCGCCTGTACGAGGTCGATGCGCTCGAACGCGAGGCCGCGGTGTCGCTGGCGCAGCGCATCGCGGTGGTGTATGCCGGTGGCGAGTCGAGTGCGGCGACGGTGATCGGCGAGGTCGAAAGCGCGGTCGATCTGTCGCGCATGATGCAGGAGCTGCCAGCCATCGAGGACCTGCTGGAAGCCTCGAACGACGCGCCGATCATCCGCATGCTGAACGCGCTGTTGACGCAGGCGGCCAAGGACGGCGCCTCCGACATTCACATCGAACCCTACGAACGCAGCAGCTCGGTGCGCTTTCGGGTCGACGGCACGCTGCGCGAGGTGGTGCAGCCGAACAAGGCGCTGCACGCCGCGCTGATCTCGCGCCTGAAGATCATGGCCGAGCTCGACATCGCCGAGAAGCGCTTGCCGCAGGATGGCCGCATCTCGCTGCGCATCGGTGGCCGCGCGGTCGACGTGCGCGTCTCCACGCTGCCGTCGTCGCACGGTGAACGCGCCGTGCTGCGCCTGCTCGACAAGGGCGAATCGAAGTTCACGCTCGAAGGCCTGGGCATGAGTGGCGACGTGTTGAGCGAGTTCCACCGGCTGATCCAGCAGCCGCACGGCATCCTGCTGGTGACCGGCCCGACCGGCTCGGGCAAGACGACCACGCTGTACGCCTCGCTCGGCCGCATCGACACCGCCGGCACCAACGTGCTGACCGTGGAAGACCCGGTCGAGTACGAGCTCGGCGGCATCGGCCAGACGCAGGTGAATCCGAAGATCGACCTGACCTTCGCCAAGGCGCTGCGCGCGATCCTGCGCCAGGACCCCGACATCATCATGATCGGTGAGATACGCGACTTCGAGACCGCGCAGATCGCGATCCAGGCCTCGCTCACCGGCCACCTGGTGCTGGCCACGGTGCACACCAACGACGCGCCCAGCACGATCACCCGGATGATCGACATGGGTGTCGAGCCGTTCCTGCTGTCCAGCAGCCTGATCGGCGTGCTGGCGCAGCGGCTGGTGCGCAAGCTGTGCCCGCACTGCAAGCGCGTCGATGCGCGCGGCCGTTACCACCCCGTCGGGTGTGCGCAATGCAGCAGCACCGGCTACAAGGGCCGCACCGGTGTCTACGAACTGATGTCGGTCGACGACAAGGTGCGCTCGCTGATCCACAGCCGCGCCGCCGAATCGCAGATCTTCGTCGCTGCCGAAGCCGCCGGCCTGCGCTCGATGCGCGAGGACGGCGAACGGCTGGTGACGGCGGGCATCACCTCGCCCGAAGAAGTGATGCGGGTCACGCAAGAGTAAGCCGATGCCGGCGTACAAATTCGAAGCACTCGACGCCAACGGCAAGTCCACCACGGGACTGCTGGAGGCCGACAACGCACGCGCGGCGCGCTCGCAGTTGCGGGCCCAGTCGCTGGTGCCGCTGGGCGTCACGCAGGTCGCCGGCCGCAACACGCCGGGCGAAGGCCTGCGCTACACCCGGCGCGTGTTCAACACCACCGGCCTGGCCGTGTGGACCCGACAGCTCGCCGGGCTGGTTGGCTCGGGCTTGCCGCTGGAGCGCGCCCTCACGGCGCTGAGCGACGAGGCCGACGATGCGCCGCAGCGTGAACTGGTGGCGCACCTGCGCAGCGAGGTCAACGCCGGCTCGCCGTTTGCGCGTGCGCTGGGCAGCGCGCCACGCGAATTCGACGAGGTCTACCGCGGCGTGGTGGCCGCCGGCGAGCAAAGCGGCGCGCTCGGCGCTGTGCTCGAGCGGCTGGCCGACGACCTGGAGGAACGTCAGGAACTCAAGGCCAAGCTGATCGGCGCGACGCTCTATCCGGCGATCGTGTCGCTGATCGCCGTGGTCATCGTGATCTTTCTGGTCACCTACGTGGTGCCGCAGGTGGCGTCGGTTTTCACCAGTTCCAAACGCGCGCTGCCCGGGCTGACGGTGGCGATGCTGGCGATCAGCGCGTTCCTGCGCCACTGGGGCTGGCTGCTGCTGCTGATCATTGCGGGCGGCGTGACGACGTTGCTGCTGATGCTGCGCAACGAGGGCTTTCGCGAACGCTTCGACGCCGGCTGGCTGCGGCTGCCGCTGAT
>ENA-OBIT01001096-OBIT01001096.1-metagenomes-genome-assembly--contig:-NODE-1096-length-10518-cov-4.63204_pt1 | contig 10518 bp, 8 predicted proteins | sample MGYA00153386_OBIT01 | MGnify analysis MGYA00153386 | reverse complement strand
ACCGTCAAATTCGGCCTACGTTCGCCGATAGTCACAGTTCTGTGAACCGTGTACCTTGGCGAAGGTCACTTTGTTGCGTTGCAACACCGATGATCCGTACAGGCCGGTGGGTCTCAACCCAGAGCTCACCATGAAATCAATCAAGCAAATAGGCCAAGCGCCCATCGTAGTTCGCATACAACCGTCGGCCGCGTACGTTGGAATTTCTCGCGCGTACCGTTATCAACTGATCTGGCGTGGAGACCTCGTCAAGATCAAGCTTGGCGGGCGTGCTGCCGGGATTCGTCGCTGTGACCTCGATGCTTGGGTAAATACCCAAGCTGGGCAGTAAGCCATGTACGACAGCAACATCGGCGCCGCGGCGCCGGGGTTCGGTCACGTCCAAAGCCGCTGCAAATATCGATTCAGTTCCGTGTGCATTTGACTATCTGCACCTGTTCGTGAACATCTCACTGCGGCAGCACGGCATAACTCGGCGCGATCGCTCATGCCTTTCAACCAGTGCTGCTGCATCAGCCGGGTACCTTCGGCTTGCCGCTGAGCTGGCCGTAGTTCTTCACGTCCAACGCGTTGGGCTGGATGGAGCGCGTGCTGTACAGCGACGCAAGCGACTCTGCCGCTGCACCTGGGCAACTTAGCGATCACCCCCACCCCCCGGTGCGTCAACCTGTCACCCACCAATCAGGTCCCCGGCGTGTTGCTCAGCTGCACCATTCTCGTTTCGATGCCAGACTGCATTTTTTCCGCGATCGGTGTTGTACTTAAATTCGAGGCCGCCTTGAAAATGAGGTCTTTTTGTGACGAAGCACACGTTCAATCGTCGCGTATTGATACTTCGACGCTTTTAATGCCATGTGGCAAAGTTCAATGGAGTTGTCCTGATGATCAATTCGCAGCGCGCTGTCGTGTCACCGTCTTCCTCGCCTGGCCACATGTTCACGGTGCCTTTCGTGCACCGTTTGCTCTTTACGCACGACATTTTCGGCAGTGCTGAACGCTCTGTGCTCGCTTCAGTGTTGGAACCTTCTGGTGAACTGGCGCCGAAAGTGCAATTTTGGATCGACGCACAAGTGCTTGCAGCGCAACCCGCTCTGCCGCTGGCCATCGATGCGTTTTTCGCAAGCCAAAGTGGACGCTTGCAAAACGCCGGTGTGCACACCATCGCAGGCGGCGAAGCCGTAAAAAATGATTGGGCCCACGTCGAGCGAATGTTGGCAACCATCAATGATTCCGACCTAGATCGCCGCAGTTACATGGTCGTCATCGGAGGCGGCGCCGTGCTCGACGCTGTGGGCTTTGCGGCGGGCACCGCGCACCGTGGCATTCGTTTGGTGCGCCTGCCGACCACCACACTGGGGCAGGCCGACTCTGGCGTGGGTGTGAAGAATGCAGTCAACCGTTTTGGCAAGAAGAATTGGCTCGGGACTTTTGCTGTGCCTTGGGCAGTCATCAACGACACGACGCTGCTTGCCTCGTTGCCTGACCGCGACTTTGCAGCCGGATTCAGTGAGGCGGTCAAGGTTTCACTGCTGAAATGCCCCATCGCATTTGCCGGTCTGCACCGCGACGCCGCCCGGATTCGCAACCGAGAGCCCGCCGTGGTCTTGCCCGCACTTCGAAACGCGGCTGAGATGCACCTGCGACACATCACTATTGGTGGCGACCCGTTCGAGGCGCTGGAAGCACGCCCGCTGGACTACGGCCACTGGTCGGCGCATCGGCTGGAGGGCATGACCAACTTCGGCGTTCGGCACGGTGAGGCCGTCAGCATCGGCGTGTCTATCGACAGCGTGTATTCGTCACTCGTGCACGGGCTGCCCGGTCGCGACGCAGAGCGCATCCTGCAGACTTTGCTCAATCTTGGGCTGCCGATCGATCATCCGGCGCTGGACGACAGCGACGCGCTGTTTGCTGGGTTGGAAGAGTTCCGTCAACATTTGGGTGGCCGCTTGACGCTGACCATGTTGCACCGCATCGGCGAGCCGCTGGAAGTGCACGAGGTCGACACCGCCGCCATGGGCCAGGCAATTCGACATGTTCGGCGGGTTGCACGGGCGCATGCCGGCGACACGCAGGCGGTCGCCGATGCCATGGCCTGACGCGGCGACGACCGTGGGTCCGCAAACAGCGCAGGGGGCAGCAACGCCGATGTTGACATCGCTGCGGCCGCTGTTGGTGCGGCTTAACAACACCAAGCGGATGCGCAGCGACGACGAGCCACACCGCAGCATGGCAGCGCGCAACTTTGCCCGCGCGTGGCGCGACTTGGCTGCAGGCGCCGACGTGGAAGCGGTCGCTTGGCGAGAAACAGCGGCGGCGATGGCGACGGTCGTACTTGGCGCCATTGACGCTGCGTCTTTACGCCGGGCAGGGCTGGCCGAAGACGCGCTGCACACCATGCTGTGCACCGCCATCGTGAACGCAGGCGACGCATTGACGCCTGCCGTCCTTCAGCGGCTGACCGCTGCGGTGCCGGCTCTCATTTCTGGTGCGAGCAACACGGGTGAGCCTGTGCCACGCTTCGTGCAACGGTTGCAGGATCAGCCTCGCGCAGGCGCCACATCGCCCACCGCCGACCGATTGATGCTGGAGCCCGCTGAAAGCCACGCCGACCACAGCCAGGCGGTCGCCATCGCGGCCGTCCTCATTGCCGGGCAGGCTGGTGCGAACGTCGCTGCGCCATTTCTCGCAGGCCTGTCGCATCACCTGCACAACGCGACGCTGCCCGACGGAGGCTTTGCGGCGGAAGAACTGCTCGGTTCGCATTGGCCTGCACTGGTCGAGCAAGCGCGCAAGCAGGCGCTGTGTGAATTGCCGCCGCGTCTTGCCGACCAGGTGCGACAGGCATGGACTTTGGTGGACCGTGCGGACGACGATCCATCGCGCGCCTTCCAGACTGCCGACGTGTTGGACCGTGTGATCGAAGCCGGGCACTTTGAACAAATTGCGCGCTACCGCCTGGCCGATGCGTTGGGTGCGCGCGGGCTCGTGCATGCGGGGCCGCTGCAAAGCTTTCAGCAGGGCGTCCTCGCCCTGGCAGGCTTTGCCACATGACGACGGCTGCGCTGCTCGACCCGATCAGTGGCCGGCCGCTCGTGCAGGTGTCGCGCCATGTGCTCAGCGACGGCGCTTCGCGCTGGCCGGTACTCGACGGCATAGCCTACCTGCGGTCTGGGCTCGCAGACCAACCCAGACCAGCCGGGCTTCGTCGGGCGGCGCTGGCAGCCATCGACGCGGGCGACGAGCGCGGCGCGCTGGCGCTGTTGCTGACCGACCAAGACAGCCACGCGCCGCTGCCTGCACCGTCGCTTGAAACCACGCTGGCCTTGGTGGATGCCGTTCGCGCCAAGCAGGAAACGCTGCGTGGGGCCATGCGCGCGCTGAACTTCGGGCCGGTGGCCGACTACTTTGCGCACCGCACCTCGACCCCTACATTTCTGTCGGGTTTGGCGCTGCTTGCCCACGCCGGCCGGCCGCGAGGGATCGTTGTTGAGCTTGCCTGTGGCATCGGCCATTTCCTGCGCGAATTGTCTGCGCACGGCGTGCCTGCGCTCGGCGTCGATCTGGTTTTCGCCAAGCTCTGGTTGGCCCATCACTTCGTCGCCACCGACAGCACGCTCGTGTGCGCCGATGCAGTCCAGGTCCCGGTCGCGTGCCCACCGGCAACGACCGTTTTCTGCCACGACGCGTTTTACTTCTTCGCTGACAAAGGCCAGGCAGCACAGCGCTGGATGAAGCTGGCTGGCAACAGCGGCAGCGTCCTCATTGGCCATGCGCACAGTGCCCTCGTGGCCCAGTCGGTGGCCGGATCGCCACTGACACCGGCCGGCTACGCAGCACTGTTTCCGGGTTGTACGATGTTCGACGACGCCGATCTGACAGCCAGCGCATTGGCCTTCACGCGCGCGCCGCACCGCGACATCGACACGCTTGATGCCGCCGACGCGGTGGCCATGGTTTGGTCTTGCCAGCCACAGCCATTGCTCGAAGCATCAAAAAATGGGTCGCGTAATCCGTGGTGGCCTGACATCCTGCAGTCGCCGGCCGCCACGCCGCTGCGTCTGAACCCGCTGCTGGCATCGCGCGATGGTTGCGCTGACCCGCTGTGGCCGAGCCCGCGCTTCGCCGCCGAGTACGCGTCGCAAGCGAGCTACCTCGATGGGCCGATGCCATCGCCGCAGCAAATTGCTCGGGCTGCAAACGGCATGCGCGACGACGGCGAAATCGCTGCGCTGGCACGCCGCCGCGTGCTGGTGGATGTGCCGGAGCGCTGGTGATGGGACGCCGTCTCGGTTGGGCGGTGGTCGGATGTGGCTGGGTGGCGCGCGATTTCGTCGTGCCGGCAATTCAGGCCAGCGCCAACAGTCGCCTGGTGGCTGCCTGCGACCTCGATCCGCAGGCGTTGTCTGCGCTCGGCGGCAACGGATTTTTGCGGACCACCAGCTTGCCCGAACTGCTGCGCACGGAAGGCGTCGACGCGGTCTACATCGCCGCGCCCAACGACGTGCACCGAGCTTTGACGAGCCAAGTCGCTGCCGCAGGCAAGCATGTGCTGTGCGAAAAGCCGATGGCCTGCAACAGCGCTGATGCACGCGCAATGGTCGACGCGTGTGCCTCCGCTGGCGTCACCCTGGCCACTGCGTTCGATCAGCGCTACCACGCTGCTCACCGCGCTCTGGGCGCGATGGTGCGACAGGGCCGACTCGGCGACGTGACACAGGCACGCCTGCACTACGCGTGCTGGTTGCCACCTGGCTGGGCCAGTGACAACTGGCGCATTGACCCGGAGCGGGCAGGCGGCGGCGCCGTGATCGACTTGGCACCGCACGGGCTGGACTTGCTGGAGACCGTGCTCGACGACCGCATCGAGCAGCTGGTGTGCATGACGCAGCACCGCATCCACGACTATGCGGTCGAAGACGGCGGCGTGTTGCTGGCACGGCTGGCCAGTGGCACGCTGGCCACGTTGCACGTGGGCTACAACTGTCCGGAAACCTATCCGCGGCGCGTCCTGGAAATCATCGGCACGCGCGCGCGGGCCCTGGCTGTCAACACGATGGGCCAGACCGCAGGCGGCAGTTTGAGTTTGATCAACGCTGCCGACGGCCAAGAGGAAGCGGTGCCGCTGGTCGACGACCACTGCCCGTTTCTGTTGCAGATCCAGGCCTTTGCCGACGCGGTGCTGGACCGGCGGCCCTACGCCTACCCGGCTGCGGGTGACGTGCGCCTGGCCACTCTGCTGGGGGCCGCCCTGTCATGCCATTGACGCGTCTGGCCTGCACCCACTGCGGCCACTGGCACTTGTGGTTTGAGGGCAGCGCGCCGCCTCAGTGCCACGTCTGCAGCGATGTTCGCAACGCTTTGCCCGAGAACGGATTTCGCTTTGCTGGCGTTGCAGAAGTGGCCGCAGGTTCCCGCAGTGTTTGCGAGGAGGTGCTGCCAGGTGTGTTCGGCGTGCGCTCGGAACCTCAGCTCGGCCTCGGCTCGACCGGCTGGGTCATCGAACGCGCCGACGGCAACGTCGCCTTTGAAGCTGCGCCCTGGTACGACGCGGCAGCGATGGCGTTTATCGCAGCGCGGGGCGGCTTGCGTGTGGCGTCGTGCTCGCACGTTCACGGCATGGGCGCGCTGTGGCAATTGCAGCAACGCTTCGAACCGGAAGTTCCAATGCATGTGGACGCGCTCGGCGACACCAAGGCACTGCGGGTCACGCGACCATTCGACGACGTTCACGAGATTGCACCCGGTCTGGTGCTGCACCACGTCGGCGGCCACTACGAGGGGCAATGCGTGTTGCACGACGCTGCGCACAACGCCCTTTTTGCCGGCGACACGCTGAAGATCGACCTGCACCCCGACGGCAGGCCGCGGGCGCTGTCGTGCCACAAGGCCTTTCACTACCGCATCCCGCTGACACCGGCCGAGTTACGGCGTTACGCGGATGTGTTTTCGCGACTGCCGTTCGAGCACGTCTTCACGCCATTCGAGCATGCCGCCGGCGTGACGCGTGAGCATGCACTGGCCTTGTTCGATCGGCTGTTGGCAGGCGTGCCGAGCACCGAGCCCGTCCTGATGGAACTGCTGCAATGAACCTCATCGAGATCGCGCAAGCCTACAGGCGCCACCTGCCAGCTGGCCTGTTGCACACCTTCCGGATCGACGCGCTCGATCGCCTTGGCGTGCCCGTGGTCACCGTGCGCTTGACGCAGGACGACGGCACGACCTTCGAGGGCATCGGTTATGGCGCCACTGCCGAAGAAGCCATGGTCGGCGCACTTGGAGAACTGTCCGAAGAAGCACATTGCGAGCGTGCGCTGCGCGACATGCCGCGTGTTGTGGGCAGCTATGTTGAACTGCTGCGCCAACGCGGCGAGCGCGGCATGGCCGACCCACTCACCCTGTGCCTGCCGGCCGGCAGCAGCTACCAGCCCGAGCAGCCACTGGTCTGGGTGGCAGCCACGCGGGTCGCAACGGGCGAGTCGGTGTTGGTCCCCGAGGAGTTTGCAGCGGATTCAGGCCGGCAGCTGCGCGGGAGTGGTCGGACGCCGATGGTGCCGACGATGCTGGAAGGGGGTCTGCCTTTGATTCCGCTCGAGACACCGCTCGTGACACCCATCACCAACGGCCTCGGAGCCGGCACCAGTTTTGCGCAAGCGCTGGTGCACGGCCTGCTGGAATTGCTGCAGCGCGACGGCAACGTGCTGTCATACCGGGCACTGGACCGCGGCATCGTGATCGACATCGACGAGGCGGCTTTGCAGGACGCCGCACTCGCAGCGCTTATTGCCCGCTATCGCAACGCCGGGGTCGACATCAAGGCAAAGGTCGCGGCCACCGACTTCGGCATGCTGAATGTCGTTATTGTCGGCGCCGAGGCGTTGCCCGAGATGGAGCTGCCGCTCCGGCTTACTGCATGCGGTGAGGCTGTGCACCCCGACCGCGAGCGTGCTTTGCGCAAAGCCCTGCTCGAGTTCGCTGGCTCGCGTTGCCGCAAGACGTTTCGCCACGGCCCGCTGGCGCGGCTTGCCGGGCTCGTCCCGGACGACTATTTGGCTCGCGTCGTTGGCAACATTGATTTGGCGGCTGAGGAGCCACGGGCGCTGCAGGCGATGGTGGAATGGCTGGGCGCCAGCGATGCCGTCATCCGCGAGCGGCTTGCGCCCGTGCTTGCCGTTCGCGGCAGTGTCAGTCTGCAGTCGCTGCCCACCGTCGCGCCGGGAATTGTCGACGGCCCACATGAACGCCTGGCGTTCGTTGCGGGCCGGCTTGCCGACGCTGGCCTGGATGTGCTGGCGGTCGACTTCTCGCCGCCTGGTGGGGAGATCGTCGCACTCAAGGCGATCGTGCCCGGGCTTGAGATGGAAACGATGAGCTACCACCGCATCGGTGAGCGCGGCCTGCGCCGGCTGCTCGACCGGCAAAGTGAGTGGGTCAGCATCGGCGATGGGCGCAACGGCATGCGCCGGGTGCCCTTGACGGCTGCGGCCGAAGCCCGACTCGGTGGCCCCGCCTGGCTCGACATCGACGCCATCGATTGCACGGTCGGCGCGCTGTATCCGTTGTACCGAGAGCCGAGCGGGCATTCGGCGCAATTGCAATTGCAATTGCAGTTGCAATCGCAGACTCAAATGAAGTCGTAAATGCAGTCATAAATGCACCTATAAATGCACTCACAGAAGCACTCACAAATGCAGCATCAGTTGCCCTTGTCCATCCTGGAGCTCTAGACCATGCGGCTTTGTTTCCTCTCTCGACGTTATTTTCCCGCCATCAGCGGAATGAGCGTGTATGCGCTGAACCTGTTGCGCGAGCTGGTTGCCGCCGGCCATGACGTGACGATGATTTCCCAGTACCGTGCAGACCCCGCCGGTGCTGGCGTCTACGGCGGTGGGCCGCCACCGCCGGTGCCCGGCGTGAAAGTCATCGGCCTGGAGTCGATCGGTGAAGCGCTTACCGCAGACGGCCATCCCGCAGACTTTGAAGGCGACATTGAACGCCTTGTAGATGCCGTGCTGGCCGAGCACGCGCAGGCACCGTTTGAACTGCTGCACGCGCAGTACGGTTACCCGACCGGCCTGGCCGCGCTGGAAGCCGGGCGGCGTCTGCAACTCCCGGTGGTGGTCAGTATCCAGGGTGGCGATGGTCACTGGGTCGGCCTGTGCTGCAGCACGCACCGGAACGCCATGCGGGCGGTCTTGCTGCATGCCAGTGCGGTGCTTATCGGCAGCGCGTCTTTCGCGGAAGAGGTGATGCACAACCACGGCGTCCCTTTCGACATCTTCACGATCGTCCCCGGTGCCACCGACGTGGCGCGCTTTGCGCCGCCAGACAGCGCCGCCTTGGGCGCACTGCGCAGCCCACCGGTGCTGCTCTACCACGGCCGGGTGGACAAGCGCAAAGGCGTGATCGAACTGCTGGAAGCCACGGCGCAACTCGTTGCTTCGGGCCGCAGCCTTCGGCTTGTCGTCAGCGGCATCGGGCCCGACGTGCAAGCGGCCCGCGATCGTGCTGACGCACTCGGCCTTGCCGCCTGCACGCAGTTCACGGGGCATGTGGGCTATGAGGACGCGCCGCTCGCGTATCGCCAAGGCGACGTCTTCGTGTCGCCGACCTACAGTGAGGGCTTCTCCAACACCATCCTCGAGGCGATGGCCAGCGGCCTGCCCATCGTGTCGACACGGGTGGTGGGTGTCGTGGACTGCCTGGAGCACGAACGCGACGCGCTGCTGGTCGAAGCCAAAGATGCGGTTGGCCTCGCCAACGCGATCGCACGGCTGCTGGACGACGAGCCGCTGCGCCAGCGGCTGGCGCGTCGCGCGCTGGGCGACGTGCGGCGTTTGTATTCCTGGCAGTCGGTGGGCCAGCAGATCATGGCTGCTTATGGCCGGGTTGCCGGACAGCCGGTGTCGTCGGCATGGCTTGATTCCTGCGACATGCGCGAACGCACTGTCGGCAATGCTGACTTGAGTTGCCGCTTCCGGGCTGCGCCGCACCTGCTGTAGCGCGGCGGATCCACAGGCCTCGACAGCGTTCCGCAGATGCCAACCGCACTCTTCGTCTCGCCGCACCTGGACGACGTTGCGTTCTCTTGCGGTGCCACGGTGTCATGGCTCGCGTCGCAGGGCTGGCGCTGCGTGCTGGCGACGGCCTTCACGCGCTCGGTGCACAACCCGACCGGCTTCGCACTGGCTTGCCAAACTGACAAGGGTTTACCGGTTGATGTCGACTACATGGCACTGCGCAGACAGGAAGATGCTGCGTGTGGCCAGGCACTGGGCATCGAGGCCGTGCGCTGGCTCGACTTTGCCGAGGCGCCGCACCGGGGCTACGACTCTGCCGCGCAGCTTTTCGCGCTGCCGCACATGGGCGACTCGGTCGTCGAACCGCTGAGCCAGGCTCTGTGCGCGCTGTGCAGTGAATTACAGCCTGCCATCACGTTCGCGCCTCTTGCACTTGGCGCGCATGTCGACCATGTGCAACTGCAGCGAGCAGTGCGCTTGGCCGTGGGGGAGCAGGCGTCGGTGGCCTGGTACCGCGATATGCCATACGCGATGCGCGCAGGGGACGACACAGCTTCTGATGCAGGCAGCGCCAGCGCTGCAGTGGCATTCGGGGAAGGGCATCTGCAGGCCAAGCTCGACGGCTGTGCGTGCTATGGCAGCCAGCTCGGATTCCAGTTTGGCGATGTTCAAGCCATGTACGCGGCGTTGACATCGTTCGCTTACGACGAAGGGCGCAGAGCGCGCTTGGCAGGTCGGCCGGCCGAGCGCTTTGTCGCCGCGGCGGCTGCGGCGCAATGGCTTGAGGGCAACGCGCGCACAACCCAGCCGACGGCCACCGATTCAGTGGCGCCAGCGACTGCAGCTGCAGCTACGGATTGGGCCGGTGAAGGCGCGACCAGTTGAAGCAGCGAGGGTGTCGGGACCTTGCTTCGCTCCGTCAGAAAACATTGAGCCTGGGCGCTTCATTCTGACGTTGCGCCACGCGTGAAGACCTGCTGCATCTCGAGCATCGACGAGGCGCGGTCGGCTGTCCACCACGGTTTGTCGGCGTTGAGACTTTGGTCCTCACGTGCCCAGCGGGTAAGGCGTCATCGCCGACGAGCTGATCGCAAGAACTACAACTGCCGTGCCGCCGCCCATTGCAACGTTGTCTCTTACGAACTTTGCCAGACGGACGCGATCAACTGACAGCACGTTGCCTGCCTACCATCCGCAATGCAACTGGACGACACGGTCGAGCCTGAAGTGCGTCATGCCCACCAGTCGGTCTCGGGCACTCTTTGGCATCCTGCGCCCGGCGCTCAACCGACGACACGTCACTCTCTGGTGTGCGGGCTTCAGTTGCAACCGCTCATTCATCAAGCGAATATCACGCAAATGGGCGTACGCGTACGGTCTGCTTGGTTGGCACCCACACCGGCAACGGTCACCGTCGGGCCCAACGTGTCTGCCCCTTGCACCCTGCGCCCCGCTCCCCGCGCCCCGCTCCCCGCGCAATCACGGTGCGCAAGCGCAG
>ENA-OBIT01001095-OBIT01001095.1-metagenomes-genome-assembly--contig:-NODE-1095-length-10522-cov-3.15133_pt1 | contig 10522 bp, 9 predicted proteins | sample MGYA00153386_OBIT01 | MGnify analysis MGYA00153386 | reverse complement strand
ATCACCCGTCAGGTTGCGCCATCGGCGCTGAGTCATCATCTCGCTTGGTGAGCTGCTCGTGGGCGACGAGCGTGTACTGGACCCTGACAACGATGACCACCCTCGGTTTCGGCGACATCACGTTCGAGTCCGACGCGGGGTGCTGCCGGAGTCGATGTCGGGACATCTCCTCCTCACCGACCTCGGCCCGGTCGAGGCAGCGATCATCGAGCGAACGGTCCACGCCGAGGTTCCCTCTGTGTTGATCGTCGACGATGTCACCGAAGCGGGGTTGCTCCACGACGAGCCCGCTGACGTCGCTGTGGTTGCGGTAGTAGTCAGTGTCATGACTACTATGACCAGACCGGCGCGGGCGGCCTCCGTCTCACCCGGACACATCGCCGTCGGCATCCGTCGTCGGCATTCCTGAGGGGGAGAGCACATGAGTACTCGAGGACACACGCGTCAACGTCGCCTGCTGGCGGCCATGGTGGGGCTGGGACTGGTCGTCGCAGCCTGTGGGAGCGACGGCGCGACCGGCGATGACGCCTCGCCGGCGACCAGCGCAGCCGGTGGCACCGGTGACGAAGCCGCACCGGAGACCACCGCAGCAGCCGACGGCGAGACGACCGACACCACCACCGCCGGCGAGGACGGCGCCGCCAGTGACGGAGCCGCACTCGCCGCCGCTCGCGTCGACGCATTCCGCCAGCCGGTCACCGAACTGCCACTGAGCGCACCCATCGCCATCGAACCCGGCACGAAGGTCTTCTACGTCCAGTGCGGCGTCAGTGCCTGTGCGGAGATCGCCGTCGGCGTCGAGGCTGCTGCCGCGGCTGGAGGCTGGGAGTACGAGACCGCATCGCACCAGGACACACCCGACACGGTGGCGTCCGCGTTCGATGCTGCGATCGCAGCACAACCCGACGTCGTGCTGACGAGCGGCAACCCGCGTGAATGGTTCGAATCGCAACTGGCCACCCTCGAGGAGCAGGGCATTCCCGTCGTTGCGTGGTCGCTCCCCGAGTCGTACGAGCCCGGCGGCGGCATCGAAGTGAACCTGCTCACCGGTGACGACTACTACTTCTACGGTGTGCTGATGGCCGACTACGCCGCGGTGACTTCGGAGACCGGCAACATCTTGTTCGTCGGTCTGCCGACGTTCCCGGTGCTGTCGATCGTGCAAGAAGGCTTCGAGGCCGAGATGGCCGAGGCTTGCCCCGACTGCACCGTCGACGTGACCGAAGTGGCAGTGACCGACATCGGCACCAACCTGCCGGGATCCATCGTCTCTGCGCTGCAGGCCAACCCCGATCTCGACATGATCGTCTACGCATTCGGCGGCATGATGTTCGGCGTTCCCGAGGCCATCGAGGCTGCTGGTCTGGGCGATCAGGCGGTCGCCATCTCACAGGCTGGTGGTCCGATGAACTTCGGATTCATCGCCGACGGCAACCATCAGGTCGCGGAGATCGCTCTCGCCTCGGAACTGTTCGGGTGGCGGGCGATCGACGCTGCTGCTCGCATCCTGGCGGGCGAAGGTCCTGGCCGCGCCGACACCCCGGAGCTGGCCATGCTCGACGGTCATCCGGACATCTTGTCCGGAGGCTCACCGCTGCAGATCCTCGAGGCCGACTCGATTGCCGACCCGACGGTCCTGTGGCCGGGAGTCGTCGGATTCCAGGATCTCTTCACTGCCCTCTGGGCAGGCTGACGAACACCGTGTCGAACACCATGCCGGCTGATTCCCGATCGGGCGTGAGCCGGTGACGACCGAGTTGGTCGAACGAGAGGGGGCCCGGAACGTTCCGGGCCCCCCGCTCGTTCTCGACATCGACGCACTTTCGAAGACCTATCCCGGACAGGTGGCGCTCGACGGCGCCCACCTGCAGGTGCGCCCGGGAGAGATCCATGCCCTCGTCGGCCAGAACGGCTCGGGCAAGTCCACGCTGATCAAGCTGCTCGCCGGGTACGTCAAGGCCGATCACGGTGCGCGTGTGCGCTTCGGTGGGCGCACCGTCGACCTCTGGGCGCTCGACAAGGACGACCGACATCGCATCCGCATCGTCCACCAGGATCTCGGTCTGGTGCCCACGTTGTCGACGGTCGAGAATCTCGGTCTCGGACACGGCTACCACACCGGTGCGGGTGGACGGATCAAGTGGCGCTCGGAGGTTCGCCGGGCCCAGGAACTCCTCCTTCGTTTCGGCTTGGCTCCTGATGTGCGTAAACCCGTCGCTGCCCTGTCGGCGGCTGAACGAGCAGCAGTGGCGATCATGCGAGCGCTCCAGGACTTCGACACCGAGCGGCCGGCGCTGTTGGTGCTCGACGAGCCAACTGCCTCGCTCGACCGCGGCGAAGTCGACGCGCTGTTCCGCGAAGTACGACGGGTGGCCGAGCAGGGAGCCGGTGTGCTGTTCGTGAGCCACATGCTCGACGAGGTGCTCGGCCTCGCCGATCGCGTCACGGTGTTGCGCGACGGCAAGGTGGTTGCCGCCGGCGAACCCGTCGACCGCCTCGACGAAAAGCGGCTGGTGGAACTCATCGTCGGCCGTTCGATGACCGATCTGTACCCCGACAGCGACCATGTGGTCGGTCGCCCCGTCCTCGAAGCCGACATGGTGTTCGGGCTGAGCCTGCGCGGGGTCACGTTGAAGATCCACGAAGGCGAGGTGCTCGGTGTTGCCGGACTCGTCGGGTCGGGACGAGAAGAGATCGCCGGTGCCTTGTTCGGTGCCACACCGCGGTTCGCCGGTCGGGTGCTCGTGAACAAGCAGAAGGTCTTCGCCACCCCGCTCGATTCCATTCGTGCGGGGATGGCGTACGTGCCAGCGGATCGCAAGTCGGTGGGACTCGACATGCAGGATCGCCTGCACCAGCACATTCCGCTTCCCCGCCTCGGCACCGTCCAGCGAGGGCTACGACTCGACCGCCGCTCCGTTCGGCGAACTGCTGCGGAGTGGGCGCAACGCCTCGAAGTGCAGCCGATGATGCTCGATCGTCGGATGGAGAAGTTTTCCGGTGGCAATCAGCAGAAGGCCGTGCTGGCACGTTGGTTGCGAACCGAACCTGCCGTGTTGCTCCTCGACGAACCGACCCAGGGCGTCGACGTCGGGGCGAAGGCCGCGATCTACCGCCACGTACGCGACGCCGCCGAGGAAGGGATGGCGGTGCTCGTCTCGTCGTCCGACGCCGCGGAACTCGTCCACCTCTGCGATCGTGTGCTGGTGTTCCGATCGGGCAACGTGGCAGTCGAGTTGCGCGGCAACACGCTCACCGACGATCGTCTCGTCGCCGAGACGCTGGGTGCCACGTCGCACCGCAAGAACATGCGCGTCGGGCGCGAACCCATCCGCGTCACCGTGATCCGCACCGAGCCCGATTCGCCGCCGACCGACGTGGACGATGTCGAGCCGGCGATCCCACATCTGACCGACGCTTCCATCGCGCCGACGGGAGTGGGCGGCCGGTTCATGGGACTGGTCCGCAATTCGCTCGAACGTTGGAGGCGTCGATGACCCGTATCGAGGTCGACGAGAAGACCGGCGATGTCGTCCGGCGCCCGACGCTGAAGAAGAACAAACTCACCCGGCGTCATCGGGTGGTCGCCGAGAAGGTCGAGCGAACCAAACCCATCGACAGTCGGTTCGACGAGCGTCGTTCGCCGATCAAGTGGAAGACGTTCCATCCACGCAACATCGGCGTCGTCTACCTGTACGCGCTGATCTGGGTGGTGTTCTCGTTGTGGGTGTCCGACACATGGCTGACCTGGCTCACCCATCGCTCGGTACTCAACGCGAACGCGATCCTGGTCGTGGTTGCGATTGGACTGCTCGTGCCACTGTCGGCTGGGGTGTTCGATCTCTCGATCGCCGGAACGATCTCGGCGAGCGCTGTCACGGTGTCGTGGGGTCTGGTCGAGGCAGGGTGGTCGGTGCCGGTGGCGATCATCGCCGCGCTGTTGGTCGGCTTCGTGGTCGGCAACATCAACGGATTCCTGGTGGTGAAGATACGAATCGACTCGTTCATCGCGACCTTGGCGATGAGTTCGGCATTGACGGCATTCGCCGTCTGGCGCTCGAACAACCGGTCGATCCTGGGGTTCCCCGAATCGTTCAAGTCGCTGGCGACCGAGTTCGCCTTCGGCCTGAACAAGACGGTGATCGTGGCACTCGTGCTCGCCTTTGCGATGTGGTTCATGTTCGAGCACACCGCCCTCGGTCGGTACTTCTTCGCCACCGGTGGAGCCCGTGAGGCGGCCCGGCTCGCCGGAGTGCAGACCGACCGGTACGTGTGGGGATCGCTGGTCACGTCGGCGATGTTCGCCGCGCTCGGCGGTGTCCTGCTCGCCTCGCAGTTCGGTTCCACCCAGGCGCAATCCGGCTCGCCGTACCTGCTGCCCGCCTTTGCTGCTGCGTTCCTGGGTTCCACGCAGTTCAAGAACCGGTTCAACGTGTGGGGCACCGTCATCGCCGTGGTCGTGTTGCAGTCCGGGGTGAAGGGGTTGCAGCTCGCCGGCGTGGGCACCACTTGGATCGAGTCGCTGTTCTTCGCGGTCGCGCTGATCGTGGCGGTCGGATTCTCGTCGTTCCGCAAGCGCGTCCATGGCGGCGAGCGACGATGGTGGCGACGTGAGGAGAGCGGACCCGACTACTTCCTCGGACGCCTGCTGGGATGGGGACGCGTGTCCGGCGAGCAATCGCAACAGAATGCCGAGCAGTGGTGGTTCGACCCGAAGGACTCCGAGGGTCACCACATCAAGCCCGAATGAGCAACGAAGGGAAGCAATGACATCATGAGCCTCGTCGGAGCCAAGGTGCTACGCAAGGAGGATCCGCGCCTCCTCACCGGGTCGGGTCAGTTCGTCGACGACCTGTCGCCGACGGGTTGTCTCTTCGCCTCGTTCGTCACGTCGTCAGAAGCCCATGCCCACATCACGGCGATCGATGTACGTGAGGCGCTGGCGACCGAAGGTGTCGTCGCGGTGTACACCGCCGCGGATTTCGTCGACTACCCGGATGTGCCGGGTGGCCTACCCGACCTCGAACGCCCGGTGCTCGCACGCAACACGGTGCGCTTCGTCGGTGAACCGGTGGCCATCGTCGTCGCGCAGGATCGCTACTGCGCTGCCGACGGCGTGCAGGCGGTGCTCGTCGACTACGAGCCGCTGCCCGTCATGACCACGATCGCGTCGGCGACGGCGCCCGATGCCATGGCCTTGCACGCCGCCCATGGCTCCAACGTGGCCACCATCGTGCCGATGCTCGACGACCTCGAACGCGAACTCGACCGGTGCGACCAGCGTGCGGGCCTGCACGTCGTCAACCAGCGGTGCGCAGCGGTCCCCATCGAGCCGGTCGCGTGTCTGGCCGACTGGACGCCATCGGGGCTCACGCTCTGGGCGACGTTCCAGGCGCCGCACCACCTGCGCAACTACCTGGCCACATTCCTCGACGTCCCTCAGTCTCGTTGTCGCGTGATCGCTCCCGACGTCGGCGGCGGTTTCGGCGCCAAGATCGTCTGGTATCCCGAACTGTTCGTGGCGCCGCTGTTGTCGAAGTGGCTGCGCCGTCCCGTCAAGTTCGCGCAGACGCGATCCGAAGCGATGGTGCAGATGTCCGCTGGACGCGACCAGGAGCACGACATCGACGTGGGTTTCGATCGCGACGGGCGCATCAAGGCGCTGCGGGTGGTCGTCAGTCAGAACCTCGGCGCGTATCCCGACCCCACCGGCCTCGGTCTGGCGGTACTCACCACCTGGATGGCTGCCGGCGCGTACCGCATCGCCGACGTCCAGACCTCGTATCGCACGGTGACCACCAACACCACACCGGTCGCCGCGTACCGAGGCGCCGGCCGTCCCGAGGCGTCGTACTCGATCGAACGGATCGTCGACCTCGTGGCTCGGCGCACCGGTCTCGACCCCGCCGAGGTGCGCCGCAAGAACTTCATCCCGCCCTCGGCGTTCCCCTACGAAACCCACAACGAGGCCGTCGTGTACGACTCGGCCGACTTCCCGAAGGCGCTGTCGGAGTGTCAGCGCCTGATGGACTACGACGCTGTCCGCGCCGAGCAGGCCGCCCGGCGCAACGACCTCTCGAAGCCGCTGTTGGGTATCGGCTTGTCGTGTTGGCTGGAGATCGCCGGGTTCGGTCCCAACGGATCGCTGGAGGGGTTCGGACACCTCGCATCGTGGGAGTCCGCCCAGGTGCGCATTCAACCCGATGGGTCGGCGATCATCTTCTCGGGCTCGTCCCCGCACGGTCAGGGCCACGAAACGGTCTTCGCTCAGATCGCGTCCGACGAACTCGGGATCTCGTTCGATCGCATCGAGGTGCGAACCGGAGACACCGCAACGGTGTTGCAGGGCATCGGCACCATGGGATCGCGCGGGGTGCCCACGAGTGGGTCGGCGGTGAAGGTCGCGTCGGCCAGGGTGCTCGACCGGGCCAAGAAGATCGCCGCACATCTGCTCGAAGCGAGCGAGCACGACCTCGAAGTGGCCGACGACGCGTTCAACGTTCGGGGCTCACCCGGCAAGAAGGTCGGGTGGTCGGAGGTGGCGTGGGCGTCGTTCCAGCCGTTGTCGATCCCACCCGAGATGCAGGCCGGGAGCCTGGAGGAGCGCTTGTTCCAGGAATCGCCGAACTTCTCGTACCCGTCCGGTGCCTACGGGTGTGTGGTCGAGATCGACCGCGACACGGGCAAGGTGACGATTCGCGACATGGTGATCGTCGACGACTGTGGCGTCGTGATCAATCCGCTACTCGCCGAAGGACAGGTACACGGCGGTGTCGCCCAGGGCATCGCGCAGGCGCTGTTCGAACAGATCGTGTACGAACCCGACGGTGGGCAGCCGATCACGGCCAACCTGATGGACTACCTCGTGCCATCGTCTGCCGACCTCCCCGACTTCGTCGCAGGACGAATCGAGACACCGTGTCCCAACAACCCGCTCGGGGCGAAAGGCATCGGCGAGTCCGGCGCGGTCGGAGCGCCTCCTGCGGTGATCAACGCCGTTGTCGACGCGCTCGCCGAGTTCGGAGTGGAGCACATCGACATGCCGGCGACGCCCGAGAAGGTCTGGGCACTGATGAACGGAGCACGCACATGACGAACGAAGCGATCCCAGCGACATCGACGTCCATGACGGCGCTACGCCGAAAGGTGGCGGTGCGCCTCACCGTCAACGGGCAGCGCTCCGAACACACCGTCGACGCCCGCACGCTGCTGGTGCACCACATCCGCGACAACCTCCGCCTCACCGGCACCCACGTGGGCTGCGACACCTCCAACTGCGGTGCCTGCACCGTGCTCCTCGACGGCGAGTCGGTGAAGAGCTGCACCCTGCTGGCGGTGCAGGCCGATGGGGGAGACATCGCCACCGTCGAAGGCCTGTCCGGGCCCCACGACGGTTACTCGGCGATGCAGGAGGGCTTCCGCCAGTGCCACGGTCTGCAATGCGGCTTCTGCACGCCGGGGATGCTGATGGCCGCAACCGGGCTACTGGCCGAGCGTGGCCTGGACATCACCGAACGAGAGATCCGAGAGGGTCTCGAAGGCAATCTGTGTCGATGCACCGGGTACGAGATGATCGTGCGCTCGGTCCGATGGGCCGCCGAGCATCCCGAACCCGACGCGTCCTGAACCCCTGCTGGTCCGGCCGGGTCAGAAGTCATCGCCGAACAGTGCCACGGTCTGGTGGACGATGCGCCCGCCGACGACCGTGAACGTGTCGACCCCAGCCGCACCACCGGGGATGGTCCACCGCGTCTCGACGGTGCCGGCCGACGTCGTGGACACGTCGTCGAAGGTCACGACCCTGCCACCGAGTCGGTCGGGGACACCCTCGAAATAGTCGGCGATCGCACACCATCCTTCGAAGGTGTCGTGACCTCGGACGAGGACTGCGTCGATCGCATAGTCGGCGGCCATCGACACGACGTCACCGTCGCGAACGGCGGCGAGATGACGCTCGACGACATCGACTGGTGCGCGGGCGGCGAGGCGATCGAGCACCGGTTGCACGCGTTCACGCCACTCGCCGAGATCGACGTAGTCGCGTACGTCGCACACGAGTCCGGCGTCATCCAGCTCGATCACGCCGTTACACCTCACGTCGAACCACTCGCCGTCGAGGCGGAACCGGTCGACTCGTTCCAGCCATGCCCGACGGCCGTCGTAGCCGGCCGACACGATCTCCCAGCGCACCTCGTCGGCCCACGTGAGGACGCCGGACAGGAACGCAACGACGTGTTCGCGACCCACCACAACAGGGTGGGGAACGTTCTGCCAGCTCGCCGCTGGGCCGAGAGACCGGCCGACCGCTCGAAGGTCGCGGGACCCGATCGCCCTGAGCAGCTCGGTGACCGCGGCCTGTGTCGTCGGTGCCGACGACTCGTTCATCGTTGGGGCGTGTTGGCGCCGATCGCCGCGGCGGAGGCGTCGCGAAGCGCTTCGAGGTCGGGGTTGTGGGCCCAGAAGTCGTGCAAGCCCGCCGCTTCGAGATGTTCGGCGGTGAGTTGGAGGGCGATGTCATGGCGGACGTGCTCGGCAGCCAGCAGGGCCACTGCTCGGTCGTCGCTCCACATTCCCCAGACTGCGTCGCTCGTGACGCCGCCGATCATGGCCTGTTCGTGGTCGGCGACCACGATCGACAATCGGCACTGCAACCGTTGCTCGACGACGGTTGGAGAGCTGTAGGAGTGTGCATAGACGCGACCCGGAATCGCGCCCACGTCGCCGTAGGCGATCGTGAACACCTCGACGTCGCGTTGCACCGCTGCCTCGACTGCGTGGATCAACTCGGTTCCCTCCTGCGGCCAGATCGACAGCCAGAGCGACCGTCGGGCACTCTCGATCACGTCGATCGCACGAGTGATCACATCGGCGCGACCGGTGAGGTGCTGGACCACACGGGCCGCCACTGCCGCGCCGATCGCCGGGAGCGTCGATTCCAGACCGGCGATGGTGTCACCGGTCTCACGCCGCAGGCGGCTGATGAGCGCCTCGGAGGGGAGGGCGACGTACAACACCGAGTCGGACGCGTCGGCGACCTCGAACGCAGCGCCGCGCGCCACGAGCTTGCCCAAGGTCTCGTACACGGTGCTGCGTGGAACTCCGGATGCCTTGGCGACCTCGTAGCCGTTGAGCGGTTCACCCGCGGCCAGCAGCGCCAGGTACGCCTTGGCCTCGTAGCCCGAGAGCCCGGCGTCCTTCAGGAGTTGTAGCGCACGGTTGGCGTGCTCGTTCGACACGGCGTGGACGCTACTGGTGCACCGCTGCAGCAGCGGGATCATCGGCGTCGAAGCGAACGGGATAGCGCTCCCAGACGACGCGCGTCGTCGTGGCATCGAGTCGTGCCGGATCGTCCGGATCGGGCTGCGCCCCGGCTCGCAACACCACCCCGGTCATGAGCGCAACAGAACCCAGCAGGTGGTGGTCGAGCGCATCGTCTGGTTCGAGCCCGCCGGCCAGTTCCTGACCGAGACACGCGTGCGTGCCGTGGCCGAAGCTGAGACCCCAGGGTGCGACGCCGTCACCGAGCTCACGGTAAGGGTCGAATCGGTCGGGGTGACCGGGGAAGACGATCGGGTCGCGGTTGGCGTCGTGCACGCTGATCGTGATCTGCTCGCCGTTCGCCAGCACGCGACCCGACTTGAGCGTGACGTCACCGACGGCGACACGCCGTGCCACCGGACTGGCCGGGTGCAGACGCATCGATTCGTGCACGAAGCGCTGACGGGTGATGTCGTCGTGTTCGAGCGTCGCCCGGCTCGACGGATCATTCGCCATCCACTCGAACATGTGATGCATCGCGTGGACCAGCTGGTGCGACGTCGAGTGTGAGCCGACCCAGGGGAAGTAGGCGATCTCTCGCAGCACGGTGGCGTCGGTGAGATCGAGCCGATCCTGGTTGCGGAGCAGGGTGGTCAGCACATCACGAGGCAGATCGGCATCGGCGACCTCGCCGCGGCCGAACTGCTCGACGAGGGCGTGGCGTCGCCGGAGCGACGGTTCGAAGAACTCTCGATCGAACGCATCCAGTGCGAGGTCGCCGGCATCGATGATCGCCCGGGTGTCGCCGACCGCGTGAGCGACCGTCGAGGCCCGGGCGAGATCGTCCATCAGGCCGTAGACGCGTTCGAACTCCTCGGCGCTCGGCGGGAGGTCCACGCCGGCGACGTCCATCGACAGGGTCATCATGGTGCGACGGGCCAACGGGAGCAGATCGCCGTGTCCGGCCGCCATCGGCTCCCGCAGCACGGCCTCGATGATGTTCGGGATGCGCGCTCGCTCGTACCAGGCGAACGTGTCGCGGCGGAACAAGCGGTTCTCCAGACGCCGGCGCGCCAGGTGCTCGTCGCCGTGCAGGTTCACGATCACGCCGTGCATCAGCCGATCACCGGCGTCGTACAGGGATTGGCGCAGGTCGCGACTGCGGAAGGCGTCGCGTGCTTCGGCGTAGGTGGTCAGCGTGATCATCGGTCCCCGCCACGACTGTAGTGAGTGGACGTCGTTAGTTCCATCACGACTACCATGG
>ENA-OBIT01001092-OBIT01001092.1-metagenomes-genome-assembly--contig:-NODE-1092-length-10533-cov-10.513_pt1 | contig 10533 bp, 5 predicted proteins | sample MGYA00153386_OBIT01 | MGnify analysis MGYA00153386 | reverse complement strand
ACCCTAGCTAACTCGTCGATATTAAAATCTTTAAAACAGCGGTAATTTTGGATGGTGAGATCGCGCAACATGGATTCCTCGCATATTAAGTATATTCTATCATTTCTCCGTTCAGACTAGAAACCAGTATGAGATTCGATGACGGCTTCGGCTTCAAGGGCGATCGATCGCAATTTATCTAGTGTATCCTGACTCGCCGACTGCCACAACCCCCGCTGACGAGCTTCTAACAATCTTTCTGCCATATCTCGCAGTGCCCAAGGATTGTTTTCTTGGATAAATGCCTGCACTTTCTCATCAAAAATGTAAGCCTCTGCGATTCCTTCATACATAAAATCCTCAACACAATTTGCCGTAGCATCGTAAGCAAACAAAAAATCAACAGTTGCGGCAATTTCAAACGCACCTTTATAACCATGTCGCATCGCACCTTCAATCCATTTAGGATTGACAGCCCTGCTGCGATAAACCCGCGCAATTTCTTCTCGAAGTTGTCGCACTTTCGGATTCTCAGGAATTGAATTATCTCCGAAATAAGTTTCAGGATTTTTGCCTCGCAAATTCCGAATTGCGGCAGTCATTCCGCCTTGGAATTGATAGTAATCGTCGGAGTCGAGGATGTCGTGTTCGCGGTTGTCTTGATTTTGCAGAACTATTTGCATTTGGCCGAGGCGTTTTTCAAATGCTTCGGGTGCCGAACATCCCCATTCACTCTGTTTAACTTCTGGTACATCTCCCGCTAAATTCGAGGAACTAGAGGAAGTATAGGCGTAACTGCTCCAATTAATGTAAGCTTTTGCTAAATCCGCATCGTCTGTCCAGTTTTGAGCTTCAATTATGCCCTGAAGTCCCGCGCCGTAAGCACCTGGTTTGGAACCGAAGACGCGGAAGTGCGATCGAACTTGCGCTTCTTCCTGACTCAAACCAGTCGATTTCCAATCCTGAATCTCCTGTTTAACTTGTGCGGCTAAAGGATTGCTTTCGGCTGGTTCATCTAAATCTGCTACAGCTTTTACCGCCGAATCAAACAAGTCAATTAAGTTGAAAAAAGCATCCCGAAAAAATCCCGAAATTCGTAAAGTAACATCGACTCTGGGCCGTCCCAAAACAGCAACTGGCAATATTTCAAAATCTACAACCCGGCGCGAAGGCCCATCCCAAATTGGTTGAACTCCGATCAATGCTAATGCTTCCGCAATATCATCTCCTCCCGTCCGCATGGTGGATGTTCCCCATACTGATAAGCCCAAAGTTTTGGGATATTCGCCATTTTCTTGAGTGTATCTTTCGATTAAAGTTTCGGCCGCAACTCGACCAACTCTCCATGCGGTTTCTGTAGGAATGGCGCGGATATCTACTGAGTAAAAATTGCGGCCGGTGGGTAAGACATCGGGGCGGCCGCGAGTGGGTGCGCCGGATGCGCCACTGGCTATGTGTCGCCCATCTAAGCCGCGCAACAGGTTAGTAATTTCTTGGTTTGTTTGGAGGAGTGAAGGTAAAAGATAGTTTTCAATCCAATCTATTTCTGGTTGTGTTGCTTGTCCTATTTGGATGTTTTTAACCGCAGATTGAACCGCAGATGAACGCGGATTAACGCAGATGTTTTGGAGTAAGTTATCGACTAATTCAGCGGCTTTTTCTTCGAGTTCTGCGGTTAAATCGCCTGCGGTGGTTAAGGGGTCGAAGTCGTAGCCTGAGTCTTCTGCTAGGGCGCGGGTTAAGCCGATGCGATTTGTGCTAGGATGGCGGGCGATCGCAATTATCAAATCTCTCAACTGTCTACCTTCCGGGCACTGGCCGAAAATGTGCAATCCGTCGCGAATTTGAGACTCTTTGAGTTCGCAAAGATAGCCGTCTGTGCGGGTGATAAATTCTGTAAATTCTGATTTATTTAGTTGTATTCCTAAGTCTTTATCTAAGTTTTCCTTGTTGGTGAGGGCGACAATGCGATCGCGAATCATCGGTAATCGAGACGGATCTAAGCTTTGCGCTTCACAATATTCGTCGATTAAGGCTTCCAACTGCTGCAAAGGCCCGTAAAGTTCGGCGCGAGTCATGGGCGGGGTGAGGTGGTCGATGATCACAGCTTGCGATCGTCTTTTTGCCTGGGAACCTTCCCCCGGATCGTTGACAATAAACGGATAAAAATTCGGCATCGCGCCTAATGCAACTTCGGGATAACAATTGCTAGATAAAGCGACACTTTTACCGGGAAGCCATTCTAAATTGCCGTGTTTTCCCGCATGAATTATTGCCTGAGCTCCAAAGTTTTGCCGCAGCCAATAATAGTAAGCCAGATAATTGTGAGTTGGTTCTAAATCCGGTGCGTGATAATTCAAACTAGGGTCAATTTCATATCCCCGCGACGGTTGAATTCCCACAAACACATTACCAAACTGAATCCCCGGAATCGGAAACAGGTTCGCAGTCAAAAGTTCCGTTTTTTCTCCCGTTGCTAAGCCCCATCTATTACAGATTCCATCTTGGACTTGCTGCGGCAAAGTTGCAAAATACTCTTGATATTCCGCCAAATCCAAATATTGATTCACAGCCCGCAATTCCCGTCCTTCCGGGTCATTTGTCACGCCCGATATCAGCATTTCAATTAACTCACCGCCGCTGCTGGGAATATTATCTACTTGATAACCAGCTTGCTGCAAAGCTTTGAGGATTTCCACACAGCTAGCAGGGGTATCCAAGCCAACACCGTTGGCTAATCGTGCATTGCGGGTGGGATAATTGGCGAGAATTATGGCGATGCGTCTGTTGGAGGCGGAGGTTTGTTTGAGGTTTACCCAATTTGTAGTTAAATTTGCTACAAATGAAATGCGATCGACCGCAGCGACATAACCGACAACATCAGTTTCTAATTCGCTATTCCAACTTTTGACAGCCTTAAAAGAAACCGCCCTAGTAATGATTTTGCCATCAACTTCTGGCAAAGCTACATTCATCGCCACATCGCGCGGCGAAAGTCCTTGCAATTCGCTTTCCCACTGTTCCAAACCGCCACCGCTAAATATGGCTTGCAACACTGGAACATCTAAGGATTTTAAGGTATTTTGTTCGGATTCAGGACTGTTAAAACCAGAGATTGCAAAACTGGTAGTGTTGAGCAATAATTGAATTGGTTCTGCATCTTTGGGTTGAAAATATTCAAGCAATTCTACTTGTAAATCTGGTTCCCGCAAGGAAGACACAAACACAGGAACTGGTACTAAGTTTCGCTCTAATAAAGCTTGACAAAGTGCATCGATTGGTGCAAGATTTCCCGATAAATAATGAGCTCGATAAAATAAAATTCCCACCGTAGGGGCGGTACCCCCGTGCCCGCCCTCTTCTCCGTGCCATTTAGGGTGTGTTTTCAAACCCGGAGATCCCCCCCAGCCCCCCTTAATAAGGGGGGAGCAAGAAGTTGTCAAAGTCCGCACTTCTTCCCCCTTGGGGGGGGCAGGGGGGGGTGGGGATTTAGGGGGATCGGAATCTGCTGGTAAAGTTCCAAAACCAGCCCTCGCATTTCCTCCCCATTCATAAATTCCTACGCGGGAAACTGTTTGAGGCAGGGGTGGATTGTAAGTAGTTTTGAGACAAGTATCAGCAGCAAATTCTAGGGCATTAACAAAGTTTTGGACTCCGCCTTCAGTGAAGTAGCGCCACAGTTGATTAACTGCTGATAGCGATACATTTGAGTGACTGATTAAATCTGGATCGGGACTATCATCTCCCGGCATTACAATCAGTTTGGCTTGAGTTTTTTCCACCGTTTCGCGCAGGATTTCCAAGCCGTAAGACCAATAGGAACGCCCTCCTAACAGCCTGATAATTATTACTTCTGCGTGTTCTAAAATTTCCTCGGCATAGGTATCAATGGTTAATTGTTGCTGCAATTGCAGGAGATTCACGGCGCGCAGTTTGGGAAATTCTGCTGGTAGTTTTGACACAGCAGCCGCGAGAGTTTGAATATCTGTATCAGCCGCACTAATAAATACGATTGGTGCGGGGGTTTGTTGAATGAAAATTACTCCTTCGGCTTGGGGATTCCAGCCTCCGGGTGTTGCGGCTATTTTGTGCATTAGTTTTTAGTTTATGTTGAGGTTCCTCGTAGGGACACGGCATTGCCGTGTCCCTACTAAAAGTTTAATCTATAAACTGATAAAGAAAACTCCCAAAATCATAATTCCCGCCCCTAATAACCTTTGTTGAATATCTTTTTCCTTAAAAATAAAGTGACCGAACAATACACCCATTAACACGCTAGTACGCTTAATCGCAATCACTTGCACTACCAAAGTTAATGTCAAAGCCTGCATTTGACAAAGCACTCCAATCGCATTAAAAAAACCCATACCCGCTAGCATTGGTAATTGTTTAATGATTTTCCGGCTGGGATTTGGGGTTTTCTGCAATAAAACTGGCAGTAGCAAGATAGTCATAGTACCAAACAAAGAGAATAGCCAAAAAATAGGGGATGAATTTTTAACGCCTATTTTGTCAAAATTTGAGGTGATACTCCACAGGAATGCCACGATTAACATGAATTTCGGGCCCGGTTCGTTCAGCAGTGCTTTGAATGGGGCTAAATATCCTTGAGATTTCTCTTTGATGTTTAATAAGTAAGAACCGGCGACGATTAGCAAAATGCCAATGTAATCAAAAAAATTGGGATATTCACCGACAATTAACGGTGAAGTTAACAACATGAATAATGGTGTCAAAGCTACCAGCGGTACTGTCAGGGATAAATCTGATACTTTGATGGCTTTGATGTAGAGTAGTGTTGTGACAGCGTTGATACTACCTCCGATTAATAGGGAGAACCAAAATTGAGTGTTTAATTCCGGAATTCCTGTATAAATTACCCAGGGAGTCAAAAAGATGACCGAAAAGAATGCGAGTGACCAAGCGACGACATATTCGTCACTTTTTTTGAGATTTTGTTTGCTAAAAACGTCTTTGATAGCTTCAAAGAAAGCGGTAAATATTCCTAAAATTAACCAAGTCAACCTAAGTATGCCCTCCTAACTCGATCGTCCTTTAGCAAATCTGATGCAAGGCCTGTCAGGATAATGCTACCAGCTTCTAGTACATAACCTCGATCGGCAATTTGCAATGCTAAACTGGCGTTTTGTTCGACCAACAGAATTGTAACGCCCGTGGAGCGCAAATGTTGAATAATCGCAAAGATTTCTTTGACTATGGCGGGCGCTAAGCCCAAACTGGGTTCGTCTAATAGTAGCAGTTTCGGGCGCGACATCAATGCGCGGGCGATCGCCAACATTTGCTGTTCCCCACCGCTGAGGGTTCCCGATAGTTGATTGCGGCGTTCTGCTAACCTAGGAAATAGTTTAAATTGATACTCTAAATCAGCTTTGATGGCCGCAGTGTCCGATCGCACATAGGCCCCTAATTCTAAGTTTGTCAACACCGTTTGCTGCGCCAAAACCCGCCTTCCTTCTGGGCTATGGGCAATTCCGAGTTTGACAACTTCGTGTGCTTGGCGGCGGGTAATATCGCGCCCATTATAAATAATTTGTCCTTGGTGTAAATTAACTATTTTGGAAATAGCCCGAAGAGTGGTACTTTTGCCGGCACCATTCGCACCGATGAGGCTGACAACTTCGCCTGCATTAATTGTGAGATTAATATTTTGCAGGGCTTGAATACCGCCGTAGTTTACACAGAGATTCTTGAGTTCTAAGAGGATATTTTGGGTGGTTTTTGGGGGGATATCTTGCATTTTTCGTGAATCTGAGATAGATTGCGATTTACTGTTGGGTGGCGGCCGGTTACTGAGCGTAGTCGAAGTAGATTGCGATTTGTCGTTGGGTGGGGGCGGGTTTACGAGATTGTTGATTTTAGGCAATTATTGTTGGTGAACCCGCCCCTACAGAATGTGTAATAATGGTGCAATATGTGAATTTTATCCAATTTAAATTTATCTATTTTTCATCTCCCAAATAAGCCTCAATTACAGCAGGGTCATTCCTGACAATAGCAGGTTCTCCCAAGGCAATTAGTTGACCAAAATGCAGCACGGCAATGCGATCGCACAATCCCATCACCAGGGGTACGTGATGCTCGATTAATATTACAGTTAAATTGAACTTTTGGCGCACTTCTCGGATAAATTCACTTAATTTGTGCTTTTCATTCGGATTCATCCCTGCCGCTGGTTCATCTAATAACAATATTTGCGGTTCTAGGGCTAAAGCACGGGCAATTTCCAAGCGTCTTTGGTCGCCATAACACAAGTTTTTAGCTTGTTCGTCCGCCCGATCGCCCAATCCAACCAATTCCAACAATTCCAACGCTTTTGCTTGGGTTTCGCGCTCCATTGCGTTCGATGCTGGCAACGCAAATATGCCCGCTAGCAGTGATAAAACCGGATTGTGCGATCGGCTGTGGATATGTCGGGCGATCGCCACGTTTTCACTAACAGAAAGTTCCCCAAACAAACGGATATTTTGAAAAGTTCTGGCAATCCCTTTATTCGCAATTTGATAAGGCTTCAATTGAGAAATATTTTCATTTTGATAAATCAGATTGCCACTAGAAGCAGGTATCAATCCAGTCATTACATTAAATAGAGTTGTCTTGCCCGCGCCGTTAGGGCCGATCAGTCCAAATATCTCGTCTTTTTCAACTGTAAAAGATACGTCGTTTACGGCAATTAAACCGCCAAATCGACGGGTTAATCCTTGGGCGGCTAAAACAGGATTGGTTTTTGAGAGAGTTAGGGGTTCTAAAATCATCAAATATGATAAAATAGTGATTATCTAATTATGCCTTAGACTTACATTATAATAAACTTATGCGAGAAATCCGATGCAATACCTGCGGTAGCAACCGCTATGAGGAACGTAAAATTAATTACCTTTACAGCCATTAAGGTAAATATTTGCTAGTTCCTAACACGCCCGTTGAGATTTGTCTAGATTGTGGCATGATTTATTATGATGCAGCAGTTATTAAAGAAATTGAGCGCCGTTTCTTTGCTATTCACCAGCAGAAGGAAAGGCCGGATTCATATATTGAAATTCCCAGCAAGAGTTACACGTAAAGAATTGTTGTTTAAGGGAAAAACCGGAATGTTATTAAAATCCCGCTTTTTAAGGGGCATTTAGGGCGATCGATTTCACCACTGACAAGCACAAATTTAGATCGGAATCGGAAAACCAGTTTGATGAGAATGTAGATACAATTATTCAAATGACTGAGGCAGCTCATCAAATACAAGGATTCTGGCCCATGACGAAGCACTACCGACAAAGATTAGTTGCCGTAATTGCCCTCTCGTTTCTATCTTTCACATCGCCTTTGCTATTGACTCGCAATGCTGCGGCCCAAAGCCTGAGCGCATCACAGGCTAGTTCTCAAGAGATTAACTCGTTAATCAAGAAGTTAAAGAGTAACGATGAAAGAGAACTTGATGCAGCTATGGAGAAGTTAGAAAAAATAGGTGAACCAGCCATCCCCGCTTTGATAGAAGCCTTACAGGATAAGAATTTGCTAGTCCGCCAGAGTGCTGCCAAGGTTCTGGGATATATAGGTTCCCCCGTTATTCCGGCCCTTGCTAAAGCCTTGAAAAACTTAGATGCAGGTGTGCGTCGCAGTGCCGCCTCTGCCTTGGGGAGAATCGGTATAGAAGCTAAAACTGCTTTACCACAGCTAGTTCCCCTGCTTCAAGACTCAGATGCAGGTGTGCGTCGCAGTGCAGCCTATGCTGTGGGGAATATCGGTGTAGAAGCTAAAACTGCTTTACCACAGCTAGTTCCCCTGCTTCAAGACTCAGATGTATATGTGCGTCGCAGTGCAGCCTATGCTGTGGGGAATATCGGTGCAGAAGCTAAAACTGCTGTACCACAGCTAGTTCCCTTGCTTAAAGACTCAGATAAAAATGTGCGTGGGAATGCAGCCTATGCTTTGGGGAGAATCGGTGCAGAAGCTAAAACTGCTATGCCACAGCTAGTTCCCCTGCTTCAAGACTCAGATAAAAATGTGCGTGGGAATGCAGCTTATGTTTTGGGGAATATCGGTGCAGAAGCTAAAACTGCTATGCCACAGCTAGTTCCCCTGCTTAAAGACTCAGATAAAAATGTGCGTGGGAATGCAGCCTATGCTTTGGGGAATATCGGTGCAGAAGCTAAAACTGCTGTACCACAGCTAGTTCCCCTGCTTCAAGACTCAGATGCAGATGTGCGTAGCAGTGCCGCCTCTGCCTTGGGGAGAATCGGTGCAGAAGCTAAAACTGCTATGCCACAGCTAATTCCCTTGCTTAAAGACTCCAAGGCAAAGGTGCGTGGGAATGCAGCCTATGCTTTGGGGGGTATCGGTGTAGAAGCTAAAACTGCTGTGTCGCAGCTAGTTCCCCTACTTAAAGACTCCGATGCAGATGTACGTTACAGCGCCGCCTCTACCTTGGGGAAAATTGGTGTAAAGGCTAAAAATGCTGTGCCACAGCTAGTTTCCCTGCTTAAAGACTCAGATAAAAATGTGCGTGGGAATGCAGCCTATGCTTTGGGGAAAATTGGTGCAGAAGCTAAAACTGCTGCGCCGCAGCTAGTTCCTCTGCTTAAAGACTCAGATGCAGATGTGCGTATGCGTGCAGCTTCTGCTGTGGGGAGTATCGGTGCAGATACTAAAATTACTGTGCCGCAGCTAGTTCCCCTGCTTAAAGACTCCGATGCCAATGTGCGTAGCAGTGCAGCCTCTGCTTTGGAGAGTATTGGTCTTAGCCTTCAAGAAAAAGCGAAGACGCTAACTTCACAGGAGTTAAATCAGGCTGTATCAAACTTAGAATCAGCCTTGAAAATTGTGGCAGAACCTAAAGCTGATTTCTCAAAACCAACGATCGCAAATCTCCGTGTATACATCAATGTTCTCAAAGCCGAACAAAACGCCAAGTTATTCAAATTAATTGGCCAGAATCAATGGGTAGCAGCAGCAATAATTCACCTAATCTTCTTCCCCTCCCTTTGGTTGGCAATCCTCCGGCTGCGTCCCTTATGGCTGCTGCGAATCAACAACGCACTCAAACCCTACGAATTCAACCTACCTGAAGCATTGGGCGGCGCTCCGGTGCGAATTCGCGACCTTACCTTTTTCAGTTTTTTTATTTACCGTCCCAGAGTCCTAGATTCCTGGGTTTCAGCCCACATCAAAACAGTCCGCGAACAATTTTCCAAACGAAATACAGTCAAAAGCCGAGCTACTTACATCCCAGTTTCTTTTGAATTAGACGACAAAAGATTACCTCAACTTAGCGGTCAAGATTTGCCATCAATTTTCACCAAAAAGCGAATCTGTCTGCTCATCTGGGGTGAAGGCGGTATCGGCAAAACTAGCATCGCTTGTCAAATTGCAGATTGGGCAATGGAACCAGATAATAGCAAACGCCTCTGCAAACACCCGATGATTCCAATTCTGATCGAAGAAGAACTAGACAGTAAAGTTGCTGAAGGCAAACATCCTTTCTTTGAAGCTATACGCGGTCAACTAAAATCTATCAGCAACCATCCCACCCCCATTGCTGAAGAACTGCTGCAACACTTGCTGCAACAGCGCCGTATCCTGGTAATTACCGACCATTTTTCAGAAATGGCAGAAACAACTCAAAAGGAAATCAACCCTAATTCTCCCGATTTCCCCGTCAATGCTCTGATTGTGACTTCGCGACTTGATTCAACAATGCCTAACGTCCCCAAAACAACGATTCACCCGCTGCGAATCGAAGGTTCTGAGCTATCAGCTTTTATGGAAAAATACTTGGAAAAGCTAGGGAAACTGCATCTTTTCAACGGTTCGCAATTTCATTATGTCTGCGGCGATTTGGCTAAACTTTTAGAGGAAATCAGAATTCAAGGCAGAAGTACAACTGTATTGTTTGCCAAACTGTATGCAGATGTGTTAATCGCTAAAATGGAAGGAGTCAAAGATGAAAATTTACCTCAAAACATACCAGATTTGATGCTGGAGTACCTGAAGCAACTCAACCGGGATGTGGCAGAGCATAAATTGACAAATCGCACAGTTTATGAAGATGCTCAATTGCTGGCTTGGGAATGCTTGAAACTAACTTATCGACCCGCTAGCACGAAGATTAAAGATGCCATCAATGCTCTATCTGTCTTAAATTCACAAAATGCAGAGCAACGCCTCAACTATCTCGAAGAAAAACTCCACCTCCTGCAAACGAATCTTCCCAGCCAAGAGAATGTCCGTTTTGTACTTGACCCTGTAGCAGAGTATTTAGCAGGCCTGCATTTAGTAGAGACTTATGATGATAATGAAACTAAGTGGCGCGATTTTCTAATAGATGCCGACTTTCAGAATGCGCCAGAGGCAATTAAAGGTTTTATGTTTGCAGTTCGTGATTGTTATTTAGCCAAGATTCCCGGTGCAAAAGATACCGACTTTCTGCCACAACAAATCGCATCGCGCTATAATGTAACAATTACCGCAGTGGCTGTATCTCCTTAACATCTCGCAGGGATAATTGTATAACAATGTACATACCAGATTCGCAATCTTCCC
>ENA-OBIT01001091-OBIT01001091.1-metagenomes-genome-assembly--contig:-NODE-1091-length-10535-cov-3.64656_pt1 | contig 10535 bp, 9 predicted proteins | sample MGYA00153386_OBIT01 | MGnify analysis MGYA00153386 | reverse complement strand
TTTATGCAGGGCTATTCAAGCTCAATCCCTTTGAGATTACTAACTAATTAAATTTAACATCAGTCATCACCAATTTTATCAATATCTCTTCTTTGTTTTTTTGTTGGTCTTCCTGTTCCACGTTCACGGGTACTAATCGGTGATGTAAATACAGAATGGTTTCTTGGTGTATCATTTACTGGCGACAAATCTTCGTAATATGGAGCAACTGTTTTTGCATCTCCACGTTGTTTTAGTAAATCCAAAACCTTAATTATTTTTTTCTCAATCCCTTTTTGTATGGTATAAGTTTCTCCAACTTTTACTGCATACCCTGGTTTTACATTTGTTCCATTAAGTTTGATTTTTCCTGCATTACATGCATCGGTAGCCATGCTTCGGGTTTTAAAAATCCTGATAGCCCATAAATATTTGTCGACTCGTAATTTTTCTGCAGTTTCCATCCAACAAAAGTAAAATAATGACCAGTCCGTTTTTTATTAGTTTTAAAATTATACGTTCTTTGTTGCAAACGTTAAAAAATGAAAACAAGGGAAAAAGAATTAATAGAAAAAGCATGGGAAGATCGTTCATTATTGAATTATAAGGACACTATTCAGGCAATTGAAAGTGTAATTGAAGATTTGAACAATGGTAAATTAAGAGTTGCTGAACCGGTTTTAGGTAATTGGGTTGTAAATGACTGGATTAAAAAAGCAGTTATTCTTTATTTTCCAATCCGTGAAATGGAAGTAATGCACGTTGGCCCTTATGAATATCATGATAAAATGTTATTAAAGAAAAACTTTAAAGCCGCAGGTGTTCGGGTGGTGCCACCTGCTGTTGCCAGATATGGATCGTTTTTGGCAAAAGGAGTAATTATGATGCCATCGTATGTAAATATTGGCGCTTATGTTGGTGAAAATACCATGGTTGATACTTGGGCAACGGTTGGCTCATGTGCACAAATTGGTAAAAATGTTCATTTAAGCGGTGGAGTGGGGATTGGTGGAGTGTTAGAACCAGTTCAAGCATCACCAGTTATCATCGAGGATGGTTGTTTTATTGGTTCGCGATGTATTGTGGTAGAAGGTATGCATCTTGAAAAAGAAGTAGTGCTCGGTGCAAACGTAGTTTTGACTGCCTCAACCAAAATAATTGATGTTTCGGGTAATGAGCCTTTTGAATTTAAGGGTAGAATTCCCACCAGATCAGTGGTAATTCCTGGTTCATACACAAAAAAATTTCCAGCTGGTGATTATAATGTTTCTTGTGCATTAATTATTGGGCAGCGAAAAGAAAGCACGGATTTAAAAACATCCTTGAATGAAGCATTGAGAGAGTTTTCTATTTCTGTTTAATAAAATGAAAATTCTGGTTCGCTTGCCAAACTGGCTTGGAGATGTAGTGATGAGCGTTGCTTTCATTAAATCATTGCGCAATCAGTTTCCAGAAGCAGAAATTCATGTTATTATTAAAAAAGAATTATCAGAAATAGTAGCGTTAATAAAAGAAATTGACACCATTCATTTATTTTCAAAAAGCGAATTCAATGGGCTGTTAGGTCTCTTAAAGTTTGGGAAGCAGTTTAAAAGTCAGAAATTCGACTTGTTTTATTGTCTTCCATATTCACTTTCAGCAGCAATAATAAGTTGGGCTAGTAATGCAAAAATCAGAATAGGTTTCAAAAATGATTTTAGTTCTATATTTTTCACCCAAAGTATTTCTAAGCCGAAAAACGTTCATCGAGTCGTTGAATATTTATCTTTATTAAATTCAAAGGAAAATTTAAATGATTCGAGATTTAATACCCATTTAATCATAAATCAAGAACATAAAAACAATATAATTCTTATTAATTTTAACTCTGAGGCTGTTTCCAGACGAATGCCATTGGATAAAGCAGTTTCCATTATTCGAACTATTGAACTTAATTTTCCTGAATCTTCGCTTGGTTTTATTGGAAGTTCTAAAGATTCAGATTACGTCAACTCATTAATTTCAAATTTTAAAAATCCCTTGTTTATTAATTTTTCGGGTAAAACAAATTTGATAGAATTAATGAATTTAATGGCATCTTCATCGGTTCTGCTAACTACAGATTCTGGCCCAGCACATCTTGCCAACAGTGTTTCAACACCAGTTATTGTACTTTTTGGTGCTGGCGACGAAAATAATACTGCGCCTTTTAATACTAAAAATAGACATATAATTCGTTTAGGAAAACTACCTTGCGAACCTTGCAAAAAGAATACTTGCAAATTTGGAGATACTCGATGTTTAGGACTTTTACCCCTTGATGAAATTGTTGAATTATTAAGAAAATATGTAAATTTTAAAAATTGAATCTATTTTTAAAAGAAAACTTACTTTCGGAGTGCTCAGGCTTAGGGATTGAAGCGGCATCCTTTTTTTCCTTTAAAAAACATATTAAACAAAAAAGATATAGCTGAAAGCCCGACCTCGTCGTTAAAAAGACGAGGTAAGCCCACAAAAATTTTAAAAATATTATTTTTCTATTACTAAAAAATAAAGAAATCAAGATAAAAAAGCTCTTAAAATTCAAAACCTCATATTGTGAAATATAATTTAATTAAATACAAAAATTAAAAATTAATGGGATTATAATAAACCATGAAAGAAGAAATAGAAAAAGCTTTAGCAATTCTAAATGCAGGTGGAATTATCCTTTATCCAACAGACACTGTTTGGGGAATTGGTTGTGATGCAACTAATTGCAAGGCAATCGAAAAAATTTTTACCTTAAAAAAAAGACAGGCCGATAAAAGTTTAATTCTTTTATTAGATCAGGATATTAAGTTAAATAAATATGTAAAAGAAGTTCCGGAATTAGCTTGGGATTTAGTTGAATTTGCCGAAAATCCTCTAACCGTTATTTATCCGGATGGACGAGGAGTTTGTCCTACACTTATTGCCGATGATAAATCCATTGCCATACGGATAGTGAAAAATATTTTTTGCCAACAATTAATAAATCGACTTAAAAACCCATTGGTTTCTACATCAGCAAATATTTCTGGAAATCCAACACCAAGAAATTTTGAAGAGATAAGTCAGGAAATAAAAGATGGTGTAGATTATATCGTAAATTTGGAACAAGATAAAACAAGCTCGGCAAAACCATCAACCATAATCAAATTGGATGCTGGTGGCCTTTTCACCTTTATCCGGCGATAATTTTTTTGTATTGAAACAATTTTTAACACATCCTATATTTTCTATTTTAAGCGAAACCAGCAAAAAAACAGGAATTCCTGCTTATGTTGTTGGAGGCTATGTTCGTGATTGTTTATTAAATCGGGTTTCAAAAGACATCGACATTGTTGTGTTGGGAAATGGGATTCATTTTGCCGAACAAGCTGCAGCATCTATTTCTGCTAATTTACATGTTTCTGTTTTCAAAAATTTTGGAACAGCTATGTTTATGTACGAAGATTTAGAAATAGAATTTGTAGGCGCCAGAAAAGAATCATACCGATCCGATTCTCGCAAACCAATTGTTGAAAATGGTTCTATTGAAGACGATCAAATAAGACGCGATTTTACCATGAATGCCCTTTCATTTAGTTTGAATGCTGAAAATTTTGGTGAATTAATTGATCCTTTTAAAGGAGGTGAAGATTTAGGTAATAAAATAATCAAGACGCCGCAAGATGCTAACCTAACTTTTGTTGACGATCCTTTGCGAATGATGCGGGCTATTCGATTTGCCAGCCAATTAAATTTTGAAATAGATAAAAATGCCTGGAATGCTATTGAAAACAATTACGAACGAATAAAAATAATTTCGCAGGAACGGATTACTGATGAATTGAATAAAATTATTTTAAGTCCAAAACCATCTATTGGCTTTATTTATTTATTTCATTCTGGGTTATTAAAGCTAATTTTTCCTCAAATGGTTGATTTATTTGGGGTGGAAAAAAGAGATGGAAAAGGCCATAAAGATAATTTCTACCATACGCTGGAGGTTCTGGACAACATAAGTGAAACTACCCAAGATCTTTGGTTACGTTGGGCTGCAATTTTGCATGATATTGCCAAACCTGCAACCAAACGCTTTGAACCAGAACATGGTTGGACTTTTCATGGGCATGAAGATAAAGGTGCGAGAATGGTTCCTAAATTATTCAACCAATTAAAATTACCTCAGAATGATAAAATGAAAATGGTTCAAAAATTAGTATTGCTACATTTGCGACCCATCGTTTTATCACAAAATATAGTAACAGATTCTGCAGTTAGGCGATTATTATTTGATGCTGGCGAGGATATTGATGGGCTTATGTTACTTTGCCATGCTGACGTAACGACTAAAAACGAGTATAAGCAAAAAAAATATCGGGCTAATTTCGAATTAGTGAAACAAAAACTAATAGATGTCGAACAACGTGATCAATTGCGAAATTGGCAACCACCTGTAAATGGGGCAGATATTATGGAAATGTTTAACCTAAACGAAGGAAAAATGGTCGGTATATTAAAAAATTATCTTCGCGAAGGCATTCTTGAAGGCACAATTGAAAATAATAAATTATCAGCAATTGAATCAATCAAACAAAAAGGTTTAGAAATGGGTCTTATTGTTGCAAAAAACAAAATTGAATAGCTTACTTTGTATTAATGTTTTTGAATAAAAAATAACACGATTATGGCACTGTACCGATTTAAGGTTTCCTTTGAAGATTATGATGATGTAAGCCGGGAAATTGAAATAAAATCAACCCAGACTTTTGAAAAATTACATCAAATTATCCACCAATCCATTGGGTTTAATCCCGAATTTGCTTCCTCATTTTATATGACGAATGATAATTGGATAAAAGGAACTGAAATAACCTATTTACCAAACGAAAAAAGAATAAAACAAAATATTGCTTTAATGAGCGAATCGCGCTTAAGTAATTTTATCGAAGATCCTTTTCAACGAATCTATTACATTTTCGATCATGCAAAACCTTGGACTTTTCAAATTCAATTGGTTAAAATTTTAATTGATTTTGATAAGAATATGGAATATCCTATTGTAACTAAAACCATTGGAATTGCACCTAAACAATTTGGTATTATTGCTCCTGTAATTGCTGACGATGAAATGGATTTAGACTTTCTTGCTGCTCTTGACGAAGGTGAAGAACCAGAAGAAACTGATTTACTTGGACTGGATATTGAGGAAGTTGACGCAGTAAGTTCTGTCCTAAATGGTGAATCAGAAGAAGAAAGCTCAGAAGAAGAAAGTGTAGATTCTCCGGAATTTGAATCTTTCGATGATGATGATTTTAAAAAGGAAGAATATTAGTTGAATTATATTTTTTTCGTTTTTTCAAATTATAATTATTTTAAAAATTTCGATTTAACGTTGTGGGCTTACCCTCAATAAAAAAATTGGGGGTCGGGCTATTCGCTATATTTCAATTCTGAGAAAAACGAAGAATCTTTATTTAATTGTTTTTTAAAGGTAAAAAAATCCGCCTTTGGAGGACTAAGCCTTCCCAACTTTGTAAATAATCTTTCTCAGCAAAAGATCTTAACTTTATGTAGAGTTTGGTAAATAATATTTTTGAATTAAAAATTAAATAATAATCGCTAAAAATATCCTGTTTTAATTTAAAATTTGAATAAGCAAACTAAATTCCTGATCATTATTGTAGGCCCAACCGCCGTTGGAAAAACAAGTTTGGCAATTGAGTTAGCAAAGCATTATCAAACAGAAATTATTTCGGCTGACTCCAGGCAATTTTACAAAGAAACCAATATTGGAACAGCTAAACCAAGCGCAATAGAATTAGCAGAAATTCCGCATCATTTTATCAATTCATTAGCAATTGAAGAAAATTACACAGCTGCACAATTCGAAAAAGATGCCATTAAATGCATTGAAAAAATTCATCAAAATAAAGATATTGCTATCATGGCTGGCGGTTCTGGACTATTTGTACGAGCAGTTACAGATGGTTTTGATGAACTACCGGCTATTGATCCTGAAATCAGAAAAAAACTAAACCAGGATTTTGAAAAAAATGGAATTGAATTTCTTCAACAGCAATTAAAAATCGTTGATCCTGAATATTTCAATCAGGTTGATTTGGCAAATCCTCAACGAATTATTCGTTCATTAGAAGTTTACCAGGCTACTAAAACTCCCTATTCAACATTCCGAAAAGGAACCACAAAAGACAGAAATTTCACTCCAATAAAAATAGGATTAACGTTACCTCGAGAAAAATTATATGCAAGAATAAATTCACGCGTGGATGAAATGATCTCGAACGGTTTGGTTGAAGAAGCAACAAATCTATTTCCTTTTAAACATTACAATTCTCTGCAAACAGTAGGATACACTGAAATCTTCAACTATTTAGAAGGAAAAACATCTTTAATAGAAGCAGTTGATAAAATAAAGCAAAATAGCCGCCGACTTGCCAAACGGCAATTAACTTGGTTTACAAAAGATTCAGAAATTAATTGGTTTCAACACCCTGATTTAAAAGAGGTTGTTTCGTTAATTGAACAAAAAATTAAACCAAAATAAAAATTGAACCACAAAGGTACAAAGGCACAAAGTTTTAAAAAAGAAAGAAAAAAGAAATTGATTAAACGTTTAAATATTTTCTCTTTTTCTTCTTTTCTATTTTATAAATTTTTCTTTCTTTTTCCTTTTGTGTCTTTGTGTCTTCGAGCCTTTGTGGTTCTAAAACGCGAAGCGTTCTTTAAACTTTGTGGTTCTTATTTTAACTTAGGGTCTTCGTGGTTCAAATGCTAAGCCTGCGCAGTCGGCCCACCAAAATTCAATGGAATTGCATGCCCAGCGTCCGTTTTTATTTTACCATTAATAGCTTCAAACTTCTGCACATTATCATTTAATGCTGCAACCAGTCTTTTCGCATGTTCTGGACTTAATACTATTCTAGATTTTACTTTTGCCTTTGGTACTCCAGGCATTACCCGAATAAAATCTATGACGAATTCAGAATTGGAATGAGTTATTATTGCCAAATTGGAATAAATTCCTTCTGCCATTTCTTCTGATAATTCTATATTTATTTGGTTATTATTATTTTCTTGTTCTTCCATGATTAATTTTATAAAAAGCTAAATTAATTAAAATCATGGCAAAGGGGGACAATGAATGAAATATTGTTTTAAAAAAAAGAGAGAATTTTTTTCTCTCTTTTTTTAAATGTTTTATAATTTACTCAATCTTACTTATTTTCTTTTCGTATTTAGCATTTTCTGTTGTAACCGTACAATTATAGTATCCATCATTAAAAACGCTCATATTTAATTCTGCCTGATTAGTGTTCTGCAATATTTGCTCTTTAACTTTTCTTCCGTAGAGGTCCGTAACTACAATTTTCACAAATTTAGCTGTTTCCGGAATTACTATGGTAAATATACTATTTGAAGGATTTGGAAAAATGTTCAATAACTGGTTTTTCTCAGTTCTCATAATTTTCGACGGATTGGTCGAAGATTTTGGTTTTTCGGTAGCTGGGGCTAATGCCATTCTACCACCACTCGTATTATAATTCGCTAAAAATGTCATTAAACATTTATCAACTTCATCATCAAATTCTTCATTAGCATAAATGTTGAATAATCGCAAAGCTTCTTTGTCTAAAATACAATCCCAATAATTTAAGTAAGGTAATTTTTAAGCAATAACCTCCATTTGTAAATCATTCACAATGGTTTGTGCAGTAGAAAGATCACCTTTCATTCTATATATTAATGCATGATCTAATTTCAAAATACTTGGATCAAAAAATAATTGATTAGAATCCATTAATTCCTGTTGATAGGTTTGAATTTCATCCATCCAAGAAAAATAAGTTTGAACGAATGAATTTGTATCAAGAGCAGCATTCGATGAAATAAGTGTGTCAGATACTTGTTTTGCCAACTCATCTTTGAATGTTCGATAAGCTAACTTTAATAAAAATCGTTCATTTTCTGATACATTTCTAAAATTATAGGTTAATATTTCCTTTAAAGCTTCAACTTTTGATGCTCTCACTTCTAATGATAATAAAGTATCAGCTAAATTTGTTAATACAACATCTAAAGCAATATTCAATGGTTTGAAAGAAATATGTGGTGTGGAAACAGTATCGCAATCTTTGCATTCTTTTAGGGGATTTAATGTTTCTGGAATACAGTTGGTACATGGTTGCAACGTTACACAAGAAAATTGATCAGAAGTTGGATTTAAATCTTTAAAATATAAACTATCGCCAATATGATTTGGAACTGATGATGTTAGGTAATAATCTACACCAAATATGGGAGGAACATTTGTATTATTCCAATTGTTTCTAATAGCTTGGAAAGGTGTAAGTAAACTGCGTTGAAAACGATTCATCGTGCCGTTAATGATCGCTTTTACTCTGCCATTTGTTGGTGAAAGCTGATTGTATCCTTCATTCAAAAAGATATCTCCTGATGATGTAGTATGGATGATTTCGTCAAATCTCGTAAAATCATTATTTCCATAATTTCCAAGTTGCGAACTTAAATTTAAATTAGCATCAAAAAATGCACTTATGCCAGAAACTCCTAAATCCAAAACATTGCATTTTAAATTTAATTGGGTATTACCAATTAAATAAACACCATTAGAAGTATTTGTAATGTTTGATTCAGATATATTAAGATTGGAACTACCAGTTGCAATAAATTTAACACTTGCCTCCGAATTATTAGTAAAAGTACAACGTATAATATCAGAATTAATATCAGAAACTTTTGTTTCAACCGCAATACTATTATTAGTAAATACGCAACCATTTAAATCAAAGCCACCTGTATACTGGCGATATCCATATTGATTGTTATGAAAAGTTGAACTGGATATATAAAACTTACCACCTCTTTTGGCTACTGTAGGGTTATATGTATTATTTAAACCATACGTACCATGTTCAAAAACTGAATTATTAATAATAACACCACTTTGCCCACCAAAATTTAATCCTTTATGATTATTTCGAGACGTTTCATTTGTAGAAGTTATTTTGCTTAATGTAAAACGAATAGGGCAATAGACATTAATTCTCGCATTTTCGCCTAACAAATACTTACCGCGCATAGAAATTACTTGCTTAAAATCTTTAGAAATTGTCATATTAGTATTGTCAGCCAATTCTACTACTTTATCAAATTGACCAACACCTGTAAACCGAACTGAAGAATTAATGCCAGGAATGAACGAATTTGAATTAGACGCTATTTTTATAAAACCATTTCCAGTAAAATTGAAAGTAGCATTATCCCCAACTATAATCTTACCAGAAGTTGAAATAGTTGATTCATTATCTACTAAATTGATAAGAGCTCCATTTTCATAAACCAAAGTTGAGTTTTGGCTAGCTAGTACAAGAGAAGTACTATTTTTTAATATTAATTTGGATTTATTTTCCAATATCAATTGGCTATTATCCTTAACCTCAAACAAACTATTTGTATTTACCTCCAAACTTGAAAGTAGATTGCTACTACCTGTCGGAGTTTGTAAAGTTATTTTTGCATTTCCTATTAAGGTAACTTTTGCACCAGATTCTATTAATAATTTTCCACCGTTCATTACAATGATTTCAGCATCATTACTCATCAACAAGTTGCTATTATTAATAAACATTAAGATTGCTCCACTTGCAACTACAATTTTTGAAGTGTTTTTCATAGCTATTGTACTTCCATTGTCAACAATTATAGTTGAGTTGGTATTCATATTAATAATAGCACTTTCTGATAAAGTGAATAAAGTAGGATTTACAAATTTATTGGTAATTGGGTGTTTGGTTAATCTATTGGTATAACCAGATTGATCTATTAAAATACTTTTTCCTGAAAGTAAATTTAGATCTGGATTTACATCATCTGATATATTTCTTAACCCGATAATACCCGTCCAACGAGGATTATCATTTACTGTGTAATTATTCAATTTTACTTGAATGGTTATATCGTCGCCGACTTTGCTTAAAACTTCGATGGATAAGGAATTTAGAAAAGTAGTTTGTAAGGTATCACCACCTCTGTAAAATAAGGGAAAATTTGTAATGGTAGGATTAGTACCCATATTTATTTTATCGCCTACTTGAAAAGCATCACTGCGCCTATTAAAGTTGCTTATTGCTTGAGCGTTCCCGCCACCATATCCTCCGTAAAGCATGTTTGTATTTACTCCATTCGTTTCCTTCATCATAAAAAAGGCTTCTTTATTTCTTGCGAATCCGTTAAAATCAAACATGGATTTAATTACCCCATTGGGTGGCAATAAGTTATCAGAAGTTGGAAAATCATCCACATATTGCATCCAAGGATGCGTACCTCCTAGTGGATTTTCAAGCTGTCGCTGAAAAGTATATACCCAATTTTTATACATTTCATTATCATCTCTTGCAGGTGGATATGCATTTCTACTATAATCATACTGACCTTGAGCATTAATCAATTTAATTCCATTTACTTTTTGACTACTATAAAGTTGATTATCTAAGGAAATTTCCCTAATAGGATTCATATCCTCCACC
>ENA-OBIT01001089-OBIT01001089.1-metagenomes-genome-assembly--contig:-NODE-1089-length-10546-cov-2.61615_pt1 | contig 10546 bp, 9 predicted proteins | sample MGYA00153386_OBIT01 | MGnify analysis MGYA00153386 | reverse complement strand
CGTTCGTTCGCTCAACGTCCTGGCCAACTCCTCGAACTCCGCCTCGCTTCCAGGTCGGACCGTGATGTGAGCCAGCAGCGTTGCCATCGTGCGATCGTATGGGGCCGCCTGTCGGGCGGACGGGCCGAGGAGACCTCATGACCACCGACGACATCGACCTGTTCGATCCGGCCACGCAACAGAACTGGTTCCCGGTGTACCAGCGCCTCCGCGAGGAGGCTCCGGTGTACCAGATACCGGGATCGAACACGTTCGTGATCAGTCGGTACGCCGACGTGAGGCACGTGTTGCGCCACCAGGACGTGTTTCCCAGCGGCACCGGGGTGACCACCCGTGACTCGCCGGCACAGCGTGTGTATCTCGAACGGGGATGGGACCGCCTGGCGCCGCTCGGCACCAACCCGCCCGATCATCGCCGATACCGCTCGCTGGTCGACTCGTATTTCGACCGCAACGGATCCGAGCGCTACCGAGCCGAGATCCAGCGGGTCATCGACGAACTCCTCGACGACATGGCGGCGGCTCCGTCCGCAGCCACCACCGCCGGGACCGGCGACTACATGGCCGAGTTCGCACTGCCGTTGCCGGTGCGGATGATCACCAGCATCCTCGGATTTCCCGACTCCGACATCGACCAGCTCAAGGCGTGGTCAGCAGCATGGGTGCTGCCCTTCGCCGGCGGGCTGAGCGACGAACAGCACGTGTGGGTGGCAGAGCAGGTCGTCGAATTCCAGGCCTACATCCAGGAACACCTCGACGAGAAGCGGGCGGATCCCGCCGACGACGTCCTGTCCGCGTTGGCGCTTGCGCGCTACGACGGCGAACGACCGCTGACCGATCCGGAGATCATCTCGATCATCGACCACCTCTACATCGGCGGCAACGAGACCACCACGTTCGCGCTCACCTCCGCGATGTGGCTCCTGCTGCGCGAGCCGGGGCTGTACGAACGGGTTCGCGCCGACCGCTCACTGCTCCGGCTCGAGTCACCGACCCAGGGCCTCTACCGACGCGTCGCACACACCACTGAACTGGCTGGTGTGACGTTGCCGGAGGGAGCAACGATCCACATCCGGTACGCCGCCGCCAATCGCGACCCGGACATGTTCCCCAACCCGGAGTGCGTCGATCTCGACCGGACCAACGGTCGGCGACACATGGCGTTCTCGCTCGGCGAGCACCACTGTCCGGGCGAAGGCCTTTCACGACTCGAACAACGCATGGCCCTACATGCCGTGCTCGATCGCCTGCCGGACCTGCGACTCGCAGACAGCAACGACTTCGCCCACGCGCCGGGCTTCGTGCTGCGGGCCCTCGATCGCCTCGACATCGAATGGGGTGTCAGTACGAACGGCGAGCAGGTCGGCCGCGAACGGTCGGTTCAGACCTCGTCGAGCGCGGCCTCGCCGAGGTAACTCGCTTCGAGCACGTGGCGGTTCGCGGAGAGTTCGGCGGCGGTACCTTCCAGCACCAACTCACCGTGGTTCAACACGTAGCCACGGTCAGCGACTTCGAGCGCCATGTGCACGTGCTGCTCGACGACGAGCACGCCGCAGCCGGTCTGGTCGGCGATGTTGCGCACGATGGGCAGGAGTCGTTCGACGATGATCGGGGCGAGGCCGAGACTCATCTCGTCGACGAGCAGGCACTTCGGGCTGGAGACCAGCGCCCTCGCCACGGCGAGCATCTGTTGCTCGCCGCCCGACAGGAGCCCGGCCTGGCGCTTGCCGAGTGGTTTGAGCGCCGGGAGCAACTCCATTGCTCGGTCGTGCGCCTCGCGTCGGGACTGGCGGTCGCCGGTGAGGCCCAGCCGGATGTTCTCGTCGACGGTGAGATCGAAGAACAATGAACGATCCTCGGGCACGTGTGCCAGACCACGTCGCGCCACCATGTGGGCCTTGTGGCCGTCGACGGGTTCGCCGAGCACCTCGACCGTTCCACCCACGGGAGCGAGCAGCCCGGAGATCGTCAGCAGCGTCGTGGTCTTGCCGGCCCCGTTCGGTCCGAGCAGCGCAACCACCTCGCCGGGACCGACGGACAAACTGAGGTCACGTACCACCGGGATGCCCTCGTACCCGGCATACAGGTTGCGAACATCGATCAACATCTCGCTCATGGCATCGCCTCCGATCCGTTCGATGTACTCGACGGTTCGAGCGCAGCTCCCTGAGCAGCCTGCGCCTCGCCGGCAGACTCGCCCAGATACGCCGAGATCACGGCCGGATCGGCCCGCACCTGCGCCGGCGTGCCGTGGGCGATCACTTTGCCGAAGTCCAGCACGTAGATGTAGTCGCAGACGTTGAGCACGAGGCCCATGTCGTGGTCGATCAGGAACAGGCTGACGCCGAGGTCGAGGAACCCACGCAGATGCTGGCCGAGCAGTCGACTCTCCTGGGTGTCGAGTCCGGCGGCCGGTTCGTCGAGCAGGAGCAGTGTGGGCTTCGCCGCCAACGCTCGGGCCACACCGATCAGCTTGCGTTGGCCGTGGCTGAGGTCGCTCGGGAGCTTGTCGGCGAGGTCGGTGAGACCGAGCGCCCCGAGCGCCACGTCGACCTGATCGCGGAACTTCCCCTCGGCGCGGTTCGGCAGCACGATGTCAGCGAGGAACGAGTACCACTTGGGTTGTTCGGCAGCGACGAGCAGGTTGTCGCGGACGGTGAGGTCTTCGAACAGCTCCAGTGATTGGAAGGTGCGCACCAGACCCATCGAGGCACGTGTGTCCGGCCGCTTGTCGGCAAGGTCGACGCCGTCGAACGTCACCACGCCGGAGCTCACCGAGGTGAACCCGGTGATCGCGTCGATGAACGTGGTCTTGCCAGCCCCGTTCGGCCCGATCAGCCCCACGAGCTTGCCGCTCTCACAATCGAGATCGATGTCGTCGTTGGCGTGCAGACCGCCATAGGAGACGGTGAGTCCGCGAGCTTCGAGTAATGCCATGTCAGGTCACCTCAGCAGGGATGGGGGTGTCGGTCGGCGCCATCGGCACCGCACGAACGGCCGGGTCGTGTGGTTGGTTGTTGCCCTTGGCGCGTCGTCCGACGATCACCTGACGGATGGTCGAGCTGATCATCAATGCCAGCAACGCGCCCAGGATCGGCATCCAGAGCTTCGAGTAGGTATCGACCCGTGATGGCCATATCAGCCATCCGATCACGTAGCCGACGAGTGCAGTGGGACCCATCCGCCGGCCGACGTCGGCCCACTGACGTCCGGCTTCGGGGAAGGTCGGAGAGATCGGCCCGACCACACGAGCGAAGCCGAGCACGACCACGAACAGCAGTGCAGCGCTGATCAGGACCCAGAGCTCGACAGATTCGACGAACTTGGCGTTGTAGAGCCACAACGCCGTTCCGACGACGAGCACCGCGAGTCCTGTCTTCACGATCACCTGTTTCGGACCGCAATAGTTGGCGCGCAGCGTTTCTGCGCCCGGGAGTGCTCCGACGAGCCAGTTGCCGAGGTGTCTGACCGCCCCGCTGAAGAACGGCGCGACTCCCTCGGGATGCACAATCGCCGTGACGATGATGCCGAGCCCGCTCAGGAGGCCGATGTAGCTGTCGATGTTCGTGTCGGCGAAGAAATAGTTGGACGTGGTGGGCACCAGCGCCGACAGCAGCATGCCGGCGACGATCGCACCGTTGATCGATGAGATACCGGCGAGATACGCGAACGCGAGCACCGAGAGGCTTGCGCCGTAGCCGAAGTTGGCCGACGACACCTCGACCTGCTTGAAACCGAGCATCAGACCGCCGATGCCGGCGATCGCAGCGCTGATCCCGAACGCGAGCAGCTTCGTCCGCGACACGTTGATGCCCGCCGCCGCTGCTGCACGTTCGTTGGAACGCACTGCGAGGAACCGCCGACCGACGCCGCTGCGACGCATGTTGGCAATCGCGATCGCACACAGTGCGAGCACGATCGCGCCGAAGATGACGAAGGCGGGATTCTCGTTCTGCTCCCGAGCGCTGCGGGCGCCGACATCGATGCCGAAGATCGTCGGGTCCTTGATGTAGGCCGGCACGCCGGCGCGGAGCTGGGTGATCACCTCGTTCTCGAAGTAGAGGCCCTGCAGCGCGACGGCGGCGGCGATCGTCACCACCGCCAGTTGTACCCCGCGTATTCGCACCGCAGGGAGCCCGACCACCAGCCCGACCACCACGGCCGCACCGATGCCGATCACCCCGGCGATCGGCCATGCCAGACCGGGGCCTGTGACCGCAACCAGGTTCGAGCCCCGACCGATGCCATCGGCCATCATGCGAGCGGTCACGAACGCTGCGATGCCGGCGAACGACATCTGGGCGAGCGAGATCTGACCGGTGTAGCCCGTGAGCAGCACGATCGACAACATCACGATCGAGATCACGAGGCCGGTCTGGATCGAGTTCGCGAAGCGAGTTCGTCCACCCGCATCTTCGAACACGAATGCGAGCAACGTCAGCACCGTCACCCACACCACCGCATGTTCGAAGATCCGCTTGGGCTCGGGTGCAATCGGCAGTCGGCGTTCCTCGACCGCCCCGCGGATCGGGAGTGATTTTCCGCGCACGTAGAGCACCACGATGATCACGAGCAGCGGCAGGAAGTTGCGCACTCCCGTCTGCATCCAGTCGAGGCTGCCGGTGAACCAATCGGCCTTCTTGACGTCGAGGAGTGTCTGAACCGCTCCGAGCCCCAGGCCACCGGCGACAGCGATCGGAATCGAGCGCAGCGACCCGATCAGTGCCGCTGCAAGGGCCGGCACGATCAATGCGGTGAGCCCGACCGGAGTGATCGTTCCCTGGATCGGCCCGACGACGATGACCGCCAACGTGCCGAGCACCGACGCGATGATCCAGTTGAACGCAGCCAGACGTTGCGGCGAGAAGCCGAGGAGCACGGCGCCCTTCTCGTTGCCGGCCGCAGCTCGTGTGGCGAGGCCGAAGCGGGTGAAGCGATAACCGAGCCACAGCAACAAACCAGCGAGCACGGCAAACGCAACGACATAGACGGTGTTGCGTGGGAACACCTTGCCCAGACCGAGGAAGTTCTCCATTGCGTCGTCGGGCACGACGCTCTGGGGCTGAGGAAAAGCGTTGCCGAAGTTGATGAGGGCGACACCCTGGAGGTAGAGCGCCAGTCCGAGCGACGCGACCACCTTGCCGAGCGGAGCGGCGTGCCGCAGCGGACGGAACACGAGGAAGTGGGCGGCCAGGCCGAGGCCGACGGCGAGGAGCAGAGCGAGCACGAGCGATGGCACCATCGGCCACGTGCCGCTGTCGGACAGCGTGATGCGAACCGGCAGGTTGAGCGTCTTGGTGGGCAGGAAGTCGACCCACGGGAAGAAGAACTCGCCGCGATTCCACGCGGTGTCGAAGGTGAACATGCCGTACATGGCCATGGCGCCGTAACCGAAATTGATCACGCCTGAGCCCTTGTAGGACACGACGAGGCCAGCACCGAGCATCGCGTACAGCGAACCCAGGCCGAGGCCGATCAAGAGTGTGAAGATGATGTCGTTCACGCAGCCCCCGGTGGCGTCACGAAGATGGAGTGGACAGCCGGGTCGGGGCCGATCACGAGGATCAGCCCCGACCCGTGGTCGTGCCTGTGGTGATTTTCCCTCTACCGACTACTTCGGTCCGGGGCGCAGCGCTGTGCCAGCGACCAGGTCGAGACCGCTCAAGCTCGGGATCACGTTGACCGCCGTCTTGGCCGTGGCGTCCCAGCGATCGATGGCGATGTCGGAACTGCACACCGCGATGTACGGCGCCGGCGCTGCAGCACAGTTCAACGGCGGTCCACCGAACGACGGCTCGGAGCCGTCGGTGGCGGCGAGCATGTCGCTGATCGACTGACCGGTGACGTCGCCGTCGACCCTCTGCGCTGCCTCCCAGATGTTCATGATCGCCGAGAAGCCCTGCGTGGCGAAGCCCTTGAAGATGTCGTCCTCGCTCATGCCGTACTCGGCGCCCTTGGTCTGGTACACGGTCGCATTGTCGAGCTGCTGACCTTCGAGGGTCGCCAGATCCCCGAGCACACCGTTGACCGAGCCGGTGATGTAGATGCCGTCGATCAGATCGCCGGCAGCTTCCATTGCCGCGAAGTCGGTGCACGATCCCGACAGCACCAACGGTGTCTCCGCCGGCGTCCAGCCGAGACGACCCATGGCGTCGACGAGGTTCCAACAATCGGCGCCCTGGCCCGAGAACATGATCGCATCCGGGGCGAAATCGAGCACTTCACTCGCCTGCGGCGTGGCGTCCGGCGTCGCCGGAGCAAGTGCTACACCGAGGTAGGTCAGATCGGGGTTCGATCCGGCAAGCTCGGCGTCGCCGGGCTCGGTGCCGTTGATGACGTCCATCGGCTTCGCCTCGAGGTCGTTGTAGCAGACTACGCCGGGAGGCGTGTCGGCCCACGGAATACCGACGCTGTTGACGTCGATGCCTTCGAGTTCCGGCAATTCCTGCGTGATGAACTGTACGAGTCCGGTGTGGACGCCGAGACAGCCACCGCCGGCGCCGATTGCGTAGACGCCCTCGGAGGTGAAGTCGGCGATTGTGATGGGTGTCACGACGACCACCGGGATGTCGGAGCCCTGGTAGATCGAGAAGTGGTTGCCGAAGAAGTTGATCGTCGAGATTGCCATCTCGACGCCGTCTGCCGACAGTTCGTTGGCGCAACGCTGCGAGTCGTCTGGCGACACGATCGACTTGCACAGTTCGATCTCGATGGGGCGGCCACCGAGGCCGCCGAGCTCCGCATTGATGTAGTCGGCAGCAGCCTGGATGCCGATCGAGAACTCGGGGAACGATCCGTTCGGGTCGCCTTCGAGGTTCTGCACGCCGATCTTGATCGGCTCTCCGGTCGCTTCGCCCATGTCGCCCTCGGCCTCGGCCTCGGTCGAGTCGGGCGCGTCGGTCGCTGCGGGCGCTTCGGTTGCGTCAGGCACTTCGGTCGCGTCAGGCGCTTCGGTGGCTGCCGGTGCTGCACTGTCGGTGCTCTCGCCTCCGTCGTCGCTGCCACAGGCAGCTACCACGAGGCCGAGGCTGACGGCAAGTCCGAGCAGTGCACGCGAACGCTTCGTTGATCGTGCTGTCATCTTGACAATTCCCCCATTGTTGTGAGTGACCGGTCAGCCCCCCGGGCGCCGGACGAGTCGTGTTCGACGACTCGCATGCAGAAACTAACTGATCGGTTGGTTCTCCGACGTATCGGAGAAATCGCAGTGCCAGTCGCCGATCGAACGGTCACTCGGGCAGATAATGGACTCCGGGGATGCCGGCGTGCATCGCCTGGTACCAGTCGGGACGCGGCACGACGCCGGCGTAACCGAGGCCGATCCGCGGCGCGACGTCGGCGTTCCACTCCTGATGGATCGGTGGGATCTGGTAGTAGCCGTTGGACGCGTTCGTCCCGCCGTCGACGTTGAGATCGTGACCGGTGATGTAGCTCGCAGCGTCGGAGGCCAGGAACATCACCGGGTCGACGATTTCGTCGAGTTCGCCGATCCGACGCATCGGCGTGCGCGACGCGATCCACTTGTCCATCCCCATGCCTTCGAGTGCAGGCCGCACCATCTCGGTGACGATGAAGCCTGGTGAGACCGAGTTCACCCGCACGCCCCGATCCGCCCACTCGCATCCCAACTGCAGGGTCAGGTTGCGCAGCGCACCCTTCGCCGCCGTGTAGGCGATCACGTTCAGTTCGTTGGCGCCGTGTCCCATGATCGAGCAGATGTTGACGATCGAGCCACCGCCGGATTCGAGCATGTGGCGCCCGACGTCGCGCAGGTACATGAACGCGCCGTTCAGGTCGATCGACATGATCCGGTTCCAGGTGTCCATGTCGAACGACTCGGGGGCCACACCTCGCATGTCACTGACCCCGGCATTGTTGACCAGCACATCGATTCGCCCATGCGCCTCGACACCGGCAGCGACGACACGGGCGACGTCGGCCTCGACCGACACGTCGCCGGGAGCAACGGTGACCTTCGAACCCTTCGTGCGACACACCTCGGCGACACTCTCGAGGAGATCAGCCGAGCGAGCGGTCAGCACCAGGTCGGCGCCGGCGTCGGCGAAGCCGAGCGCGAACCCCTCCCCCAGTCCCATCGACGCACCCGTGATCAGCACGGTCTTGCCGGTGAAGTCGAACATCATCATCCTCCGTTCGGATCGACGAGCACCTTGGTCTGCTCGCTCGTACCGCTCGCCAGGTCGGCGAGCGCTGCTTCGACACCGTCGAGGCCGACAGTGTTCGTGTGCATGACGTCGACGCGAACACGCCCATCGGCCATCATTCCCATCGTCGTCTCGAACTCGTCGTGCAGGTAGGCCAGCGACGACGTGACGGAGATCTCCTTGATCAGCCAAGCTCCCGGCGAAATCGAGGCATCGCTGTCGGCGAGCCCGATCAGACACATCGCGCCACCCCTGCGGGCAAGGTCGACGGCGGACTGGACGGCGAACGGGCGACCGACGCATTCGTACACGATGTCGGCACCGAGGCCGTGCGTTCGCTCACGGATCGCCTGGTCGGCTTCGGCTCCCGGCGAGACTGCGACATGAGCGCCGAGGTCGAGCGCGAGCGCCCGTCGCTGCTCGTTCGGCTCGACCACGATCACCTGTCCGGCACCAGCGGTACGGACCCACTGCATCGTGCCGAGCCCGATCGGGCCGGCACCCTGGATCACGGCGATGTCGCCGAGCCGAAGCGCGCTGTTACGCACGGCGTGGAACGCAACTGTGGTCGGCTCGACTTGTGCGGCTTGTTCGTCGGTGAGCGCCGGGTTGGTCTTGACGACCCGAGCGGCAGCGACTGCGATGCGCGCAGCGAACCCGCCGTGAGGCGGCGCGAGTGGATCGCGGCCGAGCACCGACAGGAACGTCACCTCGCACCGATCGGTCTGCCCGCGATGACAGGCCGTGCACCGTCCGCACGACGGCGCAACCGCCACGACAACGCGGTCGCCCTCGCTGAACGCCTTGACCTCGGCGCCGACAGCCGAGACCGTCCCGGCCCACTCGTGGCCACAGATCGCTGGATTGTACGGCCGGCCCGATTGGAAGGCGTGGACGTCGGTGCCGCAGATGCCGCAGAATGCGATGTCGACGACCACGCCCTCAGACGCCGGCGTCGGATCGGGAAACTCTCGAAGCTCCACGGCGCCCTGGCCTGTGATCAACGCTGCGTACATCGCCGAGTTCCCCCTCGTTCCGCGCCCGACTCGCTCGGGCGACGATCATCATCGTCATACTGGCCAGCCCCGGCCCGGACGAACCGGCCGAGCACCAGGAGGTCCTATGAGTCTCATCGCTGTCGAAGCCGCGATCACGGTCACCGACGCCGCCAACCGTCAGTCGCTCATCGAGCGGTCGGCTCCGATTCAGAAAGCGACACGCGACGACGAGCCCGGATGCATCGTCTACTGCTTCGCTCCCGACCCCTGCCAGGACGACCTGATCCAGGTCTACGAACTCTGGGAGTCCGAGGAGGCGCTCGCCGCACACTTCCTGCATCAGAACTATCTCGACATGCGCACGACGCTCGGCGAGGGCGGGCTCGAGAGCGCCGTCAGCCGCAAACACCGCATCGATGCCACCGCCTCGGTCTACGGCGCCGACCACACTCCCTCTGCGTTCTTCGACTGAACCGAAATTCACAGTGATCGAGGCGGTGGTGTTCGACTTCGGCGGAGTACTGATCACGTCGATCTCCAATCAGATCGGCGACATCGCCGGCGGTCTCGGGGCAGAGCCATCACGGGTGCACGAATTGTTGCTCGGGCCGCGTGTCAGCGGGCCCGAGCACCCGTGGCATCGCGCCGAACGAGGCGAGATCGCCGTCGCCGACATCCAGGGCCTGCTCACGCCGTGGGCTGAACGCCTCGGGATCAACCTGCGCGGCGACGAGATGGAACGTCTTCTCGCCCCCGGCGGCTACACCGTGGTCGAGGCGATGATCGATCGGGTCCGTACGTTGCGAGCACAGGGCTATGCCACCGGTTTGCTCACCAACACCTTCGCCGAGTTCCGCCCGACGATGCAGCGCGACATCGACTTCGACCTCTTCGATGTGGTGATCGAGTCGTTCGCCGTCGGAGCTCGCAAGCCGGAACCTGCGATCTACGATGCGACTCGCGAGCGGCTCGGTGTCGCTCACGACGCCATCGTCTATCTCGACGACTTCGACCAGAACCTCGAGATACCCGCTGCGCTGGGATGGACGTCGATCATGGTCACAGACGCACAGTTCGCGCTGGGGCAACTCGACGAGGTCCTGGGTGTCGCGGAGCAGTCGACAACACTTCGGTAACGCACAGAAGTCACCGCGTGGTCAATAATGGAGCCATGACCGCAACTGACCAACCTGCTGCCGACACCGGGGCGCGCTCACCCGGGCCCACGTTCCAGGACCTGCTCGACGCCGATACCCACCCGGTTCCCGACGTGTTGCGCCTCGAATCGCCGCGTTACCTCGGCAGCGGCGACATCCCGATCGAGCGGTACATCAGCCGCGAGTGGCACCGACGAGAGGTCGATCAGCTGTGGTCGCGGGTCTG
>ENA-OBIT01001088-OBIT01001088.1-metagenomes-genome-assembly--contig:-NODE-1088-length-10563-cov-4.27541_pt1 | contig 10563 bp, 9 predicted proteins | sample MGYA00153386_OBIT01 | MGnify analysis MGYA00153386 | reverse complement strand
CGATGAAGGACGAGGCCATCGTCTGCAACATCGGCCACTTCGACAACGAGATCGACGTTGCGGCGCTGGCCGATTGCACCTGGGACGAGATCAAACCCCAAGTCGACCACGTGGTCTTCCCCGGCGTTGATGGCAAACCCGGCAAGAAGATCATCCTGCTGGCCAAGGGCCGGCTGGTGAATCTGGGTTGCGGCACCGGCCACCCCAGCTTCGTGATGAGCGCGTCGTTTGCCAACCAGACCATCGCCCAGATCGAGCTGTTCCAGCACACCGAGAAGTACGAGAGCGGCAAGGTCTACGTGTTGCCCAAGCACCTGGACGAGAAGGTGGCGCGCCTGCACCTGAAGAAGGTCGGCGCCATGCTGACCGAGCTCAGCGACGCGCAAGCCGCCTACATCGGTGTCAGCAAGGCCGGGCCGTACAAGGCGGACACGTACCGGTATTGACCGGCCACAGCTTGCTGGCTGTGCACCATGGCGCCAAAACGGCGCCATGGAGTCGTTTTGGAGCTGACCATGCTTGTGAGCCTGTCGATCAAGGCCGTGTCCGACGCTTTGGTACAGCGGTTGCGCAGACGCGCCGCTGGCAACCACCGTTTCTTGCAGCGTGAGTTGATGAGTGAGTTGATGAGTGAAAAGCCTTCGTGAGCGCGACCACCCCGATCAGCTTCGAGTTCTTCCCCCCCAACACCGCCGTCGGCAGCGAAAAGCTGAAGACCGTGGTCGCCGACCTGGCGGCCGTGAAGCCCGAATTCTTCAGCGTCACTTACGGCGCCGGGGGCAGCACGCGCGACAAGACGCTGGCCACGGTGAAGGACATCGCTGCACTGGGCCATGAGGCCGCGCCGCACTTGTCGTGCGTGGGCAGCACCGCCGACAGCATTGCCGAGATCCTGGCCACCTACCGCGCCCAGGGGATTCGCCGGCTGGTGGCGTTGCGCGGCGACCTGCCCAGCGGCACGGCCACGGCGGGTGAATTCCGCTATGCCGCCGACCTGATCGAGTTCATCCGCCAGACGCAGGGCAGCGACTGGTTCATCGAAGTCGCCGCCTACCCTGAATACCACCCACAGCAGCGTTATGCGCGGCGCGACCTGGAACACTTTGCGGCCAAGGTCAAGGCCGGGGCCGACAGCGCCATCACGCAGTTCTTCTTCAACTCCGACGCTTACTTCCACTTTGTCGACGAGGTGCGTGCGCTGGGGGTCACGGTGCCGATCGTGCCGGGCATCATGCCCATCCACAACTACGCGCGCATCGCGCAATTCGCGCAGCGCGACGGCATCGAGATCCCGCGCTGGGTGGCGCTGAAGATGGAGGGCTACATGGACGACGCGGCGTCAGTGCGCGCCTTCGGCATCGACGTCGTCAGCCGGCTGTGCGAACGGCTGGTGGCCGGCGGCGCGCCGGGCATCCACTTCTACACGCTGAACCAGAGCGCGCTGTCGCTGGAAGTCTGCAAGCGCTTGAACTGGGCGTAGTGGATTGACGGGCTGAGCCAGCGGACAGCTGCCGCAGCCGCTCGATGCGCGACCGCTGTCCGGCATTGCAACGCGCCCGGGTCCCCGTGGCGCCGGCGCCGGCTGTGGCAATGGCCGCAGGCCCGCCGGCCGGGCTGATCAAGCAGTTACTGCGCGCCGCCCGGCGCCTGCCAGGCCAGGCCTTCGTCGGTCAGCACGGTGTCCAGCGGTACGTCGTGCGCTTCGGCGTCCAGCCAGGGCAGAAAGCCCTGCGAATAGGCAAGGCCCACGGTGGTGGGGCGCGGCTGAAGCGTCGCCAGGGTGCGGTCGTAGAAGCCGCCGCCATAACCCAGGCGCACACCGCCCGGGCCATAGCCCACGCAAGGCACCAGCAGCAGCGTGGGCTCAAACGTGGGTGTGCCTTTGGGCTTGGGGATGCCGTAGGCGTCGTCTTCCATCTCGCAACCCGGGTACCAGACCTGAAAGCTGAGCTGTTTGCTGTTCTTGTCCACCACCGGCAGCCCGATTCGGCGTTGGACGTCGGCCTCGGCCCAGCGGAACAGTGCGGGCAGCGCGTCGAACTCACCCTTGATGGGCCAGTAGGCGCCAATGGCCGCGTCTTGCCGGTCCAGCAGCCACACGCGCAGCACCTCCTGCAGGTGCATGCCGCGCTGGTGGCGGTCGATCAAGCCCTCGCGTTCGGCCTGCAGCTGGCGGCGCAGCGTCTTCTTGTCACGCGATGGTTCCAGATTCGGCAGCTCGAATGGCATGGTGCTCCCGTGGCGTCGCCAAAGAGGCTATTGTCAGGTCGCCCGAAACGTACCCATCCCGCCCCTCCCATGGTCTTTCTTCGCTTCCTCTTGCGCCGAGCAGTCGGGCTGGCCCTGCTGGCCAACATTGGCACAGGCGCAGGCATCGGCATCGGCATCGGCATCGGCACTCCCCTGCCGGCGGCTGCCCAGGGCGCCGACGAGGTGGTGCTGCAAGCGCGCGACGCCTTGCGCGCGAACAACCGCGCCCGGCTGATCGCCACACGCGACGCTGCGGCGGCCGCCGCACACCCGCTGGCACAGTGGACGGCGTACTGGGAACTCAGCAACCGCATGACCAGCGCGCAGCAGCCCGAGCTGGACGCTTTCTATGTGCGGTGGCCCGGCACCTACGTGGAAGACCGGCTGCGCAACGATTGGTTGCTTGAATTGGGCCAGCGCCGCGACTGGGCCAACTTTCGCGCCGAATTTCCGCGATTCCGCATGAACGACGACCGCGACGTCACGTGTTTTGCGTTGTTGATGCAGCACTTGGACGGCCAGGACGTGCGCAGCGCCGCACGCACCGCCTGGTGGGCGCAGCGCGACGGCGACGACGGCTGTGGCCTGCTGGGCAGCACGTTGGTGCAGGCCCGGGTGTTGTCGGCCGACGATGCCTGGCAGGCCGCCCGGCTGGCCGCTGAATTCAACCGGCCGCGCTCGGCGGGCACGGCTGCTGCAGCGGTATCGCCGGCAGCGGGCGCGGCTGTGACGGCGGTGTTCCGCGACCCGGTTGGGTACCTCAAGCAGCCGCCCACGGGCCTGGGCAGCGAAGGCAACGAGCTGGCCTTGCTGGCGTTGATGCGCCTGGCCGCCAGCGACCCTGAAGCCGCGGCCGTTCTGATCGACACCACCTGGCAACGCCGCCTGCCGCCGCCGATGGCCGCCACCGCCTGGGCGCACGCGGGCAAGCAAGCCGCCCTGAAACGATTGCCGCCAGCAGCCGACTGGAGCCGGCGCGCGTGGCAGCTGGCTGACCAGCCCGGCATGGCCAGGCCGTTATGGTCGGACGATCTGCTGGCCTGGCAGGTGCGTGCGGCCCTGCAGCAGCCCGCCAGCGATGTCACCCGCTGGGGGCCGGTGCAGCGCGCCATCGACGCCATGAGCCCGGCCGAGCAGCGCGACAGCGCCTGGGTGTACTGGAAAGCACGAGCAGGCCTGGCCCAGGCGCGCCCGGGCGCCGAGGGTGATGGGGCACGCGCCACTGCACGTGCCGCGCTGGCCGGCCTGGGCGGGCAAATCAGTTTCTACGGCAAGCTGGCTGCTGAAGAACTGGGCGGGCGTTGGACGCTGCCGCAAACGCCCCAACCGCTGACAGCCGTCGAGCGCGACGTCGCGCGCGAGCTGCCGGGTTTGTCGCGCGCGTTGCGGCTGATCGACATCGGCCTGCGCAACGAAGGCGTGCGCGAATGGAACTTCACACTGCGCGGCATGCACGACCGCGAACTGCTGGCCGCTGCGCAATGGGCTTGCGAGCGCCAGGTGTGGGACCGCTGCATCAACACCAGCGAACGCACACGGGTTGAAATTGACCTGGCGCAGCGGTTCCCCACGCCCTATCGCGACCAGGTGCTGGCCCGTGCGCGCGACGCCGGCGTCGACGCGGCTTTCATGTTCGGGCTGATCCGGCAGGAGTCGCGTTTCATCGTCGACGCGCGCTCGCAGGTGGGCGCGTCGGGCCTGATGCAGGTGATGCCGGCCACGGCGCGCTGGACGGCGGGCAAGATCGGTCTGCCCTTTCGACCCGACATGATCAACGACCGCGACGTGAACCTGCGCCTGGGGGCCAGTTACCTGCGCATCGTGCTCGACGACTTTGGTGGCTCGCAGGCCATGGCCGCCGCCGCCTACAACGCCGGCCCCGGCCGGCCGCGCCGCTGGCGCGAAGGCGCCACGTTGGAACCGGCGGCCTGGGCCGAGGGCATCCCGTTTGCGGAGACGCGCGACTATGTGAAGAAGGTGCTGTCCAATGCGGTGGTTTATTCAGCGCTGCTGGCGCGCGGCCCTACCGCCGTTACTACCGCCACCGACGGCGGCGGCGGCGGCACGGCGGCTGCGGGCGGCGCGGGGCTGAAGGCCAGGCTGGGCCCGCCAGTGGGCCCGCGCGTGGGCTTGCGGACTGAAGCCGCGCTGGCCGCCGAGCGTGACATCCCATGATTCCATTGACTCACTGACCGCACGCGCATGAACAAAGTACTCGTCCTCGGTGGCACCGGTTTCGTCGGTCGCTCGGTTTGTGAAGGCCTGGTCGCGCAGCACGCCGGCAGCGGCCTGGTGCGCGTGCCGACCCGGCGCGAGCAGCATGCCAACCGCCTGCGGGCGTTGCCCACGGTGGAAGTGGTGCAGGCCAATGTGCACGACGACGCCGAGCTCGCCGCGCTGCTGGTGGGAGTGGACGAGGTGGTGAATTTGGTGGCCATACTGCACGGCAGTGCGGATGACTTCGGCCGTGTGCACGTGCAATTGCCACAGCGCCTGGCGCGCGCTTGCAAGGCCGCGGGCGTACAGCGGCTGGTGCATGTCAGCGCGCTGGGCGTGGGGCCGCAGGCGCCATCGAACTATCTGCGCAGCAAGACGGCAGGCGAAGCGGCTCTGCGTGACGCCGGCCTGGCGCTGACGCTGCTGCGGCCGTCGGTCATCTTCGGCGCCGAAGACCGATTCATGAATGTATTTGCACAGTTGCAGGCCGTGGCGCCCGTGATACCGCTGGCCGGCAGCGGCGCGCGTTTCCAGCCGGTGTGGGTGGAAGACGTGGCCAGTGCCGTGGTGCACTGCCTGCACAGCCCCGGCACGGTGGGCGGCATCTTTGAATGCACGGGGCCCACCGAGTACACGCTGTCCCAACTGGTGCGACTGGCCGGGCGCTGGTCGGGCCATGAAAGGGCGCAGATCGCATTGCCGGCGTTTGCCGGCCGCCTGCAAGCCATGGTGATGGAAATGCTGCCGGGCGAGCCGCTGATGTCGCGCGACAACGTCGACTCGATGAAGCAGCCCAATGTCGCCAGTGGCCAGGTGCCGGGGCTGGCGGCGCTGGGCATCACCGCCACGGCGCTCGAAGCGGTGGCGCCCGGGTACCTGGGCAATGCCTTCGGCCGGGCGCGCATGGAACGCTGGCGCGCCGGGGCTGGGCGCGGTTGAAAGGCCGGCCGACGTGGCATTGCCACCCGCACTTTGCAAAGGAGTCAGGCCATGGCGTTGCAACTGTTGATCGGCAACAAGAACTACTCGTCGTGGTCGATGCGGCCCTGGGTGCTGATGCGCCAGCGGGGCCTGCACTTCGAAGAGGTGTTGCTGCGCTTTGATTTCAGCGCGCATTCGCACTTCAGGCGCGAGGTGGCGCGCGTCAGCCCCGCCGGCCGTGTGCCGGTGCTGGTGGACGACGGCTTTGCGGTGTGGGATTCGCTGGCCATCACCGAGTACCTGCACGACAAGTTTCCCGGCGCCGGCATCTGGCCTGACGACATGCGCCTGCGTGCCCGCGCGCGCTGCATGGTGGCCGAAATGCACTCGGGCTTCAGCGCGCTGCGCCAGCACTGCCCCATGAACATCGAAGCGCATTTTCCCGACGTGGGCGCCAGGGTCTGGGCCGAGCAGGCCGCCGTGCGCGCTGACGTGCAGCGCATCGAACTGATGTGGGCCGAGGCCCTGCTGGCCAGCGGCGGGCCCTTCCTATTTGGTGAATTCAGCGCGGTCGATGCGATGTACGCGCCGGTGTGCATGCGGCTGCGCAACTTTGCCCTGCCCGTGCCATTGGTGGTGCAGCGCTACATCGACCACGTGGTGGCCACACCCGCCGTGGCGGCCTGGATGGCCGAGGCACTGGTTGAACATGACTTCGTTGCCGACGACGAGCCGTACCGAACCCAGCGTTGAAGTCGCTGCCGTGGCGGCGAAGTTCTACGTGGTGGGCGGTGCGGTGCGCGACGCGCTGCTGGGCCTGCCCGCCGCCGACCGCGACTGGGTGGCGGTGGGCGCCACGCCCGACGAACTGGTGGCCGCCGGCTACCGCCCGGTGGGCCGCGACTTCCCCGTCTTCATCCACCCCACCACAGGTGAAGAGGTGGCCTTGGCACGCACCGAACGCAAAAGCGGCAGGGGCTACCAGGGCTTCACCGTTCACGCCGCGCCAGGCGTCACGCTGGAAGACGATCTGTCGCGCCGCGACCTCACCATCAACGCCATCGCGCAGGCCGAAGACGGGACGCTCATCGACCCGCATGGTGGCCAGCTAGACCTTTACCGCAGGGTGCTGCGGCATGTGTCGCCGGCCTTCGTGGAAGACCCCGTGCGCCTGCTGCGCGTGGCGCGGTTGGCAGCGCGATTTCCCGATTTCAGCATCGCCCCAGAAACGCAGGCGCTGTTGTGCCACATGGTGGACGAAGGGGAGGTTGACGAACTGGTGCCTGAACGGGTCTGGCAAGAATTGCAACGCGGCCTGATGCACGCACGGCCCAGCCGCATGTTTGACGTGTTGCGGGGCTGTGGTGCCCTGAAGCGCCTGCTGCCCGAGGTGGACAAGCTGTGGGGCGTGCCGCAGCGGCCGGAACACCACCCTGAGGTCGACACCGGCGTGCACCTGATGATGGTGCTGGACTGCTGCGCCCTGCTGGCCGCGCCGCTGCCGGTGCGCTGGGCCTGCCTGGGCCACGACCTGGGCAAGGGCACCACGCCGCCGGCCGAATGGCCGCGCCACATTGCCCACGAGCTGCGCAGTGCCCGCTTGGTGCGCCAGATGGGGCAGCGCCTCCGGGTCACCGTGGAATGCAACGAACTGGCTGACGTGGTGGCGCGTGAACACGGCAACGTGCACCGCAGTGGCGAACTGGGCGCCGCCGCGCTGATGCGTTTGTTCGAGCGCTGCGACGCGCTGCGCCGCCCGCAGCGCTTTGCCGACGTGTTGCTGGCCTGTGAATGCGACGCGCGCGGCCGCCTGGGCCGCGAGCACGACGCCTACCCGCCCGCACAGCGCCTGCCGCCGCTGCTGAAGGCGGCGTTGGCGGTGGATTCAGCAGCGGTGGCGGCGCCCGCCATCGAACGCGGCCTGGCCGGGCTGGCCATCGGCGAACTGGTACGTGCCGCGCGCACCCAGGCCGTGGCCGAAGCGCTGCCAGGTGGCCTGTGACAACATGGCGGCAGCCATAAGCGATCCACAAGCAAGGTCTGGAGCACCAACCATGTTCAGCAAGACACGACATCTGATCGTTCAAGGCGCCGCCCCTGCCGCCCTGGCCGCCTTGTTGCTGGCCGGTTGCGGCACCAAGGTCGTCAACCCCGTCACCGGGCGCGAAGAGCGCACCGTGATGAACGAGGCCAGCGAGATTGCCGAAGGCGCCAAGGCCCACCAGCAGGTGCTGGCTGAATACAGTGCGCTGGCCAACCCGCGCCTGCAGGCCTATGTGAATGATGTGGGTCAGAAGCTGGCCGCCACGTCGCACCGCGCCAACCTGAAGTGGACCTTCACGGTGCTGGACAGCCCCGAGGTGAACGCCTTTGCGCTGCCCGGCGGCTATGTGTACATCACGCGCGGCATCATGGCTTTTCTCGACAGCGAGGCCGAACTGGCCGGTGTCGTTGGCCACGAGATCGGCCACGTCACCGCGCGCCACGGCGCCCAGCGCGCCACGCGCCAGCAAAACGCCGGGCTGGGTGTGTTGGCCGCAGCCGTGCTGGGCGTGGCGCTGGAAGGCGCTGGCGTGCGCGGCGCGGCTGACCTGGCCATGCAGGCGGGCCAGGGTGCGGCTGCGGGTTACGTGGCCCGCTACAGCCGCGAACAGGAATTGCAGGCCGATCAACTGGGCGCCGAGTACCTGTCGCGCAACCGATACGACCCCAGGAACATGGTGGACGTGATCGGCGTGTTGAAAAGCCAGGAGCGCTTTGCCGCCGACCAGGCCCGGGCCGAGGGCCGTACCGCGTCCGAAGGCGGCGGCTGGCTGGCGTCACACCCCAGCAACGACCAGCGGCTGGCCGACATCCGCAACATCGCCGCGACATTCCAGGGCAGCTTTGTTGACGACGGCCGGGCGCGTTACCTGGCCGCCATCGACGGCATGGGCTTCGGCGAGAGCAAGACCCAGGGCGTGACGCGCGGGCGAAATTTCTATCACGAGGAACTTAACATCGCGCTCACCGCGCCGCCCGGCTGGCGCGTGCAGAACAGCGCCGAGGCGATTGCCCTGGTGAATGCGGCGGGCGACGCCGGCCTGGTGGTGCGCCTGGTGCCTGCGAATGCGGGCAGCACGCACGACGAGATCATCCGCAATGTCGTCAAGCCCAGCGAAGGTCGCGTCGAGAGGCGCAGCTTCAATGGCCTGGCCGCCACGCACTTCAGCGGCTCCCGTCGCAACGCCCAAGGCCAGGCGCAGCCGCTGCAGGTGACGCTGGTGACGGGCCCGGGCCAACGCAACTACCTGATGCAGTACTCGGCGCGCGACGCCGCCACCTTGCGGCGCGCCGAAGCCGACATGGAGCAGGCCGAGTCGTCGTTCCGCGCGCTGTCTGCGGCCGAACGCGTTGCGGCCAAACCGTGGCAGTTGCGCAGCGTGCCGATGCCGCGCGGCGGGTTTGCCGAACTGGCGCGCAACTGGCCGCAGGCGCCCGACAAGGCCGAATCGAAATTGCGCCTGCTCAATGCGATGTACGGCAGTGGCGCCGAGCCGACGCAAGGCCAGATGGTGAAGACGGTGCGCTGAGCGGCTCTGTTGAGCTAAGCCTTGCCGGGGTCGCACCCGACCAAGCCCGGCCATGGCAGTTGCGTCAGATCCGTCAGATCAACAAGCCCACCAGCATCGCCAGCACGGTCAGCACGACCGAGCTGGCCAGCGGCACATACCACTCGCGCCCGCGCACCCGGAAGCTGAAGTCGCCGGGCAGTCTGCCCAGGCCTATCTTGCCCAGCCAGCCGCGCAGGCCGTTGAACAGCAGGCAGGCCAGCAGGAAGACGAGCAGCCAGCGCATGGATAGCGGGCGGGGCGCAGCTTACAGCCGGTGCGTGCGGTCGCCCGCCGCAAAGCCGATGGGCTCGAAGGCCACGCCACGCCCCAGCGCGATGACCTTGAACAGCTCGCCCATCTCGTGTTCGGAGATGAGTTTTTGCGCCGCCGACAGCGTGCTCGCGTCGGCGCCCTGCATCAACCCCGGCAGGCCGCAGTTGATGAGGAATCGCCCCTGGCTGGTGTACCCCAGCACGTCCAGCCCGGCGTTTTGCGCGGCCAGCGCGATGCCCGTGAAGTTGATGTGCGCGGTGATGTCCTTCTCACCCGGGCTGGCCAGCGGGTTGGTGTCGCTCAGGTGCGCCTGGTGGCACATCAGCGTGCCGCCCGTGCTGTTGATTCGCTGGGGGTGGTAGTACTCGGCCTCGGGAAAACCGTAGTCGATGAACAGCGCCACGCCGCGTGTCAGCCGTTCGCCCAGCGTGACAATGAAGGCGTGGGCCTGGGGGTGAATCTCGATCACGGTGCCTGTCACGAAGCCGGTGTCGATCGGCGGGCGCAGTGCGGTGGGGCGATCGGCCCAGGCGAGTTGCCCCGACGCCATCGCCACACCGCGTTCCCACCACGCGCTGCCGTCCCAGTGCAGCAGTTGCACGGGCATGGCGTCCAGCACCTCGTTGCCCAGCACCACGCCGTGCATCGGCGCGGGCCAGGCATCCAACCACTGCACTCGCCGGCCCCAGGGTGCCAGCCGCTGGGCCTGCTGGGCGCGCAGGCTGCCAGAGAGGTCGATGATCGAGTAGCGGCGCACCCGGTGGCCCAGGGCCTGCAGCAGCTGTGCGGCCAGTGCGCCAGTGCCGGCGCCGAATTCAAACACCTCATCGGCATCGGTGGCGTCCAACGCCTGCGCCACCTGCCGCGCCAGCGTGGCGCCGAACAAGGGCGACAACTCGGGCGCGGTGACGAAGTCACTGCCCGAGCCGGGCCACAGGCCGATCTGCCCGCTGCCGCGCGTGTAGTAGCCCAGGCCGGGTTCGTACAGCACCAGCGCCATGTAGCGGTCGAAGGGCAGCCAGCCGCCTTCGTCCGCCATGGACTGCAAGAGGCGCGAGTGCAAACGTTCGTTCAGGCGCGCCGATAAACTCTGTGGCCCGGGTGATGGCATCCGCGGCATTGTAGGAATGCAGGCATGCAAGACCGACCCGTCGTACTCGTCACCGGTGCCGCGCAGCGCATCGGGCGCGACATCGCGCTCGACCTGGCCGCCCACGGCTGGGCGGTGGCCGTGCATTACCGCAGCTCGGCTACCGCAGCCGCGCACACGGTGGCTGCGGTGCGCGATGCCGGCGGCACGGCGCAGGCG
>ENA-OBIT01001087-OBIT01001087.1-metagenomes-genome-assembly--contig:-NODE-1087-length-10571-cov-5.76056_pt1 | contig 10571 bp, 9 predicted proteins | sample MGYA00153386_OBIT01 | MGnify analysis MGYA00153386 | reverse complement strand
CATGGGATTCAGTGCAGGCCCAGCAAGCGGGCTACGTCGTTGTAGAGGGCGACCGTCATCATCAGCAGCAACACGGCAATACCACCGCGTTGCAACCGGGCCAGCCAGAGGTCGGAGACCGGGCGGCCGGTGGCGCCCTCGAAAATGTAATACATCAGGTGACCGCCATCGAGCATGGGCAGCGGCAACAGATTGATCACGCCCAGGCTGACACTGACCAGGGCCAGGAAGCCGAGGTAATAGCCCAGGCCCTGCTGCACCGATTGCCCGGCGTAGTCGGCAATCGTGATCGGCCCGCTGAGGTTCTTGAGCGACGCCTCACCGATCAGCATGCGGCCCAGCATGTTCAGCGTCAGTGCAGAAACTTCCCAGGTGCGCACTGCGCCGCGCCACAGACCATCGACCACGCCGTGGCGCACGGTCACCATTGCCGGCGGCTGGCCCACGAAGGCGTCGATGCGCCCGACGGTGACACTGCCGTCGGTGGCCACGCGCGGGGTCACGACACGTTCGAGCGCCACACCGGAGCGCTCGACCAACCAGCGCTGCTGCACAGGCCGGCCGTCGAGCACGGCACCTCGAATGCGCTCGCGCAGCCGCTGCGCATCGAGCACCGGCGCACCGTCGATGCTGATCACCCGGTCGCCATTGAGCAAGCCGTCGCGTGCCGCAGGGCCCGCTGCCTTGACCTCGCCGAGCACGGCCTCGCTGTAGGGCGGGCCCAGGCCGATCTTTTTCATCAGGCCCGCGTCGACATCGCGCGAACCCAGGCCCGTCAGGTCCACCCGGACGTTGCGCGAGCCGCGGCCCTGGCTGTCGCGGACCTGCAGGTGCAGTGTGCCGCCGGACATCGCGGTCTGGCTGATCTTCCAGTACAGGTCGGTCATCGACTGCACGTCGTGCCAGTCGTCGCCGTTCTCGGAATAGGCGCGAACCCAGTCGCCGGATCGCAGGCCGCTGCGCTCGGCCGCGCTGGCCGCCACCGGGCTGCCCAGCACCGCCTTGGGCTCGCTCACGCCGATCCAGTGGGCCGCGGCATAGAGCAGCACCGCCAACACCAGGTTGGCCAACGGCCCGGCCAGCACGATGGCAGCGCGGCGCCACAAGGTCTGGCGATTGAAGGCCCGCGCTTGTTCGTGCGCCGGCACCTCGCCCTCGCGCTCGTCAAGCATGCGCACGTAGCCGCCTAGCGGCAGCGCACACACCACGAACTCGGTGGCATCGGGGCCACGCTGCCAACGCACCAGCACGCGGCCAAAGCCCACCGAGAAGCGCAGAACCTTGACGCCGCAGGCCACGGCCACACGGTAGTGCCCGTACTCGTGCACCACCACCAGGATGCCCAGCGTGAGCAGGAAGGCCAGGACGGTGGTGATCATGCCGCCAGCTCCCGCGTCACTGATTGCGCCTGTGCGCGTGCCCGGCGGTCGAGCTCGAGCAGATCTTCGAGGCGGGTCACGGCGCCCAGCCGCGGCGCAAGAAACTCGACGGTGCGTGCATTCACGGTGTGAATCGCCGTGAATGCGATGGTTCCATCGAGAAACGCAGCGACGGCGACTTCGTTGGCGGCATTCAGCACCGCCGTGCTGCCCACGGGTGCGGCCAGCGCGTCCCAAGCCAGTTGCAGGCCCGGGAAACGCAGCGGGTCCGGCGGCTCGAAGGACAGGGCCTGCAGGTTCATGAAGTCCAGCCGGGGCGCACCGGACTCGATGCGTTCAGGAAACGCCAGGCCGTAGGCGATCGGCACTTTCATGTCGGGCGTGCCCAACTGGGCCAGCACGGACCCGTCGCGGCACACCACCATCGAATGGATGATGCTCTGGGGGTGGATGACCACCCGGATGCGGTCGGGCGAAAGGTCGAACAGCCAGCGCGCTTCGATCACCTCGAGCGCCTTGTTCATCATGGTCGCCGAGTCGACGGAGATCTTTCGCCCCATCACCCAGTTCGGGTGGGCGATCGCCTGAGCCGGCGTCACGCCGTGCAACGCCGCCGGGTCGTGCTGGCGGAACGGGCCGCCACTGGCGGTGAGCACGATGTGGTCGATTCGTGCCGCCCATGCGTTGCGGTCTTCGGGCAGGCACTGAAAGATCGCCGAGTGCTCGCTGTCGATGGGCAGCAGCATGGCGCCGCCCTCGGCCACGGCCTGCATGAACAGATGGGCGCCGACCACCAGTGCTTCCTTGTTGGCCAGCAGAAGCCGCTTGCCGGCGCGGGCCGCGGCCATGCAGGGCGGCAGGCCCGCGGCGCCAACGATGGCGGCCATCACGCTGTCGACTTCGGGCGCGCGGGCCAGCTCGCACAAGGCCTGCTCACCCACGAGCACTTCAGTCGCCAGACGGTGCTCGGCGAGCAGATGGCGCAACTCGACAGCCCGCTGCTCGGTGGGCAACACCACCACCCGGGGTCGAAACTGTCGGCACTGCTGCAAGAGCACGTCGACGCGCTGAAAGGCGCTCAGACCAAAGACCTCGAAGCGCTCGGGGTGACGGGCGACGACGTCGAGCGTGCTGGTCCCGACCGACCCGGTCGAGCCCAGAATCACCAGGCGCTGCGGCCGCACGCCAGCCATGCTCACGGCCCGCCCAGCGTGGCAAAAGCCATCGCCACGGGCAGCACCGGGAGCAAGGCGTCGACTCGGTCGAGCACACCGCCGTGCCCGGGCAGCAGCCGGCTGCTGTCCTTGGCACCCGCAGCGCGCTTGACGAGTGACTCGACCAGATCGCCGACGACACTCAGTCCCGACAGCGCCATCACCGCCAGCGCACCACCGATCCAGCCCAGCGATTGCAGGACGCGGGAGTACAGACTGTCGCTGTCGAATGACGCCCGGCCTTCGAGCCAGATCCAGGCCACGGCCAGAACCATGACGCCGGCCATGCCCGACCACACGCCTTCCCAACTCTTGCCCGGGCTGATGGCAGGCGCCAGCTTGCGCCGCCCGAATGCCCGGCCACCAAAGTAGGCTGCCACATCGGCCATCCACACCAAGCACAACACCGACAGCAGAAAGTTGATGCCGATCGTGCGCGCCTGCGCCAGTGCCAGCCATGCGGCCCACAGCGCCAGCGCGCCCAGACACCAACGCGCCCACTTCGGCAAGTGGGGCCACGCCTGGGGACCGGCGCGCAGGGCGACCACCCCGGCAAGCAGCCAGAAGACGGCGGCCGACCACCAGCCGGGTGAGGGGCGCTGCTGGGTCCAGCCCAGCGCGATGGCCCACAAGCCCGCCGCGGCGAGCGCGCCGCCCATGGTCAGGCTGATCATCTGCGGAGCCTGGTTCAGCCGGCCCCATTCCCAGCCTGCCGCGGCGATCAAGGCCAGTGTCAACAATGCGAAGGGCCAGGGAACCTGGGTCGCCAGAGACAACAGCAAGAGCGCAACGAGTACAAGGGCCGTGACGACACGCTGCAGGAGCATGTCCATCAGGTGCCTTGCGGCACGACCTGGTTCGGACGGATGCCGCCGAATCGGCGGTCGCGTTGGGCAAAGGCGGTGAGCGCGGCGTCGATCTCGGACTCGCCGAAATCGGGCCAGAGGCATTCCGTGAAGAACAGCTCGGAGTACGCGGCCTGCCACAGCAGGAAGTTGCTCATTCGCATCTCGCCGCCGGTGCGGATGAACAAATCGGGGTCCGGGGCGAAGCTCAGCGCCATGTGGCGCGAGAGGTAGTCTTCATCGAAGTCATCGGGGTGCACGCCCTCGGCCAGAGCTTGCCGGCAGGCCTGGACCACATCCCAGCGCCCGCCGTAGTTAAAAGCCACTGACAGCGTGATGCGGCTGTTCTTCTCGGTGATTCGCTCGGCGTGTTCCCAAGCCTGGCGCAGCTTGTCGGACACCGCCGATCGGTCGCCGATGATGCGAATGCGGACGCCGTCGCCCGCCAACTTCGTGAGGTACTTGGACACCGCCACCAACACCAGGCTCATCAAGCCAGACACTTCCTCGGTGGGCCGCTTCCAGTTCTCCGACGAGAAGGCGAAGACAGTGAGGAAGTGCACCCCGCGGTCGGCGAAGGTGTTGACGGTGCGCACCAGCGTATCGACGCCCTGCTTGTGGCCGAAGAAGCGCGGCATGTAGCGCTGGCGGGCCCAGCGGCCGTTGCCGTCCATCACGACCGCCACGTGTCGGGGCACGGCGGGAACGTAATTGGCGTCGGCGGCAGCCAGGGCTGCGGAGTCGGGCAGGTCGGACATACGTGGCTGGTGCAGCGGGGGCAGGAGGCTCGGTTCGCAGTGAGCCGGTCAGACCGCCATCACTTCGGCTTCCTTGCCCTGCACAAGGCGGTCGATCTCGCCGATGGTGCGGTCGGTCAGCCGCTGCACTTCTTCCTGGGCCCGGCGCTCGTCGTCTTCGGCGGCCAGCTTGTCCTTGAGCAGCTTCTTCAGCTGTTCATTGGCCTCACGCCTGACGCCACGCACCGCGATGCGCGCGTCCTCGCCGGCATGGCGGACGATCTTGGTCAAGTCACGGCGGCGCTCTTCGCTGAGGGCGGGCATGGGCACGCGGATCAGGTCGCCCTGCGAGGCCGGGTTCAGGCCCAGATCGGACTCGCGTATGGCCTTCTCAATCTTGGCCGCCAGGCCCTTTTCCCACGGCTGCACGCCTATCGTGCGGGCATCGATGAGGCTGACATTGGCGACCTGGCTGATCGGCACCATCGAGCCGTAGTAGTCGACGTGAACCTGGTCGAGCAAACCGGGATGGGCGCGCCCGGTGCGGATCTTGTGCAAGTCGTTCTTGAAAGCCTCGATGGACTTGCCCATCTTCTGTTCGGCGGTCTTCTTGATTTCTGTGATGGCCATGGAATGAACAGCCTTTTCAAACGTGCACGAGCGTGCCTTCGTCTTCACCCATCACCACGCGCTTGAGCGCGCCGGGCTTGACGATGCTGAAGATCTTGATCGGCAGCTTCTGATCGCGGCACAGCGCGAAAGCCGTGGCGTCCATGACCTGCAGATTGCGCGAGATGGCCTCGTCGAATCCGATGCTGGTGTAGCGCGTGGCGTGAGGGTCCTTGTTCGGGTCGGCGCTGTACACGCCGTCGACCTTGGTTGCCTTGAGCACCACCTCCGCGCCGATTTCGGCACCGCGCAGCGCAGCGGCAGTGTCGGTGGTGAAAAACGGATTGCCGGTGCCGGCCGCAAAAACGACGACCTTACCTTCTTCGAGGTACTGCAGCGCCTTGGGACGTACGTAGGGTTCGACCACCTGGTCGATGGCGATGGCCGACATCACACGCGCCGTCATGCCTTCCTGCCGCATCGTGTCGGCCAGGGCCAGGGCGTTCATGACCGTGGCCAGCATGCCCATGTAATCGGCAGTGGCTCGGTCCATGCCGACAGCACCCCCCGCCACGCCGCGGAAGATGTTGCCGCCGCCGATGACGACGGCCACCTCGCAGCCCAGGCGCGTGACCTCCTGGATTTCGCGCACCATGCGAACGATCGTCGCGCGGTTGATGCCATAGGCATCGTCGCCCATCAGCGCTTCGCCCGACAGCTTTAGCAAGATTCGCTTGTACGCCGGCATCAACCCCAACCCCCTGATAAAGCCTGCAGTGTAAGGGGCCAGTGCCACGCCCCCGGCCCGGAACAGCTCTTTACTGAGCTTTGGCCGCGGCCACCTGGGCGGCCACTTCGGCCGCAAAGTCATCGACCTTCTTCTCGATGCCTTCACCAACGACGTACAAGGTAAAGCCGGCCACCTGCGTGGCCTTCTCCTTGAGCATCTGCTCCACTGTCTGCTTGTCGTTCTTGACGAAGGTCTGGTTGAGCAGCGAGACCTCCTTCAAGAACTTCTGTACCGAGCCGTCGACGCGCCTGGCCACGATCTCGGGCGACTGCGCCGGCTTGCCGGCGGCCACCGCGGCGGTGGCGTCTTCGGCGGCCTTTTCGGCTGCGACCCTGCGCTCGACCTCGATCAGCGCAGCCGGGACGTCGGCCGTGGCCAGCGCCCTGGGCTTCATGGCGGCGACATGCATGGCCACGTCTTTGGCGGCTGCGGCGTCACCGGTGAACTCGACCATCACGCCGATGCGCGTGCCGTGCAGGTAGCTGGCCAATTGGCCGCCGCCGGCGTATCGACGGAAGCGGCGGATGGACATGTTCTCGCCCATCTTGCCGATCAGACCCTTGCGGACGTCCTCGACCGTCGGGCCGAAGCCGTCCTGGCTCAAGGCCATGGCCGACAGCACAGCCACGTCGGCCGGGTTGTTGGTGGCGACCAGGTCGGCGCACGCGCGGCTGAAGGCCAGGAAAGAATCGTTCTTGGAAACGAAGTCCGTCTCGCAATTGACTTCGATCAACGCACCGGTGCTGCCGTCGACCGCAGCAACAACCACGCCCTCGGCGGTGACGCGGGCAGCGGCCTTGCCGGCCTTGTTGCCGAGCCTGACGCGGAGGATCTCCTCGGCGCGGTCCATCGCACCTTCGGCTTCGGTCAGGGCCTTCTTGCACTCCATCATGGGTGCATCGGTCTTGGCGCGCAACTCAGCCACCATGCTTGCAGTGATCACGGTCATATCAATCTCCAACTAGATGCCAAATGGCCGCCGGGCACCCAGACCCGGCGGCAATGCGTCGCGCGGCGGCCTGGCGACCGGGCGCGCCTGCGGTCAGGAAGCTTCGTTGACTTCGACGAACTCGTCGTTGCCCGAAGCCGCTTGCACGACTTCGTTGGTCGCGTTGGCGCGGCCTTCGAGCACGGCGTCGGCCACCGCGCGGGCGTACAGCGCGACCGCCTTGGCGGAGTCGTCGTTGCCGGGGATAACGTAGTCGATGCCCAGCGGCGAGTGGTTGGTGTCGACGATACCGATCAACGGAATGCCCAGCTTCTTGGCCTCGAGCACGGCGATCTTGTGGTAGCCGACGTCGATGACGAACATGGCGTCAGGCAGCGCATTCATGTCCTGGATGCCGCCGATGTCCTTCTCGAGCTTGATCAGGTCGCGGTCGAACAGCAGCGCTTCCTTTTTGATCATCAACTCGGTGCCCGAATCCTTGATCACCTGCATGTCCTTGAGCTTCTTCAGCGAACCCTTGACCGTCTTGAAATTGGTCAACATGCCGCCCAGCCAGCGCTGATCGACGTAAGGCATGCCGCAGCGCTGGGCTTCAAGCGAGATGACACCGCGCGCCTGGCGCTTCGTGCCGATCATCAAGACAGTGCCGCGCTTGGCTGCAAGCTGGCGCACGAACTTCATCGCGTCGTTGAAGAGCGGTTGCGTCTTCTCGAGATTGATGATGTGGATTTTGTTGCGATGGCCGTAAATGTACGGGGCCATCTTGGGGTTCCAGAAGCGCGTTTGGTGGCCAAAGTGGACACCGGCTTCCAGCATTTCACGCATGGAGACTGTCATGGATAACTCCGAAGGTTGGGTCTAGAATCCCGCCGCTTCATCGCTGCCTGCCTTCGCTGCCCCATTCAGTTTTCAGGGTTTGTGATGTGAGACGACGACACCTTTGGTTCGGTCGGGTTCGCGATTTGTCTGCCTCTGAACCGTGCAAGTTGCCTTGCAGGATCTGCGGGTGTTTCGGCCGGAGCCTCTGCTTTCGCAGCGAGACAAAGCCGCCGAGCTTAGCATGCGCCACCGCTGAACATATACGCTGAACATGCGCACTGCAGTCATCGGCGCCGGCGTTTGCCTGCGGCAGGACGGCGTGGGCAACTGGCAGTTCGCTTAAGTGAGCCGCTGGTCCAGCGGCCGCGAGTGCCCGCTGTACGTGGCCCGGCTTGGCGTGGCGCGGCTGCGTTGACAGCCACCTTGCAGGCCCAGCAAGGTCAGAATGCCGCCATGACGACGACGGCCGGCCCCCTGCGCATCACCCCGGCGGGCCCCGCCCGCCCGCTGCACGGTGCGGATGCGACGCGCTTGGCGGAGACCCTGGCGCTGGCTCAGCACCCGCCCGGCGCCTTGATGGCGCGCGCTGGCCTGGCGGTGGCGCAAGTGGCGATGGCCATGGCGCCGCATGCCCGCGTGGTGCATGTCTTTGCCGGGCCCGGCAACAACGGCGGCGACGGCCTGGTCGCTGCGCGACACCTGCATGCGGCAGGCAAGCAGGTGCTCGCCACGATGCTTGGCGACCCCGCTCGACTGCCGAACGATGCCGCTGTCGCTTACCGCGACGCGGCTGCAGCCGGGGTGCCGCTGCGCCAGTGGTCGGGTGAGGCGGATACGCTCGCGCCGCGGTGCGATTTGGTCATCGACGCCCTGCTGGGGCTGGGTGCGGCGCGCGCCCTGACCGGGGCCATGGCCGAAGCCGTCACGGCCATCAACCAGTGTGGCGCGCCCGTGCTGGCCGTGGACATCCCCTCGGGCTTGAACCCCGACACCGGCGCGGCCCTCGGCGGACCGATGGTCCGGGCACACAGCACCTTGTCGTTGCTGACGCTCAAGCCCGGCTGCTTCACCGCCGAAGGTCGCGACCACACCGGCCAGGTGTGGCTGGACGGCCTGGGCGTGGCAGCCGGCGAGGCCTCGGCGCGCCTTTCGGGCACACCGCCGGCGGGAGCACGCGTGCACGCTTCGCACAAGGGCCACCACGGCGACGTGGCCGTGGTCGGCGGCGCACGCGGAATGGTCGGTGCAGCCTGGCTGGCAGCACGCGCCGCACTGGCCGCCGGCGCAGGCCGGGTCTTCGTGAGCCTGCTGGACGAACAAGCGGCGCCGGTCGACCTGCAACGGCCCGAGGTGATGTCGCGCCCGCACTGGTGGCGGTCAGTGCCTGAAGTTTTGCGCCAGACCACCGTGGTCTGTGGCTGCGGCGCAGGCGACAGCCTGGTCGAGGCCGTGCTGCCCCCGCTGCTCGCCCATGCAGCGCGCCTGGTGCTGGACGCCGACGCGCTGAATGCCATCGCCGGCGATTCGGCGCTGCTGACCTCCCTGCGCGCCCGCGCGGCTCGGGGTCGTGACACGGTGCTCACGCCCCACCCGCTCGAAGCGGCGCGCCTGCTGGGCTGCAGCGTGTCGCAGGTCCAGCAGGACCGGATCGGCGCTGCCGTGCTCTTGGCCGAGCGCTGTTGTGCCACCGTCGTGCTGAAAGGCTCTGGCAGCGTGATTGCCACCCCGGGCGCCCTGCCGTGCATCAACCCCACCGGCAACGGCGCCCTGGCCACGGCAGGCACGGGCGACGTGCTGGCTGGCTGGATCGGCGGCTTGTGGGCGCAGGCCGGCGCGCCGGGCGCCCACGAGGTCGCCGCCGCGGCCGTGTATCAGCACGGGTGTGTTGCCGACCGTTTCTTAGCCGGTGGCGGCATCGGGCCGTTGCGCGCAGCCGACCTCGTCGAGTGGCTGGCCGGCAGCTGCCGGCCCGGCGGTTGACCCAGATCAGCGCCGGGTTCGTGGCCGCGGCGCGGCACGGGTGGCAGCAGGCTTGCGTGAACGCTTGGCCGCACCCGTTGCCGCGACGGTCTTGCGGTCACGCGCAATGGCCTTGACGTCCCGGTCTGCGGCCCGCACCGCTGCTAGCTCGGCCACGGCACTGGCAGGCCGCGTCCGGTCGCTGCGCCCCTTGTCGAGCAGCCGCGCGTCTTCGCCCTCGCGCACCATGCGGAAGTCGATCTTGCGGCCGTCCAGATCGACCCGGCTGACCTGCACGCGCACCCGTGTGCCCACCGAGTAGCGCAGCCCGCTGCGTTCGCCGCGCAATTCCTGGCGCGCTTCGTCGAAGCGGTAGTACTCGCCGCCCAGTTCGGTGATGTGGACGAGGCCGTCGACATACAACGCATCGAGCGTGACGAACAGGCCGAAGCCGGCCACGGCGCTCACCGTGCCCGAGAATTCCTCGCCCAGGTGTTCGCGCATGTAGCGGCACTTGAGCCAGGCCTCGACGTCCCGCGAGGCCTCGTCGGCCCGCCGTTCGTTGGCGCTGCAGTGGCCGCCCGCGGCTTCCCACACTGCAGTTTCCTGCGACACCGGCTTGGCACTCTTCTGCGCCGGCTTGGCACCGCGGCGCGTCTCCAGCGTGCGGGTCAGCGTGCTGGGGAGCAACTGGTACTTCTTGCCCACCAGCAGGGCCTTGATCACCCGGTGCACCAGCAGGTCGGGATAGCGGCGGATGGGGCTGGTGAAGTGCGTGTAGGCCTCGAACGCCAGGCCGAAGTGCCCGGCATTGGTAGCCGTGTAGACGGCCTGCTGCATCGACCGCAACAGCATGGTGTGAATCTGCGGCGCGTCGGGCCGCCCCTGCGTGGCTTGCGAGATGGCCTGCATCTCGGCCGGCTTCGGGTCGTCGCTGAGGTGCAGGCCCAGCCCCAGGGCCTTGAGGTAGTTCTGCAGGGCCAACCGCTTCTCGGGGGTCGGACCCTCGTGCACGCGGAACAGGCTGGGGTGACTGGCGCCGGAGATGAAGGCTGCCGCACAGACGTTGGCCGCCAGCATGGATTCTTCGATGAGCCGGTGCGCATCGGTGCGCGTGCGTGGCACGATTTTCTCGATGCGGCCGTTGTCGTCGCAGACGATCTGCGTCTCGGTGGTTTCGAAGTCCACCGCGCCGCGTTTCGCTCGCTGCTTCAGCAACGCACGGTAGACCTCGTGCAAGTGCAACAGGTGCGGCACAAGCTCTGCACGC
>ENA-OBIT01001084-OBIT01001084.1-metagenomes-genome-assembly--contig:-NODE-1084-length-10599-cov-212.861_pt1 | contig 10599 bp, 19 predicted proteins | sample MGYA00153386_OBIT01 | MGnify analysis MGYA00153386 | reverse complement strand
GCTAGTATTGGATTTTTCCCAGCAATAGATGTTTGTCGGACATTGATCGGTTGCCCACTTTCCCTTTGCCGATCGGGTGTAGCAAAACCGAGGCACATTGATAATTAGCGTCGGTGGATGCTCCCGAAGAAAGTGAACCCGATCAGCACAAACCTCAAACCAATTCAATCTGAGTATCATAGCTATCCCTATCTGTGCGTGGTGATAAGCGTTTTGCACGATCGGGGCGCTTAAGTCACTATATGGCGGGTTACTAAAGATCCAGTCCGCTCTAGGTAGTGTTTCCCAATGCTTAGGATTTGTCGCGTCGCTGTGGTAGTCAGCGGGCTTGGCTATGTCAATGTCGTTGCACCAAACATTAAACCCCGCCGCCGACATGATTGATGAAATTGCGCCGTGGCCCGCGCAAGGTTCTCCGATCATGCCAAAGAAAGGGATATGCTTTAGTGCCAATAAAGTCAGCCATGCGGGAGTTTCATAGAAATCAAAATCGTGTCTATTCGATTGTTGAGTCATTATTTTTTTTGCTTTCTAATGCGAACATTTTTACGCGGATTCAGCACCGTGCGACTAGAGAATCGCACGGTGAACAACAAATCCGGGAAAGCTCAGGCTAGGAATCGAACCTAGCTGCCGAGGGGCAACCATCTGAGCACTTAATCAAGAGTGATCCGGTTTTACGCCACCGCCACTTATTCCTGACGCTATACCTAATGCTGAGCAATCAAGATTAAAGAATTTCGCAATAATTGTATCTGAAGTTTCTCTAACTCCCAGCACAATTGCTGAGTCGGCGTCAAGTATCACTTCCTGACGGTAATATTTAATTTTCCTATTTAAAGGAAAAAACGGAATATCTTCCTCTGCTAAAGGTGTTTCTTCTTCGTAATCTTCTAGTTTGTGGGGACGACAATTTACCCGCCCCATTCTATTGATACGCACCCAGCCCTCCTCTAATTCATGAATAGGGCGATAAATGCCCTTAAAGCTACCATTCAGCCAACCAACATGGGTGGATGCGGCGCACATTGGCGCTTTTTCGGGAAATAAAATATTTATCCAGTATTTCTCGCTATAAGTTAGCGAATAAATCCACTCATTTGTTTTTCCATAAAGCACTCCATTGCTAATACATTGTGGCTCATAGCCAGCTTTGATTACTGCCTTAAAAATCGGGCGTTCCGATTCCCCGGATATATTGACATTTTTTAACTGCTCTAATGTCTGTAATCTCATGTTTGCCTCATCAATACCGGGGTTACAACCACCCGGCAGACACCCTAGGGGGTGTTTCGGCGTTGCATGATAGAGCCTAAGCGATTATCAAAGTTTTCGCCACATCTTCGGGAGAAATTCCATTCCGAAGATTTGCCAACACATCGTCTACTCTTGTTGCGGGTACAGTATAAACGGAATCGGAAGCTCCACAAGTCCATTCAATTCTTGTTTTCCATCTGTTAGAGAACACAATTCCTACGTGCCAATAGGAACCTTCATAGACTTCGTTATAGTCAATGTCAATTGATTCGTTCATAATTTTTGTCAAATTTAATGGTAAAAACCTTGATTACTTTCAAATTGATTGCGCTTGAGGCCCGTGTACTCAATAACACCGACTGGAATTTTTATTTGCATTTTTTGCCTGTCTGTACATTTGAGAATTTTTGCAGTGATGGTTGTTAATTCCCATCCTTCTTTGTTTGGAAGAAAAGGTGACAATCCAGGATCTGAAAACCGCCTTGCCTCAACTACTTTTTCACCTGCGAATTCGCTAAAAGCTAAAAAATCTAAAGCTTTATTGTATTCAATAATGTCTGTGTATTTTTCCATCCTTGCCTCAACTACTTTTTTGCTTACAAACCGAGCGCCGATGCGACGACAAACTACAAACAGCACATTTGCCCACTCTTCAATTCGGACGATCGCCGACTCTGTAATATTCAAGTGTTGCGCGATTGCTGCTGTGTTCATGTCTGTTGCTCTTTGCTGAATTTATTCTATCATATTATGCTATATTTGATTTGTCAAGTAAGAAATCAAAATAAATGACAGATAACCTAGAACCTATACGTGGCAAGCATCGCGGTGGAGGTAGTCGTAAAAATGCTGGCAGAAAACCAATGCCAGCAAGCGAGAAGCCAATAAATATAGATGGGTATGTCGCGACTGAAATTATAGAAGGATTCCGAAAATTAGTTCCGGCTGCTGCCGATCGGAATAAACTTTACACACAATGGATGCGGGCTTATGTGGTGGCAAATGGTGAATCAGACGCCTGCTGATCCAATCCCCGCTCTCACTGCGATTGCTGAATTACCTAGAGGCTACTGGCACTCCAGAAGCTGAAGACTTGGCAGAGGAACTTCTCAGTTTGATCGTGGCCCGTGAATCAGATGAAGCGAAATTAGACAATGGGGCGATCGAGCTGAAAGGCAACAGCTACATTATTTAGTCAAAAGCACCCACACAACATAAAACCTGCTGCACTGACGCTGTGGCGGATTTTGTGTTGTGTGGGTGACTGTGCGGTGTTAGCGTGGCGGGTTAAGCGGGTAGTGACAAAGGTACAAGCTTGGACGTATAAACAGCACCTCCAGAAATACCATTAGGGTATCGGACATCAACGACTAAAAAGCTATCCCCTAATTGCTCATCAGTGTAAAATACTCGATAATATCTATCTAACATATTCCCAGAACCAAAAGCCCAACGACGAATTTTAATCTTGGCAGAGGTTCCGTGTCTTTTGTAAAGATAGATATTGTCTACAACCAAAGGATTCCCATTTACATCTAGCACTGGGCAAGCATCGTCTTTCATGATTGACCCCGATTCAATTGCGCGGTCAAAAGCTTCTATTGTCGCTGCGTCGGGATTTGTCAAAAGCAACCGCAATCGTATTTCGTTAGAGTTTTCCATTGTTAGTTCTAATTGTCAAAGGACATTTGTCAAAACTATTGCTATCAGAGTTATCAGCCCGATCGCACTCACGAAGTAACAGCTATTCACTAAAATAGCAGCGAGCCATAGTGCAATCCTCTATTCCAAAACCAGAGAATTAGCCGAACACAAAGGCGAAGCGGAAGTATTAGCATTGCTAAGAGCATCATAATTCTCAATCCCCAATTTACCCAAACTTTCAACGGTGAAGGAGTTTGAGAATCATTATTTAAATTCCAGAATCTATCTTGATGAATAAAAGCGTGAGCATTTTTTGATAGTGGTACACAGTCGCGAATAGGTAACTCATGTTTCATATTCTTATAAGTCATATGATGCGTGTGACTTGCTTTTTTCCAAGGACGCAAAACGCAGTATCCTCCTGTTAGCCAAATTACAAAATTACTTGTTTTTTTCCATTCTTGACCCTGAATATATTTTGTGTATTCTGAACTGTGCTTTGCTTTTAGCTTGCGGTGTTGGCGCAAAATTGGTTTGGAAGTCTTTTTGAGTAACATTATTTAGTCCTATTTTAAATGTTTTTGATAGCTAAATCGCCATTGATTTCAAACCCTTCCCACTGCCACCCTACATTGTATTTTTGCATCATCATGAGGTTGCCCGATTCTATGATTGCCCTTTCTAATTCGTCGTAAGTAGAATCAATTTGCTCAGGCTTATTTTCTCCAAATGTTCCACAGATTGTGCGGGCGATCGTCCGCAATCCCATTCCTTCCTCTTGTCTAGCTATCAAATCAATGATCGCATTTCTTCTTGAAGTAGTCATTTTATTCTCCTAAATTGAATTTGTTGATTAAATTCAGATTCTCTGATTCAATTATCAGCCTCGTTACAAATTCTCTTGCAGTCTTGTAACGATCGCCTCTTGAGCTTTTTAACTCTTTTTTTACGAATTCAGAGAAACAACGCAAGGTCTCTGTTGCCATTCTGAGGATAGTCTCGCGGTTGGGAAGCCACTCTGGCTTTGACGTATCCGACGTATCCGTATCCGACGTATCAGGTGGCTGGGATGACGCTATATCGTCAATGGGAGCGTCTTCCTGTGGCGTATCTGGATACGCGGATATGCCAGAAAGGTTGAATTCCATATCCCATAATCTTTGCTCATAAGTGCGATCGTCTGCTGCAAGCTTAAATGGATTATCGTTAGGTAATTCAACAGTGTTACTATTAGTGTTCCTCTGAATATGGGGCATCAAGCCTAGCATAGGTTCTCCAATTGCAGAAAATATTATAGGAGTTTGCCCTACCTCTGAAGCTTTGATTAACACTTTGACCTCTCCAGCTAGTCGCTGTTTGTCCTCTTGATTGGGGACTATATAGTCATTTTTGATAAGCTGCTGAATTACAGTGTAATCTCCTTGTCGCCTTCCCTCTGAATCAATAGAGACAAATCCTTGGCAAGTGATAGCAAGATTAGCTCTGATATTACTATCTTCAGCTAGTCCTAGACTTATCAGATTATAGGATTGAGTGCAGATATAAAGGCAAACGTTAAACTCTCTTCCTAGCGTAATAATCGCCGATAATTTGAGTGCAATTATTCCCCAAATTTTTTGATTTAACCTCAACGCTTGATAGGTAGCAAACCAATCGTCAAGAATTAGTCGAACAGGTTGCGATCGAAACTTCACTCTTTCTGATTGATTTGCATAGCGTCGCTCATCAAGAATGGCGTAGACTTTATTTAGGTTTTCCAAAGAAGTCTCAACGTCAAAAGGGTCAAACAATGCGACTTTACCTTGCTTTGCTAATCCGCAAAAATCGTCATTTTTTTGAGCGATAACCCATATATCAGCAGCAGGCGATCGGGTAAACAAATCTCCTAGCCATTTTTCCATTGTGTGAGTCTTTCCGGCCCCTGTTGGCGCGGCCGATAAGATCGACATTTGCAAGCTTGCCAAAGAATTTAAGAATTTTACAGCGTTTTCACGATATGGTGCGATCGCCTCATCTCCGATCTTTATAGGCTCTGCTAACTTTTCTTTCAAGCCAGATTTAGCCTCTGCTGCGTATTCAGCAGGGCTTCTTAATGGCGGTAGTTGATCTATGACTGGCGACGCAATTGCGCTTGTAGGGGCAATTACTGCCGCAACTGTAGGCGGCGGTAGCCAGCCATTACTTTCTCTGATAGCGTTGAAATCGTCAATGATTTGGCTTTCGGCAATTGAAAATTTTGCTTGTCCTTGCACGGTCAAGATTTGCTGGGTCAGTGTTGCCTGGGCGGCGGCATTTAGCTTTGCTGTTTCCTCAAATAACTTGAGTGCGATCGCCTCCTCAATTGCTTCTTTTTCTAATTCTTTTTGCCGTTCGCTAGATAATACTAGCCCTACGCCAGCCAATCCAGCACCTACAACAAACATAAATATTTTTCCGCCCATCCAGCCGCCAGAAACTTTTGCACCCTCTAATTTTGCGTATTCTGGCTCTTTTTGAAGCCAGATAGGAATGTTTACCGATCGGCTTTTGATAGTGCCTGTAATGCGAGTTTCCGAAGGCATCAGCCCACCTATCAATCCCGACACTACGGCCGCCGCATACATTCCACTCATTAATACTGTAGCTTTTTGATTCCTACTCACAATTCCTCTTTTTTTTAATATTTAGAATTTTACGTTTTGAATCGATTTATCAACACTAAAACTAGAATTATCGCCAACAAACTTGCGCTTACGACGGTGAAAGCACTTACGATCCTCCAATAATGTCGGACAAAATCAACAGCCGCGTCTCCAGTAGCAATTGTTAAGCCACAGCTTAAGCTTAGTAAAAAAAAGAAAATCCTCAGTCGTAATTCAGGTTGTTTCATCTCTTTCCAAAAGATGAATAATAAAGCTGATGCAGTTGCGATCGCCATTAATGTCAAACTAACCGCAAATAAACTAGCACCAAATACTCTCAAAAGGCATAATGCACTGCTAGCGCTAAAAGTTACTGTCAGAATAAATCCAATTTCAACAGCAACTGCCCACTGCATTTCTAGTCGATATAGTAGATTTTTCCTACAATCGCCTGCTGTTTCTATGCGATTATCTGATGCTTCTGTGCGATTTTCTTTCGCTTGTGGCGAATAATATTCGCCATATACATAGTCCGTAGCTTCTTCGGTATACATTTTATTTGCCAAATCCTAAAGTAAATCGATCTAGTAATGCGACATTTCCTCTGTTTGGGCTTGCCATTAGCTCGATTGTGTCCATATCTTCGCCTCTGATAAAAGCTGTTGCTTGACGCTTGGCAATCGCCTGCTGTCTTTGGTACGTCTGATCACTTTTTGCTATCATTTCCACCTGTATATCGGCTATTGTTGCAGCAGTTTTCGCTTTACTGATTCCGATTCGAGAATCAGCCTTTGCGATCCAGACTTCCATCTTGTCAGCATACGTCTGAGCGTTGACTCGAATCTCTTGATCCGTTACGCCATTAATTAGGTTTAATTCGTGCGCTTTTCGGTCAGTCCACTCTCGTAGATGCGCGGCATAGCCTTCTTTTGCCAGCAATCCTGTCAGAACATATTCATCAATTTCTTTCTCTGTCTTAAAAAATAACGATTCAGCCTCCGCTGTTAGTTTTTCTATTTCTGCTCTGGCTGCTTCATATTTTTTGAGAGCTGCTAGCCATTCTTTGGCTAAATCTCGTTCTGTTTCCATTTGCTTAGTAGCAAGGGAAATAGCTCTCATTTCGGCGGGTGTCTTGGGTCTAGCTAATTTTCCGCTATAAGCAACTTTTGCTGTGTATCCACCTGTAGATTTATCTGTTACTGCGGTTGTTGTTTTTGCCATTTTACTCAACAAACTCCAGTCATTTGATAAACGCTTTCTAGATTGACATTAAAGGTGCGTGGCGCGTTGGATTCGCGTTGAACTTGAACTTTAAAATAAGCCATTATTTCCGTCCGAAAAAAGTTTTAATCTCCCGATTTTCACCCGGTTCGGGTGCAGGTAATTCATCATCTACCGCTCGTAGTGCGTCAATCATATCAATTTCACGATCAGAATAGACTGTGACGATTCGAGTAGGGTGGCGACTGCTAATGATGTGCACATCTTTCTGATGCTGATCTTTGGATCTGAAAAAATTAAACATTGCTAGAACTCCGTTGGTGTAAAGGCTTTGGTTGATACTACATTTGAGCTTTGAAATAAGCCATTATTCGTTATTCATTATCTTGCTTTCACTTTCCTCAACAAACTCCAGTCATTTGATAAACACTTTCTAAGTCAACAGCGTACCCGATCGGCGATCAAAACATTTTCTTAATCCATGACCACATATGCTTTTCCCTGTTTGTTGAATTGATTTGAACTTTTTTAATACACCTCATCTTCGTCTTCGCGCCTTTGCTGTTCCTCCCAATAACTATCGGGCATTTTAAAGTTGTATCCCTTATCAGCGGTGTCTCGCCAAATGTGAACGCCTGAAGTGTTGTACTTGTGATCATCTGTTACTTCTTCAGCGGCTTCGGCAATCTCATTCAAAGAATCACTCATATCATCATCGTAGCTATCAGAAACATAGCCATCGGCATATTGATTTTTCGAAGGGGAAATAGCGGGGTTGCTATTAAACAAGTGATACCATTTCTCTGTTTTGTCGGTAAACATTAGTTTTAAGCTCCAGTAGATTATTGGTTGAATTAACACATTCCAGTCATTGCAAACACGGCAGTGATCGACCTTTCCGACGGCGGACTAAATAAACTTTTTAACCATTTCAGCATCTGCTTTTTTTCTGTTTTTGCTAACGAAATCGATAGTAGCAATTCTGCGATTTGTTGATTATTGAGTTGATTCTTTTCGATCAATAACAGCAGCAACTCGGCACTTAGACTTTGACGCCCAGATTGGCTAGCGCTCTGTAAACATCCAGAGACGTTGACGCTCCCGTTTTTACCGTGTTTGCGTAAGTTTCCGCAGATTGCTGCGATCGTGACAAAAAATCATCACCCGCGCTATCTTTCAGAAGTTCGTTGAGTCGATCGCGCGATGCTTGACTTTTCTGAAATACGGCATCACGAACCAATATCGCGCCCTCATATTCTTTAGTCGCACGAACCAATCCCTTTACTACGCCAGCGCGCAATCCATCATCAGCGGCTTGCTGAAGCTCTGTTTCTAGAATATGAGCCTGCTGACTTTCGGCCGCGCTCATTGCGTTAGAAAGCCCTGTTTGCCGGATTTCTGCAATCCCCGTTTCCGTTTCTTGCGGTACAGATTCAGGAACTTGCTTGATCGCACAGTTCACATCTATCGGTTCATTCACAGGTTCGGATTCGGGAACTTGCTCAGTTGCAGGCGTTAACTGATGTGTGAAATTTTGAGCAAATTGGTTTTTGATTGAGCTTACTTGCTCTGGTGAAAGGTCGGTTCTGAATCCGATACTCACTAGATCGGCTTGAACAGCTAACCTCAACACTTCAACATCTGAAATCTGTAATTCACTGGCTAATTGTTTAGGTTTCATTTTTATTGAACTCTTTAAGGAAAAAACTGTGTGTAAGGCTATCAGTGTGAGCAATTAAATACTGTTTAAGCTCTTCTTTTAAGGGTTTTGGTTTGCGACGCATAAACTTTTTTGCGTACATTAAAACCCACATTTGGTGGTGATTCCAAGGTTTTCCCGGTATCAATATTGCTTCACCTGTACCTGGGTCAAATAAATAGTCGGAAAGTTTTTTACCATCTGTTTCGGTGTAAATTTCAACTATTAATTCTTCCCAACTGTAGGCGGTTTGACGACAAACCTTAAGATGCTCCCTGATGAAATATTGTCGTGTCCATCCTGTTACTCTTTCGCGGGCCTTTTGAGCTCTTAATGAGATAATTTCAGGAGTTACTTGAACCGTTGTTACCATCGTCTTCCTGCCTGCCGCCTCCCCTTTCCGGTGCGTAAGCTTTTACAAAACAGTAATATTTGCCGTTTGCTTCGCCGACAATGCGGTCGATCGCATCTTGCTGACTGAATGCTGGTACTGATAGCTGTATTGCCGTAAACCCCCATCTTTCAACCATTACGTCGTACCGCTGAATCGGTACTTCAGTTTCTCCAAATGTTGCCATGACACATACTCCCATTAGACAAACATTAAACATCTGAAACACCCGTCAGGCAAGGATTGAGACTTATCACACTAGACGTTTACTCACTGGACGTAGTTGATGTCCAGTAACCTGTGTCTAATCCGATAAAACAACAATAAACCTCTCGCGGGGAGAGGTCAACATACAGAGTATGATTTTAAAAAATTTGATTTTAGGTTGCTGGATTATCTTGCTTAAAAGCTATTAGGCGATCAATTTCGCTCGTGTCCTCAACCTGAAACAGTTCAATCAAAAGCCGCCGCGCTAGCTTCAATTGTGAGATATTCATCCACGCCATATCTGTCGCCATTACCGAGTGTTTTGAACTAAACCGCTTTCGGGTACGGACATAGCGCGAAAACTGACGATAAACTGTGCGGTTAAAATAAACCGGGAAGAATTTCCAGTTTGACTCTGCGGTCGAATCGGGAGTAAGCAGGGTAACGGCTTCGTGTAATCCGTCAGAGCATTCTATTAGCTGAGGGTCTGACGCCATTGCATTAAATACGATGGCAAAAGTTTCGTCACGCTTGATTTTGCCGTTGATTTCAGTAATTGACAAAAAACTACTACAATAAGCATTTCGCACGTCGGAAAAATCTAGACTCCACCCGTCAAACCCATCGTTTCTAACGAATTGCAGGTATTTCCATTTTTTATCTATGTCTAGCTCAAATTTCATTAGACTAGCCCCCATTCTTTTCTTAACTGAGCAGCCCGAATACGATTCTGTCTGGTTGGGATTCGGCTCCCGCATCGCCAAGCTGAGATTGTCTGTGCTTCAATTCCAAACACCACGGCAAACTCGTAGCACTTGACTCGGAACTTTTTTATAGCTAGGTCTAGGAGCGCGATCGGGCAAAACTCTTCCGGTTGGACAATTTCTAAAGTTGGTGCTATGCCTGGGACTGATGCTATCATTGACATACGAGTTTCCTTGGTAAAGGTAGATATCGTCAGCCCTGGGCGTTCTAAGCGTCGTAGGGCTTTTGATTTGACTTGACTATTACATAGTATCATTTTGCTGTGATTTTGCAACAAAAATGATAATATAAATGTGTACTAGAAAATTTTACGACTATCTTATGATTAGCCGCAAAGACGGAAGGCTTACAATAGCTCCGATCGGGGAGTTTTATGAAGATTTATTAAAAGTGGATGCTTGGATTAATGCCAGGACGATCGCGGCCCAGGCAAACTCGCTGCTTTGCGCAAAGCTGATGCAGAGGCAACAGGAAGTTAGCGATCGGGTAGTTTACCTTGCCAAAAAAAGAGGTATCTCGTCAGAAGAGCTATGGACACAGATACTAAATGGCACGGCTCAAAGAAAAACTTTGGCTGAAGACATTGAGGAAATACACGAAGATTCACAACCTACGAACGAGTGAAATAAATGGCTAGGACAAGTTTGCGATTTAGATTCGATCCAGAAACAAATCAATATAGTTATCATCCCAAGCTTACAAATATTGAGTTGGAAGGCAGAAAATATAATAAAGTTTTGGCAGAATGTTCTAGCCAACTTTCCAAATATTTTGAAGCTGTCAAAAGCAAAAAA
>ENA-OBIT01001081-OBIT01001081.1-metagenomes-genome-assembly--contig:-NODE-1081-length-10610-cov-2.4577_pt1 | contig 10610 bp, 7 predicted proteins | sample MGYA00153386_OBIT01 | MGnify analysis MGYA00153386 | reverse complement strand
TCCTCGACTCGGCTCGCGAGAACGCGACGACCGACTTCATCGATCGGGTGACGATGACCATGATCGCCAACAAGGGCGACCTGCTACCGGTGTCGGCGATGCCGATCGACGGCACGTTCCCCACGGGCACCACCACCTACGAGAAGCGCAAGCTGGCCATCGAGATCCCGATCTGGGAACCCGAACTCTGCATCGACTGCGGCAAGTGCGCCGTGGTCTGCCCGCACGCCACGATCCGCATGAAGGCCTACGAGCCCGCTGCGCTCGACGGCGCTCCCGAGGGGTTCCTCAGCAAGAGCTTCCGCTCTCGCGAACTCGCCGGTCACCAGCTCACGATCCAGGTGGCACCTGACGACTGCACCGGTTGCGGCATCTGCGTCGACGTGTGCCCTGCGAAGGACAAGACGCAGGTGAAGCGCAAGGCCATCAACATGCAGCCGGCCCCTGAGCATCGGGTGGTCGAGCGTGAGCGCTGGGACTTCTTCACCTCGATCCCGGAACTCGACCGGACCTCGATCACGCACGACTCGGTGAAGAACTCTCAGCTGCTGCAACCGTTGTTCGAATTCTCCGGTGCGTGCTCGGGCTGCGGCGAGACCCCGTATCTCAAGCTGCTCACTCAGCTGTTCGGCGACCGTCTGGTGGTCGCCAACGCCACCGGCTGTTCGTCGATCTACGGCGGCAATCTGCCGACCACCCCGTGGGCGAAAGACGGCAACGGCCTCGGCCCGGCGTGGTCGAATTCGCTCTTCGAGGACAATGCCGAGTTCGGCTTCGGCATGCGCCTCGGGATCGAACACCACCAGCGTGATGCCCGGCGCTTGGTCGACGAGCTGGCCGACAATGTCGGCATCGACCTGGCGAACGCGCTGTTGGCCGACCCGACCCCGACCGAGAACGGGGTGGTCGAACAGCGCACCCGCGTGGCCATGCTGCGTGAGCGTCTCGACGAGCTCGTCGGCTCGACCGATCTCGTCGTCGCGGACCGTGCGCGACGCCTGAGTGTGATCGCCGACGAACTGGTGCGCACGAGCACCTGGATCGTCGGTGGCGACGGCTGGGCCTACGACATCGGCTTCGGCGGTGTCGACCACGTGCTCGGGTCGGGCCGCAACGTCAACCTGCTCGTGCTCGACACCGAGGTGTACTCCAACACCGGCGGCCAGGCCTCGAAGGCCACACCGCTCGGTGCGGTCGCCAAGTTCGCGATGGGTGGCAAGTCGACGGGCAAGAAGGACCTCGGTGCGATCGCCCGCCGCTACGGCAACGTGTATGTCGCTCAGATCGCCATCGGCGGCAGCGACATCCAGACCGTCAAGGCGCTGGCCGAAGCCGACGCCTGGGATGGCCCGTCGCTGATCATCGCCTACTCGACTTGTATCGCTCACGGCATCGACATGGAAACCTCGATGTCGCACCAGAAGGAAGCGGTGAAGTCCGGCTACTGGCCCTTGTATCGGTACAAGCCGACCACCGGCGAACACGAGCACCCGTTCCAGCTCGACTCGGCTGCGCCCAGCATCCCCCTGAGGGACTTCGCGTTGAAGGAAGCCCGATTCTCGATGTTGGCGAGATCCGACCCCGCGCGCTCGGCGGAGTTGCTCGACCTCGCGCAGCAGGACATCGACGAACGCTGGCACTACTACGAGCAACTCGCCGGTCTCGAACGAGCAGTGCACGAGCCGCACCGAACGGCGCCCGACGGCGAGCCTGACGCCGACACGAGTGACGGAGATTCCGAAGATGCCTGACCTGCACACCACCTATCTCGGGTTGCCGTTACGGTCGCCGCTCGTTGCGTCCGCCGGCCCGTTCACCGGGCAACTCGACCGTCTGGTCGACCTCGAACTCGCTGGAGCTGGTGCAGTCGTGCTCCCGTCGATTTTCGAAGAACAGATCGAGCACGAGACCGCGGAGATCGACCGGCTGTACACCGTGCACGGCGAGAGCTTCAACGAGGCGACGTCGTTCTTCCCCGAGGTCGACGACTTCGGCTCGGCGATCGACTCGTACCTGGAGCTGATCGAGAACGCCAAGGTGGCGATCGACATCCCGGTGATCGCCAGCCTGAACGGTGCAAACATCGGAGGCTGGGTGAAGTACGCCCGCCTGCTCGAAGGCGCTGGTGCTGACGCGTTGGAGCTGAACTTGTACACCGTCGCCGCCGACCCGAACATCAGTGGGGCAGCGGTGGAGGCCGAACACATCGAACTTGTTGCGTTGGTGGCGGAGGAGGTCGGCGTGCCTGTCGCTGTGAAGATCTCGCCGTACTACTCGTCGGTGTCGTCGTTCGTCGTCGGATTGCAGCACGCGGGAGCCGCCGGTGTGGTGATGTTCAACCGGTTCTACGCACCCGACCTCGACCTCGAGACGCTCGAGTTGGAACCGCGCATCGCCCTCAGTTCACCGGAGGAGCTGCGCCTGCCGTTGCGATGGATCGGGATCCTGCGCGAGCACCTCACGATGTCGATCGCCGGCTCGACCGGCGTGCATTCCGGCTTCGACGCCGCCAAGTTGATCCTCGCAGGTGCGGACGTGGTGATGTCGACGTCGTCGCTGCTGCACCACGGTCCTGGTCACCTCGCCAAGATCGAGGCGCAGCTGTGCGACTGGATGGTCGAGCACGAGTACACCTCGGTGAGCCAGATGCGTGGGGCGGTGGCCAGTCATGCCGTTGCCGATCCGGCGGCGTACGAACGGGCCAACTACATCGGCAACATCGCCACCTACACGAGCCGCTTCATCGGCTCCGGCGACGTCCCCCTCGCCCGCCACGGCCCCAAGTAACGACGTTTACGTTGCAGTCCGGATGACCCGGTCCATCCAAACCGTCACGCGAACGTGGTGGTGGTGGTGGCGGTGGGGTGGGTCAGCAGACGGCGCGGACGTAGGGGTATGGGTTGACGGCGCGTCCGCCGCCGGGGTGTATCTCGAAGTGGAGGTGGTTGGCGGTGGTGTTGCCCGTGGCGCCCACGTAGCCGATGACTTCGCCCTGTGACACGTTGCGACTCGATCCCTCCCACGCACTGAGGTGCGCGTAGAAGTATCGGGTGCCACTCCCGCCGTTCACCCACACGGAGTTGCCGCCGAGCCGGGTGGTCTTGAACTCTGCGTAGCCGGACTCGACGGCGACCAGCGGCGTACCACTGGGCGCCATCATGTCGACGCCTTCGTGGGTGCGTCCGCCGGATCGAGGAGCACCCCACGTGTCGGCGAAGGCGTGTGGCCCGGCGACCGGACACACGATGCCACTGCCGGCGTTCGACGGCGGTGGGCTGGGTGGAACAGGCGCGGCCGCCGGTGAGGGTGACGCCGCCGCTTGCGGAGAATTCGAGGCGGAACCCTGCGAACCACTCGGTTCGGGCGTGGACGCCGTCGATGGGTTGCTCGATGATGCCGCCGCAGCGTTCGATACTTGGAGTTGCTTCGCAACAGCGGCTTCCTGGGCGAGTCTGGCCTGACGCTGGCGCTCGAGTTCTCGCTGTACCGCCACATCGGCCAGGCGCTGCTTCTCGACCTCGGCGAGTTTGACGACCTCGGCCTCCGCTGTCGCCTTGAGGTCCTCGAACTGCGCGCGGGCCTGCGTGGTGGCGTCCTGCTGCGCTTCGAGCTCGGCTCGCTGGGCTCGGACGTCCTTCATCACGGCATCGAAGTCGTCGAGTTCGACCGATGCTGCACCCCGTGCGACCGATGCCTGGCGGTCGGCGGTGATTCCGGCGTTCGCTTGGTCGAGATCGATCAGTAGTGGGATCGAGGTGCCGGAGTTGACGAAGCTGCGCTGGGCGTCCTGCTGGAGACTCGAGCGCATCGAGTCGGCTTGCGCCTCGACTGCGGTGAGGTCGCCCTCGGCCGCGACGATCTCGAGCTCGAGCGTGTCGAGACGAGACTCGGCGTCGAACATTGCCTGCGATGCAGCGTTGGCGCGATCGCGTGCCGCTTGGATCTCCTGTGCGGCGCGGACCGCAGCGGGGTCCTGGGCACTCGCAACGGCGAGCGGAAGCGTCAAGGATCCAACGGCGACCGAGACGACGAGGGCCGCGAGCAGTGCGGTCTGCCGCAGCCCGCCGGCGCGCGTCCGTCCGATTCCCAACATGAACGGCGATCCTAGCCCTATGTGACGGTTTCGTGACGATCCGGTGTCGATCGACGGACGATCACCGTGTGGCGTCGGCGGCATCGGCCGCGTAGGGGAACCAACGGAGGGACTCGAAATCGGCGTTGGTCTCTGGTGTGGCACGACGAGTGACATGTTCGCCGCTGGCAGCATGGAGTAACTCGTGGGCTGCCTCGAGGTGTCGGGCCAGGTCGACCGGCTCGCTTCGTCGCCGGTTCTCGAACTGCATCTCGCCGGTGTCGTAGGTGATCTCGTCGAGGCTCATCGACGGGCCTCGCGTGCCGCGCCGGTGGTGCCACAATCCGCTGTCGGGCTCGAAGTCGTACTCGCCGAGCAGCGCTGCGCCGTGCGAGGCGATCATCGCCACGGCATCGACGATGTAGTTGAAGGTGTCGTCGTCGATGAAGTAGTTGAAATTGACGCGCACCCAGCCGGGCTTGATCCCCTCACAGCCTCGATTGATCTCGCGCTGGAACTCGTGGGAACGCTCGAGATCGATGCCGAGCAACCGATGCCCGTAGGGCCCAGCGCAGGAACAACCCCCGCGTGACTGGATTCCGAACACGTCGTTGAGCAGCGCAACGACGTAGTTGTGATGCAAGAACTGTTCGCCGTGGCGGATCACGAACGACACGATCGACAACCGGTCGGCCCGGTGGCTGCCGAGCACGTTGATGTTCGGATGCTGTTCCCATCGGGCGATCGCTCGCCGCACGAAGTCGGATTCTGTTGCCTCGATCACCGCAGGGCCGACCGCTTCCTTCAACTGGAACACGAGCCCTGCCCGGATCGACTCGATGATCGCCGGCGTCCCTGCCTCCTCCCGATGTTCGATCTGGGGGTGGTAGTCGTGTTCGTTGGTGCTGACGTAGCGCACGGTTCCCCCGCCCGGCACGTCGGGCACGCGGTTGGCGAACAGCTCGCGACGCGCCACCAGCACCCCTGGAGTCCCGGGTCCGCCGATCAGCTTGTGAGGCGAGATGAACACCGCATCCTTGTAGGCGAGATTGCCGGCACTGCTCGATCCCATGTCGATCGGCATGTACGGAGCCGCTGCGGCGTAATCCCACAACGACAGGGCCCCGTGTTCGTGCAGCAACCTCGAGACGGCGACGGTGTCGGTGATGATCCCGGTGACGTTCGACGCGGCGGAGAACGACCCGATCAGGGTGGACCGGTCGGCGTGGCGCGTCAGCTCGCGTTCGAGATGGTCGAGGCTCACGTGGCCGTCGGCGTCCTCGTCGATGATGACGACGTCGGCGATCGACTCGCGCCACGGCAGTTCGTTGGAGTGGTGCTCGTACGGACCGATGAACACCACCGGTCGCTCATCGGTCGGGATCGAGTCAGCGAAGTGGTACCGGTCGTCGAGCACGGACGGGATCTTCATGCCGAGCACGCCGATCAGTTTGGCGATCGCGTGTGTGGCACCGCTGCCGCAGAACACCACCGCGTGCTCGAGTCGGTTGGCGCCGACGCAGCGTCCGATGATGTCGCGTGCCTCCTCTCGCATCCGGGTGGTCTGCAGGCCGGTGCCAGACGACTCGGTGTGGGTGTTGGCATACAGCGGGAGCACGACGGTGCGGATGTAGTCCTCGATGAACGTGAGTGACCGCCCCGATGCGGTGTAGTCGGCGTAGATGATCGGCCGTGGTCCGTACGGTCCGTCGATCACGTCGTCACGCCCGATCACCGAGGCGCGTACGTACGCGATCAGTGCGCCGACGTCGGTGTGGTTCGAGTGCACCCCTCCAGTGAACCAGTAAATGAAACCGAGGGGCCTGACCCCTCAGTTTCATTACGCTGCCGACACGATGGAACGCGGCCTCGTCGACACTGCTGATCCGATCGGGCTGACATCGGCCGAGGTTGCCGAACGGATCGCCGCCGGACAGGTGAACGTGACACCCGCGCCACCCGGGCGCTCGTTCGGTCGGATCGTCGCAGCGAACGTGTTCACGGTCGTCAACGCGATCATGCTCACGTTGTTCGTGCTGGTGCTGGTGTCGGGCAACCCACAAGACGGGCTGTTCGTGGGTGTCGTGCTGTCGAACTCAGTGATCGGTGTCGTCCAGGAGGCTCGCGCGCGCCGCGAGTTGAAGCGGCTCGAAGTGGTCACCGAACCACGGGCGACCGTGATCCGCGATGGTGCGTCGGTCGAGATCGCCTCCGACGAGATCGTGCTCGACGATGTGGTCGAACTGCGACTCGGCGGCCAGGTGGCCGTCGACGGCGAGGTCCTCGAGTCGACCGGCCTGCGACTCGACGAGTCGATGCTCACCGGCGAGTCACTTCCGGTGCTCAAGGGGATCGGCGACGAGGTGCTCTCCGGCAGTTTCGTGGTGGCCGGCAACGGCCGGATCCGAGCGAACAAGGTCGGTGCCGACAGCTACGCCAACACCCTTGCCACCGAGGCGAAGCAGTTCGTTGCAGTGACGTCGCAGTTACGACGCGGCATCGACACGATCCTGCGGTGGCTCACCGTGGTCATCCCGATCGCGTCGATCTTCCTGTTCGTCAACCTGTTCGACACCGAGGACCGTTGGCAGGATGCGCTGCTCGGCACCGTGGCGGCTGCTGTTGCCATGGTGCCCGACGGACTGGTGCTGCTCACCAGCTTGTCGTTCATGGCCGGCATCGTTGCGCTCGCCCGCAAGAACGCACTGGCGAAACAACTTTCGACGGTCGAGGTACTCGCTCGTGTCGACGTGTTGTGCCTCGACAAGACCGGCACGATCACCACCGGTGAGATCACCTTCGCCGCGGCGCACGTCGCCGAGGGACGCACCGACATGGAGGTGAACGACGGCCTCGTCGCGCTGGCCGCCTCCGACCGTGACCCGAACGCCTCGATGGCGGCGATCGCTGCAGCTGTCGGTACGTCGTCGTCGTGGACGCTCGACGAGGTCGAGCCGTTCGACAGCGAACGCAAGTGGTCGGCGGCATCGTTCGTCGACCACGGGTGGTTCTACCTCGGAGCGCCGGATTTCCTGCTGGCGGCCGGCGACCCTGCCGGCGAACTCACCCAACGGTTGAGCGCCAGCGGCAAACGGTTGCTCGCGGTGGTCACCTCAGCCGAAGGGCCTGACGGTGGCCATCTTCCAGCTGGGACACGCACGCTCGCCGTCATCGAACTCGAAGACGAGATCCGTCCCGACGCGGCCGAGATCTTGGCGTACTTTGCCGACCAGGACGTGACGCTCAAGATCATCTCTGGCGACAACCAGGACACGGTCGCCGCGATCGCGGAACGCGCCGGTCTCGTCGTGGTCGGCACACCGGTCGACGCCCGTGAGCTTCCGACCGACCTCGAAGAACTTGCGTCGGCGCTCGATGCCGCCACGGTTTTCGGTCGGGTGAAACCCCAGCAGAAGCAAGCAATGGTGCGGGCGTTGCAGTCGCGTGGACACGTCGTGGCGATGACCGGCGACGGCGTGAACGACGTGCTCGCCCTCAAGGACGCCGACCTGGGAATCTCCATGGGTTCGGGTAGCGAAGCCACGAAGTCGGTTGCCGACCTGGTGCTCACGGACAACGCATTCTCGAGCCTGCCGACCGTGGTCAACGAGGGCCGCAAGGTGATCAACAACGTCGAGCGCGTCTCGAATCTGTTCCTCACCAAAGCTGCGTACGCCGTGTTGCTCACCTTCGCCGTCGGGTTGTTGAACAGTCCGTTCCCGTTCCTTCCGCGTCAGCTCACGTTGATCGGCACGTTCAGCATCGGCGTGCCCGGCTTCTTCCTCGCGCTCGCACCCGAGGTCGACCTGATCCGGCCGGGGTTCCTGCGTCGGGTCCTTCGTTTCTCGATCCCCGCGGGTGTGATCGCGGGTGCTGCGACGCTGGCCGCGTACGAGGCGGCGCTCAAGATCGCGGACCTCGAACTCGATCAGGCTCGCACGCTGGCAACAGTCACTCTTTTGACGATCGGCTTGGTCGTGCTGGCCATGGCCAGTCGACCCCTACGGCCATGGAAAGTGGGCCTCGTTGCTGCGATGGGCCTGGGTTGTGTCGTCGTGTTCCTGGTGCCGTTCCTGCGCGACTACTTCCGTCTCGAGGCGTTCTGGGATGCGGCCTGGTGGTACGGCGTCGTGGCCGTCGGCACAGCCGGATCGATGATTGTCGCTATCCCGCTCGTGCTTCCGGCGTCAGGACGCGAGCGCATCGAGGTCGTCGTCGAGCGCGACGAGCGCGTCGTCGAACGCTTCGAGGAGACCGGCGAACCACCGGCCGGCAAGCCGTAGAGCGAACATGTAGAGCCCAGTGTGGCCTTCACCGCTACTGCGGTGGGGGATCCGAGGGGGACGTGGCCGGGTCGGTCGCTGGGATCCCGCCGATCTCGGCCACCAACGCAGCGACATGTTGCTCGATCAGTTGGCGCTGTTGTGGACTGATGTCGAGAATGCGGGCGAAGTGCTCAGCGAACAGCGACCAGCCGAGCCCCAACGTCGTTGCGATCAGCACGCGCTCGTCGAGTTCGTCGTCGCTCGCCTCCGGGTTCGTGGACCTCAGTGCCCGGCGCCACGAGGGGAGCACCGGGTGGGTGGGGAACGGATCGCCGGCGATGTCGAGCAACACCCGAGCGGTTGCCCGCGCGAGTTCACCGTCGCGTCGGAACGCCAGATCGGCTGGGGGGAATCCGGCCTCGTCGAGTTCGGCACCGGCGCGATCGTTGATCGCCCGGAATGTGGCATCCAGGAGGGCGGCTTTGCTGGCGAAGTACGTGTGGACCAGTCCGTGATCGACGCCAGCACGCTCGGCGATGTCACGCACTGACATCGACACGCCACGCTCGAGGATCAACTCCGTCGTGGCATCGATGAGTGCAGCCGTCACCGCTTCGCGCCCGATCGGCTTGTCGGGGAGGTCAGACATCACGGCACGACCGCAGCGCGATCGCCATCACCGGCCGAGCCGCACCGGGAGATTCCGGGGCCCACGAATTTGGCCGTTCGCCCACGTGGTCCGTTTGCCTGTGTCGAGGTGGTAGCCCGGGAATGCACGGAGCCACTCCTGCAACGTCACGGTGCATTCCAGGCGGGCGAGGTTGGAGCCCACGCACCGGTGGATGCCGAGGCCGAACGCGACGTGCCGGTTGTTCAGCCGGTCCATGTCGAAGACATCGGCGTTCTCGAACGCGGCGGGATCGTGATTGGCCGCAGGGAACGTCAGCAGCATCTGGTCGCCCGGATGAACAGGGCAGCCGCCGATCTCGGTCTCACCGACCACCTTGCGTGCCATCGTGACCGGCGCATAGAACCTCAGGACCTCCTCGGTGGCGGTGTTCCACAGCAGGTCGTCGTTGTCGGCAGCGACGAGGCGTTCGACCTGCTCGGGGTGCTGAGCGAAGTGCCAGAGCCCCGAGCCGATGGCGCTCCAGGTGGTGTCGATGCCAGCGATGATCAGCAGATTGATGTAGCCGACCTTGAGGTCCCAATCGACCGGCTCGCCCTCGATTTCGGCGTTGGCGACCATCGTCGACATGTCGTCTCGGGGAGTGGCAAGACGATCGTTGAGCAGCGCGTCGACGTACTCCTTCATCTCAGTCGCTACGGCGACCCGCACCGCGTTGTCACGCGGACCCAATTGGAAGTTGCGATGGATCCAGTCGCGAAAGAGGTCAGCGTCCTTCTCGGGGAGACCGGTGAGCTTGCAGATGCCGTGCACCGGGATGTGCTGCGAGTACTGCGATGCGGCGTCGGCGATATCGGAGCCGTCGAGTTCGGCGATCAGCTTGCGGCAGAACTGGCGGAGGTCGTCCTCGAGCGGCGCAACGTTCTTCGGGCTGAACGCCGGGAGGAGTAGCCGGCGATGGCCGTGGTGGTCGGGTGGATCGGACGTGATCGGCGGTGCCGGCCTGCGGGGTGCGTCGGGGCGTCCGACGTTGACCCAGATCGACGAGAAGTTCTCGGTGTCGTTGGCAACCGCAGCCACGGCCTCCATCGTGACCGGCATGAAGGCACGTCCGTAGCGTTCGGTGGTGGCGACCGGGCATTGCTCGCGTACCGAGTTCCAGATGGCGATGGCGTTCTCGCCCCACTGGTCGTCGAGCCAGTCCCAGTCGGTGACCCAGTTCTCCACGGGTGGCATGTCCACGTGCTCTGTCCCGTACGCCATTGCGCTCCTCGTTGTCGTGTCGAGTCGAAACCAGTCGCATGACTGATCGCCGACAACGTCGGAACGACGCCGCGGTCAACGCCCGGGGCTCGGGGCCGGACCGCCGGTGCCGGCGAACTCGGCGGGCGGTTCGTGTCCGAGGAGAATCTTGCCCGACTCGGCATACAGCGGGTGAGCGACCCAACGATGGGTTGCGCAGCCGTGGGCATCGCGCAGCTTGCGTTCGAGCGGGCTGTCCATGCGCAGGGCGGACGTGCCGGCGGCGTTGTGGATCGAGTCGACGATGTCGGTGATGACTGCCACTGTCCCCGACCCCCCTGTTCCTGTTGTCCGTCGACGTCGGAGTTATTGATCGAGAGGTCAATTTGTTCACCCGCTACGC
>ENA-OBIT01001080-OBIT01001080.1-metagenomes-genome-assembly--contig:-NODE-1080-length-10618-cov-4.14343_pt1 | contig 10618 bp, 6 predicted proteins | sample MGYA00153386_OBIT01 | MGnify analysis MGYA00153386 | reverse complement strand
CCACGACATAAAACAAATGCGCACCCTCGGGCTGTACGTCAGACCTTTGCTGCGATGTCACTGCCGATCTTCTGGAGGAAGTCTGCCAGCGGCATCACACCAAGGTCGTGGTTGCCTCGGGCGCGCACGGCAACGGTTCCGGCTGTCTTTTCCTTGTCGCCTGCGACCAGAATGAACGGAACCTTCTGCAAAGAATGCTCACGGATTTTATAGTTTATTTTTTCGTTCCGCACGTCGAGCTTGACCCTAACTCCTTGTTTTTGCAGCGTTTTGGCGACGGACGAGGCGTATTCGGCCTGACCTTCGCTGATCGGCGCCACCACCACCTGTACCGGCGCCAGCCAGGCCGGCAGCGCGCCGGCATGCTGTTCAATCAAGATGCCGATGAACCGCTCCAGGCTGCCGACGATGGCCCTGTGCAGCATCACCGGGTGTTTGCGCTCGCCACTTTCGGCTACATACACGGCATCCAGCCGCTCGGCCATCGAAAAATCGACCTGCATGGTGCCGCACTGCCACTGCCGGCCAATGGCGTCCTTCAGCGTGTACTCGATCTTGGGGCCGTAAAAAGCGCCCTCGCCGGGCGATATTTCGAAGTCGCAGCCCGATGCCTTCAGGCTGTCGGTCAAGGCTGCTTCAGCCTTGTCCCAGCTCTCGTCGGAACCGATGCGCGCCACCGGCCGAGTCGCCACTTTGTAAATGATGTCGGTGAAGCCGAAATCCCTATAGACCGCCTGCAGCAGTGCCGTGTAGGCCAGGCATTCGGGCAGGATCATGTCTTCGGTGCAAAAGACGTGACCGTCGTCCTGCGTGAAGGCACGCACCCGCATGATGCCGTGCAGCGCGCCGGTGGGTTCGTTGCGGTGGCATTGGCCGAATTCGCCGTAACGCAGCGGCAGGTCGCGGTAGCTCTTGATGCCCTGTTTGAAGATGAGAATGTGGCCCGGGCAATTCATCGGCTTTAGTGCGTATTCGCGCTTTTCCGATTCGGTGGTGAACATCGCGTCGCGGTACTTTTCCCAGTGGCCCGACTTTTCCCACAACACCCGGTCCACGATCTGCGGCCCCTTCACTTCCTGGTAGCCGTTGTCTCGGTACACGCGGCGCATGTACTGTTCCACCTCTTGCCACAGCGCCCAGCCCAAGGGATGCCAGAACACCGTGCCGGGACTGTGCTCGTCGATGTGAAACAGGTCCAGTTCGCGGCCCAGACGGCGGTGATCGCGCTTCTCGGCCTCTTCCAACATCATCAAATGCTGCGCCAGCGCTTCCTTGCTGGCCCAGGCCGTGCCGTAGATGCGCTGAAGCTGCTCGTTGGCCTGGTCGCCCCGCCAATAAGCACCCGCCACCTTCATCAACTTGAAGTGCTTCAGCCGCCCCGTGCTGGGCACGTGCGGGCCGCGGCACAGGTCTTCGAAGCGGCCTTCGCGGTACAGACTCACGTCTTGCCCGGCGGGGATGCTGGCGATGATCTGTGCCTTGTAATGCTCACCCAGACCCGTGAAATACGCCACCGCCTCGTCGCGCGGCAGCACACGGCGCACAACCCGTTCGTTCCTTGAAGCCAGCTCGCCCATGTGCGCTTCGATGGCTGCCAGATCGTCGGGCGTGAACGGGCGTTTGTACGCAAAGTCGTAGTAGAACCCGTTGTCGATGACCGGGCCGATGGTCACCTGCGCCTCGGGGAACAGTTCTTTCACCGCGTACGCCAACAAGTGTGCCGTGCTGTGGCGAATGACCTCCAGCCCGTCGGCGTCCTTGTCGGTGACGATGGCCAGCGCGGCATCGGATTCGATGAGGTGGCTGGTGTCCACCAAGCGACCGTCCACCTTGCCGGCCAGCGCCGCTTTGGCCAGGCCGGCGCCGATGGAGGCCGCCACGTCGGCCACCGTGACCGGGCCGGGGAACTCGCGCCGGGAGCCGTCGGGGAGGGTGATGTTCAACATGATCTGAATCCTCGAAATGCAAAAAAGCGCGGGGGGGAGCCGCGCTTTATCTTGGGAAAGGGTGGGGCGTGACAGCGCAGCGGGGTCAGGCCTCGGCAAAAATTTTCCGGGTAGTCCGCGGTGTCATAACCATGATGCCTTCCTGGCTCTTGTTGATTGAATGGAGAGCAAAGTTTAGCCGAGGCGGTCGGCGCAGACATTGGCACGGGCGGCGGTGCAGAGATGCGGCGTTCACCTTCAGCGCCTGCACCAGCAAGGCAACATCAAAAGCGCATCAGCAGGTTGGCATTGAACTGCGTTGCCGCCTGGCGACGGGTGACGCTGCCGGCGGCAAAACCGTCGAGGTCCTCCACGCGGCTGCTGGATACGGCGCCTTCGGGCACCACGTTGTTGACCGCCACGCGCAGTTGCAGTTCCTTGTTGAAACGCCACAGCGCATAGGCGTCCAGCCGTTTGACTTGGCTGCGCCAGACGCGCTGGCGATCGGTCTGCTGCGTGGAAAACGCCGGCACCAGCGACAGGTTGGCGCCGTAGCTGAAGATGCTGCTGCGCGGGGCGTGGTCGAAGCCCATGGTCGCGCTCCACGGGGCCTGGCCTTCCAGACGCGCGTTGGGGTCGTCGATCTGTTCGACCGCCGATCGGTACACCGACAGCGCCGCCCTGAGTTGCAGCCCGGGACCGCGGCTGCCAACAGTGCCAGAGTGTGTGCCGACAGCCCGGGCGGGGGCGGACAGCAGCCATGCCGGCAGCAATTGTTCGGCGCGACCCTTGACTTCCAGCTCCAGCCCCGTGCTTTTGGCGCGGCCAATGTTGGCCGGCCTGCTGACCCACCGCGGCAGCGGCGATTCAGCCACCGTTTCCAGCGAGATGCGGCGGCGGATCAGGTCGTCGATCTGGCGGTGAAAAAAGCCGGCGCTGAGCACGCCGCCGCCCGTCAACTGCCGTTCCAGCGCAAATTCCAGACCCGTGGCGTTTTCCGGCTGCAACGCCGCGTTGCCAGCGTTGTCGGGCGCGATGGGTGTGTTGGACTGCTCTCTCGGGTAAGTGCCGTTCAGCGAATAGCGCGGCAGCAGCAGGTTCACGTCGGGCACACGCAGGCTGCGCGACAGGCTCAGGCGCGCCACGTCGCGACCCTTGACATCGAAAGCATGGCGCAGGTGCCACACGGGCAACAGCGCGTCGTAACGGTTGTCGGCCGCCAGCAGCGGCGTGGTGCTGCGCGAGTGCACCTGCTCGCCGCGCAGGCCGGTGGTCATGGACCACTGCTCCGACAGCGTCCACTCGTCCTGCACGAACACGCTGGCGCGGCGCACATCGGCAGTGAACGGCACACCGACGCTGCCGGTGACTTGTTCGACGCTGTTTTCGATATACCGCGACAGCTCGCGGCGCTGGCGGTCTTCCAGGTCCCAGCCACCGGCCATCGTGTGGCCCCCGCCCAGCGGCCAGCGCAGGCGCCCACCCGTGGACGCCTGGCTGCTGCGCTGGCTGCTGAAGTTGACGCGCTGCACCGACACGGCGCCCAGCACGTCGCGACCCACACCGTTGCTGGCCGAACGCTGTGCCGTGCCCTGCACAGCGGCTTTCAGTTCCAGCCGCAGACCGTCAGGCCGGCGTCGCACCCATTGCAGCTGGGTTCGCAGCATCTGCCAACTGCCAAACGAGCGACTGCTGTCCTGCACGGTCGCGACGGGCGGGCCGCTGACCACCGCCGTGTCGCGCGAACTGCTGTTGCGCGACTCGTTTCGCTGTACGAAACCCTGCCATTGCAGCTGGTGCTGGTCGCCCAGCTTGATGTCCAGCCGGGGCGAAAAATTGATGCCGCCGCCACGCGATTCATCGCGGCTGCGCACCTGCTGCTGGCGAATCTCACGCATTCCACCAACGGGCAGGCGCGACACGCGGTCGGTTTGCGACTCGCTGGCATTGGCCCATGACGACAGGCTCAGTGGCACCTGAAAGCCGATGCTGCCGACGCGGTCGCCCCAACTGCCCGACACCGAGCCCTGCGGCGCCAGCGAGCGGTAGCTGATGGCCACGCGCAGTTCGCGCTGGCGCAAGCGCGGTGCTGCGCGCAAAACCACGTTGATGGTGCCAGCCACGCCGCCGTACTCGGCCGTGGGGCCCTTGATGACCTCGATGCGTTCGATCTCGCCCGGCGCCACGCTGTCCAGCGAGAACCCCGGCGGCGCCGGTTCGCCGTTCAACAGGATCAGCGTGTAGCCACCGCCCAGCCCGCGCAGGCGAGGCACCTCGCCGTCGATGGTGATGCCGGGCAGGCGCTGCAGCACGTCCAGGATGCTGATGTCGCCATACCGGTCCAGGTCTTCTCGTCCCACCACCGTCATGCCGATGGTGCTTTCGCGACGGCGGTCGTCGTCGCTGATGTTCTGCCCCTCGACGGTGACGCTCTGGCTGACTGCCGCGGGCGCCGGCGCCGGCGCTGGCGCGGGCGTTGCGGTAGTTACGGGTGACGCGACAGAGGTCGCAGCGGAGGGGGGCTCAGCCGCCTGTGCAGGCGCAGGTGCAGGCGCCTGCGCCCAGGCCGCCGCGCCAACAGCCGCCCACAGCGCCAAGGCCAGCAGCACACGCCTCAACGGCGGCCCTGCACGCGCGCAAAAGCCTGCGCCAACGCGCTCTGCGCGGCAGGTTCAGCAGCACGACGCGGCGCTTGTTCGCCGCGCCCTGCTGCGCGGTAGCTGTTGCTGCCGCCTTCGCCCGGCGCGGCCGGCGAGTCGAGCTTCATGGTCAGCGCCACGCGCTTGCGCACCACGTCCACTTCCAGCACGCGCACGGTCACCACCTGCCCGGTCTTGACGACCTCGCGCGCATCGCTTGTGAACTTGTGGCTCAGTTGGCTGACATGCACCAGCCCGTCCTGGTGCACACCCACATCGACAAAGGCCCCGAACTGCGCCACGTTGCTGACCGTGCCTTCCAGCAGCATGCCGGGTTGCAGGTGCTTCAGTTCACTGACACCGTCGTTGAAGCGCGCCACCTTGAAATCGCCGCGCGGGTCGCGGCCGGGTTTTTCCAGCTCGGTCAGGATGTCCTTGACGGTGACAACGCCAAAGCGTTCGTCGGCAAATGCCGCCGGCGCCAGCGTGCGCAGCACCTCGGCGCGGCCCACCAGCTCGGTCACGGGGCGGCCGGTGGCGGCAAGCATCTTCTGCACCACGGGGTAGGTTTCGGGGTGCACGCCCGTCAGGTCCAGCGGGTTGTCGCCGTCGCGAATACGCAGAAAACCTGCGGCTTGCTCGAACGTGCGCGGACCGAGCCCCGTCACGTCCAGCAGTTGCTGGCGGTGGCGGAATGCACCATGCGCGTCACGCCAGCGCACGATGTTGGCGGCCACCGCCGGGGTCAGGCCCGACACGCGCGCCAGCAGCGCTTGCGACGCGGTATTCAGGTCCACGCCCACGCCGTTCACGCAGTCTTCCACCACCGCGTCCAGCGACCGGGCCAGGCCGGCCTGGTTCACGTCATGCTGGTACTGGCCCACGCCGATGCTCTTCGGGTCGATCTTCACCAGCTCGGCCAGCGGGTCTTGCAGCCGCCGCGCGATGCTGACGGCACCGCGCAGGCTGACATCCAGATCCGGCAGTTCCTTGCTGGCGAATTCGCTGGCTGAATAGACCGAGGCACCGGCTTCGCTAACGACAGCTTTCTCCAAAGCGGTGCCGGACGCGACGGTCTGGATGCGCTTGATCAGTTCACCAGCCAGCTGGTCTGTCTCGCGGCTGGCCGTGCCGTTGCCGATGGCGAAGAGATTCACGCCGTGCGTGGCCACCAGCTGCGCCAGGCTGTGCAACGCGCCTTCCCAGTCGCGCCTTGGTTCGTGTGGGAACACGGTGTCGGTGGCCAGCACGCGCCCGGTCTCGCTGACCACCGCCACCTTCACGCCCGTGCGGATGCCGGGGTCCAGCCCCATCACCACGCGCTTGCCGGCGGGTGCGGCCAACAGCAGGTCGCGCAGGTTGTCGGCGAACACCTTGGTGGCCACCGTCTCGGCGGTTTCGCGCAAACGACTGAACAAGTCGCGCTCCAGGCTCAGGCTGAGCTTGACCTTCCATGTCCAGGCAATCGTCTTGCGCAGCAGCGCATCGCCGGCGCGCGACGCATGCCGCCAACCCAGGTGCTGGGCGATGCGGCCCTCGGCAATGGACACCGAAGGGATCCCTGCCGGGCCAGTGGGTTGCCCGGGCACCACCACGTCATCAAGCACCAGCTTGGCGTCCAACCATTCCAGCGTGCGGCCGCGGAAAACTGCCAGCGCGCGGTGCGACGGCACGTTACGAATCGGCTCGGCATAGTCGAAGTAGTCGCGGAACTTGGCCGCGTCGGGGTGCAGGCCATCTTTGCCGCTCGCCAGCTTGCTTTGCAGCAATCCGCGTTCCCAAAGCCATTCGCGCAGCTTGCCGACCAGCGCGGCGTCTTCGGCCCAGCGTTCAGACAGCAAGTCGCGCACGCCGTCCAGCACGGCCGCTGCGTCGGCGAAACCGGCCCCGGCGTTGATGAAGAGTGCGGCCTCAACCAGCGGGTCGAGTGAAGGGCTGCCGAACAGCTTGTCGGCCAGCGGTTCAAGCCCGGCTTCGCGCGCAATGGCGCCCTTGGTACGCCGCTTCACCTTGAACGGCAGGTACAGGTCTTCAAGGTCTTGCTTGGTTGGCGCGGCCTGGATGGCGGCGCGCAACTCGGGCGCCAATTTGCCTTGTTCGTCGATCGCCCTCAGCACGGCCTCGCGGCGTTCGGCCAGCTCGCGCAAGTAGCCCAGGCGCGTCTCCAGTTCTCGCAGCTGGATGTCGTCCAGACCCCCGGTGGCTTCTTTGCGGTAGCGCGCGATGAAGGGCACGGTGGCGCCGCTGTCCAGCAACTCAACGGCCACCTGCACCTGCGCCGGGCGAGCGCCGATTTCGGCGGCAATCTGCGGTATCAACTTGTCCAAGGAATCTCTGGGGCGTGCGCCCAAACCCATGAAGCCTTCAAGTTTAGTGGCCGCCTGAACGCCGAGGTCAGCATCACCACGGCGCGGCGCGACGGCTCTCGCCGGGCCGGGTGTCGCAGCAGGCGGAGTCAGTTAGCGGCCACCCAGGCAGCTGCGCCCTGCCCGGCCTGTCGGCCAGTAGCGAAGCAGGCGGTCAGCAGGTAGCCACCGGTGGGGGCTTCCCAGTCCAGCATCTCTCCGGCGCAGAAGACACCGGGCAACCCGCGCAGCATCAGCGTGTCGTCCAGGCCGTCGAAACACACGCCGCCGGCGGTACTGATGGCTTCAGCGATAGGCCGGGGTGCGCGCAGCGTGATGGGCAGCGCCTTGACCATCCGCGCCAACCGCGCCGGGTCGGCTTGCACGGATTTGGGCACCAGCTCCCACAGCAACCCAGCCTTCACACCCGACAGGTTCAGGCGTGTTTTGAGGTGGGTGGACAACGAACGCGGCCCGCGTGGGTGAGCCAACTCGGCCGCCACCCATTCAACACTGCGCGCGGGCAGCAGGTCGAGCATGAAGGTGGCCTGGCCATCCGCCGCGATGCGATCGCGCAGCACGGCTGACGCCGCGTAAATCAGGCTGCCTTCGACGCCGCCGGCGGTGACCACGCATTCGCCACGCTGGCGCCAGCCTTCAAATTCAATGGCTACCGACTTCAGCGGCTCACCGGCATGGCGCTGGCTGAAATGCGGGCTCCAGGCCACGTCAAACCCGCAATTGCTGGGCGCCAGCGGCGCCAAGCTGGCGCCACGCGCTTTCAGCCAGGGCCACCAACGCCCGTCAGACCCCAATTGCGGCCAGCTGGCACCGCCCACCGCCAGCACGGTGGCCTCAGGGTGATGCGCTATCGCGCCTTGCGGCGTGTCGAACGCCAGTGCGCCGTTGTCAGACCAGCCCAGCCAGCGGTGGCGCATGTGGAAACGCACACCGCTGTTGCGCAGCCGTTGCAGCCAGGCGCGCAGCAGCGGCGCGGCTTTCAGGTCGGTGGGGAACACGCGGCCGGAGCTGCCGACGAACGTCTTCACGCCAAGCGCCGCAGACCAATGGCGCAATTGCTCGGGGCCAAACTCGCGCAGGCGGGATGACAACACACCGGCCTGCGTCCCGTATCGCGAGATGAACCGGTCCAGCGCCTCACCATGGGTCAGGTTCAAACCGCCCTTGCCGGCCAGCAAGAATTTGCGCCCCACCGACGGCATGGCGTCGAACAAATCGACGGTCACACCGCGTTCCGTCAGCGCCTCAGCGGCCATCAGCCCAGCGGGGCCACCGCCGATAACGGCGACCCCGGCGCTGCACAGGGTTGTCTTCGGGCTCGATTGCATCGCCGATGACTGTAAGGCCATGCCAGCACGATTGCTGCTCCGATGGCTGCGCCGGCTATGACGGGTACCAGTACTGCTGATTGCCGCTGTCGCGAAGGCCGGAGTTCGTTTTCAGCACCAGGCGCCAGTGCCGACGTGGGCTCTGGCGCAAGCCCACCTTCGACATGCAGCCCAACGACAGCAGGAACGGGCGCACCCGCAACATTGCGCTCGGGAACAGGCGGTGTGGTCTGTGCAACTTCGGCTGTGGGCTCAGCATGATCCCGGCGCGACCCAAAGCGCTGCGCGTAAACCCATGTGAACTCTGCGCCGACCAGGAAAATCTGTGCCGAGTAATAGACCCAGACGAAGATCACGGCCACTGAACCCGCCGCACCGAAGCCGCTTGCCACGCCCGTCTTGCCGATGTACTGGCTGATCATGAAACGCCCAACCGTGAACAACAAGGCCGTCACAGCGGCTCCGACCCACACATCCCCCCAGCTGACCTTGACGCGCGGCATCAGTTTGTAGATCAGTCCAAAGACTGCCATCGTCAATAAAAAGCCTACAGCGGTGTTGATGATCTGTGCAAGCACCTCCCAGCTCTCAAACCAGCCGCCCCACCATTTCCCGAGCGCGGCGATGCCCGCTCCGGCGACCAGAGAAACCATCAGCAGGAACGCGATTCCCAGAATCATTCCGAATGACAACAGCCTTGTGCGGACGAGCGTCATCAACCCGCCCGCTTTTGCGCGCGCCGGGGCTCGCCAGATGCGGTCGAGCGCGTCTTGCAACTCGCCGAAAACAGACGTGGCACCAATCAATAAAAACACCACGCCGAGAGCGGTACCCAATATGCCGGTACTGGGTTTGCTGACGCTGCTGAGGAGGTCTTGGATCCCCTTGGCCGCCTCGGCGCCCATCAAGCCATTGATCTGGGCAAATATCTGCCCTCGAGCGGCGTCGGCGCCAAAGATCAGGCCGGCCACGGAAATCACGATCACCAGCAGGGGCGCAAGCGAGAAGACGGTGTAGTACGCCAGTGCGGCGCCCATGCTGGGTGCATAGTCGTCGAGCCAGGCTGCCATGGTCGCCTTGATCATGCTCCACCACTGCCTCATCGACCAACGCGATGCTTGCTGCAATGACACCTTTGCACCTGCGCTGGCGGCGGCGGAAGAGTTGTCGGTCGCGGTGTTGTCGGGCGCTTGGGCGTGCCCGGCACTCAGTGAGTCGGTCACAGGCGCATTGCCATTCTTGACAACGGCGCCCCGCTCGTCATGCGGATGGTCTTCATCCCGGCTTGCCGCACCATCACCGCAGAGAATTCGAGAAAGTTCATGTCACGGATTCGATATGTGCCACGCCGGGCGTGGAATGCCCGCAGGCGGGCAGAACTCAGCCGCAGTATGCCGCCGCCTTTTTGCCATATTCAAGTTCTGGATACCAGTCCCCACCACGCCCCTCGGGGGTGTCGTCGAAAATCGTCCACAACGGCATCAAATCCGGGGCGCCGCGCGGGTTCTGCCCTGGGTCAGCAGTGCTGCCGCCCATTAGGGAATTGGGTTGTGCATATGGTGGCCACGCGATCATGATTTCGGCGCTGCCACGTTCACCATCCACGGCACTCCGAACTTGTCGGCAAGCATGCCGAATGAAGAGGTCCAGAACGTCTTCGTCAATGGCATCGTGACGCTCCCCCCTTCACCGAGTGCCGTGAAAACGCGCTTGGCTTCGGCGTCGTCGGCCACCTCGATTGCGAGCGTCATTCCCTTGAACTCGGCGTGTCGTTCGCCCATGCCGTCGTCGGCCATCAACTCGGTGTCGCCAATGCGAAAAGCCGCATTCATGATTTTTTCTTCATAACCCGGGGGCGGCTTCATGTCCGCGTCGGGGCTGTCCTTCCAGCGCATCAGGCCGGTGACTTCGGCCCCCATGCACTTCTCGTAGAACTGCAGCGCTTCTTCGCAGCGGCCGCCAAAGCTCACGTAGGCCTGCACTTTCATGACGAGTCCTTGGTTGGTGGTGATGAAGGTGAATAAATGGCCGGCGCAGAAGGATCATCTCGCCATGAGAACGTTTTAGCCCAGCGTGCGGCGTTGCGTCTGTTCGACGGAACACAGTGACCGATTTGGTGACGTTCAAGCAGCGTTGCGCTGGGCGGATCGACGAGGACGCCGTGGCTGTCCATGCGCATACCAAGGCCACGTTGCACCGATGACGGCGCGCAATCACGACCGCTTGCCCATCCTGAAAAACAAAAAGGTCAGTAGGCGCTGACCTACTGACCCTTGTCTTTACTGGTGCGGCTGGCAGGAATCGAACCCACGACCCCTTGGTTCGTAGCCAAGTACTCTATCCAACTGAGCTACAGCCGC
>ENA-OBIT01001079-OBIT01001079.1-metagenomes-genome-assembly--contig:-NODE-1079-length-10621-cov-2.51978_pt1 | contig 10621 bp, 11 predicted proteins | sample MGYA00153386_OBIT01 | MGnify analysis MGYA00153386 | reverse complement strand
GCTCTACCGGCTGCTCAGGTTGCTGTTGCTCTTCTTCCTTTTCCTTCTGGCCAAAGCCCAGCCAGGAGAAAAACCCACGTTTCTTATCTTTTGCCATGTTATGACTCTACTCCGTACCGAAGGCTCGCTTACCCTACATACCTGAAGGATATATGCTGACAATAATCCGCCGAGTCTATCACTTTCCCTCGCGCAGCAACACGCATCCGGCATGCTTTCCGGTGTGAAATCAGACAACAACGTTTTACCGTTCCCCCCGACGCCCGTCACCGGTAGAATAGGGACAACTTTTCGTTAACCTCTGCGGCCCCGCGCCGCAAAAGAAATCAAACAACGCTTATGACAAGACTCTCGCCACGGGCCGCGGCCAAAAAGCCGCCCCAGGCCGCAGCCGGACAGATCCGCATCATCGGCGGCCAATGGCGCGGCCGCAAACTCCCGGTGCCAAACAGCCCGGGGCTGCGCCCCACCACCGATCGGGTGCGTGAAACCCTGTTCAACTGGCTGGCGCCGGTGATTCAGGGCGCGCGCTGCCTGGACTGCTTCGCCGGCAGTGGTGCATTAGGGCTGGAAGCGCTGTCGCGCTATGCCGGCAGCGCCACGCTGCTGGAATTCGAACGGCCGGTGGCTCAGCAACTGGAAAAAAATCTGGCGCTGCTGCAGGGCAAAGGGGTGGTTATCAACACCAACGCGTTGAGCTGGCTGGCGGGCGACGGTCAACCGTTTGACGTGGTGTTCCTCGATCCGCCGTTTCGCAAAGGCCTGCTGGCGGAGACCGTCTTGTTACTGGAGCAGCGTGGCTGGCTGGCCGACGAGGCGTGGATCTATGTAGAAGCCGAGGCGGAAAGCGCCGCGGCGGACGTGCCTGCCAGCTGGCAGTTGCACCGGGAGAAGGTCGCCGGTCAGGTGGCTTATCGCCTTTATCTTCGTTCGAAAGAGAAAACCGACCATGCTGATTAATCTGGGCCGCCTGCTGATGCTGTGCGTATGGGGCTTCCTGCTCTCTAACCTGTTCCATCCGTTTCCCAAGCCGCTGAAGTATTTCATCGACGTGGCGCTGTTTTTTATGGTGGTGATGCACGGCCTGCAGCTGGTGCTGTTGAAATCCACCCAGCCGAAGGATCAGCCGATCAGCTACTGGCAAGAGGCCAAGATCTTTATCTTTGGCGTGTTTGAGCTGCTGGCCTGGCAAAAGAAACAGCCGCCCATCAAGAAAAAGTGACCGCTACGGCTGAACGGTGAACGAGACGAACCGCGTGCCCTGCATGTTTAACGTGCCGTGCGCGCCTTTTTCTATCGGGTTGTACTGCCATTGCTTCAGCCGCAGCGTAATGTCTTCACCGCCCTGGTTCGGGCTGAACACCACCTCGTAATACATCGGCTCGTTGACCAACGGCTCGCGCTGCGGCGCACGGGTCTTGGCGACCGGGAAGCTCCGCTTGTCGCTCACCGTCACCTGCAGACTGCGCATCGGCGCACGATCGTTTTCCGCCTCCTGCTGGCGCTGTTTGAAGTAGCGTTGCGTGGCCAGCACGGCGATCAACGCAATGACGGCGACAAAAAATAACGGTGGCTTACTCATCGGTTTCCCATTTCCTTCACGGCCAAATCGGCGTAAACATAGCATTCTCAAGAAAGCATTGTCGATCGTCGGCAGGCTACCTACACTGAAATAAGAAGTGACATGGGTGACAGTTTGGAGCCGGTGGTTGCGGCTCCCTCCTACATAAGGATGACATCAATGAGTTGGCCGTTCCTTGCCGTATTCTTTTCCGGTTGGCTGTTCGTCGACGCCTCTTACCGCGGGCCGCGCTGGCAGCGTTGGGTGTTCAAACCCGTCACGCTGTTGCTGCTGTTGCTGCTTGCCTGGCAGGCGCCGGTGCTCAGCGCGGCGGGTTATCTGATCGTACTCGGCCTGCTGGCGACGCTGATCGGCGATGCGCTGCTCCTGCTGCCGCGCGAGCGGGTGCTGTACGCCATCGGCGCCTTTTTCCTGTCCCACTTGCTGTACACCCTGAGTTTCGCCAGCCAGATGACGTTCAGTCTGTTCTGGCCGCTGCCGCTGGCGCTGCTGGCGATCGGTGCATTGCTGCTGGCCACCCTTTGGACCCGGCTGGAAGAGATGCGCTGGCCAATCGTCACCTACGTGGCGATGACGCTGCTGATGGTCTGGCTGGCAGGCGAACAATATTTCCTGCGCAGCACCGATTTCGGCTTCTCGCTGCTGGCCGGCACCTCGCTGCTGCTGCTGGCCAACGTGGTTTGGCTGCTCAACCGCTACCGCTTCACCTTCCGCGCGGCGGACGCCATCGTGGCTTTCTGTTACTTTTCCGGCCACTTCCTGATCGTGCGTTCGCTCTACCTGTAGAGACCTGCCGCGGGTTCGGCGCGCCGAACCCGTTTCTTCATCAAGCCAGCGCTTTCAACGTCAGGGCATCACCCGCACCCAGCTGATTGCGGTACAGATCGCCGTCGCGCGAGAAGAACGCCAGCGTGCTGCCATCCGCCTGCAGCAGGGCGATGCCGTCCGGCGCCGGGCGCCAGCCCACCACCTCGGCCGCAAATACGCTTTGCAGACAACGCTGCCGATCCACCAGCTGGTAGCCGTTGGTCTCGCTTTGCTCATTGGCCAGAAACTCGATTTGGCATTGCCTTTCGCTGTCGGCTACCTGCCATTGCCCCGCCAGCGACTGCGCGGTCGGCAGCGCCAGACTGCCGGCCATCACCGCACTCGTCACCATCATGCCTCCCGCCGCCAGGGCGGCGCGCGTTAAAGTACCTTTCATACCGGCTCCCACATCACGCCCGGCCGAGACTGCGCCGGGCGCTCCGTTGCTGCGTTACACGATAAAGTCAGTGGCGACGTCTACCTGACCGACGATTTTCACCAGGAAGTCCGGCGCCTGATGCCCCCCGATGTTCACCGACAAATCGGTCACGTTGTTGGACGCGTTGTAGCTCAGCAGCGCTTCACCGGCCGCGCCGCTGAAGTGATCGACGAAGTGAATGAAGTCGCTGCTCTGCGCCTCTTTGTTGAAGAACGACAGATCAATCTTGTCGATCCCTTTCTGGAAGTCGCGGATCCAGTCTGAAGCGCCCGGGGCGGAATCGCTGGCGGCAGAGAACACGAAGATGTCTTTACCGGCACCGCCCCACAGCTCATCCGCCCCGCCGCCGCCGAACAGCACGTCGTTACCCGCGCCGCCTTTCAGCACGTTATTGGCCGCGTTGCCGACGATCACGTCGTTGCCGGAACCGCCAATGGCGTTCTCAATGGTCACACCGGCGGCGATCGACACGTTGCCCTTCAGGCCGCCCACGTCGGAGAACGACTTCTCGTTCAGGTTGATGCGTTGGTTAGCGGTGTAACCGGAGAAATCGAAGGTATCGTTGCCGCCCGCATCCCAGGCCGCAAAGATCACTTTTTGCGAGTTGCTGGTGGTGCTGAGGAAGTCACGACCGGTGTTGGAGTTAAAGCCGTACACGGTGTCGCCGGTGCGGGTCGACAGGTTGGCGCCATACAGGTGCTGAATGGCGGCAATGTCATCCAGCAGCGGAGCCGCGGCGTAATGACCGCCGTTGTCGCCACCGGTATTGGTTTCACTCCAGTAGCTCATCAGGCTGAACTGACGAGTATCTTCCGCGTAAGTGACGTCGCGGTAGGTCGGGTTGCCTTCACCGGCGTTGTAATCGCCCGGGTGGCTCAGGCCCAGTGCATGGCCAATTTCATGGGTGAACGTCTGGCGGCCGTAGTCTTCGGTCGCCGGATGCTTGACGTTGGACTGATTGACGTTGTACCAGGTCTGGCCCCCCAGATCCTGGCCCTGCCAAATGGTGTTCGGCAGGAAGGCGTAGGCCTGGGTGCCGTAATCATAGTGGCCGGGGCGATCCTGGCTGTAGTTGCCGAAGGTGATATTGGCCTTTTGTCCGGCCGCCACTTCGGTGAAGGTGATATTGGCGACGTCGGCCCAGGACTGCAGCGACAGCTTAGCCTGCTGCTGCTGTTCCGCGCTGAACTTGCTCAGCCCGGTGTCGCCGGCGACGTTAGTGGAAGAGAACTTATAATCCGGGAAGGAGAAGGTTAATTTGATCGGCTGGCCAAATACCTTGTAACCGTTCCAGGTTTGGTTCTCGCGGGTAATAAACAGCCCAGCTTGCTCGTTAGAAAATGAATCCTTGCCATTAATCTGAATCCCGTTACCCCGCTCATGATAATGCAGCAGGTCGTCTACAGCATCGTAACCGGTTGTGGCGGCCGCGAGGCTGGATTCAGTAATTTCAATTGCCTTTTTAGTAGATTGCATTGGTTCGATTCCACTCATTACCTGATTGATATCAATCAGACAGATAGACATAACCTCCCCGTAAGCAACGGTTAATGAACCTCAAGCTTGCTGGAAGGGGCTTATGCGCCGTTACCGGCAGTGTGTTAGGTAGAATTAATGCATATATATCAGCAAATAAGATCACCATTAAAAATGGTAATCGATTCCAATTATAGGCAGGACCGTAAAACTGCACATAAAATAATCAACCATTTATTATCGCAACGAAAGTTTGTTATGCTGCTTTTTAGGCTTCTTTACAAAGCAAACGAAACTTGATGAGGATAAGTTGGCACCAAACTTCAATAGCAACGCGGCCTGCAGACTCAAGCGAATCATGCTGGCTTTACTTAGGGAAAAAGGTAAATTTTGCTAAAGCGTTATAGATTAATAACTCTTTATTATTAGGTCGGGCGATTTTTTAGTTTCTATAGGAATATTATTTTCTTATTTAAACTAACGGTAGCGAGCCTTTTCGCCCAAATAGGGGATAAGAAAAGCCGATATATTTAAATTCGCATTATTCATTATTGAATGAATCCCCCCTTTTCTACGCCCGAACGCCGTTAGCAATAATTCTCATCCGGCGCTTGACTCTGGAGTGGACTCCAGGGTGTAGAGTCAGCTGAGCAAACCCGTTTAACAGCCCGAAGGGGGACGTTATGCACAATCAGCAAAACCATAATCATCAGGAACATCACCACGCCGAAGGCGGGTGCGGCTGCAACCACAGCCACAGCAAAACGCAGCATGGCTGCAGCAGCGAGCCGAAAAGCGCAGCCGTACAGGCCGAACACGCCCACCATCATCACGATCATGGCGATAGCGGCTGCTGCACCGCCGCCCCCGACGATCCGGACGAGGAAAGCGACAGGCTGGCCGCCGCTCCCCCTTCCGGCAGCCAACGTTTCAGCTGGAAAGTCACCGGTATGGACTGCCCCAGCTGCGCCAAGAAAATCGAAAATGCCGTCACCGCGCTCCCCGGCGTTGACAGCGCACGCGTATTGTTCGCCACTGAAAAACTGGTGGTCGACGCACAGTCCGATCTCAGCCTGCGGATCCAGGACGCGGTCGCCCAGGCCGGTTTTACCCTGCTCGGCACTCAGACCGCCAAAGATGCCGCGCCAAAAGCCTCGCGCTTCGGCGAATTTGCGCCGCTGCTGTTGTTAACTACCCTGATGGTGGTCAGCTGGGTGCTGGATCGGATTAACCCGGAGCTGGGTCGCATCGCCTTTATCGCCACCACGCTGGTCGGGTTGGCGCCGGTCGCCGCCAAGGCGCTACGTCTGATTCGCTCCGGCACGCCGTTCGCCATCGAAACGTTGATGAGCGTGGCGGCCATCGGCGCGCTGTTTATTGGCGCCACCGCCGAGGCGGCGATGGTGCTGCTGCTGTTTATGGTCGGCGAGCTGCTGGAATCCTACGCCGCCAACCGTGCGCGTCGCGGGGTGAAGGCGCTGATGGAGCTGGTGCCGGAAGATGCGCTGCTGCTGCAAGGCACGGAACGCAAACGCGTGCCGGTCGCCAGCCTGCGCCCTGGCGATGTGATTGAAATCGCGCCCGGCGGGCGCCTGCCGGCCGACGCCGAGCTGCTCAATCCGTTCGCCAGCTTTGACGAAAGCGCCCTGACCGGCGAATCGGTGCCGGTCGAGCGTCAACAAGGGGAAAAAATGGCCGCCGGCAGCCTGTCCGTCGATCAGGCGGCACAGATGAAGGTGATTTCCGAGCCCGGCAAAAATGCCATCGACCGCATTTTGCAGCTGATTGAAGAGGCCGAAGAACGCCGCGCGCCGATCGAACGCTTCCTCGATCGCTTCAGCCGCTATTACACCCCAGCCATCATGCTGCTGGCCGTCGCGGTGATCCTGGTACCGCCACTGCTGTTCTCGCAGCCGTGGGAGACCTGGATCTATCGCGGCCTGACGCTGCTGCTGATCGGCTGTCCATGCGCGCTGGTGATCTCGACGCCGGCGGCCATCACATCCGGGCTGGCGGCCGCCACGCGGCGCGGCGCGCTGATTAAAGGCGGCGCGGCGCTGGAGCAACTGGGCCAGATTCAAACCATCGCCTTCGATAAAACCGGCACCCTGACCGAAGGCAAGCCGACGGTCACCGACGTGCTGCCCATCGGCGCGCTGACCGAACAACGGCTGTTGCAGCTTGCCGCCGCGGTAGAGGCCGGTTCACATCACCCGCTGGCGCAAGCGATCATCAACCGCGCCGCCGCAAGCGGGGCTGAGCTGCCGTTGGCGCAGGCGCGCCGCGCGCTGGCCGGCGTCGGTGTGGAAGGGATCGTGGACGGCAAGACCGTGCTGATCAGTGCGCCGGGCAAGCTGGCGCCGGGCCTGCTCGCCACACAATGGCAGAGCCAGGTAGACAAGCTGGAAAACGCCGGTAAAACGGCGGTGGTGGTGCTGGAAGACGGCGCGCCCATCGGCTTGCTGGCGCTGCGTGATACGCTACGCAGCGACGCCAAACAGGCGATAGCCGAACTGAACGCGTTGGGTATTCGCGGCGTGATGCTGACCGGGGATAACCCGCGCGCCGCCGCGGCGATCGCCGGCGAGCTGGGCCTCGACTATCGTGCCGGTCTGTTGCCGGAAGATAAGGTCAGCGCGGTCACCGAACTGAGCGAACTGCGCCCGACGGCGATGATCGGCGACGGCATCAACGACGCCCCGGCGATGAAGGCCTCCAACATCGGCATTGCCATGGGCAACGGCACCGACGTGGCGCTGGAGACCGCCGACGCCGCCCTGACCCACAACCGACTGGTGGGCGTCGCGGAAATGATCCGCATCTCGCGCGCCACCCACGCCAATATCCGGCAAAACATCACCATCGCGTTGGGGTTGAAAGGGGTCTTTCTGATCACCAGCCTGCTGGGGTTAACCGGGCTGTGGCTGGCGGTGCTGGCCGACTCCGGCGCCACCGCGCTGGTCACCGCCAACGCGCTGCGGCTGTTGAGAAAGCGCAGCTAAGCTCTGAAACAAACACGGGCGCGGCATACCGCGCCCGTTGTCATTTGGGGGAAGGAACTTTTAACTCGGCCGCGCCGCCGTTATACGCCTTTACGCAGCAGATAACGGTATGGCGCCTGCTCGGTCTCCTGCGCCACCAGCGTATGCTCCATAAAGCGGCAGAACCCCGGGATATCGCGGGTGGTAGCCGGATCGTCGGCAATAATCAGCAGCGTTTCGCCGTTGTCCATATGGCGCACGGTTTTACGCACCATCATCACCGGTTCTGGGCAACGCAGCCCCAGCGCGTCGAGCGTCTGGTCTGCCTGGGCAAATAAGTCAGTCATGCAATTTTTCTCGTTAAAAACGATCGGCGAACGCTCGCCGCATCTCATTAGCGCCTAGTTTACGCCGGTAGTTTTTCTGCGCAAGATGCGTTAACGTTTGCGTTAAATTTAACCATTGCATTGGTTGCGCAAACGCGTATCATGCCGCCGCGCAGCGTTTTTTGCTGTTTTGACAAGACACACTGGGTTCCCTCACCCCACTGCTAAAAAGGCTACAACATGTATTCGTTTACCGCACAGCAGCGCTTCACGGCGTTGGTCTGGCTTTCGCTGTTTCATATCGCCATCATTACCTCCAGCAACTACCTGGTGCAGCTGCCGATCACCGTTTTCGGCTTCCATACCACCTGGGGCGCCTTTACCTTCCCGTTTATCTTCCTGGCGACCGATCTGACCGTGCGCATTTTCGGCGCGCCGCTGGCGCGACGTATTATCCTGGCGGTGATGGTGCCGGCGCTGTTCATCTCTTATGTGATCTCCACCGTCACCTATCAGGGAGAATGGCAGGGCTTCGCGGCGCTGAGCAGTTTTAACCTGTTCGTGGCGCGCATCGCCGTGGCCAGCTTTATGGCCTATGTGCTCGGCCAGATCCTCGACGTACACGTCTTTAACCGTCTGCGCCAACGCAGCGCCTGGTGGCCGGCGGCGGCGATGTTCCTCGGCAACATCAGCGATACGCTGGCGTTCTTCTTCATCGCCTTCTACAAGAGCAGCGATCCCTTCATGGCCAACAACTGGGTGGAGATTGCGCTGGTGGATTACAGCTTCAAGGTGATGATCTGCCTGCTGTTCTTCTTGCCGATGTACGGCGTGTTGCTGAACATGCTGCTCAAACGCATCGCGGCGCGCAGCGGCAGCCTGCAGCCGAGCTGAGCCATGCTATTCTGGGCGGCCTTATCCTTGGAGGCCGCTCATGACCCCAATCGTCCGCACCGCCACGCTCGAAGAAATCCACCGCCTTTATCAACGCATCCCCGAATTCGGCGGCCTGCATAGCCTGGCCGATCTGCAGCAGCGTATCGGCACCGCCCCCGCCAGCCTGTTGATCGCCGAGATAGACGGGCAGCCGGCCGGTTTCAAACTCGGTTATCAACGGCAGGAAACGGTGTTTTACAGCTGGCTGGGTGGCGTGCTGCCGGCATTCCGTCGCCACGGCGTGGCGCAGGCCTTGTTGGCCGAACAGGAACGCTGGGCTCGGGCGCAGGGCTATCGCCAACTGACGGTCAAAACCCGTAACCGGTTCCGCGCCATGCTGACGATGCTGCTCACCCACCACTATCAGATTGTTCAACTGGAAAAGAAAGGCGAAGTGGCTGATTATCGGCTATTACTGGAAAAAAACTTGTGACAACATCTGCCTTGCATTTCAACCTGGAATAGGTTGCGATACGACAGTAAATCCCTACCGGAAAGGAAGAAGGAAGCCCGATGCGTAAAGTAGCGAAATTGATGGGTATCAGCCTGCTGGCGCTTGGCCTCGCGGCCTGCGACGGCAACACCAAAGACACCAAGGCAGCGCCAGACGGCGCGGCGGCCAGCGCGCCGGCCGGGCAGCAGGTGAGCCTGCTGGACGGTAAACTGGCGTTCACCCTGCCGGTCGGCATGGCGGATCAGAGCGGCAAGCTGGGCAACCAGGCTAACAACATGCATGTTTACGCAGACAGCACCGGCCAGCGCGCGGTGATCGTCATCTTGGGCGACAAGACCGCCGACAGCCTGGAGACCCTGGCCAAGCGCCTGGAGAATACCCAGCGCGCGCGTGACGCCAACCTGCAGGTGATCACCAACAAGGCGCTCGACGTCAACGGCGTGCCTGTGGGCTTATTCTTCCGTCCTGATCGGTTCGCTGAACAACAACATGCTGACCATCCAGGTAACGCTGCCGGCAGACAATCAGCAGCAGGCGCAGACCGAAGCCGAAGGCATCATCTCCACTCTGAAGCTGAAGCAGTAATCCCACAGAGGGCCGGTTTGCCGGCCCTTTCGTTTTTATACCAGCGCCTGCGCCAGCAGGGTGATCGGATGTTCGCAGCGCTTGCTGGTGGACATTTCTATCTGCCATTTGCAGGTTTCGCAGTCGGTCACCACCAGATCCACCCCGCTCTCTTCTATCTGCCGGAACAGCGGCGCGCCGATGCCTTGCGACGTGGCGTAGTTCTCCGATTTGAACCCGTAGGTGCCGGCGATGCCGCAGCAGCTCCAGGGTGTAGGCGGTCCAGCCCATCTTCTCCATATGGCAAGGCGTGTGATAAGCCACCCGCAGCGGCGTGCGCTTGAGCGGCAGGCTGCGCCCCTGATTGATCAGGCGATAGAGATAGCGCGTCGCCAGTTCCACCCGATCGCGCACCGCAGTGGTGTCTACGTCCAGCAGATGAGGGTATTCGTCACGCAGGGTGAAGGTGCAGCTCGATGAGGTCGCCACCACCGGAATGCCGCGCTCCAGCACCGTTTCATGCAGCGATTCGGCATTGACCCTAGCCTGCTTTTTAGCCTGCTCGATAAACCCGTTGGCGATCAGCGGCACGCCGCAGCATTTCTCGCGTTTCAGCAGTTGCACGCCGATATCCAGCGCGTTGAACACCCGGACCAAATCCTTGCCCAGCTGCGGGTGGTTATAGTTGACGAAGCAACCGTGGAAGAATGCCACCTGCTCGGCGTAACGCTGCTGCGCCTGCGCCTGTTGCCGGTACCAGCGGCGGAAGGTGCCGAAGGAATATTTCGGCAGCTCACGACGGTGATCGATCTTCAGCGCCTTGTCCAGCAGCTTGCGCACCGGTTTCAACCCGGTGGCGGCGTTGACGATCGGCGCGAACGGCGTCGACAGCGAGCCCATGATGTCGGTGTGGCTGAGGATGGCATCGCGCAGCGTCGGCTTGCTCTGGGCGAAGTCGGCGCGGGCGCGTTGAATAATGTCGCCGATTTTGACGTCGGACGGGCAGGCCACTTCACAACGTTTGCAGTTGGTGCAGTATTTCAGCGCTTCGTCGTA
>ENA-OBIT01001078-OBIT01001078.1-metagenomes-genome-assembly--contig:-NODE-1078-length-10626-cov-12.8909_pt1 | contig 10626 bp, 8 predicted proteins | sample MGYA00153386_OBIT01 | MGnify analysis MGYA00153386 | reverse complement strand
TGGCAACTGGCATTAATTGGTGCTTTCATGTCGCTGTTTGTTTTGAGAGTAATTAAACAGTTAGAGCGTCGGAGTTAGATGAGGCTGGGCTGATTAATTCCGATCGCACAATTTCCACCCCAAACACTTCCGCAAACTCAGCCACAACGATCGCCCTCACGCGATCGACCTCAATTCCAGGAATAAATTGTTCCAAACTCCCCACAGGCTTATCTGGAATCCCACAAGGTACAATTTGCTTAAAACCTTCGAGGTTCGGGCACACATTTAAAGCAAAACCGTGCATGGTAATCCAGCGGCTGACCTTAATGCCGATCGCCCCTACTTTGCGCCCATCCACCCAAACTCCAGTCATCCCCGGAACCCGTTCCCCCTTCAACCCCAAAACATCCAACACCCTCAGCAGCACTTCCTCCAACTGTCGCAAATACCAGTGCAAATCCTGCTGATGACGGCGCAAATTTAAAATCGGATAGCCCACCAACTGGCCTGGACAATGGTAAGTCACCTCACCACCCCGCTCAACTCGATGCAATTCCGGCGCAGTTTCAGTGTCAAATTTCAGAAATTCCAACTTAGCGCCCTGGCCCAAAGTATACACAGGCGGATGTTCCAGCAAAATCAGCACATCCGGCAAATCTGGATTTTCGCGGCGCTCTCGTACCAGTTTTTGCTGGATTTGCCAAGCTTCGGAGTAGGGTACTTGTTCCCAATCAAAGAGCAAGCAGGATGGAGAATTGAGATGTTGAGAAAAAGAAGGTAAAAGCATAAAAAAATCAAGAGTGTTTTTACTGAATATTGGCGCAGTTAAAATTAAGAATTGTCAACACTTTAAAAAAACTTTGAAAATAAGTGTTTTGTAGAATACATAGTGCTATTGTATAAAACATACCCACGTTACAGAAGGGAGGGAGCTCTATGAAGCTTGTTATCCAGGGTAAAAATATAGAAATCACCGATGCGATTCGCGAGTACGTCAATCAAAAGATTGAAAAGGCCGTCAGCCATTTTCAATCTTTGACGACAGAGGTGGATATCCATCTATCGGTGGCTCGTAACCCCAGGATCAATCCTAAGCAGACTGCTGAGGTGACTATCTATGCTAATGGCAGCGTGATTCGGGCTGAGGAAAGCACGGAAAGCCTTTATGCCAGCATCGATTTAGTTGCCGACAAAATAGCTCGTCAACTGCGGAAATTTAAGGAAAAACGCCACGACAATAAAACCACTAGCAACGCCAAAACGGTTGCTGTGGTGGAAGAACTTCCTGTTGTTGCCGACTTGATTGGCGATCGAACTCCCGAACTTCCAGCCGAGGTAGTCAGGACAAAGTATTTTGCCATGCCTGCGATGAGCGTGCAAGAAGCTTTGGAACAATTGGAGATTATCGATCACGATTTCTATATGTTCCGTAATGCGGAAACAGGCGAAATTAACGTGCTCTACCAACGCAAGACTCACGGCGGCTATGGAGTTATCCAACCACGCAATGCCAACGGTAACGGTAATAGCAAAAATGGCAAAACTGCCGAAAGCGCTGTACCTGAAAAATCAGTTGCTGCAAAAGGTTAGATAATTGCTATCAGTAATAGAGGACTAAAGTCCTTACTACAAACCACAGGTTCGTAGTGAGGACTTCAGTCCTTTTTTTGTCTCTGTCTCACTCTACCTCTTCTCTTCCTCTGTGTTTTCTGCGCCAAGAGCGGTTAAATCATTCCGATCCTATCATATCTAACCTTTAATACCTTCCAAAGTTTTGAGAGATTCCGAAACGTGCGCCTTAAAGTCCAGCATTGAGTCAAAAATATGCTTGACAACGCCTTGTTTGTCGATCGCATAAGTTACTCTACCGGGCATAATCCAAAGTGTAGCAGGAACGCCATATAATTGCCGCACTTTATTGCCAGTATCGCTCAAAAGTGTAAAAGGTAACTGATACTTAGCAGCGAATTTCTCGTGAGACTGCTGAGAATCATCGCTAATCCCAATTACTTCTGCACCTGCGTCTTTGAAAACTTCATAACTATCACGAAAAGCGCAAGCTTCCGTAGTACATCCGGGTGTGTCGTCTTTGGGGTAAAAGTAGACGATGACATTTTTTTTGCCTTTAAAATCTTTAAGGCTGACGGATGAGCCAGTTTGCGAGGTTAAGGTGAAATCTGGTGCGATGTCTCCTACTTTGACTGTCATGTTTATTTAAGTGAGTGTTTTGTTTATTGATTATTATACAGTCTCAGTTGAGTAGGGTGCGTCAGTAGAATATCTTCGATACAGTTGAGAAAACTCTCAAATGACGCACCCTACAAATTTATGTTTGCATCTTTTGATAAAATCAAGTTGAGCACGTTCAACTCGTTGGAGCTCAACAGATACTTATCTGTGAACATTTTGGCTCGACTTTGTTCTAAACTGTAGCTTCTAAATACGATAAATGGGAAGTCTTGATACTTGTGCCCGATCGGCATTACACTATCTACAGGATACATTTCTCGCATATAAGCCGACAAGATATCCCGAAACTGCCTGTCTTCCGGTTCTTCCAGCCCGCTGTCAGCAAAATACTCCTGCATTTCCTCCCCACTAACAAAGGCAAACAGCGGTATGGCATAATAGCGATCGAACTGTTGGCTAAGCTGCTCAAAATACTGAGTTTTCTCGACATCGCTGTTCAGAAATTGCAAAAGCTCGATCGCACCTCCTGTTATAGCCGATCGTACATTCTCCGGGTACGACTCGCTATCCCTAATCCGGTACATTTTTTCCAGCAACCCATTATCTACACATTTCTGAATTTCCTGATGTAGTCGCATCTGGTATTTTTCCAGCAAATTTTGATTAGCTAGAGGCACTACCAACAAACTACCACAAATATGACCAATTTCTAGATTATCATAACTCAGTAAACCATCCAGCGGATTGCACTTATCCAAAAACTTCTTGTTAAAATCATTCCGCATTTCCAGATAGGAATCGCCCTTGTGACGAGAGTTCTCAGAATTTGTCAAAACGAACTCTCCACGAGCCAAAAGCTCTTCTAAACTCGTATAAACCTCCTTTAGCAACTTATTTCCTCGGATGCTTTCGCTCTTTAGCGTTTTAATTAGAGAAGCCATCTTGTTACTAAAAGTATCTCCCACTGCTGAAACCGACTTCCCGCCAATGGGAATCATCACAAACTTTTCCCTACCTAAATTCCCGTATCCGACAATTCGCGTCATCACCGCAGTCTTCAGAATTAGCAGTAAATTCAACAAACTCAATTTGCTTTCTTGTAGGGAAAGTTCTGCATCATCAGCATAATAAACCGCTGTATCAGACACGTAAAAAACCAACTCCTTGTCTTCACCGTCAAGGGTTTTACCCTGTTTATCTTCGCCGCGCCCCCGATAAATCACCTGTATCACTTCCATCAGATTTTTCTCAATCTGGAAGTGAGCAATATCAACTAAAATGTGCTTAGTTTTCGGAAAAGAAAGTCCGCGACTTCCCGATGCAGTCATAAAGATGACTTTAGCTGTATCTTTGCACTCCTGTATTTTTGCTTTCTCCTCTTCCGAGATATTCGCATGAATTTCTAGATAATCTTCAAACTGATTAAATTCTCGTTCTTTTTGAATTTTATCAATCAATTCTGCCAATCTTCGCTTATTTTGAATATATACTATAATTTGTTCGACATCAGGTTGCGCCAATCGCTGATTGATATCCTGAATTATTTCAGACTGTACCCGTTTTACTAAATCATTATCCTCCTTTAAAGACGCATTTTCATTGTATTTAACAGCTTCTATGAATATCTTGTAAGTTATCTGCAAACTGCGGGCTGGGTAGGAATTTGCATTAATCACCGTTGCAGGTAGCCGTTTAAATTCAAAAGGAGTGACTTGTAAAGGTTCAATTACATCGGAATTTTTCGGTAACTTCTTAAAATAAATTTTATCCGGTTCATGCGAGGTATTTTCAAGGTGTTGTTTGATCACATCCGAGTCAACAATCGAAGCATCTGCTACAATAATTTTAGTATTAAAACCATGTTGTGGCTTGTGTAACTCATATTTTTTGACAAGCTTAAAAATTCCAGCTAAAAACTCAACACCACCATCATCTCCCGTAATTTCATCTATCATGATGAAAATATGTTTGATCCGGCCAGATATTTCCTGCATCTTGGTGGAGATGACTTGTTTATCCCGTTTGTTGTAAGTATCTTGAAATATCTGCTCTAAATAATCAAGGGTACTTTGTCGATTTTCTTTCATCCTCAAAGATTGGATGGAAACCGTAGCGACGATATTATTAGAAGTTTGACAGTTGATCAGGCTATAAATTCCATGACAAATGCTATTTAGCACTCCCATAGTTTTGAGGCTAGCTGGTTCAATTACGGTTTCATTTTTTCTCGCAATTTGTCGCTGGTAGTTTTCTTTTACCTGATTTTCTGGATTGTCTTTGAGAAAATTAACCGTTTTTTGTGTAAAGTTTTGGCTGCGGCTATTTGAGCTATATTTGACTGTACGCTTTCCCGAATAGCTGGCAATAATATCAGAGTTTGTGTTAATACAAAATAGCCGATTATCGCACAGCAAACCAGTATTTTTATCCTTGAATTTCTCAATGATATCTAAGTTGACTTGCTTGCGGGGACTGACGTATAAGAATAGAAAGCCGTCGTTGATATGGCTTTTCAGGAAATTTGCGATCGCAGTTGTTTTACCAATTCCCGGATTCCCAGTCAAAAAGATATAAGTTTCATCAGATTGAAGCGCTTTCACAATCAATTGGGCGTGAGCATTTCTCAAATGCAAACCGCGATCGATCTGCAATTCATCTGCCAGTTTATCTGATATAATATCAATGGAATTAACAAAATTGTCTATTTGTTCAGTATGACATACAGGTTGAGTAAGATTTTTATCGATTGCTAACAAAGAATCGACAAACTTTCGCCCTTCTTGGAAACTGCGAGCCGCGTTGAGTTCGATTACACCTAAAACTTCGCTGCGAGAATCACTAATTTCTTTGTTGGTAACTTCCTTTTTATAAATTTCAGAACAAGTTGCTAATAACTTAATTTTGTCCTGGCGTAGGGAAATTGTGCTAATATTGCGATCGCTATAACCGACAACATTCAACAAAACCTCAGCATCTTGTCCCAGGATACCTGTTTGTTGCAGAAATCCATAGAAACTGTGAGCATAGCTACCAGCCTGAATTAACTTAGCGCTTTCCTTATCCTTATACTTAAAAGCTGTGAAATAGCCTTTTAAATCCTCTGAGAAATCCACACCCAAAGTGCTGGTATCCATCCGCAGATTAGAAAACACACTTTTGGATCGCAAATAGCTAATTTCTCTCATCAAATATTTTCGTATCACCTCTATTTCATTGATATCCTCCGGTTTGGGAGCCAGCGTCGGAGAAAACACAGACAAATCAACGCAGAGAATTCTAAAATCATTCCCATGTTGTAACAGCATCAGTGTATCAGCTTGCAAAAACTCACCTTTTTTCGAGTAACGCCGGATGTACGAGTTAATCTCATCATCTGACAAACTAATTCTGGCAGTTGTCAACTGAGATAATAGCTCTTTAAATACTTTTTTCTGATCCTTATTATAGGTTCTAATACTGTTCTCATTACTAAAATTGCACTGACAATAGACAATTTCCAACCTGTGTAAATTCCAGCCAGTAGATTTGACGTACTCCCGGAAAAAGTTCAACCCACCCAAAAAGCCTTTTTGGACAAAAAATAAACTCCATTTTTCAGCTATTTCAGCATCTAAACTAGCCAGCAACTTAGCTTCTCTGATCATTTCCGCCATCATCTTTGGCAATTTTAGCTGCTGCAAATCTAGACGGTAAGAATCACCAAAATTATGAGCTATCTTTTCCTTTTGAACATATGCCAAAATCCCGATATTGAATCCAACCTCAAACAGTCGTCCAAAATCTTCACTTATCATGATTGTGTACCTCCATCACCGACATTCAAGACTTCTCTTACTTTGTTCAAAAAAGCCAGCGAGTTAAACTCCGCATTCCCGCCCGCATGACGAAACACAGATAAAGCACCCACAGAATCATCGCCAATAATCCGCTCATAGGGGTCAAGTTTCAAATTAATATTTTGGCGAGCTTCATACCTGGAAAAGTGGAAGAGTGTGAGATAATGCAGCAAAGTATCTTTAATTTCACCATCATAAATCAAACCTTGGTGCAGGTCTTGATCATCCAGAATCCCATCGTATATATGCAATAGTGTCGAGTAGGAAATCACGCCGTTGTAAAAGTTCTTTTCTCCCGGCTGCTTGACTTTAATCCCGTTAAACAAGTTGAAAAATATCACAGCTTGCTGATTACCTTTTGTAGACAAGCTTTCAAGTTCCATTGCATCCTGAATGTAAAAAGATTTGCCTTTGTCACCTAGGAAACTGCGGACAAAGTATTTATCAAAAAACATCGGATAAATTTTGATATCTCGCCGCTCTCCCTTCAAAGTTCGGAGCAATTTTTTTGACATGAAAGATAATTCTTCATCTTCCTCAGTCTTGGTAATGTGCAGCGTACTCATGTAAGGTGCTTGGGAAATATATGCGAAATTCCGATATCCTTGCTGATAAAGCTGACTCATAACATCTTCAAGAATTACAGGTTCAGTATAAAGGCGGCTGACACTGTAATTCTCGGAAAAAGTCTTCAGCATTTCGACTTGAATTGTGCTGTCATCTAGCTGGTTAATTCCGACAACTTCTCCGATTAAGCTGGCTTGTCTTTGGAAGCGGTTTTGATTGCCTTTTTTCGCATCGCTATCCCGACTGGAGACGACAATAATTGCTAACTTATCCAACTCTGGAGATAGCTGCACATTGTCAAAGCGAAACTTTTTAGGAAGGATGGAATACATGGAACTCAAACCGTTACGGACACGGAAACCATCTACTCTTTCTCTAATCCGAAATCCTTGAGAAGTTGAGCGGTGTTTTTCACTCAAAATGTGAGACAATGTTTTGGAAAGTTTAGCCATAAACTCTTCAGATGGCGAAGGGTGATTGTGGTCGCCTTCGTGAAGTCTCACCATCGGAATAAATAAGTTTTCTGCCTTATTTCCTAGTAGTATTCTCATACAGATATAAGACAGCAGCAACATAGTAAACTTATACACAAAAGCGGCCGCAGGTTGTAAACCTTTTTCGCCACTGTCTAGTCGTTTGTCGTCATAGGGAAACAAGACTAATTTGGTCTGAAAATGCTGGTTGTAAATTGCTCTAGAACGATCGGCTTTAGGTGCAGAAAGTACAGGTAAAACATCGACACCTTCGATATTATATTCCATGCTGAAAGTTTGGCGTTCATCAGTCGGGAAATAGCGGACATCTTCGATGGTAATATTAACTGGTAACTGACAAATTGCTGTGGCGCTGACAGTGGGCGGTTCGACGGCAATATAATGGAGTGTTTGCTTATAATTTCGCTCCATAATGTCATTGAAAAATTTACCAGTCGTCAAAATATTGTCAATGTCTTGTAACAGACCCATTTTGAGGTTTACGTGCCTTGTTTCTGTTCGACTCGGCAAAATTGTCTGCCGTTCCAGAAAGGCTTTCAGCATTTTTTTCAGATGGGTGATTTTGTGATTAGTATTAAACTGATTAAACCCTTTGATAAAGTTACGAAACAGCTCTCTTTTAGCCTCGTCGTCAGAACCTTGTAGGGTTGGTAATACTCTTTGCTCAAAAATTGCGATCGGGTGATGATTGAGTTCTGCTTCAGCGTCGTAGTTTTGTGCTAGTGGATCGTGGCGAGAAGCAAACACAAAATAGTACAGCAATGCTATTCTTAACACCTTGCGGGCGAAGGTTTCGGCAATTGAATCTTCTGCAATTTCTGCTTGGTGTTCTTCACTGTCTGGATTTAGTAGATTCAGATGATATTCAAATGCTTCTTTTCCGCCGCGCGCTTGAACTGGGTTGTTAAACTTGATTTTAAGACCAAATATAAATTTACGTTCGCTTTGAGGAGTATCGGTACTTTCTCCCAAGTAACCTGCTACAATGGGAATAATTGGCAGTGCATCTAAAACTTCCGCTCTGGCAAAAATTTCTCTGTAATTAAATCGGAATCCTGCATAATTTACTTCGTATTCGCCATCGGCTTTACTGCTATCGTTGATATATTTTTCTAGCAATCGGAGGCGGCGAATCAAGTCTTCTAAATAGATGATGCCTATAGTATCTGTGCTGCTAGCACGGATGTGTTCTCGCAGATACTCCAAATAAGTAATTTTCGCTTCTTTATTAAGTTTTCCGAGGGTTTCCTTGTCTACCAGTCGGATTAATTTGTGAAAATCTGAGTCTTGATTTTCAACCATCTCATCAAGACGATGATTAAGTTCTTGTCTGTCGTCGTTAGTCTCTGCATTTTCATTAATATAGTTTTCCACACCCTCCTTTAGCTGTTGCTGAAAAATATCAGTATTTCGCACAGCAATCGTCAACTTATGCAGCTTTAAAGTGGCGTGGCTACAAGAATCTAGTGGTTGTAGAGTTAGCTTTTCTTTTTCTAAAGAAGTGTGGCGTTTACCAAAATCGTATTTAAAGCCTAACTCTTGACCGCTTCCCCGAAAACAGGGTGAATTCAAAGGAGTAATTAAGCTAGTGACAAACTTTTCTAGAGAAGTATTTTGTGGTAATTTAGATTCTAAGTGCTGTCGCAAACACTCTTTTATCTGCTTGATTCTGTTACCAAAATGCTCCTCAACTTCCTGGGGAAAATTAATAGTAGCATAATCTGCTTGGCGTTCAAAGGAACCCAATGGTTGTCGCACTTCTATTTTGGCAATATCAGCAGCAATGGCATCAATGTCTACGATCAGACGGCGGCGGTCATCTGATACATTAAACGGATTCTTTCCCTGCAAAACTTCTAAAATCTTGTCCAGCAAATCGCCATAGTCCACTGGAACTAAGTCGCTGTCATCCAACATTAAGATGTTCACCCTGTTATCCCCTTCAAAAAGCTTGAATCCACTCTTTCACTTCGTACTCAGTCCAAATCCCATTTACCCAATAAGGATCGGCTTCTACCAATTCTCGCACGGCCGCTTCGTTTTCTGCTTCGTAAATTGCAAAAACTTTTGTTAAATCTTTCGTTGGCCCGATCGTACTTAATATACCCGATTCCTTCTGCTTAGCCAATCCCGCTAAATGAGCGTCTCGAAACGGAGCACGTTTTTCGAGGACATCTTCGCAGTAACTTCCCCACATCACATATTTAGTCATATCTGTCAACCTCTCAAAAAATCTAAATTTCAGGTTGTTTATCTAAAATCAACCCGATCGCCATTATGATAATATCACTAAAGTCCGGCGGTTAGAAACCGCGTCTACACAAACAAAAACTACTTCCGTGGGTTATAATATCGCTAAATTCATAGAGGAGAAAACTATGACTTTATTAGACATTCGCCTGTTGACGGTTCAAGAATATCACCGAATGGCAGAAATTGGGATTTTTGACGAAGATGAACGAGTAGAATTATTGGCAGGACAGATAGTAAAAATGGCCGCAAAAGGAACCGCACACAGTGCGTCGGTGACACGCACAGAGAAGTTACTGAATAACCGTTTGGGAAATCGAGTTTTGGTGCGACTACAAGATCCTATTCGGTTAAATGATAACTCGGAACCGGAACCTGATATTGCTCTGGTTGTACCAGATCCACTTTACTATGAAGATCATCATCCAACTCCGTCTGAAGTTTATTTGATTATCGAAGTTGCTGATAGAACATTGAAAACAGATTTGGGGATAAAAGCGACAATTTATGCTCTGTCAGGAATAGCAGATTATTGGGTATTAGATGTTAATAATCGCCAACTTCACGTATTTCGAGAACCTAGTCAAGATGGTTATCAAAGTATAGCAGTTCTTGGGGATGATGGGAGTATTTCTCCCTTGCAATTTCCCGATATTTCGTTTATGGTTGGGGAGATGTTGCGGCCATTGATAACAATTTAAAGCCCTTGGTTTTTTTGCCCACCCTACATACGGTTGCGTTCAACGGCAGTACAAAGGTTTGAGTTATCACTCCCAGTATTGAGTCCGTCCGTTGCAACACAGGGTTATGCTGAGTGCTAATTTTTGTTGCTTTCTATATATTGACGTAAAACTTTGTTGATTAAGGTTTTGTACTGTTCTCCTTGGGTCTCAAACCACTGCTTCACATCTGGATCGAGCTGAACTAAATTGTTTGCTCGATCTGCTGGAATACGTAAAGTCGATCGTTCAAAAAATTCATCTGTCAGCGGTGGAATATCTGAGTAATCGATATTCTCTTCTGACCTTGACTCTAAAGCCTCCCAGTTAGTACCAGAGGTGCTGTTCAAATTGTTTCTGCTCATGACGGTTAGCTCTTCGCGCTGAAATGATTCGGATTACATTGTTTTGACGTTCTGTCCAGACTACTACCGCTATTCCAGAACCGAGAAAACCGATTCCAAACCAACGATCTTCGCCATAATCAAAACGATCATCTAGTTCAATCAGCATTTCACCATCAAACATGGCGGGAACATCAGCAAAATCAATCTCATGTTTACGGATGTTTTCAAGGTTTTTCGCTTC